>VFSW01008401.1_pt1 | contig 14836 bp, 19 predicted proteins | sample 5358111 | NCBI WGS metagenome assembly VFSW01 (sample SAMN11554181, study PRJNA540505) | mine drainage metagenome | isolation source: sediment from site ElyBrook_90M | place: USA: Ely Copper Mine, Vershire, VT | collected 2017 | reverse complement strand
CGTTCACAAGCCAGGCCACACCGCCCTTGACAAAATTCACAATGGCGTCCACCAGCATCTTGAAATATTTGTTGTGCGCATATAACCAGATAAATAGCGCGGCTATCGCGATAATTGGCGCAAAAATGATGACGAGCAGAACCAATAGCGCGATCTTGACGATATTCACGATCATGGCCCACGCCGCTTGCACTCCGGAGACGATATGGTTCCAGACACCGATAAAAAATGAAGCTATGTGTTGCCAAATCCCTTGAAAAAACGCGCCAACCGCCCCCAGAGCACCCATAAACCAGGATGCGAAGGCTTGCCACACACCCTTCAGAAAAGCCACCACCTGACCCCAATGCTGGACCAACAGGATAATGCCAACGACAAGCAGGGCGATAGCGGCCCCGATCAACATGAATGGCCATAATGCCGCTATCATGCCAGCAGCTGCACCCCACGCGGCAATAGCCCAGGAGATGAAGGCCGCCACCAGAATACCGCCAATGATGCCCGCGGCGATGGTTACAGCCACCCCCAGAGCCACCAGCGCGGCTTGATTGTGTTGGAAGAATGAGACGATGTTCGCGCCAACCGTTACGACATTCACAATAGCTGCCACCAACCCAGCAATGGCGTTTTGGATAGTATGGGTTTTGGTTTCCCAGGCAATGAGATTCTGAATGATGGGCATGATTTGCGTCACCAACTTCGAGAAAACAGGCATCAGTTCAGTTCCCAGGGTAATCAAAAACGCTTTTCCTGCTTGTACCGCCTGGCCCATCTTGAAGTTGAAATCTTGCTGCACGGCGGCGAAGCCCGTTACCTGCCCTTTGCCACCGTGCATCGCATCGCTGACGGATTTGACATTGCCCTCGAACGTCTTCATATTCTTGCCACCAAGCATCAAGGCAACGTTATAGCCCGTGGCCCCACCCATAATGGCCTTGAACGCCTGAACCGCTTGCACCGAGCCAGCAGGAAACTTAGAACCCACATGCTGCTCTACCATCTGGATAGCGGCAGTCAGACCGCCCTTTGTCAGTGTGTCATGCAACCCCTGAGCGGAAATACCGACTTCCGTCATGGCCTTCATGGCTTTCGGCATTGGCGCGGCCAATGAGCGGATGGTGTTCGCTAAATTCTGGGAAGCGTTTTGCGCAGACATACCCGCATTGGTCATCGTCGCGATTGCGCCTGTGACTTGAGGCAGCGATATGCCAAGCGCGGAAGCAAGAGGCAAAACTGAGCCCATCGCACCCGCTAAATCCTGAAGCTTCATCTTGCCGCTACCAACGGCGGCTGTGAGCGCGTTCATGGCGACCGAGGCGTCCTGTCCCTTCATGTGGTAGTCAGTCAGCACCGTCGTCAAAGCGTTGGCCACCACACCTAAATCAGCATTGCCAACCTTCGCGCCTTCCGCGGCCACCCTCAAAACATCAAGGCCACCCTTGGCTGCATGATAGCCCGCGGATTCTATCTGATAGAGGCCCGAGGTGAGTTGAGCCGTAGAGGTGTCGGTATCTACCGACATGGCGAGGACGGACTTCTTAATGCCATCGATAGCCCCTGGTGCTTCACCTGCACCAGTCACAATTTGCGTCATGCCCTCTTCAAAATCCCCGGCCATTTTGACGCTTGCCGCAGCGACCCCTAGAGCAGCTACGCCCACGACGGCCAGGCCCATACCCAGGGCTTTAAACTTCCCAGCATTGTCGGCAACCAATTTTTGCGCGGCATCTAACCCAGCCATAGAGCCTGATGCCGCGTCTGCTGATGCCGCCGTTGACGCCAAAGCAGCATCAGTTGCAACCGACGAAACATCAACTGAGGCCAAAGAAGCGTCTACAGCATCGGCAGAAGCCACTAACGCATCTAGACTTACTGAGGCTGCTACAGCAGATGCGTCTACGGTGGATAGGGAGGCGTCTAATATGTCTACAGAAGCCGCAGCCTCTTCAACGGGAGCAACCGCGTCAGCAACACTAGAAAGGCTAGCAGACAGTTCGTCTACCATGCCAGCAGTTCCTGAAGCCGCACCGCCAACCTCATCAAAAGCTGCTGACAGTTCGCTGACAGAAGCAGCGCTTGCGGAAACAGACGACACGGAATCAATCACACTTTGCACGCCAGCCACAAGGCTGGAAACGTCCGCTGCAAATGTAACCCAAATTCCTTCCATCTGCTATCGCCTCCCTACTTCCATGTCAACACTTTGTTAATAGGGAGATCGCGGTACAGTTGCATCTGGGAGATGTATCGCTGGGCGGCTATCGCTTGCTCTTTGGGATGCAAAGCGAGTGCTGAGAAAACCTGCACAGCAGGTGCAGGCAAACCATCATAGTTTCCTGATTGGCATTCCTCTATCAGCTTGTCCGCCGTCTCACGCCGCGCTGTGTCAAACGCTTCGCGCATGTAAGGAAGGTTCATCCAGGTCTGAGCCGTTTTTGCAGGGACGCCAACCTGCTGCGCAGCTACAGGGATACGGTGCTCGTGCTGTACCAACATCGCTATTAAGTTTTTTTGCGGTTTGGTCAACTCTCGCTGCATTGTGATCTCGTTTTGTAATAAAAAAGGGCATACTCGACTGTGTTTCTGGTTGTCGAGTATGCCCGGGAGCTATGCGTACCAAATCCGCATAACTGTGGTGATTCCCCTTTAGCGCAGGCGCAGTACTGTGAAGTGAGTGCAGCCTACAGGAGCCGGTATTGAATTGTTAAAAAGTTATTCTACTGCTATTTTACCACAAAACAGGACAATAGGATAGCCTGTTGAGCAGACAATAGAACAGCATTCATCAAACAAAAAAGCTCTGACCGAGCAGGATAGCATACTGCCTGATGAGTTCATGCGTCAAAGCCGTTGCCTGCGCGACGGTGTACAGTGGAACGGCGATAGCTCTATGGTATTTGCCTGACTCGATGTGAGCCGTGCAACGAAACCCTATCACCTGTTCGTCCTGGATGATCGGCACCTGAATAACCAGATGTCCAGCTGCGCAGCGCTCAATATAATGCCTCAAAAGTTCTGCCTGAGTCGTGGTTTCAGCAATATCAACTACTTGTTGGTACGCCTGGTCAATAACACTTGGTTCACTCATCATAGTTTTCTCCTCATATCGCTTGCTTGCTATTATATTACAATACACGCCGAATCGGGGTGATGTTTCCACCTTCCTTCTCGATTTTGACTACTCTGGCCGCCTCAAGTATCGCGTCCATCTCCAAGCGAAGTCGTGCAAGTTCGCCCAACTGTTCATTCGTCAAAAATTGCAGCAGGTCCGGATCAAATCCGCTTGCGGTTGTTGCGAGCTGGGCTTCTCGTTTGGCCCGGCTTGCCGCTAGACGGTCTAACATTTCGGTTGCAGCTTTCAGACGAGGTGTCGGCTGCATTTTCTCATTCATAACTTCAACAATGGTGTTAACAGCTTTTTGGGCATTGGCCTGAAGCGTTGCCATAGCTTGCTCCCATAGCTCATCAAGAGCCCCATGATAGTAAGCCTGCACAACAGGCAGAGAAAGCCAACGCTGCGCCGTTTTCTCGTTGATGCCAATCACTTTACACGCCTCAGCAATCGTCCCATGCTCGATATAGGCTGCAATGAAGGTTTGCTGTTTTGCAGAAATCGCGCCCTTTTTCGCGCCCTTTTCAAGGCTATTTCGGACACTCATTAATTGTTACCTCTCTAACCGATTGAAGATATCCGCGAGCCGGTGAAGCTGATTGATCGTAAGCTGCTCTAAGGCAATAACCACGTTGCCACCTGGTTCATGATGCACGCCTGGCATCCGACGAACGCCTGTTTGATCATAGTCGCTAATGCGCTGCCACATGTCAGAGGAGATGATTGCTTGTTGCGACGCCTGAGCTGCGACTGCCATAGACAAAGCCTCCTGGTTCGAGTAAGGAAACGAGGCCACCGAGGATAGCAGCCTCTTCCCTATCATCATACTCGATTCCGCTGTTCAGTTCTATGCGTTTGATGGTACACCTCAAACAACACAGGGGCATATTTGCGCCATGCCTCGAAAAAGGCGTCATCCGCACGCCACACATGCAGATAGACTTTTCTGCGGCCTTCCATGCGATAAAACTGCTTGTATGCACCTGAATAGTGCAGAATACCGCAAGTATTCTTTATGGTTATGCGGGCGAGTCGCATATAAGCGACAAGTTCTAGTAGTGTCATTTTGTGCTATAATCCTGTTCTGTTGATGTTGTTGTCAGTTTGTTGGTATTTCAAATTGTTGCCTGGTGCTCGCTCTTGTTGTCGTAGGCAAGAGCGAGCAAAGCATCCGGTTTCTTCTTCTTCTTTTTCCTTACACCTCCAGTGTTTCTTTTTGTGCGCTCTGCCGAGCAGCTTCTACCGTTGCAAACAGGGATAGCCGTCCACCTGCGGCCATTATTTCGCAGACGCAATACCATTTTGAGAGATTTTCAGCGTAGTCGAGGCCAGCCAGGCACGATTTCAGCAGTTGCCGGTTGCGTTGGGTGCGTGATGGGAACGTGACTTCGCGGACCAACGCGGCAAATTCTTCAGCGGTAGCACATTCAACGCTCCGGATCGCGTTCGACTTGGGGACAATGAAGTAAGACGCCATAGCGCGGTTATAGCCGATTTTAGGCAGTGCTGATTTGTTGAGACGGTCATACGATTCAGCAGGTTCAGCGGCTTCAGTGGTAGGTGTCTTTTTCATTCAAAGCACTCCCGCCCTATTGTTTTAGCCAGCGCTGGGTAGCATTGAGTACAGCTATCTTCCCATTCTCCAGACCGTGAATACCAGGGAAGATACTGCACATTTTCATGGCTACGCGTACAACGAGCCCGTTTGATCTTTAGCCCTCGTACCCCATGCCAAAGCCTCACATCACCTGGATAATTGACCACATTATCAGGTGTTAGCTGCTCAGGAAGGCGTGAGCGTGCATTATCATAGTTACCGTAGTCAGCGTAGTCAGGGGTATCATTAGGTATGTTGTCGTTAGGCTTTCCATGCCCATTTGCATGTGTATTAGCCCTGACTATGGTAGCACCTTCACCATAGTCAGATTGTGAACTACCATAGTCAGGGCCGTAGTCAGGTTTTGAGCCGTTTTGAGAGGTTGTATAGGTAGCCTGACTACGTTGACTACGTTGACTATCCTTACTACTCTGACTATGCTGACTATGGTTAGGTGCTACAGTGTAGATATCTTTGGTGAGAACAATCTTTCCTTCTTCTCGCAGCTTAACCAACAAGTTACGAACGGTGTTATGGTTCCTGTTATTGCCGAGCTTATCTGTTATCTCTTTAGCTTTCAAGCCAATTGGGAACAATTTGAGTAGATCAAGTATCTCTTGCCTTTCCTTTGTTTTTGCAAAGTCTTCAGCGTTACCTTCAAGTTTCCACCTGGCCTCGCTGGCATCAAAGTTAATGGCGAGTGCTTGTTCTTACTCGATATCACGTCCAATGATATGCAGTACTGCGTCTGTTTGGCCTCGTTCTTTTTTGAGGATCCAGAATCCATCTACTGAGCCGGTGAGGCCAGTAGTCCCTGATATCTCGTCTACAACGTCATCAGCACTCATCTTGCGGTTGTGGTGTACAGCCACTATGGAGATTGCATATTTATCAGCAATCGCCTTGAGTGGCACGAGCGCGTCATATTGTGACTCATAGAGAGATTGTTGTTTGCTGGTGATCCGGGGGGATAGCTTGGTCCAGGTGTCCACAATAATGATGCGTAACTTTGGATTCTTCTGTACTTCTTCTTCCAGAAGCTCAGCTCCGCCCTTATCGATGCGTGGCCATCCAATAGATATATGAAAGCCAGGAGGAGCAGCGGCATCTTGAAGAAGTTTTTTCATACGTGACTGTATGCGTCGCTCATGATCTTCTAGTGCCAGGTAAAGGACTTCACCTGGTTTCTCAATTTTGATTTTCCCCATAACATAGCCGCCGAACGCGATTGCTAACCCTATATCAAAGCCCAGCCAGGATTTACCAAGTTTTGGTTTGCCGCTGAGTAGGAAAAGGCCCTCTGGGAGGATATCTGGGATCACCCATTTAACAGGCGGAATCTCTTTTTTCATCAAGTCCTGGAGAGTGAAGATTGTAGGCTTTTCAGGCTCTTTACCAGGGATGAATAGCGGACGTGCATGTAGCATTGCTTGCTTAAATGATGCCTTAAAGCCGTTCACATCTCTCTTGTGTAAATCGTTTGGGTCTTCGGCTCCATCAAACTCCGTGAGGTCAATTGCGTAGGCTTTTCCGGTATATCCTATCGAATCGAGGTGCTTTTTTACGTTGGGCGGGAATGCTTGCCCTGCTTCGCCTGGCTCTTGAATGATGTATACTTTGTCGATATCTTTGAGGTGAGCAAGTTTTATGCATTTGTAGTTTTTTGCGCCTGGTATGCCCAGCGCTGGGAATTTATGATGCCAGAGCGTCCATACATCGGATTCGCCCTCGACAATAATGAGATACCGCGCTTTACGAGCGTCTTCTAGCCCGTTCAATCCATAGGGAATAAGCGGAGCGTCTCCATCGTTCCACCGTGAACCCTCTTTGGCTATTAATGCTGTTCGTAATCTCGTTCTTTCATAGGGCTTGCCATCTTCTGTGAAGTAGGGAATAACCACGCCTTTCCCCTGGTAAGTTTTGCCCTCTTTGTTGCGGCAGGTCACTTCGCCATCCTGTACACCAAATACCGCCATGAGTTCATTTGGGTGAATGAGCTTGTTCACGCCGAGGTCAAACGCTGTTATTGGAGGTGGACGCCGAGGATGGGAACCGTTGCCAGGTCGAATCGATGAACGATAGTGCAGCTCCTGCTCAGTGAGGTTAAGCGCGTCTAAAATGGCTTGCCTGGAGCAGCCCGCAAAACACCAAAGCTCAATCCCTTCGCCGTCTTCGCTATGTTCATCGCCTATCGCCTTAAATGAGAAACTAGGATTTGTGTCAGGGTGCGCAGGACATCGACAGCTGTACCAATCGTCTTTAGGCCCTTTGGCATCAGGAAACAATTCAAGCACGCGGTCTATCGGCTTTGCGGTTTTCGTTTGTGTCATCGCTCCACCTCGCCATCACCAGCGGGCGAGGCCGCTAAAATTGCCTTGTGTAATTGTTGTTTGTTTGACATAATAACAAACTTTCAAATGGTCAGGCGTGTAACTTTTGAGAACTCTTGCAAACAATTCTGAGTGATGCTATACTTAGAATTGTTGAATAAGTCCGTTCGCCTGGCTGCGTTACAAAAACGCGCTACAGTGGACGATGGTAGCAGGTCACATGTGTGTTCGGAAAAACGGGACATGTGGCCTATATTTTTGCCTTCTAGCCACTGAGAGTGAAGGCCTCGGGTCCCAGCTTGCCCAGGTGTGTTGAGGTTTCCAATGAAATGTGGTACATTGTTGATGTAATTCATAAACCTTCGTTTATCGTTCCGTTCATTGGAAACCGCTAGCTTTTGCCTGGGCTGGCGTTTTTCTTTTTGGTCTCTCCATTTTACAGGTTTTCCCCCAGCCGGTACATAGCCCATTTGCCGATACTGGCTGTAGTCTCTCTGTGTGACTACGCAGGGAACCCATGTGTTGTGTGTGCATATCTCAACCCTGTTAAGGCGTTTGTAAGGTTGGGCTTTGTCTATGCTACTACTTTCCTCTTACTCTTGTGTTGGTTCATCAAATAATGAAGGGTTAGAACGTTCCTTCTTCTGTGGCGAAGGAAGTTTGGTACCCTGGGATGGAAGGTCGAGATAATTCTGTGAACTGACAACAGGTTTCCCTGTTTGAGCTTCGATATCCTTGCGGGTGCGTCCCGCAACCTTCCCGGCGTCGCGTGCATCGGTTTTGAGTTTGGGGAAGCCCTGGGAGTCGCGTTCACGGTGGATCGCGGTAGACGTTGCTTCACCCAACATCGTTAAAATAAGCTCCAGGTCGGTCATGTGGTCGCGCAGGTTTTCCCTCTTGAGTGATTTATATCCTTTGTGCTCCTGAATACCCATACCGAACGTGGCTTGGGCGATCTCATTGGTCAGGATAGCGTAATCTCTGCCCTCTTGTGCGCCGCGCTGTTCCCATTCGTCGGTGAGTTCGTTGCGTATGGCGATGCCACGCATCCGCTTTTCAATCCACTCTGGCGGATACCCTTTTTCTTGATAGAGGGCTTTCATGCGCTCCATCGCCATCTCTGGATTTTCGATCTCCTGCAAGCGTTGTGTACCCACTTCTGCGAGCCAGCGTTTGAAGGGCTCGGCCTTTGGTGAGGGAATCGATTGAATGATGCGGAGCAAGGTTGTGGTATCTGCTGTATCGGTTTCTCGCATCTTGCCGTCGGGAGCTTCCATTTTCAACCTTACGATTTTTTCGTAAACTTCAAAGTATCCTTCGGCAGTAAGCTTGCGCTTTAAGTCGCTCCAATATCGGTTAGCGTATGTGCTATCAGTAAGCACCTCGATCACATCAATCACGGAGAAATACCAGCGTTCGTTATGCCAGATATGCCGTACTCGTTTCCCTTCAAAGAGGGCGATGCTGGTGACGGGCTTATCGCTTTTCTTTGGCATGATAATACATCCTTATGCTATACTTTTCTCAGAGTCAAGGCGATGGTGCGTAATCGGCTGCGAACCATAAACGCGCACCATCGCCTGGCTAGGCAACTGCCTCTTCTTTGTTTCCTCCCATGCTCGCTTTTCGACGACTACCAGCAGCGCGGGCTGCTCGTGTCTGGTTCTTACTCCCATCGCGCCGTTTGACCACATAGTTTTCAACGTCACTCAGTAGATACTCGTTAACCCCAACGGCTACCGCCCTTTTCTGTACCTTGCCCTTGACTGCCAGAGTGCGGATGTAGCTCTCTGGTATGTCATTGCGCCCACTATTGCCCTTGAGGATAGCCAGCGCGGCTTTTCCTGATATCCATACTTCCGGTTTCTGTTTGTTCATGCTGAGCCTCACTTTCATATACGCGCATGTGTTGTAGCTAGTATAGCATCGTATACGCGCATGTGTCAAGAGATAAGCGTGTATTTTCAGGCAGTCATAGCCGATTATGAGTTTTTCATCAGTTCAGAAAATTGGTCTAAAATGGCCTTAAAAGCCTTGACGCATACGCGCATATATGGTATTATTATATCAGTGAGAGGGACACAGAGTCCTTCCGAAAAACCTTCAAGGAGTACCGACAATGACCACTACCACCGAAACCACCATCTACACTCGCTACCATGTAACTTTTGAGCAGGTCAACGCCTGTCATCGCATCGGTTCCACCACCACCCGCGCTGCTTACTACCAGGTCGAATCTTCCAAGAACGACGGTACTGAGTACACCGTTGAATACAATCGCATCGTCAAGGCTCTCACTTGCACTTGCAAGGCCGGACAGAACGGGATTGGTTGCTGGCACAAACGCGCTAGCCTTGCCCATGCAGAAGAGTATCGCACCAACCGCCGCTTGCTTCAGGAAAAGGAAGAGGCGCAAGCGGTTGTCGAGATCGCTGCTGAAATCGCCTCTGCTGAGGTCGCTGAGGACAAAGCGAACCGCGTAGAAGCTGACAAGGCCGAGGTTAAGGCCCGCAAGGCAAACGGGTACAACGCCTACAACCGCAAGCCTTTCCAGTTCCTTCGCTAAACTTCCTTCGCTAAACAAAAAGGGCTGGTGTATCAAGCACCAGCCCTTCCCTAGACCGTAGATCAAACCTTCAAGTAAAACCACTAGTCAAAGGAGATGATACCAGATGAACGCAAATCACAAAAACGCCGGACAGCCTGTTCTCATTGTATTTATCGTCATGATGGAAGATGCACCGGTTCACACGAACGAGCACCCCTACTGCGATGACCGCCTGTGTCCGTGCCACGATGAAGAGATGGAAGAGGCACGCGGCTATGCACCTGAATTCAACATCTACGATGTGCAAGGTCATTTCGTAAAAGCCTATGCACCCAACGGTTCCAACTATCACGATCACCTCTGTCGTTGCCCTGGTTGCGACTACGATGGGCCAGAACCAACGACCGATGAAGAGATAGCGGCAATCATGGCCGAACCGTCGCCACTGGACGCGGATTACCGTCGGTCATTTTTCGATGGGTTGGACCTGGACGACTTAGACGATCATCCCTTTTAGTCGAGAGGAAAGAGGCAGATTGTAGATGAGTTTACGGCTTGCCTCTTTGTTGTTGAGGTATTGACAGAATACCGCTTGTTTGTTATGCTAAGCCTGAACTAACTTACCTTAGTTAAGGACTAGTTAACAGAAAAATGAGGTCTAGCTAACATGGAAATGAATACTTTTGATGAGCATCAAGTTCTGACACATTATCGTGATTTGAACAGAGCAGAGGATGAACTCTTTCTCCAGGGCCGCATAGAAGAAGCAAAGTCAATACATGTTCGGGCGCATGAACTAGAAGAAGAAGCCCGTACGAATGGATATCTTCTCAGTGTGCTTCCTGATAGTGCATGGCGTCCCGGCGAAGAAATTTGTTTCATCAGGAAGATATTGCCAAAGGAGTAATCCATTATGCAGATGATACCCCATGAGGGCGACCAGGTTCTCACCATGCCCACGCCTCCGACGCGTCCGACCTGGTCGCTTGATCTTGCTATCGAATTATGGCTTGATGCCAAAGAGAAGCACACGCACAGCACACGCACCCGCCACGCTTACGAGACGACTTTAGCAGAGTTTCGCGCCGCGCTCCGCTTCCACTCCCTGGACCTCGATAGCGTAGCCTTCCAGGACGATAGGCAAGCCATGCAGGTTACACGGGACAAGGTGAAGCAGCTGGCCCAGGTGTTTGCTGGTTTCTCGAAACGTGCTGGCCGCCAGGTGAAGGAATCGACCATCAATCATCGGATGTCTGTGGTGAGTAGCTTTTATGGCTTTTGCATCCGCCAGGAATGGCTTGACTACAATCCGATTGAACACCTGGAGCGTTCAAAAGTTGAGGCATACGCGGGAGTAAAGTCACTCGACTTTGAAGAGGTCGCAGCCACGTTTGGGCGATTTGATGCAAGCAAGGTTGAGGATATGCGGGATTGTGCGATGCTTGCGATCCTGCTGCAAACAGGCAGGCGGGCGACCGAGGTGGCAACGCTGCAATGGAAACATATAACCTTGCGCCGTGGCATTGCAACGCTCTTCTTTGAACGCTGTAAAGGCAATAAGACGGCCCAGGACGAATTGAGCAAGGAAACATCAACCGCCCTTATCCGCTGGCTGTATAAGCAGTATGGCCGCGATCTGGGCAAGCTAGCAGGTGATACCCCTATCTTTGTTTCACTTGCACGAGGCACAAGCTACGGTCATGCACTGAGCATTCAGGCCATTGGCCAAATCTGTTTGAAATGGCTGGGAACATCGAAGGTTCACGCTACGCGTCATACGTTTGTAATGGGCATGTTTGAATCCGGTGCCAGCCCTCGCGAAGTGCAAGCCAAGCTCCTGCATTCTTCACTGCATACGACCTCGCTCTATGGCGATAAGCTGCAATCGGCAAAGAATGAACACGCTGGGCAGCTGAGTAAATTGTTCGGCATTAAATAGTTTTTTACACAAGAGAAAGGAAGGGACTCAGCCACCATGCCGATAAATGAAGGCCAGTTTCAGAGGCACGGGCTAACAGGGAGTACCAGGAAGGCCGTCTTCAATGCGTTGTTCGAGATGCAACACGGCCAATGCTTCATCTGTCATATGAGCAAGGCCGAGATTGAAGCGCGGTCACACGAACAGGCTGCCGCCTGGGCAAAGGCTACAAAGCAGCGACAAGAAGAGGCAACATTCTTCAGGCCGGATTTTCAACAATACCTCGCGGACCATGAAGACTATGCCAAACGGTATGAGGAACGCCGAGAGCTTGAACGGATGCTCAGTCACGAGGAGCTTGCGGCTTGGAAGCAAAAACGCGACGCGACACACAGTACGCTCCATATCGATCATTGCCACGCAACGGGAATGATTCGAGGACTACTGTGCGAGCAGTGCAATTATTTTCTGGGCAAGATAGAAAACGCTGGGCTGCTTCACAACTACCTGGCTCCCGCGTTTCTGTACAAACCGCTCACCTGGGAGCAAGAGAAAATTTTGGATTGGTTTTATTGGCGTGACGAGGGTAATTGGTTTGAGCGGTATAAAGATACCATCCTTGTGTATATGCAACACGAACGCTGGCTCCCGCGGAAGGATATCCTGTTTCATTTGGCAGGAGAGATGAAGGACACTATCTAAAAACCTGAACTTCACCACAAAAGCAAAAAGCAGTGAAGTCACACATAAGACAAAATCAGGCCGAGCAATCCATCGCGAACGCTCGGCCTTTCCATGTTGTGCGTGGCTATCGGTTGGGATTGTAGAGCGGACATTGTGCTATCATGCCTTTGGGATGCATCCCTCGACAATATTTGCAATACTCCATTGTAGGCTCCTCGACTACCACCAGGTCACTGAACAGGACAGCATCAGGAAAACCGCCGCCATCGCGAACAATCCAATAGTGTGGTCCCATTGCTCGACCTGATGGGAGCGTATGAGCTGCGGACACCCAGACAATTTCGCCTTGCTCTTCCAGGCCGTCAACTCTGTAGGTGACATGATCTCCGCGCTTGTGGTCGCTGTAGGGGTACAATGCCCCAAAATCAGGATGTGTTTCTGTCATTGGTGGTTACTCGCTTTCTTCGCCACTCTCATTGAATGGAGGTTGATAATAGTTTGCATCCGGTTCCTGCTCTGCTTCTTCCATCGCGTCCAAATCTTCTTGTGATATTGCCTGTAAGTCAAACGATGAGGTGAACGGATTCCAGGCAAATTCCAGGCCATTGCGCCGGGCCGCTTTGTCAAGCGTTGCTACGCCTTGCTCAACGCCGTCTTCAGGATAGGTACCTGATGCATAGTGGTGAGCCTGCCGCTCTTCATATGCGCCCACTCTGATCAGTCGCATCAGTTCAGTGTACTTCTGTAGGGCTTGTTCCTGGTTGAATGTGGTTTCTTGTGTCATTGCCTCTTACTCACTTTCTTTCCTGTACGTGGCTGCCGCTTGACGTGCCAGGGCTGCGGACTCACCATAGAGCTTCCCCGCTTCTCGCTGCCATTGAGCGGCTTTGCCTGGTTGTCCGAGGTCGGCATAGGTGTTAGCGACCTCTAGCAGGTTATCGGCCTGCTGCTCTTTGTGGTCGCTTTGTTGTTCTAAGTCTTTCGCCTGTTTCATCTCACTTCTTCGCTTTCTTTCTGCTAATGGGCCTCGACCAGGGAGGCCAGAATGTGTTTGTACTCTTGCTCAGCTTGCTTGTATTTTTCACTGCTGCCAGAGCGCACGCCCCAGACCGATAGGATGATATCCGGCTTATTGACCGTGCCAGAGGCGATTAATTGCCGGACTTGCTCTCGTTTGGCCTGTAGAGCCTCTTCCAACGGGTTTCTATCTGGGTCGCTGATGGGTCGCTGATGGGTCGCTACCACCTCGCTCACCTCGACTATGCTAGTTTCTACTGATGAGGTAAGCAAGCCGGGTATTTCACGCGGTTCCACAAACGGCGCAAGCAAAATGCTATCACCTGCCGGCCGCTCCAATAAGAATTGCCCCGGCTTTCGCTCACTGTACAACCTGTTCAATAACTCAGTGTTCGTAAATCCTGCCGACCTGGCAGCCGTTGGTTTACAGGCAAACGCCATTGATGATAAGAATTGCCCTTGTGCATCGCGGATCGCTTTTTCTGTGTAAGCCGTTTGCCCTATCGAAAACAGGAACATGCCGCGCTTTCTGCCTCGCAGGGCCAGCGTCGTATAATCCTCTAACGCCTGGTCCCGGTAGTCGGTCGGCATGGTCCGCCGCAAGTTTAAGAACTCCTCGACAAAGATGAACAGCACGGGCCAGAGGATACGGGAGATATCGCGCCGCTCCAACTCATTCACCAGGGCCTTCAAGGTTCGCGCCGCTTCTCGCGGTTCGGTGGCCAGATGTTGGACATGGGGCAATCGTTGAAACGGTTCGGTTGTCTCGCCCTCACAATCTATCAGGGCCAGCCCTAAATGCTGGGTGTCATTGGTCGCACAGAGTTGCGTGAGGATACTTGTCGCCTGTCTCGACTTGCCCTGGCCAGAGGCACCCAGCAGTTGAATATGCACCGATTTGGGGAGCGTCGTTTTGACGATCTGGCCAGTCAACGGATCCATGCCAAAGGCGAATTGGAGAGTGTTGGGTGTCAACTCTTCGATAATGGTTGCAAGGGTTGGCTGTTCGTATTCTTGCGGCCCAGCTGTACCCGTTGCCTCTTGCGCGGCCCGGGTCGAGGTGTCGGTATGGCTATAGTGGTAGTGCGTTGGCACCGGCTGCACAAAGTTACCGCTAGCAATTTGGAGCACCTGGCCGCTCTCATACACAAAAGGCCGATTCCCTCTTTCATCGGCATACAATCGTGTTGCCTGGAGATGTAAGCTCAGTCGATGGGCTTCATCGCGATTGCGCTGCTCTTGCTGCTCACGCTCCATCTGCTCACGTTTCGCGATCATATCAAGCTTCGCGTGTTCTCTCAAGAGGTTATCCATATACCACTTGTGCCAGATGGGATACACGAGGGAGGCCAGCCCAACGATAAACAGCAGAGGAATAGACACCCATACCAGGATAACCGCCGCGGTTCTCACCTGGCTTTGCGCCTCGACGATGCCCACAATGAGCATAGTGAGCCAGGCAAGCCAGATGAGCACGCTAATAATGGTTGTGCCGCGCTGGTTACTGTGTGGAGCTACCGGTTCGTGGTAGATGCCAGTTTGTTCAATGTTGCGTTGTTCCATTGCAATGCCTTTTACTAGCATTGCGTTACTCGTTCGTTGGAAGAGTAGCGGCAATGCGAATCACGTT
>VFSW01008400.1_pt1 | contig 14836 bp, 8 predicted proteins | sample 5358111 | NCBI WGS metagenome assembly VFSW01 (sample SAMN11554181, study PRJNA540505) | mine drainage metagenome | isolation source: sediment from site ElyBrook_90M | place: USA: Ely Copper Mine, Vershire, VT | collected 2017 | reverse complement strand
AATTTTAAGTTGGCGTTTATTGAAAAACTGTATCAATTTTAAGTTGGCGTTGACAAGCATTGATGCCAAGCTCGGATTACCTCGACTTTTTAGGTGGCTTCCCCGCACCGTTGTGAGCTGGCCGATCCATTATGTAACTCTGTCCCGGCTTCGGCGTTGGAGGTAGAGGTTTACCTTTAACGCCTGTCCGTTCTTGCCCAGTATCACCACCCCGAGGCCCACGAATTCCATATTCACCAGACTGAGGAGCTGTATTTCCTGGTTTGAGTTTATCAGCCATAGCTATTTTCCTGAAAGTAAACTACGAAAAGGTCATTATTAACAGTTACTACCTAATACAAATAAGCGTCCATAACACTATATATTGATACCGATATGCCTGTCAATAACCATATGTTGCGTAATTGTTTGCAGGGGGGATTACCGTTCCTCGCCGCATGCACCACCACGTCACAGGTCATTCCAGCGCAGTGCCCGAAGTTCCCGCCGTTGCCACCGAAACTGATGCAGCCTCCGCCAACCCTGTACCTGCTGCCGGACAGCAAGCCAACGCTGCCACCTGCAACCAATTAGCCGAGGATACCGCGCAGACAAGGCTGATGGTGGTGGAATTTCAGCGGTGGTATCGGGAGCAGGCGACGGCACACGCAGCACCTCACGAGTAAACGACACTACACTTTTGGCTGGTCACGAACGCAGTGGCCGCAGCAGTCGGTCATCCACTCAACTTGCCGTCGTTGGACATCGGTCCGTTGGCCACGCTCACGCTCGGAATGCTTGGCCTTGGGGGGCTGCATGTCGCAGAGCGAGTCAACGGAGCAACCTAAAATTCGGGCACTGATTGATCAATTCCACTGACGGTCACCGCAGAGAAGGGTTCCGGCTATTGTGGCTTCACGTTCAAACTCTGTGTGCATGCTCCAGGCGACGGATATCAATCAGCGAATTAAGACAAATGCCTCATTAGCGCCCAGCGGCAACGGCAGCAGTCTCAATCCAGTTAGCGAAGTTACTGTAGCCATCATCCCGAACCCAGTCGTATGTCTTGTAGAGCTCTGAAAATGGCACGTCACGCCCATTTTTCTTAACTGACCAGTGGTCAAACGGATTCTTGCCCTTCGTATCCGTTCCATTCTGCGGGTCTTTTACATTGTGAATGAAAATCCCAAGCATTCCCTTGCCGAGTTCGTAGCTCCGCTTGATTTCGTGCTTAACCCATTCGCGATCATAGGTCTCAGAGCCAATCAAAACGACCGTTACCGATGTTCCGTTCAGCTGTTTATCGATCCACTTTTCGATGGCTTGCGCGCCAGTGCGCTTTATGGATTCCCACTCAGCCTTGTCCATGAAAGGTTGAGTCTCATTGCCCGCCCGGACAATCCATGAGTTTCTAACCTGCACTACGCGTCGGATATCCCGGTCATAGTGAAAACTGAAAAATACACGTCGCGCCATTTTTTACTCCTTAGTGATAAGCGTTATGAAATCTAAGATTCGTGAAATCAGCTCTGCAGGTTTCTCGACCTCATTTCCCAACTGATCAAACTTGCCTTTTAGGTCGCCGTTCTTGCCTGGGTAGTACGTTTCCATTGATCCGACAACCTGATTCCATAGTTCGCGCGCCATGTATCCTGTCGCACCGATGGGCACCACGCTAAGACCATGATCAACAGCAATCTCAAACTCACGCCGGACACCATCAGCGAGGGCAATGTTGTCTCCGACCTTCTTGTTACCTAGTACCAGAATGCAGACGCCGGCACTAGAAATAAGCTCCTGTCGATAAGATTCCCATAGTTGCTTTCGGATTGCAGGTTCAGGATTCGCTCGCGGAAATGGGCGCATGATTAGTGCGTCCTCAATATGCCCGGTACGTGCCCGGTACACCTCCTCAATGGCCCCTGTGATAACTGCATCCCCGACACCCAAGCCCACTCCGGTTGCGATCCGGTAACCTTGCTGCACTAATGCTCGGCTTAGATCTCGCAGGAACTCTTCCGTCTCCGCTTTAGTCCAGGCACCGTATTCCTCGGCACTCCCGGAAATGAATATCGTGCGCTGACGATACTGTCGCTCTATCCGTGCCAAGATTTCCGTGATTTGCGTGTACTCGTCGATCAGTAGTGTTTTGATGTTGAATCGTTTCAGATCCTCAATTGCCAACCGCTGCTTAATCTGTGCATTCTCAAATTCGGCATCGCTTTCGTCATTCTGTTTCGTGCGCTTTTTAAAGATGCAGTAATGCCGCCGTTGATTTTCGCGGAAAGTCACGCGCACTCGGCTGAGGACGTAGTCAAGGTTCGGATCGGTAAAGCTGAAACCGATGAACAGGAACGTCTTGGAAACAAGATCTCCGGAGAGTGCGTTGATGAACGCGCCCCTCTTCATGTGGTACTTCTCGTAGTCGTCCTTAATCAGAACGGCGTCGTGCGGATGCTCAACGTCACCGTGCATCTTGTAGACAACAGCATCTCGCCTTGACTTGGTAGTGGCCAGTTGCTCGGTGATGTATTTGACGTCCGCGATCTTTCCGGCGTCCTTCAGAGCAGTCTCAATAAGCTGGTCGTAGTTCGTCGTCCAGTACGTGCTAATTGGGAGGCGAGCCAATACCTTGTGGTTATCCGTTGGGACTGCTCCAACAGTGAGTTGCTCGATCAGCAGCTGATTCAATCTATGCCGGTTGCCACCATTTTCATTGCAGTGGTACTGGGCTACTGCCACCAGATCGTGCTCTTTATCAACATCAAGGCGAAGCTCCTCCGCAATCGGGCGTAACAAATCCCGCCAGTTCACGAACCCAGCAGGAGCAGACAATCCTGCACCTGCGAAGATGGCTGCGTTATCTTCCCGTATCTCTTTGAGATAATCTTGGATAAACAGCTCGATCTCGCGATCCATCACTCACCACCCTCAAACTCAGCATTCTTAAATCGCAACACGTTGCAGTTCTCCTTCACGGCGCGCTGCAATCCATCGTCGAAGCCTGTAGTTGATTCGGCTTGAATCTCGATGGCGATCTTCACCTTCACGCCGGGGCGAGATGTGAACTGCAAAATGACTTCATCGACGAGATCGGCGAACTGCTTTTTTGCCTGAATCGCATCGAGTTCGATGCTGCCGTAGAACTGCTTCTTGACCGCCTGCGGGGCACTGTCACCACCGGTCTGATAGGTCGGCTTGGCCGAATCCTCGGCGCGTGGCGGCCCGTCTCCGGTGGGATTGCCTGTCGGGTCAGTTGGTTTTGGCCGCGCAGCGTCTTCGGCTGCTCTCTGCGCCTCTGCGTATCCGGCAGCGGCGACCGGCTCGATCAGCAACAACGACGAGTCGAGAAACAGCGATGTGCGTTTGCCGAAGGTGAAGCCAACATAGCGGCCATCCTCTTTGCCCTGCGCGAAGCCGAAGAAGTCCCGGCTCTCAGCGCCAACCGCCATCGTGTGTTGAAAGGCCGTATCGTCCTTGATGCGAGGCAGATAGAGCTGCTGACAGCTCTGCTGCCACACATTCAGTGCGTTGGCCTCCTTGATGTCTTCCTTCCAGAACCAGTCCTTCAGCACTTTGGTCAGGTGGATAGGTGCCCATTCGGTGATCAGGAGCTCGTTCTCCTTCAGCACGCGCTCAATTTCCTGCGACAGGTTCTGCGCACCCGGGTTGACCTGGAAGTGTTCCCACTGGATCTCGGACAGACCCTTACCGGGGCGTGCCTCCTGCATCGGCGCGACCATCCATTTGTAGGTCTCGCGAATCATTCGCCGCAGAGCCTCGTTGGCGTCTTCAAGGCTTTTGCTGGCTTGTCTCGATTGGAACTGATCGAGGTTGAGCTTCATTTCCTTGATGTCGCTTACGATGGACTGCCACGCCAAGGTCGAGCGCACTTGATCCTTCAGGCGGCTCACGCTGTCGTAGTCGGCGGCCAGGAAGATCAGGCGATTCTGCTTGAAGCGCGGCTGATCGCCACGGGTCTTCAAAATTTCAGTCGCGCGCTCAATAGCGAGGCTCTGGCCACTACGGCTGAAGGCAGCGTCGGGCGGCAACACCACAAGGCGCAACTGCCAGTCATCGGGAACGTCCCCGCTGGCCGTGAAAATGTGGATGCCGCCAAACACGCCGGTGGCAAAGCTCTTCTGCACACGGTCACGGATGGCGGGGAACACGTCCTCTTTGTCCTGGAAGCGGCGTTTGCGCTCCTCCATTTCCCGGCGCAGGTTCGGGCGGGTATCGAACCAGAAGCGGTTATTTCCGCTGTTCAGATAGTGGAGTCGGTCGCCCAATCGACGCAACGCGTCCTTGTAAATGCCAACCTGCTGATCTGGCTGCGCCACACCCAAGATGACGCGCTCCAGCTCAAGGCCTCGCACCATCTGACTTGAAGTAGTCGGCGCGCTACCCAAGAAAATGGCGCGTGCTGAACGGCGGCATGCCTGCACGCTGCCGAGACGTGTGTCGCGATTCTCGATCTCGGTGGTCTCCGCACGCTCGCCATCAACGTCACGCTCGACAACCGGGTCCCAGCCCTGCGGAAGATAATAGATCACCTCGTTGCGAGTGTCTGCGTCTTGCAGCGGAAAGCTGCCCGGCATGATCAGCGGGTCTTTGTCGTTGTCCTTCCACAGCCGATGGATGACCTTGGCCATCAACTTCAACACACCACGAGTGCGCTGGAAATTATCCAGCGTTGACCAGTCCTCATACAGGCGGTCGAACACCTCGGGGTGGATTGGATAAGCGTGCATTAATCGGTCGAAATAATGGCTTTCTTGCGTCTCACGCGGAAAGTCATCGCTGTTTGCCGTGTAGTAGTCAGCGAATGCCCGACACACCGACTCCGCCGCCAGCTTGTCATCGATGCTGCTGAACAGGCGACGACGAACGATCTCGAACGCCTCCTCGGTGCCTACCGGTTTCCACAGCGCCTGAATGCGGCCAAAGTAGTGCGCCAGGGCTGCAAGCGCTTTCACCCCGCGCTGGCTGCCCGCTTCTTTATCTGATTCCGGCAACGAGGCCAACAGCACAGCCGTCGGCACGGCTTTCAACGCTTCGGTCAGCGCCTGCACGAAACTCAGGTTGGAATCGAAGCTGCCGCCGGTGAGCGTCTTGCCTTCCTCAAATTGGCGGACGTAGGCGACCAACTCGTCGATCAAAATCACGCAAGGCGCATAGCGACTGAGCAACGTCTCCAGGACTGCCTTGCCGGGTGAAGTGCCCGAAGAATCGGCATCTGCCACCAAGGCGTAGCCCTCGGCCTTTCCCAACTGCCACGCCAGATCGCCCCAAAGGGTACGAATGGCTTGTCCGTCGCGCATCACTGGCTGGTTGGGCGATGATTTGATGCCATCCAGCACAGCAATCCGTGCGCGCGGCAACTCCGTCACTCCGGCCGCATCAAGAATGGCAGGGACACCCGGCAGGTCGCTGGCCTGCGCATCCCCTTTGGCAAGGTGATAGACAGCCAACATCGTGTGGGTCTTGCCGCCGCCGAAAGCGGTTTGCAACTGAATGACCGGATCACCACCCTTGCCAGACAAGCGCTTGACCACGGAGTCAAGCAGCAGACGCATGCCCTCGGTGATGAAGGTACGCTGGAAGAACAGCGCCGGGTTCTGGTATTCGAGCGTCGCCGTGCCGTCATGGACGCGTGACAAATCCGCTGCGAACTCGGCTTGCTGGAATGTGCCCTTGAGGACATCTTCATGCGGAACGGCGATTTCACGCCAGGGTTTTAGAGTCATCTTCATCTCCCCAATCAAATATCCAGTTTTGCTTGCGAGCCGACAATGCCCGCGTCCGCAGACGCATGCTCGATGCTCGACCACGCAGTGACCAATTCGTTGTAGGCGCGCGCTTCTTCTGCCCAGCCCTTGCGTTCGCAGAGGGTATAGAGGCGATAAGCCAGTGCCCGCATAGATTCGGCGCGAGCAGGCATTCGTGCGAGCAGTGCGCCCGCAGCCGACTCGCCGTCCTGGTTCAACGCTCGGATCAGCTGGTGCAAGGCTTCCCACACGGGTGTGCGGTCGTCGCCCTCAGGTGACCAATCCTTCGGCAGTTCCGCCCAGCGCAGCAGCCGCAGCTTGCCAGCGCCGCTCTCAACAACCCCAGAGTCTTGGAGACCGCCGACACTGGTGCCCTTGGCGCGCGCCAACACATCAGCTTCGCCGTATTTTCCTTCGGCCCAGCCTTGGCCCTCGAACCAATGCAGACAGAACTGGGTATCGTGATCGAAGTCGTCCTCTGCGAAGAAGCGGTTAATCAGCTGCAGCGCGGTGCGCACGCTCATCGGTTTTCCGTCCGCCTCCAGCACTGCCGCGTACTGACTGAAAATTGCCATGCCCGGGCCAATGATGGCTTGCGACAAATCCACAGGCGCAACCGGGGAGTTAACGCCACCGCGTGTCATGTCAAGCAACGCCTCGGGTAGCATGGCATTGATTTCGCGTAGAAATTCGCGGCGTCCAACAGTAGCCGCGTCGAGCGCACGCTTGCGACAGACGAGGACGATGCTAGAGGCCAACGCATTGTTGCCGGAGCCAATCATCCGATTGCCGAGTTCGGTGCGCATCGGCCAAGTGCCAGTTATAGCGAAGCCTGCGCGCAGCACGGCTTCCAAAAAGGTTTCCCAGCCCGTGCTGTGCGTGCCTGCCTCACCCTTGGTTTCGGCCTGCTTGAAAGCGTAGTAAATAGTCACCGGGAAGGCCGGATGTGCCTGCTCGGCCAGATTATGGATGGCCCGGGTCATGCCATCGAGGAAAAAAGCTTCCGCCTGATTCTTGCCGCCGTGCCGGTAAGGTGTGGCCACCAGCTCTTCGGCCTTCGGTACAGCGAGTGTCGCGTAGAGGCCGGGGAAGATTGGTTTCAGGCTTTTGCGTAACCAGACGTAGAAGAAGTCTGAAAGGTCGGCATAGCCGATGTTGTCATAGTACGGCGGGTCGGTAGAGACGACCTTAGACTCAGTAATGGTTTGGGTCTGTGCGTCCGCCTGCGAAACGAGGGCTCCCCGCGAAGCGTGCATCTCATCAAGAACCCGCATCATATTTTTCAGCGAGACATAAAAATCCCCCGCCATACCGCCGAAGGCATTTGCCTCGGAGTAATCCCAGACCATTGGCAATGCTTGTCGGCCAAACGTAGCAATCGACTGATCCATGCTCATTTTCCAGCGGCATAGCGAGCTTTGAGCATCGCTCATCTTGCTAACAGCCAAACCCAAATACACTCCAACGGCCTGCGCATAAGCCGTGGCGCTGGTGCCACCGGCGTCTACTCCCACTCCGTCGTCGGCAGAGCCCGCTGCTAGCGCATCAAGCCGACAACGTTCAATAGCTTCCTGAACCAGATCAGAAAAGGTGGTCAGCGTAACCAGTTGACGCGCGGTAAAGAGTTCATGCCACTGGCTAAATCCATAACCACGACCACTGAGCAAATCTTTACTACGTTGTTCCATTGGTTGCTCAGGCTTCCATACTGGTTTTGCTTGCTGAGCAATGGCCTCATGTTCTGGTGTTGGCGAAAGATAGACGCGACTACCGTTCCCTTCCGCCACAATCGCCATAAGCCGCGCACCAGCTCGTTTAGCGACGAACTCTCCGCGAATATGTGTTTGCTCGATTGGCGAGTCAGAAAGCACACAGCGGAAATTCGCACCTCGCGCGAGCTTGGTGCCGTTTAGGGCCGTCTCTGGCGGCACACCCACCTTCACCGCAAACCGATAGCTGTCACCGTTCACCACAGGCTCGACGTAGACTTCCCTCCCTTCCTTGCTGGATAAGACAAAGGTGGAAGCCAGCGGCACTTCGGCGTGAGAATAGGCTGGGTTGGGACTTTTCACTGTGCGCGCCCACAGCCAAGCGATCACATTCAGCTTCTGCCCCACCAGTGGCTTCAGATCGGGACGGGCAGCAGCGATTTCAGCGGTGATCTCAAGCAGTGGGTAGAGGTGGCCGATACGCTTCTCGGCTTCTGCGCGCATCCACGCACCGTACCGGCGCACGTCCTCGGCCAAGCCCCTAGCACCACTCCAGTCTTCGGATAATTTGCCCTGCTTATCGCCCACCGAGCGTGGCCCCACCGGTGCGCGGCCAGTAAATTTTGGCGGGATTTCGATCATTGCCTTGTTGATCGTCACCGCTACCGGGTTGAGGTCGGATGCATAGCTCTCCAGACCCAAGCGCTGAGCTTCCAGCGGCAACGCACCGCCACCTGCAAAGGGGTCGTGGAAGGCGGGCAGCTTATCTGGGTTGAACAGTTCGGCGGCCTGCGGATGACTTTTATTTAGTTCGCAAGTTTCGCGCCAACTGCGCACGATTTCGGAGCGGGCACGGGCGAGCACTTCCTCATTGTTAGTGTTCTCCCACAACACCAAGTCTTCAATGATCTTGAACAAACGCTCGCGCTCGATCTCGGCCTTTTCTTTGTTCATGCCGTATTTGAAACCGCCGCCCTGCTGGTAGCCAGGGTCGTTGACCATCTGTGCAAAGATCACCGCGCGGGCAGCAGCCAATGGGCGACGCGCCCACCAGAGGTGCATCGTGCTCGGGTGACCGTGACGGATCGACTTTTCGCGCGCGGCAGCTACATTGATCGCATCGAGCGGCAACGCGACCTCAATGAGTTTTTTGGGTGTTTTGATGTTCATTTAATCGTCCTTTTCCCAGCCCATTTTGCCGTCACATTGGCAGCAGCCTGTTGAATAACTGTGTTCCATATCGCCGGTGTTTGGCTCGTTGCACCAGTCGCATTGCTCGACGTGATCGCTCATGTCGAAGCAATTGGCGCAGAAGTACATGCCTCCGCGTCTGATTACCGTGTGATAGCCATCGCAGCTACCGCAGTTGGCTGGTTCCCACCGGTCGTCCCCATCGGCAATCCCAATGTGCGCCGCGTCGTGGTCGGTCAGCGCATCCACCAGGTGTTCTGGTTCGATTGAGCCGCCACAGTGCTCACACGTCGCGTAGCCTTCACTTGCTATGACGACAGGTTGATTGCAGTGGGGGCAGTCGATCTCCACCTGAGTCTCTGTGTGATCGCACACCAAACAACGAAGCGTTGCGATCTGCGCGTCCAATGCATCCGGCACCGCTGCTTTGAAGCCGCAAGCGCTGCAGGCTTTCGGTTTGTTGCCTGCCTTGCGGCTTGTATCCAGCTCCGGTTTCAAAGCTTTAAACTTGGCGCTCAGGTATTTTCGGTGAGCCTTCATCGAGCGATCAGCGCGTGAAATTTCCACGTGGAAGTCACCAAAGTAGGCGTCCCACCGATTCAGAAGACGGTGCAGATGAAACCAGGAACGGCAATGTTCAGCGACGATCTGTGCCTTGGCCTGTCCATCGCCGTCCACATCGGCGTGGAAGAAATGGATCATCTTGTTGCGGTGATTGGCCAGTGTGCGAAAGCTGTTGAACGCATCGTCCGCTATGTCCTCGCCCGCAATATCCCGAATACGCGCTCTGGCTTCATCCATCGTGACCGAAGCAAAATCTCCTGCCATGAACTTGGCGAGATTGGCTTGCTCGGGTTTGGAGACGATCAGCGACCAATGCTCTTTCATCAGTCGCGCCTTGAGCAACATCTCTACGGCAGCGCAAAAATGAATTACCGAGTACTTGGGAGCCTTGTCGAACTCGTCGATTCCGCGTTCGAGGAAGTCGAACGCATTGCGGGCCAGGGAGTCGAAGATGTCGTGCTGATTCATCCGACACGCTCCGCTTTCGCCAGCAGTTGGGCGAGATCAAGATTGATGCTGGTGACAGCCCAATCCGGCTCTTGCGTGAAGGGCTTGATCACGTAGAACGGCCCCTCGTGCTGATCGCCGTCCACCAGGACGATGGCCAGGATGAACTTGTCCTGTTGATTCAGACCGTAGAGGATTTCGTTACGGGTGACGGTCACCGTGCTATTGCCCTTGGCGCGGCCTTTCACCTCGATGTGACGTGATGGCGGCAGCTTGCCGTCTACAGCTCTCGGCAGGCTGGTCACATCCCAGCCGCACTTCTGCGCCGAGACATCGATGACCTCGTGACCAAGGGCGCGCTCCGCGACCATCACTGCATTCATTGCGACCCACTCGACTCGCGCACGCGCGTCAGCATCCACCGTCCACTCGGGCTGCCCTTTGCGCTGCGCGAGCAGCCCGGCAGGGATCACCAATGCGCCACCGGCCACAACCGGTGTTGCGGAGATAACATGGCGCATGGCCAGCAGTTCTTTCTCGCGTGACTCCCGGCGAGCCGTTAGGTCATCAATCGTGCGGCGGACGTTTTCAAGGGTTAATCGCACGTCTTTTCCGGCGGCGATGTCGTCTTGAAACTTGATGTAGCGATCCGACCAGTAGTTGATTTCCTTGACCAGCCGTTCGTGAACAGCGGCCAAGGTCTTGTCCACGTTCTTCTCGCGTCGAATTCGCACCTCGTCGAAGTGCTCGGGCACGAGGTGAGTAGAGGCGTGAGCCAGTGCAACCTGTTCGAGGCTGCGCGCATCCGTGCCATTGAGCCACGGCGCATCCAGCACGTCCTCGATCAGTCCCATGTCCGACTTGCTGATTGGCTCCAGGTCGAGGTGAGGTGCCCAGCCTGCATTGATTGCGCCGCCTTGTGGGTCGATTTCGACAAACTGCATACGGCGGGAAACGACGTGGGCGGGGTCGGCCCCTTCCCTCACTGAGTGATCGATGATGAACATCACCTTGGGCGTGATGCTCATATCACTGGGGTCAACCAACACCGCACCCTGTTTGAGTTTATTGCGGTGTTGCTCCAGCACGATGTCAGTCACCGATTGCATCAGCGGATGGCCCGGATGCATCAGGCTGGCCATCGGCGCACCAATCCGGTCAGCAACCCGGACGTACTGTTTCTCGAAGCACACCCGCTCATAGCGGCGCAGCACCGTGTTTGAATTGCGGCGATCCCGACCAGTGATCTGGCGATCTCGCTCGCGGATGTTGGCCGGGACGTGGGTGATCTCATAGCGGCCTTGCTCACGCGGGCGAAGCTCGCCACCGAGTTGCTGGAATGCCTGATTGAAGAAGGAGCGGATGAAGTAAGGCTGCAGTTTGCGCGCCTCTGCTTTTTCCATTTCCTCCTTGACTGCGAAGAGACGCCGTTCGTCCATCACCTCTTCACATAGGGCGTTGCGCTTGATGATGGCCTCTAAATGCTGGGTATCCAGCGCGCCTTCCAGCTTGCGGTGCAGACGACCGCGAACCTCGGGGTCTGCGCCGTAACGAATGGCCTCAATCAATAAATCCTTAAGGCTTTTTTCTTCAAACACCTCGCCGAGAATATCGAAAACACGGCCACCGAGTGCCGCGCGCTCAATTTCCAGTTTTTCGAACAGGCGCTGGAAAACGTCGCCCTCACGGGTTTCCGCTGCAACCATGTTCCACAGGTGGCAGACCTCGGTTTGGCCGATACGGTGGATGCGGCCGAAGCGTTGTTCGAGTCGATTGGGATTCCACGGCAGGTCGTAGTTCACCATCAGGTTGGCGTTCTGGAGGTTGACACCTTCGCCCGCCGCATCAGTCGCCAACAGCACTCGCGTTGCCAGGTCATTGCGAAACAATTCCTGAACCTTGCGTCGGTCTTCGCGTTTGACGCCACCGTGAATCATCACCACGGACTCTTCATTGCCGATCAAGCCACGAATCTTGACTGCGAGGTAATTCAGCGTATCCCGGTGCTCGGTGAAAATGATCAGCTTGCGCTGACGACCATCGGCATCGTGCATTTCCGGCGTGTTCTGCAGCAGTTTGGATAGCTCGTCCCACTTGCGGTCTTGTCCCGAGTGGACAACCTGTCGCGCCTGCTCTTCCAGGCCTTCGAGGATGATGATTTCGGCCTCAAGCTCCTGGATGGTCTGTGCGGCCGTGGCTTGATCGACGACGGCTTCCTCGAAGTTCTCATAGTCATCCGGTGAGAGCGCGTCGGCGGATTCCCAAATGTCTTCTGGTGCATTGTTCACATCATTCGGAATGACGGTCTCTGCAAGCAATTGACCACGCTGGCGCAGCTTTTCTTCCTCGACGCGCCGTTTGAGTTTGCTGCTGCGGCGCTTGAGTGACTGGTAGATGGCTTCCGGGCTGGATGCAAGGCGACGTTGGAGCGATGTCAGAGCAAAGCCGACAGTGCCCTTGCGCGCGCCGTCCTGCAATTGATCTGCCCGATTCATTTCCTCTTTCACGTATTCCGTGACCGCTGCATACAGCGCAGCTTCGGGGTCGGACAATTTGTAGTTGGCGGTGCGCGCACGGCGCTCTGGGAAAAGCGGCGTGCCGTCAAACCGGCGCATGTCTTCTTTGACCATCCGGCGCATCAAATCGGTGACGTCGACCTTGTGCGCGCCATCGCGAAACTTGCCGTAAAAGCGGTCGGAGTCCAGCAAGGACATGAACAACTGGAAGTCTTCCTCCTTGCCGTTGTGCGGCGTGGCCGTCATCAGCAGGAAGTGGCGCGTGATCGAGCCCAGCAGTTCGCCAAGTTGAAAGCGCTTGGTCTTGTTGACCTTGTTACCGAAGTAGCTGGCCGACAGCTTGTGCGCCTCATCGACGACGATCAGATCCCAATGGGAGAGGCGCAGTTTTTCCTGTAGGTCTTCGTTGCGGGAAAGCTGATCGACGCGGGCGACCATCAGATCGATGTCGTCGAAGGGGTTGCCGCTGCGTGACTGTTCAACCTGCTCGCGGGAAAACAGCGTGAAGGATAGGCCAAACTTCTCGAACATTTCGTCCTGCCACTGCTCGACCAGACTGCCCGGCGCAACAATCAGCACACGCTTGGCATCGGCACGCATCAGCAACTCGCGGATGAACAACCCGGCCATGATGGTTTTGCCCGCACCGGGGTCATCCGCGAGCACATAGCGCAGCGGCTGGCGCGGCAGCATCGACTCGTAAACTGCTGTGATCTGATGCGGCAGCGGCTCCACGTTGGAGGTATGGACGGCCATCATCGGATCGAACAGATGCGCCAGATTGATCCGGTAGGCTTCGACGGCCAGCTTGAACTCTTCGCCGGGGGCATCAAACGCCCAAGGGCGACCGGCCTCGGCCAGTGACAGTTTTGCCTCGTCGGTGCGAAACAGCATCCGCTCCAGAAGCTTGCCGTCCGATGTTTTGTAGTAGACGGTGAGGGCGTTGTCGCCAACGGGCTCCGTGGTGACGACGCGCACCACGTGCCCGGGCTCAATGCCAGAGATGGCAGCGTTCTTCTTGATGTCTTCTAGTTTCAGCATGCTGGCACCTGTTGTTCTTGTAACCCTGGCGTGTCAGGGCTTGCGCCGGTTGTAGGGCGATTGATTGGTCGGCTTCAGCGAGACGTTCTCCGTGCTCGCCTTTTGCGCGACGGCATCCGGTGTGCGCTGCATCTTCAAGCCGATGACACGGGTCGGAGTGTTCTCTTTCGCCAACTGCTTGAGTTGGGTAACGTCTCCCGGCGTCCAATGCTTGCCGTGGTTGGTGGGGGTCTTAGCCATGGTGGAGCTCCTTTATGTTTAGAACGACATCGACGCTGAATGACTTGAGTTCCGGGTTTTGCATTACTGCTCCTTGCCCTGAGACCCGTAACCCGGGGCGAGGATGAGATTGCTCACGCCATAGAGAGCCTGCCGATTGCGCAGCCAGAGGTGATATTCGGCACCCTTGAGACTGTGGTCTTCGGTGCAGTCCACGTTCCAGCGGCGCATCAGGTATCCAGCCATTGCCGCGCGCACACGCATCCGCAGCGCGCCGTTTTCCATCCCGTACTCGGCTTCGATGGTGTCGGGGTGTTGTACGTTGGCAGGGTGAGGAACCAGTTCAATCTCTGCGATCCGGTTCCACTGAATGTCTTGATCGGAGTTTTCGTGCTCTTGAACAGCACCGGCGACCGATCTTGCATCAGCAATTCGAGTTAGCACAAAATCGCGGAAGTCACCGCTGCGCCGGTCGAAAGCGCGAACGTGCCAGCGCTGACCGTTGTCGGCCAAGGCGAACGGGACGATCTCCCGGGTAGTTAACCCGCTGGACAGTGCGCGATACGAAATCTCGACCGCTGTTTTCTTGTGAATGGCACGAGTCAGTACCGACAGCATTTCGAGATCTAGATTGGTCGACAGCTCCGAACCCTCACACGCCACCAACTGGCGGACGCGCATCGGTTCGCCATCGCCAAACCCCTGTGACAACCAAGTGAGAACGCGACTCGCCGCAAAGTCGAACACTGGACGGAACCAATCGGCGCGCACATAAACCTTGCGCTTGGTGTCGTAGTCAAGATTGCGAGGGCCTAGTTCTTTGTACTGGCCGATGTCGCGGGTTGCCGCCGCCGCTTGGATGCCAAACCGTTCCACCAAGTCCTGGCGGCGAAACTCCCCGACGAAACGCAGGCGCAACTCAAGGAACGCGAGGCGGTCGCGTTGCGATTGGGTCATTTCAGAAAGTTGGTCGCTGGACATTTGCTATGGCTCTAACGGTCTATCGGTATTGTTTAGCGTAGTTTATACGACTCAATACGCAACGTCAAGAAGCGCATATTGCAGCTTAGTCTATCGCTTAATGATGATGATTAGGCGGCGCACTCTGTCCAGGCAAGTCGTCTGGCAACGGGATTCGCGCTTGGGGCGGTGGTTCGATAGCGAAATCGGGGATCGAACTGGCGTTCGACGATTGGGCCGTGGCAGCCCAAGTTTCGCGGGACGATGCGCCCTCACAGGCTAGACGTGGGCGGATTGAATTCGGCCAAATACTCGAATCCACGCCCTCAAGATCAAAACCTTGCTATCCTTGTCGGGATGCGGACGCGGGTTCGGTTCCGTGTTCCACCACCATACAGCTGATCCACGCCGTTTCGGCGCGGGTCAGATTGACCGGAAAGGT
>VFSW01008399.1_pt1 | contig 14837 bp, 14 predicted proteins | sample 5358111 | NCBI WGS metagenome assembly VFSW01 (sample SAMN11554181, study PRJNA540505) | mine drainage metagenome | isolation source: sediment from site ElyBrook_90M | place: USA: Ely Copper Mine, Vershire, VT | collected 2017 | reverse complement strand
GTGCCAGAATGGACGCCCGAGATCGTGCTGTCCAATGGGAAGAAGCACCGCGTCGTGCTGGAAGGCGGGAGCATTGACGTCAATGGCGCTGGCGTTTTGCTGACCACGGAGGAGTGCCTGCTGAGCGAGATTCAACAAAGAAATCCTGGAGTCTCTCGCGCGCAGTTGGAGCAATGCTTTCACGACTATCTTGGCATCGAGCAGGTGGTGTTGCTGAACCGTGGTATTGCTGGAGACGACACACACGGGCACATTGACGACCTGGCTCGTTTCGTAAATGAAACCACCATCGTCACCTGCGTCGAGCCGAATCGTGAAGATGAAAACCACGAACCTCTGCTGGAGAATCTTGATCGTCTCCGCTGTGCGCGAAGCTTGCAGGGCAAACCCTATCGTGTGGTCGAGTTACCACTGCCTGCCCCGGTGATTTTCGAGGGGCAACGACTTCCGGCCAGCTACGCAAATTTCTATATCGCCAACAGTCTGGTTCTTGTGCCTACCTTCAACGATCCCAAGGATCGGATCGCGCTCAACACGCTGGCTTCCCTGTTTCCAGAGCACACGGTTGTGGGCATTCATTGCGTGGACTTCATCTGGGGCCTGGGAGCGCTGCATTGCATGACCCAGCAGCAACCGGTGTAGACTGTTTCGTAAAAGGGAGAGGCAATGATTGAAGCAAAAGAAGCAGTGGAAATCGCAGGGAAGTTTATACAAGTAATCATGCCGAATTTTGGCACGCCAAAGCTGGAAGAAATTGAATACGACAACGAAGCAGATTACGGGCAGGGGATATGGGTTCTTACGTGTTCTAGGGATTCCGACCTCAAGGTTGGATCGCTAGAAGAGCTATTGCGACGATCAGAACTTACTAAAGTTGTAAGAGTAAGCGCTGTTGATGGTCGAATCCTCAGCATCAAAAACAAAGCAGCGTGATGCCACATGCTCCACGAAGATGAACTCATACAGAAGTTCCGGGGCAAAGGGATTCTTGTAGATTCCAACCTCCTTTTGCTTTTGCTGATTGGCAGCCACGATTTGTCCTTGATTTCCAGATTCAAGCGCACGAGTGGATATACGATCGACGATTACAAATTATTGGCTGACTTTGTACAAATGTTTAGCGGCGTGACAACTACACCGCATGTACTTACTGAGGTCAGCAACCTCGCTAATTCCCTCGGCTCTCCAGTCAAAGAGCAATGGTTTGGACACTTTCGCACAACTCTGCAACTTTTTGAAGAACACCCGTTGAACGCGCAGAGCCTATCCGCCAAGGATGAATTCCTTGTATTTGGACTGACTGATGCGGCGCTCTGCACTCTATGCGGAGAAGTTTTGTTGGTAACGGAAGATTACAGGCTATCTGGATATCTGAGATCAAAGCAGTATCCAGTTATTAATTTCTCTGACATTCGAACATTGCAGCAGCGCATCGTATGAACGATGAAACATTTCTACGCGCGGCCATCGAGCAGGCGCAATTGGCTGCGGAAGCTGGCGAGGTTCCTGTTGGCGCTGTAATTGTTTCCGCTGATGGCGCAGTGCTTGCGCTGGGCGGGAATCGCGTTATCCGTGACAACGATCCAACTGCCCACGCAGAGATGATCGCCATGCGCGCTGCTGGCCAGGCGCTAAAGAACTATCGCCTTGAAGGCTGCACGCTCTACGTGACACTGGAGCCTTGCGCGATGTGTGCCGGAGCCATGATTCATGCACGTATCGCGCGTTTGGTCTACGGAGCCGCTGACCCAAAGGCTGGCGCTGCAGGCAGTGTGCTGCAGGTGTTGAACCATCCCCAACTGAACCACCAAATGCAGATCACAGGTGGCGTGCTGGCAGAAGAATGCGGCAACCTTCTGCGTGAGTTCTTCCGTCAGCGGCGCTAGTTTTTCACCTGCACTGTTGGCGTAACAGACATACCTGGGCGCAGGAGATGGTCTTTGTTCTCATCCGGATTTGTAAAGTCGATACGCACGGGAATCCGCTGTACAACCTTGACGTAGTTCCCCGTTGCATTTTCCGGGGGAAACAGGCTCAGCATGGAACCAGTAGCGCCGCCGATCTGCGTGATCTTTCCGTGATACTCCCGACCACCAAAAGCATCCACGCTGATAGTAACCTGTTGCCCGGCACGCATGTGGACAAGCTGCGTCTCTTTAAAGTTTGCAGTAACCCAGACGTTCTGAAGAGGAATCAGGGTCATCAGCGTCTGTCCGCTGCTGACATTCTGGCCAACTTCGACCGTCTTATTGTTGACGATGCCAGTCTCTGGAGCCGTAATTGTGGTGTAGCTCAAATTAAGCTGCGCCTGCTCCACCGCAGCCTGGGCCTGCTGCACCTGTGCTGCGGCCTGATCTGCCTTTGCCTTTTGCGCGACCATCTGTTTCGGTCCCGTCTCCGCTGAACTATAGTTCGCCTGCGCCTCAGAAAGTCGCTCTTTGGCCTGGCGGACGGCCTGCTGCGCTGCCATCAGGTTGGCCTGCGCTTCCTCTACCTGCGCCTTGGCACCAGCGGCGGTAGCTACGGTGGCATCAAACTGCTGCTTGGAGATGACATCGCGCTGTACCAATGGCGTGTAGCGTTCGAGATCCAACTGTGCCTTGGTATTGTTGGCTTGCGCTGCCATCACCTCAGCCTGGGCCGCGTCCAACTGCTTTTCTGATTGTGAAATTCCCGACAGAGCTCCGTTGACATCCGCGCTCGCAGAACGCAACTGTGAACTTGTGTTGATATCCAGGATGGGAACGCTGACCAGCGCACCTTCGTAATTCGCCTGAGCACTGGTCAGGCTTGCCTCCGCCTGATCGAGCGCCGCTTGAAAATCATGTGGATCAATCTGCAGCAGCACCTGCCCCTTCTCCACCTGCTGATTGTCCTCGACATTCAGCTTAACGACATTTCCCTTGATACGCGTGCTGATCTGAATCAGCGGGCCATCAATCTGAGCGTCGTCCGTATTTTCGTAATAGGTGGTGTGCCACCAAAAAAGCAGCGCACCAACAACCAGCAATGCTACCGCGCCCAGAATGAGCAGGCGCTTTCGAGAGGGCGTCGCAGCTGGTTGCACTTCTGTCTCTTCCGTTCTCAATTCCGCCACAGCTACTTTCCTCCCAGATATGTTTTGTACTGCGATTGCGCCAGACCAAGTGCGCGTGCCAGCGAGAGCTTTGCCAGATTGTGCTGATACAGACTAGCCACATACTGGTCGTTCGCCTGGGCTACTGAGGAGAGCGCCTGCGAGACGGCCAGATTGTCGGAGACTCCGGCCTTGTACCGCTCCTGCGCTTCGCTGAGTGTTTCTTTGGCTAGTTCGATATTACTTTGTGCAACGGTCACCTGCTGGGCTGCCGCTTGAATATCGAGAATGCTGTCCTCAACATCTGCACGAACCTGCCCCTCCAGATTATTCAACTGCGCCTGCGCCTGTCGTAAGGTTGCATCCGCGATCCGAGCGTCTCCACGCAATTTGCCTTCTTCAAAGAGAGGAGCCGTCAACTCGCCCGCTACGTTGAGCGTGGCGTACGAATTGTTTGGATTGACGCCAATTTCACCGTAGTCGAGCTCAAAATTAAGTTGTGGCAGTCGCTCCATGGTTGCCGTAGTTTTCGATTTTTTTGCTGCGATCACCTGCTGCTGCATGGCTTTCAAATCACTGCGATTCTCGAACGCCTGCTGCATGGCCTGCGATAGCTCCATCGTATCCATTGCGGCAAACGGTGCAGTATCCGTCATGACAAACTGCTGATCCAGGGGCAATCCAATCACACGCGCCAAAGCGATTTTGTCTTTCTGGTACTGATTGTTGGCCACGATCAATAACTGCTGCTCCGTTTGGTAATCCACGCGAGCACGCAGTTCATCTAAACGTGGCGAAACACCTGCTTGATGACTATCTACGGCCTGATCCAGAGAAATCTTCGACGTGTCTACCTGCGCCTGCACGCTGCTCAGTCGAGATGCGTCGGCCAGGCAAAGCAAATAGGCATTGCCGACTGTCACCACTACCAGATCACGTGCATCCTGAAGTGATAATTGCGCGGTATGAAAATTGTGCTTTGCCGCCAGATAATTTTCGAATGACGAAACATTGATCAATGCCTGATTCAACGTCAGGCGGAAATCCGTGTATCCGTACGGGCCAATAATGACGGGAAATCCCGGCCCGCGCAATCCCTCAGCCTGCAGGTTGGTCTGCGCTACAACATCCTCTGCGGTTCCAGTAATCGAGGGCAGCAGCGACTGCAATGCCTGCAATCTTTGGCCGCCCGCGCTCTGTGCGCTTGCCTTTTGAAGGATGAGTCCCAGATTGGTCTGCAAGCCTCGCTGGATGGCATCGTCTAGTCCCAAAGACATCATCAGCGCAGTGGCCTTCTGCTGCGCAGGAACGACGCTACCCTGAAAACTTCCTGTGGAGGCGGTCTGTGCAGGTAATGCGTCTCCCGTCATCCAACGGGCCATTGTGCCGCAGATGATGACCGCAAACACAAGGTTTCTCCGGATTTTCTGCATTGCGAGCATCGTATGCATGGAAGATTCAGTGCGGGCCGATGTATGTTTGCTATCTGAGATGTTGCCGTTGAAGGACAAGATTCAATCTTTTCAAGTTATTTTCATGCTTAACGTGGAAATTCCCAACTATTCTTCATCATATCCGATGTCGATTCTGGTCTGAACACAAGAAGTACCCTCCGACAATGAATTCGAAGAGTGGCTACCCGACAGGCTTGTGATTTGAGACACTATATGGTATCGAATCCCGACGTATGACCGATCACTTCAAAAACACAGCAATCCGCTACTTTAATCGCGAAGAGTCCTGGCTGGACTTCAATCGGCGCGTATTGGAGGAAGCACAGGATTCTACAAATCCGCTGCTGGAGCGGGTAAAGTATCTGGCGATTACTGCCAGCAATCTGGATGAGTTCTTTGAAGTTCGCGTTGCAGGCATATTGCAGCGGATTGAGGATGGCTACGCCGAACGCGGCCCCGACGGATTTTTGCCGCGACAGATTTTAGACCGCATCGCAGAAAAGACCCACGCCTTTGTCGAAGAACAATATGCATGCTGGAATCTGGAGTTGCTGCCTGCGCTCGCTCATGCCTCCATCCGTGTACACCCGTGGAACAATCTCAACAAGGCAGCACGTGAATACGCCATTCATTTTTACCAGAATGAAGTGGATCCGCTGCTGACACCGATTACCATCGACCCCAGCCATCCTTTTCCTCGCGTGCTGAATAAATCTCTCTGCCTTGCATTGTTGCTGCGTCGGAAACGCAAGAACACAGCGGGCAACATACTGGGAGTCGTCACCATCCCCCGTTCGCTTCCACGGCTGGTTCCGTTGCCCTCGGCAACTGGAACCTCCGACTATATTTTTCTTCATGACATGATTGAATCGCAGGCCGCAGCACTCTATCGCGGTTATGAGGTCTTATCATCTGCAGCATTTCGCGTTACCCGTAACAGCAACCTGTATCTGCAAGGAGAAGAATCGCGCAGTCTTCTGGAAAGTGTCCGCGCGGAATTGCACAATCGCCGCAAAGGCGACGCGGTTCGAATGGAGATTGAGAAGGATGCGGATCAGGAGATCGTCGAGCGGCTGCGAACAAATTTCGAATTGGATGAATTTCAGGTTTTTCGAACGGATGGCCCCGTCAACCTGTCACGGCTGATGAACCTCTATACCAAGACAACCGCGCCACAACTGAAATATCCTCCATTTGTTCCGCGTGAACTGCGCCTGAGTCAGTCATCCACAAACCTGTTTGATGAAGTTCTTTCGCGCGATATTCTCCTGCATCATCCCTACGATTCCTACGATGCTGTCGTGGGCATGATCCAGGCAGCAGCACAAGACCCCAACGTTCTCTCGATTAAGCAGACGCTCTACCGCACGACTGCGAACTCAGAGATTTTCGAGGCGCTCCGAGAAGCCGCGCAGAGTAAAGAGGTAACTGTCGTCGTTGAACTGATGGCACGTTTTGACGAGGCCTCCAACATTCGCTGGTCACGAGATCTGGAAGACGCCGGCGTCCAGGTTTTCCATGGCATCGTTGGCCTTAAGACACATTCCAAAATGGCTCTGCTTGTACGTCGCGACCCTGACGGGGTTGTGCGTCGCTATGCACATCTTGGAACTGGAAATTACAACGCAGAGATGGCTCGTTTCTATACTGACATTAGTCTGCTGACAGCAAATCCGATGATTACAAACGCGGTGCATTCTGTTTTTAATTTTCTGACGGCGAACTCTGAGGCGGAAGACTACGCGCCCTTACTGGTATCGCCACTTACTCTGGCGCAGGGATTTATCGACAAAATTCACCGAGAAGCGGAACACGCACGTAATGGACGACCGGCACGCATCCTGGCCAAAATGAATTCATTGTTAGAGCTGGGCGTGATCGAGGCGCTTTATCAGGCATCGCAAGCCGGTGTGTCCATTGACCTGATCGTTCGAGGAATCTGCGCTCTGCGCCCTGGAGTGCACGGGCTCAGCGAAAACATTCGCGTTCGTTCCATTGTCGGAAGATTTCTGGAACACAGCCGCATTTTTTATTTTCAAAATGATGGACAGGAAGAGATCTACTGCGGAAGTGCCGACTGGATGCAACGCAATTTTCTTGAGCGTTGTGAGGTCGTCTTTCCCGTGCTCGATCCCCTGCTCCGCCAGCAGATTCGTGAGGATATTTTTGGTGCCTATCTAGCCGATACGCGCAAGACACGCTGGTTGCTGTCGACCGGGCAATATGTTCGCTCAGAAAATGAGCAAGGCTCCGCTGGATTTTCGGCACAAGAATATTTCATGCGCCAGGCAGAGGGAAGGAATCTCCAGATAATACCTTCCCCTGCAATCCCTCCCGCAGGAGAACATCCACCGCAATCAGCCATCGGTCAATTGCTGGAGGTGAAAGCTTTGCAGAAAAATGTTTCCAGCAACGCAGGAGCAAGCAAGAAGCGTGCCACCAAGAATAGAAGTGTCAGCTCAAAAAAACTGGCGTCTAGAGCAGAAAGACCTGGGAAACCATCTGCGCCATTGCCAGCTGCCACTGCACATATTGACACCAGGAAAAGCATTTAACGTGTCCGCTACTCTCGCACCTCTCTCCGCCCGGAGTCCGCGAGATTTCTCAAACTTTTCTCCGCTGCTGTGGTGGCATTTGCTGAGCCTGGATGCACCAACAATTGCAGGCTTATGGTGCTGGTCTTTTGCCCACGCCTTTGAAATTTCTCTTCCCTGGTTTGGATTAGCAACGCTTTGCCTGGGAACTTGGTGTGTCTACGTTGCCGACAGACTACTGGACGGCTGGCACAAAACATCAGAAATAACGATGCGTGAGCGCCATTATTTTTACTCCAGACATCGGCGAATGTTTCTCGTCGCGTTAGCGATCGCAACGCTGCCACTGACATATCTCATCTTCACTCGCGTCAGCAATTCAGTCCGTAAAGATGATGTCTGGCTTGCATTTCTGGGCTTGATTTACTTTGTTGCCGTCCATAATTCCTTACCCAAGCGGTGGCTACCAAAAGAGATTGTTGTCGGCGTCCTGTTTGCTATTGCAACGGCTGTTCCCTGCTGGTCGCGCTTGCACGGGCATGTACTCTGGATGTTGCTTTGCGATGTCGTCTTTGCATTTGTGTGTAGCTGGAACTGTATCGCCATTCAAGTTTGGGAGGACGTTCGCACGCAAGGCACGCATGGAAGTGCGTTCCAGCATCCCTTAACAGTCTGGGCAGGTCAACATTTAAGTATCTTCGCTGTCGGTTTGATCCTTCTGCCTACTTGTATGGATCTTTTTGCTGCAACGGTTAGCCTCCATTATCTTCTGGCGTCCTATTCGTTATGCGGGATTGCTTTTCTCGTACTCGACCGTCTTCATTCAAAAATGGAGATTCGCACTTTACGCATCGCAGTTGACTTTGCAATGCTGACACCATTTCTATGGATGTCGATTGTCCACTAAGAATTGTATGCGCCAAAATACTTCGCGCTCTCTCTCTTCCAATCCTCACGCAGCCAACTTTGATATTTTGGCAAAGCCCTATCGATGGCTGGAGTATCTTAGCTTCGGCTTTATGTTGGAACACTGTCGCTATCATTTTCTTCCTGCCTGCAATGCAGCACAGCGAGCACTGATCTTAGGGGACGGCGATGGCCGATTCACCCAGCGGTTACTGATGGAAAATTCTGCGATTGAAGTTGATGCAGTGGATGCCAGTGCTTGCATGTTGCAAGCATTGGTGCAGCGCGCCAAAGACGTAGGAGCAGAGCATAGAGGGCGACCGATTCAGGCAGACATCCGAACCTGGAAGCCGGAACCGCTCAGTTATGACCTGGTCATCTCCCATTTTTTTTTAGATTGCCTGACTCCGAAGGAATTAGATTCCTTGACCGTACGGCTGAAGGATTGTGTTGCCCCGGAGGCACTCTGGTTGATTTCGGATTTTACGATTCCAGCGTTTGGATGGATAAGGCCACTGGCGCGCCTGCTTGTGCATACTCTTTACTTCGCATTCCGACTTCTGACAAAACTGGGAGTACACCATCTACCCAATCACCCCCAAATACTGACACATCGAGGCTTGATGAGATTGCAAAGTAAAACACTTTTGGGTGGCTTGCTTACTACTGAACTTTGGCAAGTTTCGGAGAACCAGTCATAATAGTGGTAGGCAAATAATGTTCGTGACATTTCAATCGCTGGTTAGTCAAAGATGAATCTGTTTTTTTTGCGCCATGCCAATGCTGGACAGCGCCTCTCGAATCCTGAACTAGATCGAAAGCGACCTCTCGACAAAGAAGGCAAAAATCAATGCCTGCTTGTCGGTGGTGTTCTGAATGCGCTGAAAGTCCAGTTCGATTGTGTCGTGTCCAGCCCACTGAAGCGCACGCTTCAGACAGCCTCCCTAGTCGGCACGGAGACGGGCTTTGAACAGAAAGTAATTATTAGCACAGCCCTGTCGCCCGAAGGAACCTGGCGCGATTTTCAGACCTTACTTGCTGGATTTACTGGTTATGAAGATGTGCTGGTGGTGGGACACAATCCGAATCTCTCGCGCTATCTAAATACGCTGATGGGGGCTTCCCCTAATCATGATCCAATACGACTGCGAAAAGGTTCAATCGCAAAATTGGATATGGATCGCGTAGCTGGCAGGTTACAGTGGCTCATTGATCCAAAGTTAACCCGCGCAATTCAGGCAAGTTCGACCAAAAGATCGCGTCCAAAGACCTCGCGAAAGTAGCCCGCCTCTTTCCGCAAAGACCACAGTTCCAGTTCCGCACCGGTACGTCCAGGGGTGATCTCAAGTAAAACGCGCTTGGGATAGACCCTCGTGCGTACTCGCAGAACATCACTCGCGCGATCCTGATGCAAAGCAACTGCCAGCCGCAGCAAAACGATAGCGCGAAGCACATAACGGAGCTCTTGTGCGGGTACGATGCGAGTCACGCGATCATTGGCATCGGGCCTCGACTTTCCTAAATACCGCGCAATTGCAGAGACCACCGCGCGCTGCTCCGGAGTAAATCCATAGAGTTCCGAATTTGCAATGATGTACTGCGTGTGGCGATGGTAGCCCTGATAATTCATAAACTTTCCCACTTCATGCATCATGGCGGCGGCCTCTAGCCACAGTCCATACTCTCGGGGCAGTTCATGAACGCGCTGCAAGTCTGCAAACAGTTGAGCCGTACGTGCGCGAATAGGTTCGGTACGCTTCGAATCGACACCATAGTGCTGACATAGCTCCAAAACACTGGCCCAGCGCTCTTCTTCAAAACGATGATGCGCTGTCGTACGCTGTTCCGTCTCCGCATGCATCAGCGCAAGGATGCCGTCCCGCAACCCAATCGGTGAATATTGAAATCCCGAAAGATGCAATCTTTCGAGCAGGGTACTGTATACATTTGCTCCAGCAACGATAATTTCGGAGCGGCGTGGGCCGATGCCAGCAACGCCAGCGCGCTGGATGTCTGTCATGCGCGTCAGTTTATCCGTCAACTTGCGAACCCACTCCGTCTTTGCAATATCCTTGGCCGCAATCTTGCCCAGAGCTTTCTTGCCAACAGAATTTTTATGGACTGCATTCTTTCCAGCCGTGGCCGGGCGCTTACCTTTACCACTGGATCGCGCAGTATCGACGAGCGCCGCTGCTGTTCCAGAGGTCGCATAGACTGCGGTCACGTTCGGTTCCTTAAATTTTCGTTCTGCACGGCGCAATTCACGAAAAACAAACTTCCGCATACGCGCGACTTCATCGGAGGTGGGAGGGTCGTGACGTAAAAACTCGCGTGTCAGCCGAACCGCACCCAACGGAAGGCTCACCATCTCGCGAATTCTTCCCTGCTCAGAGAGCGTAATCTCACAACTTCCACCACCGAGATCAACCAACAGGCAGCGGCCTCGTGCTCTCGGTTCATTGGATACCACCCCCAGGTGGATCAGCCTTCCCTCTTCCAGGCCGGAGATGATTTCCACCTTCCATCCGGTTGCTGAGTGTACCCAGGAGACAAATGCTTGCTGATTTCTAGCATCGCGCATGGCGCTGGTAGCAACGACACGTAGTCGATCCACGGCGTAGGTCTGGACAGCTTTATGAAACCGCCGCAGTGCGCGGATGGTATTCGCCATCGCCTCAGGAGAGACCATTCCGTTTTCAAAAACACTTTCGCCAAGTCGGGTAACTTCGCGGTCTTCGTGCAGCGTACGCATGCGATGGTTCTGCACGGCAGCAATCTTTAACCTGCAGGAGTTGGAACCGATATCGATGGCGGCGTAGGTTGTCATACTTTCCTGACCTGTACACACATATGGCTTGAAGATATATGAAGACAAGAATTTATGCGTCGTGAAATCAACCGAGCAGTGGATGAACGATTCGGCTGCTATTCTTGAGGTGGACATTCAACCAACCCATGCAATCCTCCGAAGATATTTCCGCAGCGCCGCACACATCCCTCACAGCACGCCGGGCATTTCCACTTTCAGTGTCCGCAGAATGGATAATTCTGTGCATCGTCTTTTTCGCCGTCTACTTCGTCGCTCTTTTTTCTCCATCGTTGTTAGATGACGCAGACGCGACCCACGCCCAGGCAGCGCAGCACATGGCCATCAGCGGAGATTACATAACGCTGAAGGTAGACGGTATTCGTTACCTTGAAAAGCCGCCCCTCCCCTATTGGCTTGCGGCGATGGACTACCATCTTTTTGGCTTCAATGTGTTTGCCACGCATCTGCCGCAAACGCTGGCAGTGCTGGGCTGCGCGATGCTGGCATTTTTCTGGGGCCGCCGCGCCTATTCCGAGCGCACCGCCTTCTATGCGGCATTGGCATTCCTGACATCCATCGGCGTCTTTCTGTTTACGCGATGGTTTATTCCAGAATCCATTTTGACCCTGTTGATTGCACTGGCGCTGTACCTGTTTTTAACTGGCCTCGAAGATCAGCGACCCTCGCGTATATATGCAACCTATGCCATGCTGGCGCTAGCCATGCTGGCCAAGGGTTTGATCGCTCCCGTATTTTTTCTGGGTGCGGTACTTCCTTATCTGTTTTTAACAGGGCAATATCGCCGCTGGCGCGAGTTTCAACTGTTGCGCGGCGCACTTCTTTTTCTGCTGATTGCGGCACCCTGGCATATTCTGGCTGGCCTGCACAATCCAGATCAGGGCCATCCAGTTGGAAACATTCCCACCTTTGGAAATGTGCACGGATTCTTCTATTTTTACTTCATCAACGAACATGTTCTGCGCTTTCTTGGCAAACGCTATCCACATGACTACAACAAGCAGCCAAGCTATGTGTTCTGGTTTTCGCATCTGGTCTGGCTCTTTCCATGGAGCTTGTATTGGCCCGCGGCGTTACGTCGCGCCTGGAGGAATCGCAAAAACTCTGCGAGCAAAACAAAGCAATCTTCGATTCTGGAACAATTTACCTGTGAAACATTTGCGAAGAAAAGCACGCTCCTGCTGGCACTTTACGCTGGCTTTATCCTGATCTTTTTTTCCTTTTCAACCAATCAGGAGTACTACACCTACCCAGCGTACTTTCCACTGTTGTTGCTGACGGCGGTCGCGCTGGCGGACATGGAAGAGGAGTCTGCTGGAAACATCCATCATGATCAGGCCCGTGGGAATCTGAGGTGGGTGCTGGGCGCTCACGCAGTGTTTGCCTGGGTGGGGATCATGGCTGCCCTGGCACTCGGTTACGGGCTGTGGAGCTCGCGTCATCTCCCCTTTGTCGCCGATATTGGAACCCTGCTCGCGCATCGCGATGTTGGCGGATACTCGCTTTCCATGTCCCACTTTTTTGATCTTACTGGGCCATCCTTTGCGGCATTGCGTCTGCCAGCGGCGCTGGCTGCTGTGGCTTTACTGTTCGGCCCGTTGCTGGCATGGCTGCTGCGCGCGCGTCGCCGTCATCTTGCCGCAACGCTGGCGACTGCCTCGACCGCTGCCGTGTTTCTGATCGCCGCGCACATTGCCTTCGCTCGCTTTGGCCCGATGATGTCCTCCCGCGCCATTGCCGATACGGTAAATCGCCTAGCGGGTCCGAATGACGTATTGATGCTCTACGGAGATCAGTCCTACGGCTCTTCGGTCATTTTTTATACAAGGCGCCCTGCCTATCTTGTCCACGGGCGCAGCACGTCGATGTTGTGGGGATCGTGCTACCCCGATGCACCCCACATTTTTTTGACGGATCGTGATCTGATGCAAACCTGGGGTCAGGGGCCGCGCAAGTTTTTATTTGTGGCCGGAGACGACCGCGTCCACGTCGAAGCTCTCCTGCAGGGGCGATTTACGCAAGTACAGGAACTCTCTGACAAATTGCTATTGACAGACCGACCGCTCTCCGCAAAATAGCAGCTTTTTACCAGTCGCTAGGTGTTATCAGCTACGGGCTGTACCTTCTCCGTTCAAGGCAAACGCAATCTTGAACGGGGCACCCGACTGTATATTTTCTTTAGAAATTCATGCAGAAGAAATATTGGAAAGCTGTCGCCTGGAACAAGCTAATAAACTGGATAAAGCATGGTTGACATAAAACTTTTTCAACACGTAGGATGCGAGTGGCTCAACTTTGCATCACTTTGCACGATGAAATCTTTTCTCCGAAGTACCATGAACACATTTTTTAGCTGAGGTGTTCGTACCTATGGATGTACGCAAAGGAAGTGGACTGGAACGCGCCAGTAATATAGCCGTAATTTTGGTTGCGATTGTGGTTTTATTCAGCATTGTGCGCCACGAATTTTTTCACCCCTCTCTCAATAACAACGCGTCGCTGAAAGGCACCCGCGTACAGATGGCCGCCATCACGATGGCTCCAGCCAAGGTGAATCTCGTGCTGGGTATTTCAACGGTCTGCCATTTTTGCGAGCAGAACGTTCCCTTTTATCAACAATTGAGTACGCTGGAATCGCCCGGAAAATTGGCCTTCTTTACTGTCTTTCCGCAGAGCGCGACCGAGGCGACCGACTTTCTAAATCAGAAGGCGATTCATCCCACTGGGGTGGTATCGAGCCAACTCTCGAAGTACAAAATTACCGGCACGCCGACGTTGCTGTTGGTGGACGCGAGCGGCAAGGTGAAAGAAGCATGGGTGGGCGCATTGGACACACCCCGGCAGGCGGATGTCATCAAGACCATTCGCCAGTACGAATAATTGCTTTTCTGATTCCCCAGTTTTATTTCCCAGATGCAAAGATCGGAATTTTATCAAAAGGAAAATTTCGACCGATGAATGTAAATGTAGTCCGCAACTTCTCCATGATGGCCCTGATGATGGGCGCGATGTTCTTTCTAACCAGCACCAAGGCACAGGCGCAGAGCACATGCAACTATGGCAGCCCCGAGTACATGTTCTGTAGTAATCAGATGCAAACGTGCATGAATGAAGGTGGTTGGACCGTTCAATCTTCTTGCATGGCACAACTCGACGCATGCCTAACTGCCATCGGCTGCCCCACCAACTAGGCAACTCTTTTATTTGAAGGAGTAATAACACGAAAGATCAATCCTATCTCACTGAGGGGTTGCTCTTTTTTTCCGGGTGTCCCATTCAAGCCTGCTCTTGGCTTGAGTGGGATGTCACTTTCCAGCCTTTGCCAAGGAACAAAATTCCACGTCCCTTCGTATAGTGAAAATAGGGCCACCAAACATGAACCATACAGAGCCTGCAACATCTCTGCGTGCTGACGCAATCCAGCTGGGTTTATATGCAGCGCTCATCATAGCTGTTCACTTTTGCCTCGGCAACGGATACGGGTTTCATCGAGATGAGTTGCAATTCCTTGACGATGCACGCCATCTGCAATGGGGATACATTGCTTTTCCGCCGCTGACCTCGTTTTTGGGCCGCATCGCCATTGCGCTCTTCGGCATCTCGCCTCAGGTATTTCGTCTTCCGGCGGCGATCGGCAACACCATCAACCTTGTACTCGTCGGCCTCATCGCTCGCGAACTGGGCGGACGCAGAGCAGCCCAAATTGTCGCTCCCTTTGCGGCACTTCCACTCTGTCTTGCCTTCAGCTCTGTGCTGCAATACAACACATTTGACCTGCTAGCCTGGTGCAGTTTGATCTACTTCATGGCACGCATCCTTAGCACAGGAGACGAACGAAATTGGATCGGGGTTGGCGTTGCAATCGGCATCGGCGTGCTCTCAAAATACACGATAGCTTTTCCTGTTCTCAGTCTTCTTGTGGTTCTCATCGTGCTGCCCTCGCAGCGCCGCGCACTCCGTAGTCGCTGGTTCTGGTATGGCGTCCTCACCGCTGCGCTGATTGCATCGCCCAATCTTATGTGGCTTGTACAGCATCATTT
>VFSW01008398.1_pt1 | contig 14837 bp, 16 predicted proteins | sample 5358111 | NCBI WGS metagenome assembly VFSW01 (sample SAMN11554181, study PRJNA540505) | mine drainage metagenome | isolation source: sediment from site ElyBrook_90M | place: USA: Ely Copper Mine, Vershire, VT | collected 2017 | reverse complement strand
GGTCATAATAAACCGGCGTGAGATTTAATTCGGCGATGGGATGGAGCACGACATCGCAAATGAATCCCGGCAGCAGCACCGCATCTCCCGCCTGGAATTCCAGCTGCCGCAGGCCCAGTTTCAGCGCCGTCCGGGCATTACCGACCAAAAGTTGTGGCTCGATGCCGCTCAGCCTGCCATCCTTCTTCCTTCTTGGTTCCGTTGACGGGCGCCCCAGCGCGTCAGGAGCCTATTGATCGGCGGCGCCATGTTAAGCCAGCTCAGCTTTGCGTCGGTACAAATATTCCACCCAGGCGCCCGGCCGGGGAAGAAGGCCCAGCGCGAGCAACGCCCACGCATGACGGTGGTTCAAGCCGCTCGAAAAAACCATTCGGAACGCCCGCCAGCGAGATCCACTGACGAATTCGTGCGCCGCGCGGGTACGAAGATTTTTGCTCTCCAATCGCCGCAGGGGCTTGGCCCAGCGACGACCGAACTCCGGATCCTCGGTCACCTGCTTTTTTATCCAGCGCTCCTTCTCCTCGACAAACCTGAGGGGAAAGGTCCACGTGCCGCTGGTGGTGTGCACCCGCCACTTCGCCAGGATTTCCGGGCAATAGGCCAGCTTGGAAACCCGTCCCAGGCGGACCACCAGGTCAAAATCAGCGATGAAACTAAAGTCGGGATCAAATGCCCTCCGCAGGGACATCACCGTCGCGCGGCGAACCACGATTGTTTCCAAAGAAAGATAGTAATTGCTCAGCAGTTCATCGAGCACCGCACCCGACGGAGGGGTTCTCGCTCCGTAAAGCGGCTTCTCCCGAGTTTCATTGAAGAAGAGCGTGTCGGAGAACACAACCCCCACCTCGGGATCGGTGAAAAGCGGGAGCTGCTTATCCAGCTTGTGAGGTAGCCAGACGTCGTCGGCGTCGAGCACCGCGATGTATTCCCCTCTCAGGTGGGGCCACGCGAGAGCCCTCCCCACCCCGAGGTCGGTATGGACAGGTGCCCGAAAGTATTTGAAGCGAGGCTCCCCGTAACTCTGCATGATCTCCGCGCTGCGGTCGGTCGATTGGTTATCCCAAAACACCAGCTCCCAGTGGGGGTGAGTCTGCGCCTTTACGCTGTCGAGCGCCTCGCGCAGGTACCTCTCCCCGTTGTAACAATTCATCAGCACACTGACCAGCGGCGGCGCGCTCATTGGTTTTCCTTCATCCATCGAATAGTTTCTTCCACCCCCGTTTCGAAATCAACCGATGGATTCCAACCGAGGATTCTTCGCGCCTTCGCGATGTCGGAAAACAGGTCCATATTCTCCCCCGGCCGGTAGGCAATCCGGCCAAACTGCGGATCGCCGCCGCCGATCCGGCTTTGCACGGTCTCGACCGCTTCGCGGATCGAAATCGGATGCCCCGAGCCGATGTTGATCACCTCGCCGCGAGCCCCGGGCGTGGTCAGCGCCGCGAAAACGGCCGCCACCACGTCGTCCACGAAGCAAAAGTCCCGCCGCTGGTTTCCCTCCGAGGCGGGAAAGGACTCGTTCCGCAAGCAGGCCCGGATCACCTGCGGCAGAAACCGGGCTGAATCCTGGCCCGGCCCGTAGCACAGGAACAGCCGCAAAGTCGCCGCCGGAAGGCCCTCAGTGCGGTGAAGCATCTGCAGAAAATGGGTCGAAGCGACCTTACCGAGGGAATAGGGTGAGATCGGTGCCTCCCGCTGCTCTTCGCGCTGCGGGGCCGCCGCATTCCCATATTCGTCGCTGCTGCCCAAGTTGACCAACCCCGCCAGCACGCGCCGATCCATTAGTTCGACCAAGTGGCGCAAGCCGCCGAAGTGGGCCTCGAACACTTGACGGCCCGATGCGAAGTACGGAGCATGATCGATATAGCCCCCGCAATTCACCACGTATTCGAAGGCTTGCCCCCCGAGCGCGGAACCCAGGGCGCCCTTCTGGCTGATATCGGCTGAAATTCGGCGGACGGATCCCCTACCGGTCTCGGCGGGAACAGCCGAGAGCCCAAGGCTGGTCACCTCCCAGCCGCGGGCGATACCGGCCTGCACAATCCGTCGGCCAATGAACCCCCCGCCGCCGACTACAAGGAGGCGAGGCATCCCCGCCGTGAGCGAACCCGATGACGTTGTTACCATCGATGCGGAAACGTAGGGTCGTCCCATGGCCGCTTCTCGCTTTCTGTCGGATCATGCGGCAAGTCCGTGACATTTGCCAGCAAGACGGCGGTCGCGCCGATGCACCCGAAGGAGTACCAGAGGCCGGGAGGGATCCTCAGGCGGAAATAGGCGTCGGGTCTTCCCATTTCCAACACTTGGACACGACCGCGCGTCGGCGAGCCGTCCCGATCATCAAAGATCGCCAGTCGCAACCGCCCCGTCGGAACCGCCAGGTTCTGTGTCTGCCGGTGGTGGCGCCGCCAATCCTTCACCGCTCCGGGCAGAATCTCGGAAAAATAGACCTCCCCGATCGGGACGCCGCCGTCCGGTCGAATCAAATGCAGCACGGCGCCGGCCTTGTTGTCCATCTGGCCCAAACTGACCAAGGTTACACCGTAGACATCATTCATCGGCGCTATTTCGCCCAAACCCGCCCGCGCTCGGCTCCTTTTTCCTCGAAGCTGGCGATCTGCTCGATGGTGACCGGGTACATTTCAGCCCGGCGTCGGTAATAGGCGGAATACCAATCTGCGATCATCGCGAGGGTCTCAGCGTACTCCAGATTGGGGTGCCAGCCGAGACGGACGAGCGCTTTGTCGCAATTCAGCTTCAGCAGGCCGGCCTCGGCAAAGGGCCCAAGCTCCCGGACTCGATAGGCTTGATCCGGGCGGCTCCAGCCCCAGGCCCGCCCCAGGTCGGTCAGCAGTTCCGCCACGGTCCGGTTTTGCTCGGAACGGGGGCCGAAATTGAACGCCTCGGCGTGGAGGTCGGAAGCCCCACCCAACGCCTGCCCCAGCGTCAAGTAGCCGCTCAGCGGCTCCAAGACAAGCTGCCAGGGGCGAGTGGATATCGGACTGCGGATCTCCACCGGATGCCCTTCGCTCCAAGCCCGCATGCAGTCGGCCACGATCCTATCGCGGGCCCAGTCGCCGCCTCCAATCACATTGCCCGCCCGGCCGATCGCGATGCGAACAGGATGGCCGCCCACGAAGAAGGAGCGGGAGTAAGAGCGAATGAGAATTTCAGCCGCAGCCTTCGATCCGCTGTAAATGTCCTTCCCGCCCAAGGCATCCGTCTCCCGGTATCCCCAGACCCATTCGACGTTCTCATAGCACTTGTCGCTCGTGATGATCACCGCCCGGCATGGGTGCTCGTGGCCGCGGAGCGCCTCCAAGATATTAACCGTCCCCATGACGTTGGTGGCCGTGGTCTCAACCGGTTCGCGGTAGGATCGTGAAACAATTGCCTGGGCCGCAAGATGGAAGAGGAAATCCGGATTTTCGTCAGCTACCAGCCGCTGCACGGCAGCCAGGTCGCGGATGTCGGCTTCGATGTGCCTGATTCTCCCTGCCAAGCCGAGCGCTTCGAACATCGATGGCTGGGTCGGCACGTCCTTCGCCATCCCCGTGACATCGGCGCCGAGCTTCAGCAGCCAAGTCGTCAGCCAGGAGCCCTTGAAGCCGGTATCCCCGGTGACAAGCACCCGGCGCCCGCGATAGATGTCGCCGAAGATCATTTTTCCGGACGCAGCCATGGAGGACTATTGTTCTGTTCACACTGCGCCTGCAGCGCATCTCGATCCCGCACTGTGTCCATGCATTGCCAATATCCGCTGTGCTCATAGGCCATCAACTGGCCATCGCGCACCAAGTTCTCGAGGGGAGATTTCTCGAGGACGGTCGAATCATCCTGCAGGTAAGCGAAAACCCCCGGCTCGAACACAAAAAAGCCGCCGTTGATCCAACCCTCCCCGGACTGGGGTTTTTCTTTGAAATCAAGGACGCGGCCGTCTCCCAGTCGCATGCCTCCGAAACGCGCCGAAGGCCGCACCGCCGTGACCGTCGCCAAGCGGCCGTGCGCGCGGTGAAAGGCTAGCAACGCTGAAATGTCGACGTCCGAGACTCCGTCGCCGTAGGTCAGCATGAAGGTGCCCCCAATCGCCAGCTGCGGCTTTAGCCGCAGGAAGCGCCCTCCGGTCATGGTCTGGGCGCCCGTTTCGACCAGCGAAACGCACCAATCCTCGGCCGTGGGATTGGAATAGCGGACTTCCCCGTTTTTCAGCCGGACGGTGATATCACTCATTCGTGCGTGGTAGTTGATGAAATAATCCTTGATCACCTCGCCTTTGAAGCCAAGCGCCAGGACGAAGTCGGCATAGCCGAAGCGCTCGTAGATCTTCATCACGTGCCAGAGGATCGGCCGTCCACCAATCTCAACCATCGGCTTCGGCTTGACCTGAGTTTCTTCCGCCAGGCGGGTGCCCAGCCCCCCGCATAGGTTTGCAACTTTCATGAAATTGGCTGCAGCACTCCCATCACTTCCGCGGCGATCCTATCCGCCGCCCGGCCGTCAACCGGAGCAAAGAGGGCATCGGCCGCGGCGTTCCGCTCGGCCGTCGAGGGGGGCCTGGTTCCGGCCGACAGGTCCCGAAAGGCCGCCCGCAGAGCCGCCACCGAACCGAACTTCGGGATAGGAATCGCCTTCGCCAGGGCGGAGCCGTCGAAGCCCAGCGGCAGCCATTGCCAGCATGGCGTTCCCCGCAGGTAGGCCTCGTCTGCCACCGTGGAGTACGAGAATAGGATCAAATCCGCCCATGCGATATCTTCGGCGAGCGAACCGCAACTGATTTCCATTCTTGCCCGCAGCGGACGGAACCGCGGGTGCGCCTCGTTCCGGTTAATGGGGTGGTTGCGAAAACGCCGCCTATTTGGGGCCCGGGCGTCCGCGGAACATGCCGCGGCCTCCACCATGGCGAGTTCAGTCTCAAGCTCCAGGGAGCAGGCCAGTAGTATTCGATAGGGAGGATTCGCCGCTGATTTGGCCTCAATCTCCCTCGGCACCCGAATATGGTCATAACGGGGCGATCCCGTCATCTCAATCTGCTCCGGCGCATAACCGCTGGCCCTAAAACATTGCCATCCCATCTCGCCCATGACGAAAACTCGGTCCGGATGCGGCACCCGGCAGCCGTCAGGCTCGCCGGCGAACTCATATTGCGGATGCAGGTAGTAAAACGTCTTTTCGGGGCAAACTCCGGCATGTTGAATAGCCCAATTGGATGCCTCGACCCCCGAGCGCCTGATTCCTTCGTAGTGCGCGCGCCCATAAGGCAGATGCTCCTGAAAACTCAGCGTCAGCCGCGGCCGAAAGCGCTCCGCCGCACGCTGGGTCGCGAGCGCAACCAATTCATAATGGGGGATGCTCAGATCCAGGCAACCGCGCCACAAAACGAGGCGGAAGACCGGAAGCCAATCGATCTCCTGCCAGACAAAATTCTGACGGAAACCCTCCCGGCGCAGCGCCCGGCCGAGTATCCAAACCGGACTAAAATCAGCAAAGGCCCGCAGGACGTCACTCAGACGTAAAAAGACCTGCAACAGGATGAAATCGTCCCGCCTGCGCAAGGGGGCCAGGGCCGCGGCCAGCCGCCGCTTTTTGCGGATGGGGCCGGGATCAAACCATGCGAAATAGCCGCAACGCACGAATGGGTCGCCGTCAAGCAGCCCCGGCAGGCGTTGGAAATAGCGATCCGTGCATCGCTGCTGCTTTTCGTCCCACCCGACCGCCCAGTCCCAGAAACTCGACAGGACCAAGTCGAGGGGCCGTTGCGGGAGCCGATAATGCCGCGCCAACGCCAGGCGGTGGTGGCAGAACCTCAAAGGATAGAGCACGCGCTTGGCCAGAGCCGGGAGCAGCCCTCCCAGTCCGCGGTCCCATGCCTTCCCCGCTCCCCGCTCGCGCTCCACCTGCAGAATCGATTCCAACACCGCGGCTACCGGCGCCGCTGCTCCCACCAGCCGGACCCGGCGGACGCCTAGCTCGTTGGCCGCCGCGCGGACTATCAGCACATGCAGAATCCATTCGAATTGGCGGTCGCTCTCCACGTCCCGCTTGGAAAGAGGATGATACCACCACCGGCTGGACTCGCCACTGCGAGCCAATACCTGTCGAAGACTACGCCCGTCTCCGACATCCCCGGCGCCAATCCGAGCCACCACCTCGCGATAAACCTCGATCCCTTGCAGCCGCACGGCGGCGGCCCGCTCCCGCCCCAGCAGGACGCGGCCTGGCGCGCTGGCCGCGATCCGCTCCTCCGCCGCCGGAGACAGGAAACTGAGCACGCGCGCGCTGGCGGGGAGCGGGCACTTGGGCAATCGCCATAGGACCACCAATGTCATCGGACCGTGACGGTCATCTCGCGGCCTTGTGTCGGTAGCGGGCGAGCAGTTCGTCGGCCTGCATGGCTTCTTCCGCCTCGCGCAGATCGTCGGGGGTGTCCACGGAACAGGTTTCGGCCTCCGTCATCACCATGCGGACCTTGTAGCCGTATTCTAGGCAGCGCAGCATGTCGATCGACTCGGCGATCTCAAGGGGCAACTGCGGCAGGGAATTAAATTTCAGCAAAAAGTCGCGCCGGAAGGGAATGATGCAAATCTGCTTCAGCATCGGCACGGGCTGGGACGATTTCTTGCGTGTCGGCACCGGCTCCCTGGAAAAGTAGAGGGCCTCGCTGCGATGATCGACCACGACCTTAATTTCGTTCGGATCGTCGTGATCCTCGGAACTCGTGATTCGGCCCATCAGGTTCAGGACCTGGACCTCCGGCTCACGGCGCATCGGCTCGATGGCCTCCGCCAGCATGGCCGGTGTCACCATCGGCTCGTCGCCCTGGATCATAACCACGACGTCCGTGCGCCCGGCGCCCTCGGCCTCGATCTTGAGCATGGCCTCGGCCACGCGGTCACTGGCCCGGACGTGCGTGTCCGCGGTCATGATGGCCCGCCCCCCGATCGATGCGATATAGTCGACCACGACCTGGTCGCAGGTGGCCACATAAACCTCGTCCAATAGCGGGCACATCTTGCACCGGAGGTAGCAGTGGCCCACCATGGGTATGCCGTGAATAGCCGCCATCGGCTTGTTTGGAAAGCGGCTGCTGGCCATGCGGGCGGGAATGATTCCAATGATCCTCATAAGTGGTCGGCTTAAGGTTGGGCGCTGAGCGGGTTGCGGGCGGAATGATTCAGGAAAACGGCGTCGATCCCATAGGCGATGAACTGGTAGCCCTCGGCGATCTTGGCCTGAAGGACCGCCGGATCGGGCTGAACGACGTGCAGTCCCATCGGAATCTGCGCTCGCCGGGCTGCCGCGACGATCGTTGAGAGCGCGCCCTGGAAATCGGGATGATTAAACCGGCCGGTCAGACCCATGGAGGCGGACAGATCATAGGGCCCGACCATGATTGCATCCAAGCCGGGCACGGCCAGGATACCAGTGAGGGCCTCGACCGCCCGGATGCTTTCGATCTGGGCGACAATCACCAGCTCGTCGTTGATCGTGTCGAAATGCTCCTGAAAATGACGCCCGAAGAGATTGGCCCGGGAAAAGCCGACCCCCCGGGAGCCTCGCGGGGGATAGTGCGCCCAGGCGATGGCCTGCTCAAGTTCGGCCGCCGAGGCGATCATCGGGAGAATGATGCCCCGCGCGCCCGCCTCAATCGCCTGCTTGATCTCGGTGCAGCCGGCCGTCGCCACCCGGACGAATGGCTGCGCGCCCCCCAAAACCAGGGCGCGGCATAGGTCCGGGATATCCCCCAAGGAGAATGAACCGTGCTCCAAGTCCAGGGCGACCCAGTCGAAGCCGGCATGGGCCATGATTTCTGCGACGGATGGGCTGGGGATTTGCATCCAGCTGCCAACCGTCGGTCGGCCGCCTCTCAGGTCGTCCTTAATTTTGCTCATGGCTGTTTTCCCACGGGGTTTTTCGGGTCACAAATCGCTGCAGAACGGCCCTCCTTGCGCAGGAGCGCAACGAACTTACGGGTCCTCGGATCGGCCGAATAACGCGGGGACTCCCTCTTCAAGAAAAGCCTCAAGCGGTCGCCGGTCCGATCCGCAATATAGCGGAGTACGCGGTAGGAATCGGGGCTGACATATTCGTCACGGTCGCCCTGGGGATGGCTGATCACGTCGTCACACATGATCCATCCGCCAGGAGCCGTCAGATGGTATGAATTGCATAGGTCCCATGCGACTTCCGGATAGAGGTGACCGCCACGGCTGTCCAGTTAAGCGCTTAACTTTATTTTGTAATGGCTTATAATCGGGTGAGTAACGCATCCAAGGACATGTCTTCGACATGGTTTAAAAAACGGCGATTTGGGCCATTCTGGCCCGCCGATGAATCCTCCCCCGACCGTCTTCGCTCAGATTCTCGCTGGTGTGGACCCCAACGAGTTGAAGCGTGCGGCGGCGCGATTCCCGATGCCTCGGGCTTCGCGCTCGCTCAGTGTCTACGACCATTTTGCGGCGATGGTCTTCGCGCAATTGACTTACCGCGAGGGACTGCGCGGCATCGAAGCCTGCCTCGGAGGGCGCTCGGCCCGGAACTATCACCTGGGAATCCGCGGGCGGGTGACCCGCACGAATCTGGCTTACGCAAACGAACATCGCGATTGGCGTGTTTTCGCGGAAGTGGCGGCGGTGTTGATGCGGCGGGCGCGGCGGTTGTACGCCGATACACCGTTCGAATTGGGCCTGGAAGCGGACTTGTTCGCCTTGGACGCGACGGTGATCGACTTGAGTTTGGCCCTGTTTCCCTGGGCTCGCTGGCAAAAGGCTCAGGCTTCGGTGAAGCTCAACGTCTTGCTGGACTTGCGCGACGACGTCCCAGTTTTTGCCAACATTTACGAGGGAAATCGACACGAGGTTGCGTCGTTGGACGAAATTCATCTGTATCCGGGCAGCTATTACACGATGGACGGGGCTACGCCCATTTCATCCGATTGCATCGGCTGCACACGGCAGGGTGCTACTTCGTTACCCGGCTCAAGACCAACATCAGCTATTACGTGGTCGAGTCGCGGCCGGTCGACCAGACCGTCGGACTGCGCTGCGATCAAACGATCCGCCTCAACTCGCGCAAGGCTCGCCGGGACTATCCCGAGACGTTGCGCCGGATCAGCTATGTCGACCTGGAGAGCGGCCAGGCGCTCGTCTTTTTGACCAATCGTTTCGAACTCGAAGCGCTGCTGATCACGCAAATTTACCGCCGCCGATGGGGTGTAGAAACTTTCTTCCGCTGGATCAAGCAGCACCTGCGGTTGCGCGGCTTTTTCAGCAACTCGCCCAACGGAGTGCGGGTGCAGATTTGGTCGGCGCTGTGCGCCTACCTCCTGGTCGCGATTGCCAAACAGCAAAAGCATCTCGCCGCGTCGTTGTATGAAATTCTGCAAGTTGCCAGTGTCACTCCTCTCCAGCAAACATCTATAGATCAGCTATTTGAAAAAGTTGATACAAGAGAACATCAAGTCGATATTCATAAACAGTTGGAGATCAACTGGTCATAACTGGACAGCCGTGAGGTGACCGCCGTCCACCCACGTCAAGTCGAACAGGCCTCTAACGGTCATTGGCACGAAAAAGCTGTTGACCTTATGCAGGGTGATGTTCGCGGCGGAAGTATTGCGGACCTGCGCTTCAAGGAACTTCGCTATGCCAGCTTCTCCCTCCCGGTTATAGGTTTGACGCAGAATTGGATCCGATTCCGGCAGATCCACCGTCGCAATCTCGCTCGCCGGAAAGAGTCGGCTGAGAAGCGCAGCCGTTTCGCCATCGTAGGTCCCGATCTCCAGAATGCGGCGCGGCGCCCATTCGTTGCGCAGGCACGCAAAGAGCAGCCAATGCACCGAAGCCATGCCGCCGGCGTCCCGGAAAGGCGGCTTGCCGGCATCGCGCAGGATCCCATCGAGCTCGACCAAGGCACGTTCCCGATCAAAGCCCAGTTCGGCAAATTTCTCCGCCTCGATCCGCGCGGCCCGCGCCCGATCGTAGCCCAGACGAAATCCCCACTCCCGGGCCTTGCGCCAATAATAGCCGGGGGAACCGAAGCGGCCCAGCGGCCGCCAGGGTCGGTCGGCTTGCCCGTTGGCTTCAGGCTTCGGTTGCATGGTAGAATCGATTGCCCATCCGTCGCGCGGGAGCGCCCACCACACTGCTGGAAAGCAGGATATCATTGTTCACAGCAGCTCCGATTCCCTTTGGTTGTCCGACCCGGCGCCACGCAGTCGAGATTAACAACGGCGAAAAACATAATTGTATACCTTATTAAGCGGGTTTGGAATCATATCAGCGGATTCACGCACGATCGTTTTAAAGCCTGCCGCTTGGATGCGACTAACCATCGCAGCGTCGGCAGGAAGCTCTTCATTGATCTCGATCAAAATGCTCCTCAGACGCGGATCCATCAAAGTGCGCGACGCTCCCTCGATTATCCGCTTCTCCGCGCCATCGACGTCAATTTTAATATGGCTAGGGAAGAAGTCGCCCGTCCCAGCGAGAAATGTGTCCAAAGTCATCTCCATTATCCCTTGGCGAAATGCAGCCTTCATCGGCTGATGACGGAAATCGACTTCCCGGCCCACCGTATGGAGTGCGTTGGCGGCGCCGAATTTCGACAAGAAAAGCCTGGTGGCACCATCGGAATCCGATAACGCCAAATTGTAGGCCTCCAACCGTCCGTCCAGTTTGTTAACAAAGATATTCTCGTTGAGCAATGCATAGTTTTGCGACTCGGGCTCGATCGCAATCACGCGGTGTCCCCTGATGGCTGCAAAAAGCGAATAGGTGCCGACATTGGCACCTACATCCAACAAACTGTCGTCAGTGGCGAATTCCGAGATCCAGCAGATCGTGGCCGGCTCCTTGCTCAGAAAAGAGGAGGCGCGCCATTGCGCCATCGGATTAGGGCAGCAAAGCTGCAAAACGTGCCCCTCTCCGACCTTGACGTGGGAACGAGGCAAGATGCATTCGGCCACGCTGCAAGTGAGCCAGTTGGCCCGGTTGAAACCGCCCAAGGCAACGGTGTGACCCAATGTGGACTGGAAGAGCGAATAGATATAGCGCCGCAGTTTATGCATATAAGCGTTCATGGAAGGTTAGAGTCCCGGTTGCAGCGATCCCCCTCGTCGAAGTCGGGTCCTGAATGCCGGCCGCCGACGCGCACACCCCCACTCCCTTGGGCGGAACCTCGACATAAATCTTGACGACTCGCGCCGGATTTCCCACCACGAGCGAGTTCGGGGGGACCGAACTTATCACCACGCTCCCGGCCCCAACCAGGGCGTTCGCCCCAATGACGACTCCCTTGAGGATGATGGACCGCGCGCCGATCCAAACGTTTTCGCCGATTACGACGTCCGCGTCGCGCTCGAATCCCGGCCGGCTTTCCCTGCCCTCCGGAGGCCAAGGATCGTGAAAGTCCGAATCCACGATCATGCAATCCGGACCGATGAGCACATTTCGTCCGATGCGGACCATCTTGGTGCGGGCGGTTATCGACGTGCCGTTGAGCCCACATCCGTCTCCGAGGATGATGCGCGCTCCCGTCGAATAGGTACGCAGCCGCACCGACTGCGCAATGGATGTGGATGAACACCGCCAAGAAGACGAAACCAACCGCACTCCTCGGCCGATCTCGATTGTCTCCGGGGGGCCGCGGAGATCGACCGGGCCGCAGACCTCGATCTCACTGGCGCACTTGAAGCCCAGGATGGCACACCGGGCGCGCAGCCAGGCGGTGGACCATCCGGTCACAAGGGACTTCCGCAACTCGTAGGCAAGCCTTCCCACGATCCGTCGCGTCATGTAGAGCGGCGATCCGTGGATTTGCTTTAACCACTGAGCTAGCGAAAGGCGTCTCATAAGCGCTTCAGTAACTGGGTCGGCAACTGTAGCTCGAATTCCGTCTGCGAGGGTGATTCCGCCAGCCCGAGTGTCACGGCGAAAACCGTAAAACAGACCATTCTGAAGGGCGTCTTGGCTGTTGACGATGGATTGCCTGAATAACCGTAGCCGTAGACCCGGGCCGCACCCAGGTTTCGCAGCGCCTCCAGCACCTCGTGCGTGTTTTGGACGACATAGGCCCGGGATTCGGTGCGGCCTTTCCCGCAAAGCACCGGCTGATGCGAGACGGCCTTGTCTTGCACGGTTGCCTTCTCGGTCAACCGCAGTCCGAAGACCAGCGAGCCGCCCGGCTTGACCAGCCGGAATGCGGCCGGAATGAGCTCCGTCAAGAAGTCCGGTTGATCTTCGGCCTGCAGCGCAACGACGAGATCGTAGGTCCGCTCTGGCTTTTCGCTCCGGGGCAGCCGCGGGGCGACGACGACCTCCGCGCGCGGATTAATCGCCGCGACCTCGCCCCGGGCCGCCTCATCTGCGACCATGGCGGTGTAAAAGCGCACGCCAAAACGCTCTTGCAGCGCGATGCCCAGCCCGCCGGGATCACCGCCAACGTCGAGCACCGTCGATTCAGGGTTCAGCCCTAAGGTGGAAATCACCGTGCGCTCGGAGTCATAGTATTGCGCCCACTTGAGGCGCTGGACTCGGAACAACTTATCTACCTCATGGGCCTGCAGCCATGCTTCCACGGTCGGGATCTGCCAGGCTTCGTCGACGTCGAGGCCGCCCCACTGTTTCAGGGGATAGATTTTTTGCCCCATCCACTTCTGCGGCAACAGGCCGCTGTCCAAATCGTCCAAGCACCGCGGGCGGACGATCGAGACCCCCATATCCGCGAACCAGACGTCACCCTGGGAATCGCGATCACAATTCATCGTCTTGGGATCGCCGAAGGTTTCGAAGGGCACGAAGGGGTCGAGCAATCCCTCCGCATTGATTTTGCGCGCCCGCAAAGGGCTCCACATGTTGTAGCTGGAGACGGTGACGGCAGAATCGTAGTCTGGATTCGCCCGGAGCGCGGCGATGCCCCGCTCGATGAGGTGCGGGGTGACCGTCGCGGCATTGGCAAAAAGCAGGACCAGCAACTCCAGTTCCAGGCCTTCGGAAGCCAGACGGTCGCGGATTACCTTATAGCCGTGTACGTAGGCATGCTCCCCCAGCGCCTGCCTGGAGGCGAGGTACGCGGGACGCTCGATGATCTCCGCACCAAGGGCCAATCCCAGCTCCTTCAATGCGGGCGAATCCGTCGAGACATAGAGCCGAGCGACGCTCGGGCACGACACAGCCACGGTCATGGGGTAAGCCGCCAACGGGCGTCCTAGCACCGGATAGATATTCTTGCCGGGAAAGCCCGAGGACCCCTCCCGGCCGAGCAGCAATGCACAGATCATATCCGCTCCCTTTCCGTCTGCAGCACGTCGCCCAAGGCGGCCAGAAACCGGCGCATCAGTTCGGGCGGTCCCACGGTCGCGCGAATGCAATCCCTGAGCGCGGGAGCGCGAAAGGCGCCCTTGATCAAGAATCCGCGCTGCTTCATCGCGTCCAAGATCCGCTTGCTGTCCTCATTCCGGCACAACCGCAGCAGTTGGAAGTTGGTGTGGCAGGCCGGGAAGCCCAGGCTCAGGTCTTGCGCGCCCCACCGGACCACCTTTCTGCCCTCCTCCACCACCGCGACGTAGTCTTCGACAATGGCCGGGTGATCGAGCAGGTAGCCGCCCAGCGCCACCGCAACGGCGTTGACCTCGTGCAACCCGCGTAGCCGGGAAGCGTATTCCACCAGCTTCGGCTGGCCGATCATGACCCCAAGCCGAAGCCCGGAGAGGCCCCAGGCCTTGGAAAACGAGCGGGTGACGAGCAGATTGGAAAATTCCCGCACCCAGGCAGCGGCCGTCTCGCGATAGAACGGATAGTAGGCCTCATCCACCACCACAACCGTGCCCTTTTTTTCCGCGGTCGTGATCAGCGCGCGCAGGCGCTCTGGAGCAACGATCGTCCCGGTCGGCTGATCGGGATTCGGCAAGACCAGTAGGCGGACGCCTTCCTCCAGCCAATTTTCGATCTGGCCCAAGTCGAGCGAAATGCCCGCTTCGTAGGGCACCACCCGCGTCGCGGCCCCCAAAATCTTGGCATAGACCCCAAGCATGGCGTAGCTCGGCTCGCTGAGCAACAAGCCATCTCCCGGCTCGATGAAGGCCTGCAAGCTGAGGCGCAGCGCAGCGTCCGATCCGTTGGTGAAAAAGAAATGATCTTCCGGCAGGCCCTCGAGCCGGCTGATCTTCCCATAAAGAGGGGTCGGATCCGGATATGTGGAGATCAGCTCGGCGGTGACGAGTCGGCTCATCTCTGCGAAGATGGATGGGGCGAAGGGCGCCAGGCGCTCGTTCCGATCCAAGCGGACGGCCGCGCTCCGCTCGTCCATTTTCTCCGGCTCCCGGTACAGAGTTCGGATGGTCGATCGGGGAAGTATTTCTGGAGGCATGGATTTCAGCTCTTCAGCGCTGCCTTGACCGAAGGGGCTAGGTAGAGCTGATGCAGTTTCTCATCGTACTGGCCGAACCTGGCCGACTCGGGATTGTCCGCCAGACGGACGGCAGTCTTCAGTTCCGCCGAACGGTAGAGGGCATTGAGCAGCCGCACGGGCCGGATGCCGTCATCAAATGAGATCGGATGGGGCCGCACGCCCTGGAGGTCCGCCACCACATCGGCCAGGAACGGGAGGTGGCCGAAGCCGTAGGCGTTGGGGATGTCTTCGGAGGCGGTCTGGCACATCGCCGGATTCGGCGACCAGCTGGCCAGCTTGTTGGCAGCGAGTCCGGCCAGCATGCAGTTGCCATGCTCGCCGAGGAGGCTGATCGACGCCTCTTTGTCGTCGGGCCGATGAGTGGTGGTCGATTCTACGGTGCCCAGGGCTCCGTTGGCGAATTGCAGCACGGCAACCCCGGTGTCCTCCAC
>VFSW01008397.1_pt1 | contig 14837 bp, 14 predicted proteins | sample 5358111 | NCBI WGS metagenome assembly VFSW01 (sample SAMN11554181, study PRJNA540505) | mine drainage metagenome | isolation source: sediment from site ElyBrook_90M | place: USA: Ely Copper Mine, Vershire, VT | collected 2017 | reverse complement strand
GACACGTCGCGTAACTGGGCGTGCTCCTGCTGCTGCCATTGATGACGCGCGGCGTGGTGCTGAGCATCGTGGGCGGGCTTGCGTTGGGGGGGTGGGTGTTCTCCACCTCGGTCTGGGTGCCCGATTTCACCCGACTCGACCCCATCCAGGGGCTGACGCGCATGTTCTCGGTGCAGGGACTGGGGGAGCTGGGCAAGGCCTTGCTCAAGGCCCTGGTCGTGGGCGGGATCGCGGGCTGGGTGGTGTGGCGGTCGCTCGCACCGACCATGCAGTTGCTCCAGATCGATCCGAGGGCGGCACCGGCCCAGCTTGGCTTGCTGTGCACCCACGCATTCGTCTGGATCGCAGCATCGACGCTGCTGGTGGCGGCGATCGACGTGCCCTGGCAGATATACCGCTTCAACAGCAAGTTGAAGATGTCGAGCCAGGATATGAAAGATGAGTCCCGCGAAAGCGAAGGCAGTCCCGAGGTCAAGCAGCGCATCCGCACGCTTCAGCGTGAACGCGCACGCAAACGCATGATGGCCGCGGTGCCCAAGGCTGACGTGGTGGTGACCAACCCGACCCACTTCGCCGTGGCGCTGGCCTACGAAGACGGGCGCAATCGGGCTCCGGTGGTCTTGGCGCTGGGGGCCGATCAGGTCGCGGCGCGCATTCGCGAGATTGCCGCCGAGCACGATATCCCCGTCGTCGAGGCACCTCCGCTGGCGCGCGCGTTGTACCGCTACGGCGAGCTGGAGCAGGAGATTCCGTCGGGACTTTACAACGCCGTGGCGCTGTTGCTGGCTTATGTCTATCAACTGCGGGCCTTGCCGCAGCGCGCCTCGCTTCCCGACGATTGGGCGATTCCCTCCGACCTGGACACCTCGGCTGAGGCGATGCCGGTGCATTGATCATGGCGACCTCGACCGCGACAACCGTATCCGGCTCCTTGATGGGGCGGCTGCGCGCCATGGATTGGCGCTTGCTGGCAGCACCGCTGCTGGTGGTGATGATCCTGATGATGTTGGTGGTGCCGTTGCCCACCTTCCTGCTGGACGTGTTGTTCACGTTCAACATCACCATATCGCTGGTGATCCTGCTGGTCACCCTGTATCTGACGCGTCCTCTCGATTTCGCATCGTTCCCAACGGCGATTCTGCTCACGACGCTGTTGCGACTGTCCTTGAACGTGGCCGCGGCGCGCGTCATCCTGTTGCATGGGCAAAGTGGCACCGGCGCCGCCGGTCAGGTCATCGAATCGTTCGGCCAGTTCGTGATTGGCGGCAATTACGCGGTTGGAATCATCATTTTCGCCATTCTCGTGGTCATCAACTTCGTGGTGATCACCAAAGGTGCCGGCCGTATTGCCGAGGTCAGTGCGCGCTTCACTCTGGATGCGATGCCAGGCAAGCAAATGGCCATCGACGCGGATCTCAACGCCGGACTGATCGACCAGGACGAAGCGCGGCGACGCCGCTCGGAAATCTCCCAGGAAGCCGATTTTTTCGGCGCCATGGACGGTGCCAGCAAGTTCGTGCGGGGAGATGCGGTCGCGGCGATCCTCATCCTGTTCATTGACCTGATTGGCGGACTGGTCATCGGCGTCGTGTCCCATGGCCTGAGTCTCGCTGACGCGGCGCAGAACTACACCTTGCTGTCGATCGGCGATGCGTTGGTGGCGCAGATTCCATCGCTGGTGATCTCGATCGCGGCCGGCATCGTGGTCAGCAACGTTGGCACCGGGGAGGATGTGGGCCTGCAACTCATCACGCAGCTGTTCCGCCACAAGCGCGTCCTGCGTATTGCCGCCGGCATTCTGGCGTTCGTGGGAATCGTGCCGGGAATGCCGCACGTGGCATTCCTCCTCGCTGCCGGAATCATCGGCTTTGCCCTGTGGGCGCGCGAAAAGCGCGAGCATAAGGCGGCCGTGGCGGCAGCGGAGCCGGATGCAGAAGCCGCCGCAGCCGCGGCCGAGCCGGAGGAGGTGAGTTGGGAGCAGATCGAGCCCGTTGATACCCTGTCGCTCGACGTCGGTTATCGCTTGATCGCGCTCGTGGATCGCAAGCAAGGCGGCGAGTTGCTGGGCCGCATTCGCGGTATTCGGAAGAAGTTTGCGCAGGAACTCGGATTCCTGGTTTCGGCGGTGCATATCCGCGACAACCTTGAGTTGCGTCCCGGTGGTTACCGGATCGCCCTCAAGGGCGTCGAAATCGGCACAGGCGAAGTGCATCCGGATCTGCTCATGGCAATCAATCCGGGCCAGGTCACGGGTGTTCTGGCGGGACAGCCCACCACCGAACCGGCGTTCGGGCTTCCCGCCGTATGGATTCAGATCGGCCAGCGGGATCAGGCGCAGATGATGGGCTACACCGTCGTCGACCCGAGTACGGTGATCGCGACCCACCTGCACCATCTCTTGCAGGAGCACGCCGCGGAACTTCTGGGGCGAGAGGAGGTAGAGGGGCTGCTGGCGCATCTGTCAAAGCGATCACCCAAACTCGTGGAGGATCTTGTTCCCAAACTCATCTCGCCGGACCGTCTTCGCAAGGTTTTGCAAAATCTGCTGCTGGAGGGGGTTCCTATCAGGGATATGCGGACAATCGCCGAAGTTTTGGCGGAAAACGCGGCGCAGGTGCAAGACGCTGACGAACTTACGTCACGCGTCCGTCAAGCTTTGGGCTCGTATATCGTCCAGACCCTGGCCGGCACCAATAAGGAGCTGGCGGCGGCAGTGCTCGACCCTCAGCTGGAACAGATCCTGCTTAACAGCCTGCGGGCAGATCCGGCGCAAGCATCGCTGGAGCCAGGCCTGGCACAACGTCTGATGGACCGCGCGCGCGACTTGATGCAACGCATGGAAGCGGAGGGCGTCAACGCGGTGTTGTTGACATCAGTGCCGTTGCGCCAGTTCCTGGCCCGGTTGCTTGCGCGCAGTGCACCGCGTCTGCGAGTATTGTCGTACGCCGAAGTGCCCGACCAACGACAAGTCAAGATCACCGCCACCTTCGGAGCCTAAGCCGTGAAGATCAAACGCTATACCGGAGCCAATACCCGCGAGGTGCTGACGCGCATCCGGAATGACCTCGGGCCCGATGCGGTGATTCTTTCCAATCGCGAGATCGTCGGCGGCGTGGAGCTCATGGCGGCGATCGATTTCGACGCCAGCGCCCTCACCACCGAGCACGAGCCGGTGCCTCAGCCGGCAGTCGCGCCGATGCAGCCACGGGTGGCGGCGCTGGCTCCCGTTCCAGCCCCCGTGCCCAGGCCGGCACCAGTGGCGGCGGTGGCGCCGACGCGATCGTCCGCGACGGCGCGTGACGATGCGCTGGCAACGTTGCTGCGCGTGCCTGTTGCGCCGGTTCCCGTGACCACCATGGCCGACGGTGATGCGCCGGCGCTTCGTGGCGTCATCGACGGATTGCGCGACGATCTGGCCGAACTGCGCCGCTGGATGCACACGGGAGCCGCTCCGGCGGGCGCGGCGGTGCCGACGCGAGTGCCAACCTCGGGTCTGGCTGCCGAGTTGCTGGGGCTGGGATTCTCCGGTACCCGTGCCGATGCGCTGGCAGCGCGCACGGGAAGCGCACCCGAGGCGCTGGAGCTGATGCTGCGGGAGTTCGAGTTTCCGCAAGAGCCGGTGGCCGCGGACGGCATTTATGCGCTGGTGGGCGCAACCGGGGTTGGCAAGACCACCACCATCGCCAAGCTTGCCGCGCGTCTGGTGTTGCGGCATGGCACGGGAGCGGTTGCGCTGGTGACCACCGACACCTACCGGATTGGCGGGGTCGAACAGCTCCGCATCTATGGTCGCATTCTGGGCGTGCCGGTGGCTGTCGCGCGCGACGGCGTGGAACTGGAGCAGGTGCTGGAGGAGTTCGCAGACCGGCGTTTTGTTCTCATTGACACCATCGGGCTGAGTCCGCGCGACGCTCGCCTGGGCGAGCAGATGCAGTGGCTGCAGAATCTCGGCCCCCGTATGACCCGCTTGCTGCTGATCAACGGCGGCATGCACGCGGCGTTCTATGCCAGGTTGTGGGGCCTGTATCGCGAACTTCCAGTCTCGGGTTGCGTGCTCACGAAACTGGACGAGACGCCGACCTTCGGTGGCGCCCTGGAGTGGCTCCACGAGCGAGGCCTGCCGCTCTGGTTCTACACCGACGGGCAACGGGTTCCCGAGGATCTGCACGTGACGACGGCGGGGAACGTGGCGTCGTTGCTGCTCGGGCATGTGTCCAACGCGTCGGCCGCGCAAGCGTCGGCCGCGCGAACCGCGACAGCGTACTGAGGACGGAGCGATGGATCAAGCCGAAGGACTGCGCCGGATGCAAAGGCCCGCGACCAAGGTCATCACAGTGGCAAGCGGGAAGGGCGGCGTCGGCAAAACCAACGTCGTCGCGAATCTGGCCATCAGCCTTGCACGCAGCGGGCATCGGGTCATGGTGTTCGACGCCGACCTGGGATTGGGGAACATCGATATTCTTCTCGGGCTGACGCCTCGGTTCAATATCTCGCATGTGCTGTCGGGGGAGAAGTCCCTGGAGCAGGTTCTGGTCCGTGGTCCACAGGATATCTGGGTGTTGCCAGCCTCGAGCGGGGTCAGCAGCATGGCGGCGCTCGACACCCGCAGCCAGGCGCGGCTGATCGATGCCGTCAGCAGCCTGGCCATTCCGCTCGACTATCTTCTGGTCGATTGCGCAGCCGGAATCGCCGGCGATGTACTGACGTTCAGCCGCGCTGCGCAAGACCTTGTCGTCGTGTTGTCCAACGAGCCCGCGTCGGTCGCTGATGCCTACGCGCTCATGAAGGTGCTGTCCCGTCAATATGGGCTGCGGCGCTTCCACCTTTTGCCCAATATGGTCCGGGACGCGCGTGAAGGCCGTGCGCTGTTCGGCAAGATCACCGGCGTGGCCGATCGTTATCTCGACGTGTCGCTCGACCTCGTCGGGAGCATTCCACTCGACCCCGCGTTGCGTGCTGCGGTGCGTGCGCAGCGGGCCGTCGTCGAGTCGGCGCCGGGAAGTCCGTCCGCGCTTGCGTTCGCCGCGGTGGCGGAGCGCGTGCGGACCTGGCCGGTGCCGAAGGGGCCCAGCGGCCAGTTGGAATTTTTCATGAGCCAGCTGCTGCAGACCGACCCGTCCGCCGCGGCGGTCTGACGTTTGCAAAGGAGCCGGAACGCCGTGATCAAGCCTGTCGCCTACGCCGTGCGCGAAAGCCGCGAGGAGCGTATCAGCCGGCACTTGCCGCTGGTGCGCCGCATCGCAGGGCAACTGGCGGCGCAGCTGCCCGCATCGGTGGATATCGCCGACCTCGAGCAGGCCGGAATGATCGGACTGTGGGATGCGTTGGAGCGGGGGCAGGATCAGTCGCCGGGTCAATTCGGTGCCTATGCGGCGATTCGTATTCGCGGCGCCATGTATGACGAACTGCGCCGGCAGGACTGGCTTCCGCGGCGCAGCCGGGCCCAGGAGCGGACGATCCAGAAGACCATCCAGGCGCTGACGCAGAGTCTCGGGCGCCCGCCCGAGGATCAGGAGATCGCCGGGCACCTCGGATGGTCCGGCGAGGAGTACCACGTCGCACTCGCGCAAAGCAGCTTGCAGCTGCTTTATCTCGAGGATCTGGGACCTGGTGATGGCCTTGATTTCACCGAGCGGCATGCTGACGCTTCGATTGCCCAGCCCGACGCCGCGTTGCAGGAAGAGCAACTCGAGCGTGATCTTCAAACCGCGATTCTGGATCTTCCCGAGCGGGAGCGACTGATTCTGTCCCTGTACTACCAGGAAGATTTGCAGTTGAAGGAAATCGGGAAAGTGCTCGAAGTCAGCGAATCACGCGTCAGCCAGTTGATGAAGCAAGCGGTGATGCGGCTTCGCGCCAGTCTGCATGCGCATGGCGCAGCACCGGCGCGCTGACGCCTCGACAACGGAACTCAACCATGGATATCCTCAGCATCGTCGGACTGTTGGTGGCGTTCGGCTCCATTCTGGCGGGGCAGTTGCTCGAGGGAGGACATCTCGGATCGATCATCCAGCCGACGGCTTTCCTCATCGTCATTGGCGGCACGACGGGTGCCGCGATGCTGCAGTATCCGTTGGTGACATTCACGCGGGCGATCAGGATGCTGCCCTGGATCATCTTCCCGCCGGCGCAGAATCCGGATCTTTACCTTCGCACGATTTTGCAATGCAGCGAAATCGCGCGCCGGAACGGTCTGCTGTCGCTGGAGGCGATGATCGACGAGATGGATGACCCCTTTCTCAAGCGCGGCCTGCAGATGTTGGTCGACGGCGCTGACCCAGCGAAGATCCGGGCCACGATGGAACAGGAAATCACCGCCGTCGAACACCATGACGGTCTGGCCGCGAGGGTGTTCGAATCTGCTGGGGGATATGCGCCCACGATCGGGATTCTGGGCGCCGTGCTCGGGCTCATCCACGTCATGGAAAACCTTGCGGACCCGGCGAAACTCGGCGAAGGCATCGCGGTGGCGTTTGTCGCAACGATCTACGGGGTGGGATCGGCGAATCTCTTTTTTCTTCCCGTGGCCAACAAAATCAAAAATCTCGTTCACGAGCGCGCCAAAGTGCAGGAATTGATCGTGGACGGCCTTGTCGCCATCGCGGAAGGCGAAAATCCACGTATGATCGAAAGCCGTATGCAGGGGCATCTTGCACGCGGATCGTGACCGCGCGAGGGAGGGGCGTTGAACCAGAGCGAGGAATCCAGCGAACCGATCGAGCCCGTGGCGCCCTCCGCGCCGATTCACCCGCTCGATGCGCGTCGCGATCAGCCCCTGCATGATCGCGCTGGCGCGGACAGCAGCAAGGGCGGACGTCGTGACAGCACACGCGGCGGTCACAAGCCTGAGGTGCCCGCGCCGGGTGGGCATCCGGCGAAGCCCGCCGATGGGCACGTCGATGAACTCGCCTGAACGTCGCCTGGCAGGCGACAATCGAACTTGTCCCGTTTGATGGAACCCGCCGAACATGATCACCATTTTGCTGGTGCTTGTCGCCTTGATCGTGCTGCTGCAGGCCGGATTGATGGCAACCCTGCGCAAGCTGGTCCAGCAACTCGATCACGCGCGCGGGCGCATTGCCGTGCTGGAGTCACGCCTCGATGAGCGCGTGGTGCTCCGTGACGCGAGCGCCGCGGCAGAGGCGGGGGTAGCACCACCTCCGGTTGTACCGGCAGCGTCACGCGTCGCGTCGGCGCCGCGGACCGCGCACAACTCGCCTCGCGCGCGCGCACCGACGCACGGGAATGCAGTCCCGCGCGATCCGGGGCCACCGCCGTTGTTCGATGGCGCCGATCCGAACTCCGATGCACGCGCTTTGCGGGAGGAAATGATCTCCCTGATGCGCCAGCTGGTCAACCAGGGCCTGAGTGTGCGGGACATCGCGGCGCGGTGCGGCTTGAGCGAGGCCGAAGCCGAGCTGATGTTGAGCCTGCAAGGCTCGCGCGCATGACCGATGCGCCGACCGCCCGATTCTGGCGAGCGGTGCGTCGCACCGGCTTGACCCGTGACGCCTGGGGGTCGCGCGCATGAGCAGTCTGCCTGGATCCCCTGCGCTCCTGCCCCCGATGCAGGCGGACAGCACCGCGGTGACCGCGCGGGTGCCGCCGCTGGCTGGAAGCCAGGCGGTACCCCTTGCTCTGCCGCCGGGCTCGCGCGTCGTTGCCGAAGTCGTGCAATCGCAGACCGACGGGCAGGTGCTTTTGCGTCTCGGGCAGACGGTACTGGCTGCCACACTTCCGGGAGACCACCCTGTCGGATCACGACTCTCGCTGGTGGTGCTGAACGAGCCGGGCGCGCCCCCGGTGCTGCTGCTTGCGCCGTCAACAGCTGGAGGACAGGGAACGAACCCGGCAGTCCAGGCGAGGCTGTCGTCCACGGCGCAATTGCTCGGGGATCTGCAACAGCCGGGCGCGACCTCGCAAGCGGTACGCGGGTCGGCACCGGTGTGGGCGACGGCGCAAGCGCCTGATGCACCGGGCCTGGCGCGCGCGCTGGCCCAGAGCGTCAAGACCAGCGGACTGTTTTACGAAAGCCACCTTGCTGCATGGGTGCAGGGACAGGCGTCCATTCCCGAGTTGTTGGCGGAGCCGCAGGGACAGCTTTCTCCGCGTTTGCTTCAGCAGGCCATTCCGCTGCCGCCGGGCCAATCGCTCCCCGGGCCCCTGGTGCAGACGGCAGGTGATGCACCTGGCACGGGTGTACCTGCTGCGCCACCGACGGAACAGCCGGAGGCCGCGGGAAATGTGCAACAAGGCACCACGATGTCGAGCGGGGCACCGGATGCCGTCCCGCACGCGGCGGCATCCGGTGCGGATGGGGCGCGCGCGATGCAGCGCGGCGCTACGCCCGCGCATGCGGGCCAGGCCAACGCGCCCGGACAAACCGCGCCCGCCTCGGCGTCAGCGTTGCGGGCGCGTCAGGCGCTCGATGCGTACGCGGGGGTGCAGGCACAAGCGGTACCGGTGCCGTCGGGTGCGCAGTTGCCGGCACAGTTGCAAGCACTTGTGCAGCAGCAGCTTGCCACCCTCGCGCAGGGTGCCGTCGCCTGGGCTGGGCAAGTGTGGCCGGGACAGGATATGCAATGGCGGATCGAGCCCGATGCAGAAGAAGAGGCTGGTGCTGGTCAGGCGACGGCGGCGCGTGGCTGGACATCGGTGCTTCGCCTCAACCTGCCACGTCTGGGGCACATGGTGGCAACCGTGCATATGAGCGCGGATCAGCATGTACGGGTGCATCTTCAGCACGCCGCCGCCGCTGCCCCCGTGCTTGCGCCTCGCCGGAATGCCCTGCGGCAGGCCGTGGAGGGCGCCGGCCTGAAGCTTGACGAGGTGGCGCTGCAGGCCGCGCGGGAGCCATCGACATGAGCACGCGCGAGTCGAGCGATCCGCAACGACAGGCAATGACGCAGGCGGTCGCGTTGCGTTACGAGGGCGCGGATGGGGGCGCCCCCGAGGTCGTGGCGAAGGGGCGCGGTCCGATCGCCGAGGCCATCATCGCCCGGGCACGCGAAGCTGGTGTTTATGTGCACGAATCGCCCCAGTTGGTGCAGTTGCTGATGAACGTGGATCTTGACGCGCAAATTCCCCCCACTCTGTATGTCGCCGTGGCCGAGTTGCTTGCCTGGATCTGGCGCATCGAGCACGAGTTGGGTGGCGCGGCGCCGCCGAGTCCAGAGGGCGGATTGGACGCTTTACGACAGAAATCGTGATGTGACGGCAACTTGCGCGTGATATTTCACGTCAGGACGTTGCTCGTATCGGTGTGTCAGCTTAAGATCGGAGCGACCACTCCCGACCCCATGGATCTGATCTCAATCAAAGCCCGCAACGCCGTCATTCTGGACGCGTTGCGCAATGGCGACCAGGAACTGCCGTCGCCGAGCGGCGTTGCGCTCGAACTCATGCGCATGGTCGAGCGTCGCGACGTGGGCGTTTTCGAGGTTTGCCGCATCGCCCGCGCGGACCCCGTGCTGGTGGCCAAATGCATCCAGATGGCGAACTCGGCCCTTTACGGCGGGTTGCGACAGACAGCGGCGATGGAAGACGCAGTCATGCGCATCGGTGTGGCGGCGCTGGCGCGCCTCGCTGTGGGGCTGAGTCTGGTGGATGGCGCGAAGGCCTGGCGCGGCGCCTATGATTTGCGGCGCGCGTGGCGGCGTGCGCTGGCGCGCGCGCTGGTGTTGCAACAATTGGCCAGACGCCTGCGCAATCTCCCCAGTTCCGAAGCGTTCAGCTTGGGTCTGCTCTGCGACATCGGCGAATTGGGGATGGTGGCCGCGTTTGGCGAGAGCGTTCTGCAATGCAACGACGCTGGCGACCGACTGGCCTGCCAGCGCGAGACCCATGGTTTCGATCAGAACCAGGTCAGCGCGGCGATGCTTGATGGTTGGGGATTTCCACCGTCGCTTTGGCTGGCCACACTGCCCCCTTCGCGGGATATCGCCCATGCCGCTGGACGCAGCGCCGACCTCGCGCAGATGGTTGAGGTGGCGCGGAGTCTGCCCGACGCGTTGAGCGAGCCGGCAGCCAAGGAGTTGCCATGCATGGTGCTTGGCGCTGCCAGGCTCGGACTCGATGGCGCCGCCATCGTCGAATTGATCGACCAGTTGCGCGCCGATTTCGACAGCATGGCCAGCATCCTCGAAATCGTGGGTACCGACGAAGATGTGCGGGCACACGCCAACCGCCTGCGCGAGGTGCTGGCAGCCACGCCGCCGCCCGAGGCAGGGCCGGGCGTTGCGCTGCTTGTGGCATCGCCCGCGCCGGCCACCGAGGCCATGCGTCGTGCTTTGCAGGAAGCAGGCCAGCGCGTGCTCGTGGCGTCCAGTGCCACGCAGGGGCTGGACCAGCTGCGTCAGGCGCGCCCGGACGTGCTGGTGCTGGACGCAGACCTGCCCGGGCTCGATGCGCTGGCGTTGTGCCGCCAATTACGCGACTACTGTGGCGCGCGCCTCTATATCCTTCTGGTGAGCGTCGATCCAGCTGCCGATGCCGTGCTGGCTGCGGTGGACGCGGGAGCGAACGACGTCTTGCGCAAGCCTGTCGAGCACAAGTTGCTTGTCGCCAAGTCACTGTTGGGTGGCCGTACGGTGCGCCTGATTTCGCTGCTGGAAAGCGAGCGCGAGCACGCATTCGGCATGCAGCGCGAGCTGGTCAAGGTCAATGCCAATCTTCGCGCCGCGGCCCACACCGACGAGCTGACCGGATTACCCAACCGGCGTGCCCTCGACGAATTCTTGCGCAAGTCGTGGAGCGAGGCGCTGCGCTCGGGCCGCCCCCTGAGTTGCGTGGTGATGGACATTGACCATTTCAAGCGGATCAACGACGGCCACGGCCATGAAGTCGGGGATCACGTGCTGTGCGGTGTGAGCCGTGTGCTGCAGGCACAAACCCGCAGCACGGACATGCTGGCCCGTTGGGGCGGGGAAGAGCTGGTGCTGGTGTGTCCCGGTGCGGACATGGCCACCGCGGCCGCGATTGCCGAGCGCATGCGGCTCGCGGTCGAGCATTTGAAGGGCGAACTGCCATCGGTGACCCTGTCGGCCGGCATCGCGCAGGCGGTGACCGAATCGGATGGGGTCGGCGAAATGCTACGGCAGGCTGACGCCGCCTTGTTGCGTGCGAAACAGGGGGGTCGCAACCGCGTGGTTGCCGCCGACGGCGCGCAGGAAAAAGCGCGTGCCTGAAGCCCGATTGGGTTTGGGATCATCATGGTGCGTCGCCATGGCGGTCGGTTCCTCGTCCGTCGCCACCGGCGCCGGCGGATGCAGCAGCGTCAGGCGGCAAGATAGGCGATATACACGCCTTCGTCCTGCCCGCCGCGCTGGCCCGGTCTGCAAAGCTTGACGCGGTATGTTCTGGGCGCGGCGGCGGCATCCGAAGCGTCGCGCACTTGAACCTCGGTTCCATGATCCAGACGGGTTTCCAGTGAAACCGTGAGGGACTCACCCTGCTCGTAGTCCTGCAACAGCGCGGCGTCGAGCCAGCCGGCGCCGGCTGTACTTACGCGGAGTTGCAATCCCACGGGCACTTTTTGGATCCATAGCGATTCAAGCAACTGATTGACGCGGCGTGCCGCATAACTCCAGGGTCCTCGGCCCGGCTTCATTGCATCTTCCACCGACACACGCTGGCCTTGATTGGCCAGGTTGATCAGTCGTGCAAACTCCTGATGCCAGTGATCGTGCCACATGCGCAGATCATCCAGCACGTTGGCCAGGCCCGGCATGTTGACGAAGCGCAGCCAGACGCCGACATCGCAGGAAAAAGAGCTCGCGGCGTGGTTGGGATCGCCGGAATCGGTCACACCATCAAGAATTTCCTGCAGGTGTTTTTTCGCCCGAATGCGCTCGCGCGCCCACATCTCGGCGACTTCGTAGTAACTCTTGCCCTGCTGGTCGCCGATCATCGGGAGGATGATCGTGCGCCGGTCTCCGGGTGCTGCGGCGGCGAACTCGCCGCGGTCCGTGGAGCCGAACCAGCGAGGAAACACGCGCGCCAGCAGCTTGCGCCAGCGCGGCGATGGGCGTTCGGACGATGCGGTCATTCCCCAAGCATAGCAAGAGCCTCCGGACGTGGGGGCGCAGGTCGGGTCGGTTCGTCAGACGAACGCGAAACGCACGGCGCCCCAGTGCCGTTCCCCGAGCATCACCGGGCGCGAAAGCTCGCGCATGATTTCCCCAGTGTCGCGGGAGTAAACCTGGAGCAGGAATTCCTGGCGATTTCGCGCTGAAGCCAATCCGACAGGGTCATTGAACAGGCGCATCGAGCGATTTCCCATCAAGTCGCGCTTGGCGTCGCCGGTGAGTGGATGGTCATAGATTGAATTGTGTGCTGCGGCATATCCATTGCGATCGACGAGCAGGACATATTTATACTGCTCGGACATCGCCAGGAAACGGTCCTCGATCGGCTGAATTTCACGTTTGACCCAGTGGGTAAACCTGGTCGTGTATTTTTTTGGATCGGTATTCGGAACATCCTCGTAGCGTTCGTCAAACAGATCCTCGGCGGAAAGCTCCCCGCTTGTGATCGCGTGTTGCAGGCGCGCCTGAATTTCGGCGACGACGTTTTCCAGGTTGCTGATGACCCGGCTCGCCGCGGAGTCCGTGCGGAACAAGGTGGATGACTCGAACAGGCGTTGGCTCTTATTGATGGCCTGATCCAACGATTCGGTGATGCGCGAAGCCGATTCCACGGCTTCGGCGGCATCCTCCTGAACCTCGATGGCCATGCCGTTGAAGTCCTGATCGAGGCCACGCAATTGCCCGGCTTGCTGCGCAAGAGCGACAGCCGCTTCGGTTGCCTGGCGCGCAACGTTGGTGACACCACCGGCGATGTCGCCGAAATGCCTCGCAATATCCTGCACCTTGGTCTGGCTCGATTCCATATGGCCAGAGAATTGCGCGGTGCCCTGGCCGACGGATTGCAGTGATTTACCAATCGTCGCAACCGCTTCGCTGATGCTGATCACCGAGCGTTCGGTCGTCTGCGCCAGCTTCCGGATCTCTTCGGCGACCACTGCGAAGCCGCGGCCGCTCTCGCCGACACGGGCAGCTTCGATGTTGGCATTCAGCGACAGCAGGTTGGTTTTCTGCGCAATATCGCGAATCACGCTCATGTGTTGCGCCACGCCACCAAACTGCTGCTGGAGCGCTTCGATTTCAGCCCTGTTGCGTGCGTTTTGCGCCACGAGTTGATCAAAAAGTTCCCGCATATTGGAGCTCTGGGTCGAGCCCTCGCTGGCGAGCTTGTCGATGCGCCGCGCCTCGGTATCGACTTGTTGAACCTTGCCAAGCACGCTCTCCGTGCCTTGAACGATGGCCTGCAGTTCCTCGCCAACCGCCTTGATGCGCGCAGCCTGCGCGCTCGCGTGGCGCTGGTTTTCAGCGAGGGCCGACTTCGACGCGAAGCGGATCCGCGCGACGGTGTAGGCCACCTCCGTCGCTCCGTCGGTGACCTGGTCGACGAACCCGCGCTGAATTTCGAGCAACTCGCGCTCGCTATCGGGAAGGCGAGCGACGGTCGCCGCACGCAGGTCGAGCGGGCGCGTGCGGATCCATTCGAGCAATGTTTTGGCGGTCGAGTATTCCATGGTCGCGGGATCCTCAGGTCGATTGGGGATGATGCGCAGCGATCGCGCGTCGCAGCGCCGTGCCGAGTTCCTCGGCGACGAACTTGGCGACATAGCCCTCGGCGCCGACGTTGCGTGCATGGTCCTCGTTGGCCTGGCCGGTGAGCGAGGAGTGAATCACCACGGGAATGCGTTTGAAACGGTCATCTTCCTTGATGCGGCGCGTGAGGGTGAAGCCGTCCATTTCCGGCATTTCCAGATCGGTGAGCACGGCGGCGACCTTGTCCTTGGCCTCCAGTCCCTCGGCACGGGCGTCGTTGGCCATGGACTGCAGCTTTTCCCACGCCTCCTTGCCTGTCTTGGTCATCACGTAGGGGACGTGCAAGGCCTGCAGCACCTTTTCGATCTGGCTGCGCGCCACGAAGGAGTCGTCCGCCGCCAGGACGACGCTGCCGTGCGGAATCGCGATCGGTAGACCGATCTGGGCGGCATTGACCTCGGGTACGCGTGAGGGAAGCACGTCGCGCAGGACCTTTTCGACGTCGAGCACCAGTGCCAGACGCGATTGCTCGAGATCGTCGCTGTCGAGTCGGGCAATACTGGTGACCATGCCACCGACGGCGTTGGCTTCGGCCGACAGCACCCGGCTCCAGTCCAGGCGGGTGATTTCGTCGACTTCCTCCACCGCGAAGCCCTGGACCGAGCGCTCGTATTCGGTGACGATCAGAATGCTCAGCGCCTTTGGCGCGCACCCCACCACGGTGGGAAGATCAATCACCGGAACGATCTGGCCGCGGATGTTGGCCACCCCCAGCACATGTTGTGGCGCGCCCGGCATGGCCGTGATGGGAGGCATCACCAGCGCTTCGCGAACCTTGAAGACGTTGATGCCGAAGATTTCGCGTCGGCCGCCCGGATCCACCCCCAGCCGGAACAGGAGCAGTTCAAATTTGTTGGTACCCGCGAGATGCGAGCGTTCGTTGACATCCTGGAGGACGGTCGACATGGTCTAGCTCCGTACGACGCTTTCGGGCGTGTGGGTCACTGTTCTGTGCTCAGGCGGGGTTCCGCGGTTCATGGAAGCATCGCCATCAGCGCCTCGAGACGCTCGGTGATCAGGTTGCTATGCGATTCGAGTTCCTTCGCAAGCGACTGGATCCGGGTCAGATCGTTGCCTCGCAGGGCCTCGACCAGCGCTTGACCGGTCACATGCACACTCTTGTGGACGCTTTCGGTGTTGCTGAAGCCGGCATCGGAGCCGAAG
>VFSW01008396.1_pt1 | contig 14839 bp, 25 predicted proteins | sample 5358111 | NCBI WGS metagenome assembly VFSW01 (sample SAMN11554181, study PRJNA540505) | mine drainage metagenome | isolation source: sediment from site ElyBrook_90M | place: USA: Ely Copper Mine, Vershire, VT | collected 2017 | reverse complement strand
CGGGGGGCCGCGCGGCCCGTCTCGGTCTTGCGGTCCCAGATGGCGAAGTCGTTTAAGAATCGCTCGGGCTCGAGGACCGCCGTGTGCGCGCCGATGCCTAAGGTCAAGGGCTTCGTGACCTTCGGGTTCGTGAGCAGATACTGATAGTGCAGCGGGGAGCGGCGCAGGCCCTTCAGGCGCGTGATGTTGAGCGCCTCGATCGCGTCGTATTCGGTGCGCGGCATTCTGGATTCAATGGTCACGTCTCATTACCTCGTGTATGGCCGCCTGCGCGGCGTCGTGCATGTCGTTGATGCCGGCGAGCGCGCCCACCGCGCGGCCCTCGGCGTTGCCGATCTGATAGGCCAAGGAGAGCGCCATGCACTTGATCTCGGCCGTTGCCGCGGGGTGCAGCAACATCCGACGTAAATCCGCGAGCATCTCCGCCGGCGTCTGTACCGGGGGCTGATCGGGTGGCAATGCGCTCATAGCCGCCTCTCCCGTGCCGATGGCTCGTAAGGTTTTAGGAGTTCCCAGCGGTGGCGTTCGTCGCGCACGCGCAGATCGCGCGCCTCGCGCCAATCGAGAAACCAGCGCCGCAGCCAATCGCCGAGAAGGACCAGCATGCAGAGCGCGACGATGCCAGCGAACAAAAGCAGCAGCGCGGCCTTCCAGCCCATCGAGGCGATCATCGCTTCACCGCCCGCTTCAAGGCGGCGAAGAGCACATCGGCCTGCGCGAGGAGGAAATCGATCTTGTCCTCCTGCTGGTGCTTTTTGGCCTGCGCGATCTGCTTCGTCACGCGCTGAAACTGCGCAAGGCGCAGATCGATGATCTGGGCGCTCATCGCTCGAACGCCTTGAAAATGGAGTCGAGCGCTTTGCCGAAGGCGAGCGCGTGGCTCAGCGATGCGTCGATTTCGCGCTTGAGCCACTCGGGCGGCTCACCGGTGTCGGTGTCCGCTTCGTCCTCGCGCCGCTCGAGCTCGGCCGCCTCGAGCTCGTCGGCTTCGCGGGCATCGAGAAATCGCTGTTCGGGTCCGTCTGCGGGGGACATGGGCTACCTCCTGAAGATGGGAGGTAGCGTAGGCCCGAATAGGGGCCTTGTCAAGCCCGAATTAGGGCCGATTTATCGCGTTGAATGAGCGCCAACCGGGTCGGAGATGCCAGTGGGCAGGCAGAAAACGTCCACGGCGGCGCCGTTGTTTTGCATGGTCGTGTAGAGTGGATGCGCAATCAGCTCGCATTCCTTTTGCGTCTCAAAGGTCCCAATCGGCTGTAGCGCGAGGGGTCCTTGAAAGAGCGTCACGGAGCCGCCGGCATTTTTCAGCCCGAAGATCAAAATCCACAATGTAAAAAGCTTCACTTACCTATTCCGCCTCACCGTCGAGGATTCTCAGAATGCCGGTCGCGGTAAGATCGTCGGGCTCACGCGCTTTTAAATTCGCGTCTCCCCGAGCGCTGATCTTGGCCACGCATGTCGAGGACGATGGATTTTGGGTCGTGGGGCTCGAGGAGCTGGACACAGGGAATCTTATAGTGCCACGCCAAGCGCATCAGGGTGTCTATCTGTGCCGCGGATTTTGCCTCCGTCTTGGTTCCCCCTGAGCCGCCGAGAATCCTTCTGAGGGTACCCTTGCCGATATTGGCTCTGCGCGCCAGATGATTGATGCGGTTCTTCGCGGGCAAATCTGGATCATTGTCGATTAAGGCTTGGGTGTTGGCGGCGATGCGATCCAAAACCTCATTGATAGCTTCTTCGAGCTTCTTGTCGGTAATTTTTGTAGCCATGCAGGAATATGCTAAGGAAGCGTGGAGCCCGAATCCGGCTTGCATGAGCCCGAATTCGGGCTTACTATCGGCCCCATGGACTCCATCCACGATTACGTCCTCGAGCGCCTTCAGCAGGAGAAGGGTCACTGGCCCGCCGTTGCGCGGGGGGCCGGGGTTTCGTATCGAACCCTTAAAAAGATCGCGACCCGCGATACGGTATCCCCCGGCATCAAGAATCTTGAGCGGCTCGCGCAATATTTTCGCGAGCGCGCGCCGGCGTGAGCATTTTCGTCGCACCGTTTCACTGCTGCCGCTGACGCATAGAGCATGCAGTCTGCCGAAGGGAGCGGCGCCACGGGTGCCGATGCGACAAAAGGCGTGAAAAAGGCTGATTACGTCAAAGCGTCACTGTCCCAATCGGCGCGGCCCTCGGAACTCCTGAACGAGGTTGCGAATCTCGATCAGCACCCCGCGCGTCTGATCCATTTGCTCAGAAAGGCGCTTGAGATCGCGCCGCAAATCGTAGTAGCCGCCGATCACGAACAGCAGCAAGAATCCCTCGACCCATCCGTTCATAGGCGCCTCCCTTTTGCGCATCGCACCAAGGGCAAGTATACAGCGGCGCATTTGAACGCTAGCCGCCAAGCGCTCTGCGGTCTGTCCCCCGAGTTTGACAGCCGGCGTAGGAGGGGGCCGACGTGAGCAACGCGCGGTACGGCGAACTTTTGCGAGATCCGCGTTGGCAACGTCGACGGCTCGAAGTGATGCAGCGGGCGTGTTGGCGATGCGAACGATGCGGTGACGAGAAGTCGGAACTGCAGGTCAATCACGAGCAGTACGTCCGCGGAGCTCTGCCTTGGGATTATCCGGATGAGGACTTGTCGTGCTTGTGCCGAACTTGTCACGAGCAAGATCGCCTTACCCCTAAATTTCATGAGCAGTATGAGACCGAGCCGCGCGATAACTATCTGCTTCGAAAGGCCCAAGAGATCGGACTCAACTATGACGAAAAGGCCGAACTCGCCGAATTTTTGCGATCGTCGCGGCGGCCCGCATGAACTATTACGACCACTACATCGGCGATTACCAGGCGAAGACCGCGCACCTTTCGCTCGCCGAGCACGGTGCCTACCTCCTGATGCTACAGAACTTCTACATGAGCGAGCGGCCACTGCCGGCGGATCGCAAGGTGCTGTTCCGGCTGCTGCGCGTCGACTCAAAACAGGAACGGGCCGCGGTCGAGTCCGTCATCCGCCAATACTGGACCGAAGAGAGTGGCGCCCTCATCAATAGGCGCGCTTCTCGAGCCGTCGAGGAGTACCGGCGGTGGGTCAATAAGCAGCGCGCCAACGGAGGCAAGGGAGGGCGCCCCCCGAAAACCCAAGGGCAAACCCAAGGGCAAACCCAAACGAAACCCAACGGAAACCCAAACCATAACCCAAGCGAAAGCGAAACCGGGGATACGACTTATCACACGACTTATCACACTACACACACACGAGACGAGACGACCTCCCAGCCGCCCCCGAAGCCGGGTAGCGGCGGTCCGGAGCGTGTGGGTGTGATTTTGGGAAAAGTGCGCGAGAAGGTCCAAGCCTGGAAGCCCCCGACCGAGGAGGAAATCCGTGCAGGAAAGTGATTTGCCGGACTTTGAGCGGGCGCTTTTGAGGCTGTGCGCAGGATTCGACACGCCGCCGACGCAGGCCCGGAAGGATGCGTATTGGCGCGCCTTTCGCAAGCTCGCGGTGCTCGAATTCGCAGGGCTCATCGACGCTGCGCTCGTCGAATCGAGCTTCGCCTCGATGCCGACCGTGGGGGCGCTGTGGGACCTGCACCGTAAGAAATCCGCACCGGCCGATCAGATCCCGCGCTCAGGCCCCACGCTCCAGGAGCAGCTGTGCGAGTACGTCGCGCGCCGGTTGTCGCATCTGATCGGCCCGGGTGCGACACCGCAGGAGCGATGGGCTTTCTCGCGTCCATGGACGTATCTGCATCGGGAACGGCGGGACGGAGCTGAGCGCTTTGCGGAGTGCACCGGGGTTGTGGTTGAGATGGGCGACGGGAGCGTACTGCGATTCAACGTCGCGGAGATGGTCGCACCAGAGTTCGAGCCCGCATGAGCGCCAATCCGCACCACGGCCTCACTGGGTACTGGGGCGCGCGCCCCCGGGATGCTAAGCCGTGCTAAGCCGCGCTAAGGTTCGACGGCGCCCTGTGCAGACACCTGCAGGGGATATGTTCAGTGGCGCCGAAGCGTGGCCGCATCAAGGTGCCAAGGCCGCGCGCACGGTCCCGAGCAATCGCGAGATGTTCGAGCTCCTGGATGCCGATCTCTTTCTCGCGAACCAGCTATTCCGGTACGGCGTGCCCCACATGGCGGCTTTTGCCGGCACGACGACGGGGAGCGTGCGCCGTGAGCGCATACGGCGCGAGATCCTCGCCGCAGGGCTTGATGAGGCTCCTGTGCTAGGGGGTAGCCGCGATCGGCCGCCTGAGACGCTCTCCGGCGCTTTTACGCGACTTTACGGCGAACCACTGATCGGTTAACACGCATTCCAAGGGAGACCACCGATGAAAACCTACAGCCAAGCGCCCGATGCCGCCACGCTCCTCGAGAAGATCCAGGCCGAATATCACCCGGACCTCGACGGCGTCTCGGTGACCGCGCTGTTCGTGTTCGACGAGGAGGCCTCGTCCGAGAGCGTCCTGAAGCACCACGGGTACCCGGCCGGCGCGGTATGTCGAATCACGCCCTTGCGTGAACGCGCCCAAGGCTTAGGTGATGCCTCGATCGTCATCGATCGGGCGACCTGGCTCGCCCTCACCCAAGCGCAGCGCGAGGCGTTGCTCGACCACGAGTTGACGCATCTGACGCGCGTCATCGACGAGGACACCGGGCAGCCAAAATCCGATGTCCTCGGGCGCCCGAAGCTCGCCATGCGCCAGCACGATCACCAGTTCGGCTGGTTCGATGAGATCGCGCAGCGTCACGGCGAGGCGAGCCCCGAGGTACGCCAGGCGAAGGCGCTCATGGAGTCCTCGGGGCAGCTGTATTTCGATTTCGGGCCCGCAGCGCGTAAGCGCACGCCGGCGGAGAAGCGGGCACACTGATGAGCGCCCGCATCAAGGCCGCGCTCGGGGAGCGCGATGATTTGAAGTGCATGGCGGCGGTGAAAAACGCGAAGCTAGCGACGGCGGCGGTGCTGGCTCGTATAGCTGCACGACCGAAGTGGATGTGCCAACAATGCAACAAGTCCGAAGATGCGACTATGCATCGATTGCGCAATAAATACTGCTCGAAGGCCTGCGTATCCGCGGCTTATCAAAGACGCATGAAGGGTGCTGCCAATCCTAATTTTCGCGCGGCTGCGGCCAAGGTCTGCGTGCAATGCAGAGGTCATTTCGAGAGCTATAGGAAGGGCCGTAAGTTCTGTTCGGCCTCGTGTTACCGCGGTTACTACCAGGAAGGAAAAGCGAGGCGCGTTATGCCTAAAGCGCGGTTTTGTCGGGGACGTTTGGATGCCAATCAAGCACCCCTTATGCGAGTATTCGAGCAACTCGGATGTAAGGTAATTGATACCTCGATCTTGGGGTTTGGGTTTCCCGATTTATTGATTTCCGTGATGGGCATCATCGTGCTCGTCGAGGTGAAGAACCCCGAGACGGCCTATGGCAGAGCGCCGCTCAGCGGCCATCAGCGCGACTTTCACGCGCGTTGGCCGTGCCATGTGGTACGCACGCAGGATGAGGCGATTGCTCTCGTAGCGGATGTGCGCGCACGGTTTCGGGATATACCGCCGCCCTGAGCGGGTGCGCGAGATGTTCAAACGATAACGAACCAGGAGGTCACATGCTCAAGATCCATGTAGCCCCGAAGCGCGCACCGCGCCTGGCGCCAGGTGCGCACTCGGACGGGGGGATGGTCATGCTCGCGGCCGTGCTGTTCGGACTCGTGATGGCGTTCGTCGCAGGGGTCATCGTCTGGGCGCTGATGCGGTGATGCTCCCGGATGCTCGCGCCGGTTGGGGATGGGAAATGAGAACCGCATCGGCTTTTCGCCGAAGTTCGTCACACATTCGCGCTGCAGCTACGGTATAAGCGCTTGCAATCTAATCAGCGTGGTTCCCCATAGATCTATGCCGCGGCCGGTCGGGTCTAAGAACAAAATTCAAGCATGCGCCCGGGAGAACGTCGCAGCGGTTTTCAACCGTCTCGGGGGCACGAGCGCAATGGCGGAGTGGGCGCGCGCCAATCAGAGCGAGTTCTATCGCATCTACGCGCGGCTGATTCCGCAGGAGCTCAAAGGCCAGCTGACCGGGGCGAATGGCGGCGCGATTGCCTTGACGATCACTTTCGTCGGCGCCGAAGCACCCCCATCGTGACGATGCGCGGGCAAAAGACGATACCGCTGTCGACCCGACGGCAGCTCGCGCGGCTTTTGCAACTGCATCACGAGACCCATCCCGCCCGCCTCGCCGCGCGCTTGGGGCTTTCCGCCGGCTACGTGCGCAGGCTTTGGACGGAGACGGAGATTCGCGAGATGGCAACGCTCTCGCAGGCTCTTTCGCTGCTCGATTTCCCGGTGCCCAATATTCTCAACGAGGTGTCTCATGAAACTGTCTGCCAAGAAGCGTAATGCGCTGCCCGCGAAGTCCTTCGCGGTCGCGGGTCGCAAGTATCCGATCGAGGACAAGGCGCATGCGCGCGATGCCTTAAGTCGCGTTGCAGCCGACGGCAGCCCCGCCGAGAAATCCGAAGTGCGCGCCAAGGTCAAAGCGGACTATCCCGCCATGGGCGCGCCGAAGAAGGGCGGCGCGATGAAGGCGCCGAAAGCCCCGGCGCACCCCACCACCCATCGGCAGTTCGAGCAACTCGGGAGCGATGAGTGATGGCATTCGAACTGAAGTCTGATGAGCGCACCGAGCGGCGCACGCAGGTCTATTGCGATGGCGAGTACCACATCAGGGCCGTGCATCCGCTGCACGAGCATTCTGGCGAAGCACTCCAGGTCTCGCTCGACTCCTGCGACTGCCAGAGCGAGCCGCCGGCGACGCAGGAAGCGTTCGAGCGGCTGTGAGTGCCGAAGTCAATGCGCAGCTTTCGAAGAAACTCGAGCCGCTGTTCAGGCCGGCCCGCTACAAGGTGCTCTATTCGGGCCGTAACGCCGGCAAGAGCTGGGGCGTTGCGCGGGCGCTCGTCATCCAGGCGCTGCAGAGCCCGTTACGCGTGCTCTGCGCGCGCGAGTTTCAAGGATCGATCCGCGAAAGCGTGCACAAGCTCCTGTGCGATCAGATCGAGTTGTTGAACGTCGGGATGTATTTCGAGGTTCAGCAGGCGACGATTAGGGCGCGCAACGATTCGAATTTCGTCTTCACCGGCCTGTCCGATCAGACGGCCGAGTCCATCAAATCGTACGAAGGCGTCGATCGATGCTGGGTCGAGGAAGCGCAAGCGGTATCGGAGCGCTCGTGGAATATTCTGACGAAGACGATTCGCAAAGAGGGGTCGGAGATTTGGATCACCTTCAATCCCGAGCTCGACACGGATGCGACCTGGGTGCGCTTCGTCGAGAACCCTTATCCCGGCTCGATCGTGATTCCGATGAATTACCGCGACAATCCGTGGTTCTCGAGCGTTTCGGAAAACGAGCGCCTGCGCGATGAGGTGCGCTTATCGCCGGTCGATTACGCTCACATCTGGGAGGGCAAGTGCCGTCCGGCGGTTGCGGGCGCGATCTATGCCGAGGAGGTTGCGGCGTTGTTCTCGGAGCGCCGGTGCGGGGATTTCCCCTACGACGCGTTTTTGCCGGTCTATGCCATCTGGGACTTGGGCTGGAACGACTCCATGGCGATCATCATTGCGCAGCGGCATCAGTCGGCGCTGCGGATCATCGACTACCTGGAGGACGACCACAAAACGCTCGACTGGTACTCGCGCGCGCTGCGAGAACTTCCCTACACGATATCGGAGCTCTTTCTGCCGCACGACGGCGCCCATGCGGACTATCGCACCGGTCAGTCGGCGCAGCGCATTCTCGAAGGTCTCAAATGGCGCGTGACCGTGTTGCCAAACTCGCCGGTCGATGACGGGATTCGGGCTGCGCGCATGGCGTTTCGCTCGCTCTATGTCAACAAGCCAAAGTGCGAGCGGCTGCTCGAATGCTTGAAGCGCTATCGGCGCACGTTGCCGCGCTCGACCGGTGAGCCCGGCACGCCACTGCACGATGAATTCAGTCATGGCGCCGATGCGTTTCGCTACCTCTGTCTCGCGGCCCCTGAGATGACCGGGACCGGGGTGGGCGTCGGGTTGTCGCTCCCCCCACTAAAGTACGCCTGGGAATTTCGCTGATGCTGATGACGGGGGGCGCGACTTTTACCGGCGCGAGCGGCGCGACGTACATCTCCGGCAGTGAGGCATCGGTCGCGCCGAACGACGTGCGCGCCGCGCTCATCAATGGCTGGACGGAAGTTTTTCCGCAAACCTCGAGCGTTCCCGCCTTCACGTTCGCAACGCTTCCCGCCCCGAACCTGCAATCACCCGGCACGGTGCTGTACACCTCAGACCAGGAGCTGTGCGTGAGCAACGGCAGCGTTTGGACGGCGGTGGGGTCCGCCACGACGCCCCACAATCTGCCGTCGGCCGCGACCCTCACCGGCGCGGAAATGGTCGCGGTACAGCAATCGACCGCGATGGTGCAGACGACGACGGGCAATATTGCAGCGCTCGCATCCGGGGGAACCCTCGACGGCAAGTTTCTGTATCTCAGCTTGTATTCTGGCATCGATTCGACCGGCACGACGGATTCCCGCGCCGCGGTTCAGGCGGCGCTCAATGCGGTTGCCGGCACGAGCAAGACTCTCGTCTGGGACTGCCCGGTCTATATCAATATTGGCGAGAATGCGAGTGCGCCAATTTTCGTCGCAAGCAACACCAACGTCGAATTTTCCCCGACGGGCCTTTGCCTCTCGGACGGCCTGGGACTCCCGACGTTCTGCTTCGTCAACGCTCACGATTGCACATGGAAAGACGTGCGGTTCCAGTATTGCGCCGGAACGGCCCCTTCGGCGAACGGTATCGGGTCCGCCTACAGCTATGGGGCCCTCGCGGCTCCGACCGGCGCGTCCTCAGGGCCCACGATCACCGCGGCGAGCAACTTCAACGGCGCCGCGCTGACGACGTACCTATCGACCAATTTTGGCAATACGTTCTCCAGCGGGGGCACCGCTCTTTGGTCGGGCCCGTCGAATGCGTCTGCTGCGTTTCTGATTCGCGGGAACTCTTACCGGCTGTTCTTCACGGGATCGCGCTCGCGCGCCTTCGTCGCGGACGGTCTCGCCGCCTGCTATTTCATCCCGACCGTCGTGACGATGGATGCCCAGTGGAATGCTGGCCTTACCGGAATTACCTCGAGCACCGTGTCGACTTCGGCAAATTCAACCTGTCCGAGCGAGATCTATTTCGACAACTGGACGCTCGACGGCGTCAGCATGGGATTCGTCGGCAACCCCGTTTCCTGGCAGGCGCGAAACCTTGTCAGCCTTCGCTACTCGGACATTCAAGATGCCGCCGGCGGCAACGTCGGCGGTACCGGCACCCCTTTTTCGCCGCCGCACTTGATCTATACCTCGAGCCATCTCGTCGGCTGTCAGACGAAGCTCTACGATGTCTATGACGCCGGCGTCTATGTGGGCACCGCGACGCGCCGGTCAACCTCATCCGGCTATATCAATTCGCTCAAATGCTCGCCGGGTAATAACAGCTTTGTCGATGGGTACAAAAGCCTGCGCCCGGACGGCGGATTCGATGTCGTCACGGATAGCTTCACAGCGGGGGGCACGTTCAAGAACATGTACGTGCAGCACGATACCTCGCAGGGGGGCGGCAACTTCGCCATCCGATTCCCCGCATCGCCTCCGCTCATCCAATGCAATATCGAGATGGAGGCGCTCGATATCGCCGCCGTGCCGCAGCAGTTTTCAATCGATGGGGACGGCACCCTCGCCAACACTGGATGCAACCTGAAGTTCAAGGTCACCGCGCAGGACTGGCCCAATACGGGAGCCTATGCGAGCGGCTATCCGGGCCCGGGATTCGGCGGCAACAATATCAAGGTGAGCATGGAAGTCATCCTGCTCAACTGCACTTCCGCGCAGACGCTTCGGGGCTCGCTCTGTAACCAGGGCACGACGACCGTGACGGCCTCTGATTTAGAGCTCAAGGTCGTCGGCTGGCGTCAGGTTCCCGTGACCTTCTCAGGCACCATTGCCGCCGCCGCCACGAGCGCAACCCTGTCGAGCACGGCGTATCCGTCCGGATGGCCCTATCCGACGGCAGCGTACAACACCTGGTTTTCGGACCTCGAGCAGCGCTCCGTGACCTTTACGAACGGTGCAAACACCGCGACCTGGACGGGGCAGCCCGGGCTCGCATCCGGCGTGAGTGCGGCCGCCTCGGCGAGCCTGATGAACCTGAACAACGTGAACAATTATCGCCAGCGCGTCTTAATTGCGCAGGCGGGCAAGTCGTACGGGAACAGATTGCACATTATCGATTCATCGAACGGCATGGAGATGCTCGTCGAGAACGGCATGGTCACGGAGATCTGGACTCAGTTCTGGGCAGGAACGCCGCTCGGCTCGACATATACCCTTCCCATCAGCTTCGATTCGAGCTTCGCCATCGATTCCATCGGGTATAGCATCACGACCGCGCTCGATACCACGAACGGGCTGACCAGCGTTGGGGTCGGATGGTCGGGCTCCCCGACGGCACTCCTCTCTGCCCAAGGAATCACGGCGGGGACGAACACGACGATCCCGGCGTCGGGACCGATCTCCCTTGGCGGCAGCACGCGCACCATTCTTCTCACGCCGACCTCCGGCACCTTTGGCACCACCGGCGTGATGCAGGTGTCGGTGCGCGGTCGCCGTACCTACGGAGCCATGTGATGAGCAATGAAGGCTGGACGACGTGAGCATTGCGACAGAAGCCAAACTGCTCGAACTGCAGTGCTTCGTCGCAGCGTTGCGGGCGGCGATTGACGATCTGCAATCGCAAGTGAGGGATCTGCGCGCCGAGCTGGACGCGGCCAAGGCTGAAATTGCGAGGGGGCGCCAGAATGTCGCGCGCCGCTGACAGGACCCACTTGATCGAGCTCCTGCGCGCGGCCGTGGATGCGGAATCCCGGTGGGGGAAATTCGTGCCGGTGCTGCCTGAAATTACCGAGCGGTGGGAGAAAGTGGTTTCGGCCATCGAGAAGTTATGCGCAAAACAGAAAAAGTGAAGATGTCGGATGAGGAACTGCTCGCCGTGGTTCGCGCTTGCGAATTGGCCTCGCTCGGCTCCTCCGTCGCGGCCGGCGCCACGATATCGACCACGGTCTATCCATCGAACGCCGCGATGACGACGCTCGAGATCGACCGCTACAACGCGCTCAACATGTATTTCGCGAGGCCGTTGGGGAACGAGGTCGAAAACCGTTCGCAGGTCGTGTTGCCGGAGCTGCGCGATACGATCGAATGGATTATGCCGCAGCTGATGCGAATTTTCGCCGCCGCCAAAAGCGTCGTCCGGTTCGATCCTGAAAACCAGCAGGACGAGCAGCAGGCGGAAATGGAGACGATGGCGGTCAATCACGTGTTCATGCAGGAGAACAACGGCTTTTTCTTGCTGCATGATTTCTTCAAAGACGCGCTTCTGATGCGCAACGGCTATACGAAAACCCATTGGCTGGAGGAAGATCACAGCGCCGTCGAGCGCTACAGCGGCTTGACGGAAATCGAATTGTCCGCAGTGCTCGAGGATAAGGACGATGAAAAAATAGAGGTGCTCGAGCAGCGCGAATATGCGCAGGATCTGCACCTTCCTCTCGCGCAGAGCTCCGCGCCAATCCCCGGCGCGCCCCCGCAACCGGCGCACCCGGCTCCAGCCGTGATCTCGGTACCGTGCTTCGATCTGACGATCCGGCGCAAGCAAAAAAAGGGGCGCGTGTCGGTCAAATGCGTGCCGCCCGAAGAAATGCGCGTGTCCGCACGAGCGCGCGAGGGCATGGAGAATCTGCCGTATGCCGCGCACATCACCGTCATGACCCGATCCGATTTACTGGCCGAAGGGTACGACGCAGCCTGGGTCGAAAGCCTCGCGCCGGGCCGTCCCAACTGGCTCGAGATGGACGCGCTCGCCAGGAACCAGGTGGTGGACCAGCTGACGATCGAATCGACCTCGGACCGCTCCATGCAGGAGATCGAACTGCGCGAGATCATCATGCGCGTCGATTACGATGGCGATGGCGTCGCGGAGCTTCGCCGCATCGTGGTCGGTGGCGACAAGATCGGCGACAACGAGGAGATCGAGGAGACGGAGTTTGCCTCGTGCGTATCAAAGCGCATGCCGCACCGGCATACCGGCATTTCGCTCTACGATGAGATCGCCGACTTGCAGGTGATCAAGACGACGCTCTTTCGCCAGGGGCTCGACAACCTCACCATCGCGAACAATCAGCGCACCGCGGTTGACTGGAAACAGGTCAACTTCGATGATTTGCTGACCTCGCGCCCTGGCGGCGTCGTCAGGGGCAACGGGCCGCCCCAGTCCTGGATCATGCCGATCGAGCAGCCATCGAACGTGGTCGAGCAGGTGCTGCCGGCGCTCGAATACATGGATAAACTCAAAACCGTACGCACGGGGGTCGGTGAGCAGACCATGGGCGTCGATGCCGATGCGCTGCAGAACGTGACCAAGGGCGCGCAGATGGCGGCCGTGTCGGCGGCCGGGCTCAAGATCGAGATGATTGCGCGCTTGCTCGCCGAGGGCGTCAAAGATACGTTTCTGAAAATCCACTCGACGCTGATGCGCCATCAGGACAAGCCCCTGGATTTTGAATTGTCGGGGAAGTGGGTTCAGATGGACCCATCCTCCTGGCGCCGGCGCACGAAAGTCTCCCCCAACGTGGGGTTGGGCAGTGGCAATCGCGAGGAAATGCGCGCCAACATTCAGCTGATGGGCGCCGCGCAGAAGGAGCTCGCGCAGATGGGGCTCGTGGGACCTAAGCAAGGGTTTGAGACCTTCAAGATTCTGTGCGAGTCGCTCGGATTTCAGAACCCAGAGCGCTTTGCGATGGACCCGTCGAGCGCGGAATTTGCCCAGCATCAGCAAATGATGGCGCAGCAAGCGCAGCGGCAGCCCCCCGATCCCGCGATTCAGGTCGCGCAAATTCGCGCGCAGTCTTTGGAGACCCAAGCGCAGGGCAAAGCCCAGACCGAAGTGATGAAGCTACAGGGCGAGCTCGAGATGGCGCGCGCAGCTGCGCAAGCCGCGCAGCTGAAGGCGCAGGCGGACTTGGAGCACGCCGCGCTTCAGAGCCATCAAGACCGCGAGGTTCAACTGGACTCGACCCACGCGCAAATCCTGCAGACGGTCATTCGAGCGCTCTCGCCGGTCCTCGCGGCGCAGCTAAAGGGCAATCCCTCCGCCGATGCCGGCGCGATGATCGCGCGCGATACCGACATGGCGACGCGCGACATCGAATCGGGCAACGCGCCGAAAGTACCGGCAGAGCACGACGCGGCCCCCAATGACGGCCACGTGTCGACGATGATCGACGGGCTTCATCAGCATTTACAGCAAGCGATTCACCACATGAGCCGTCCCAAGACTGTGACATTCCCCGACGGGCGCCAAATAAGGATTGAATGACATGACCATCCAATACTCGACCACTCACCGCACCAACAACGTCACCGACATATCGACACAGGCCAGCACGGCGGCGTACCTCTTGATTTACTCGGGGTCCGCGCCGGCAAACTGCGGCACGGCCGCGAGCGGCACGCTCTTGGCGTCGCTCCCCTGCGCGAACCCGGTCGGGAGCGTAAGTGGCGGCGTTCTCACCTTCACCTCCGCCGCCATGACGGCAACGGCAGCGGCCACTGGGACGGCCGGCTATTGGCGGCTGTGCACCTCGAGCGCCGGCACCACCGTGGTCGCGCAGGGCACCGTGGGATCGAGCGGCGCGGATCTTAACTTCGCCGCCGGCACCTCGTTCACGAGCGGGGAGACGATCAGCATTTCGAGCTTTACGATCACTGCCAACGGGGCTTAAGTGCCGCGATGGCGCTGCTGCAGCTCATCGTCTACAGCGCCGCGACGGGCCGCGTCCGGCGCGTCATTGATCCCGAGGGTGAGGCGCTTCATCCGTCGCATCTGAAGCTCGCGCCCCGCGAGGCGAGCCTGCTCTACACGAAAGTGGGGGGCGGCAACGATCACTTGCACGCCTGGCAGGTTGCCGTCGCCAGACACTGTGGAAAGCGGCCGAAAACCGTGCATCCCGTCACGGAAGCGCATTACGCGGCCGCCGGTCTCACGCCTGCCGTCGTCGCGGATCGCTACGTCGTGATCGACGCGGGGGGCAAGATCGTCGGTGTTGTCGCGGCGGACCCGGCGTGCGGCGACTCCATTGCGGGCCACACGTTGGTCGCGCACGACAGCGCCGATGAGCGCTGGACGTACACGGGCGGCGTCTTCACGGCACCCGTCGTCAAGACGAAGACGCCCGCATGACCGTCGTCTACCTCACGTCGGGCACGTCGTACACGACGCCGGGCGACTGGAACAACGCCTCGAATACCGGCGAGGCGATCGGCGGCGGCGCGTGCGGTCAGCCCGGCAACAACACGCCCGCCGAGGGCATCGGCGCGGGCGGCGGCGCGTACTCCAAGACGGCGAACATGACGCTGTCCGGCGCCATCGCGTATGCGATCGGCGCGGGCGGTACGACGGCGGGTGCGGCGGGCGGCGACACGTATTTCGGTGCAGCGAGTCTCGCGAGTTCGCTCGTCGGCGCTAAGGGAGCGGGCGCTGTCAGCACCGCCCCCGGTGTCGGGGTTGTCGGCGGGTTCGGCGGCGCGGCGGCCTCCGGCATTGGATCGACGAAGTATTCGGGCGGCAACGGAGGCGCCTATAGTGGGGGTGGTTTTTGCCCGGGAGGCGCAGGCGGCGCCGGCGGCCCGAACGGGGTCGGCGCTAACGGTGGAGCGTCCCCTGGGAATTACTCGGATGGAGCTGGCAGCGGGGGCGGCGGCGGCGGGGGA
>VFSW01008395.1_pt1 | contig 14840 bp, 16 predicted proteins | sample 5358111 | NCBI WGS metagenome assembly VFSW01 (sample SAMN11554181, study PRJNA540505) | mine drainage metagenome | isolation source: sediment from site ElyBrook_90M | place: USA: Ely Copper Mine, Vershire, VT | collected 2017 | reverse complement strand
CGCCGGGGCGTCCGCCCCTGGGTCTCCCCCCCCCATCCCCTCCCGCCGCGCCCCGGCCTGGGGGCGCGCGGCTTCTTGCTGTCTCCGGTGCCGGTCACCGGTGGCGGGCCGGCCGGGGCGATTGGTATCCAACGATCGATGGTCGCTATCCGTGAGCGGGATCGGTCGCGCGTTCGGGTGTCTGGCACACTGGGAAGGGAATGGAGCGCCTTGATGCAGACGGTGAATGAGGTCGAAATCGGTAGGCGGCTCCTGGAACTCGGGGTCGAGGAGCCACGGGTGGTCGTGTCGGGGAACTTCGCCACGCCGTGGACGCTGCTCGACATCACAAACCGGACGCTGGCGAGGTACCGGGCGTTCGTCATGAATCCACAGCGCGGCTGGCCCGAGCGGAACGGTTTGGTCACGGAGACGCCTTTCGTCGGCGTGGGAGTTCGACGGCGCTCAAACGTCGACTTCCTTCCGATGCGGCTCTCGTTGGTGCCGCGACTCTTCGCCTCGTCGCGTCCGCCCGACGTCGTGTTGCTCCAGACGTCGACGCCACACCAGGGACGTGTGTCGCTCGGTATCGAGGTCAACATCCTGCCGGCCGCTATACACGCGGTTCGCCGTCGCGGGGGCTTGGTGATCGCCCAGGTCAACAGAGAGATGCCCTACACCGTCGGCGACGGGGAGATCGACGTCGACCTCGTCGACCTCGCCCTCGACGTGGACGAGCCGCTCCCGTCGCCCGATCGACGAAAGATCGACGAGACGGCCGCGCAGATCGGACGGAACATCGCCACCTTCGCGAGCGATGGAGCGACTTTGCAGATGGGGATCGGCCAGCTTCCAGACGCGGCGCTCTCGTTCATGGGCGAGTATCGACACCTCGGCGTGTGGTCGGAGATGATCAGCGACGGCGTCATGGCGCTCGACCGAGCGGGCAACATCGACGTGGACCGGGTAATCACGTCGACGTTCCTCTACGGTTCGCCGGACCTCTATCGCTGGGTCCACCGGAATCCGCGGGTCATCATGCGGCGGACCGAGGTGGTGAACAACCCGGCGCGAATCGCCGAACAGGCCTCGATGCTGTCTATCAATACTGCGCTCCAGGTTGACCTCTACGCTCAGGCCAACGCGAGTTACGTGCACGGCGTGGTCTATTCCGGTTTCGGCGGTCAGCCAGACTTCGTCGGTGGCGCCCTGCACTCGCGAGGTGGTCACGCGGTGCTCGCACTGCGATCGTGGCACGACAAGTCAGATCGGTCCACGGTCGTGCCGCTGCTCGGTGACCCCGTCTGCTCCTTCCAACACAGCGCCGTCATCACCGAACAGGGCATCGCTTCGCTCTTCGGACGAAGTCAGTGCGAACAGGCGAGGGAACTGGTCGAACGCGTGGCTCACCCGAAGGCGCGGCCGGAACTCACTGAGGCCGCGGCGACATTGGGAATCTGGTAGCGGATCCGCACGGTCGTTGCCTAGGCTGCACGCGAGGAGGACGAATGGATCACCCGGCACTGCAGGCCTACCTCGACGAGCTGCGCGCCAACCCGGCACCGCATCCGTCGACCATCGAGATCGGCCGGCGTCGCGATGCCTACCGGGCAGCGGCGACGGCGTTGTGGCCGTCACCCCAGCCAATTGGTGCCGTGCGGGACGACGTGATCGATCTCGTCGGCCGCACGGTCGGGACCCGACTGTACGTGCCGAGCGGCGACGAGATGAAGGGGTTGGTCGTCTACTTCCACGGCGGATCGTTCATCGTCGGCGACCTCGATACCCACGACGGAGTGTGTCGTCGCATCGCTCAGGACACGTCGATGCGCGTGCTGGCCATCGACTATCGACTGGCTCCCGAGCACCCGTTCCCGGCTGGCCTGGACGACGCGGTGGACGTCTTGCGATACGTGTAGGCGCACCGTCAACGGTACGCCGACACGCAGGCCGCCCTCTTCGTCATGGGAGACTCCGCCGGGGCGACACTCGCGACCGTCGCCGCAACCCTGACCCGACACGAAGGCCTCGGCATCGCCGCCCAGGTCCTGCTCTACCCGACCCTCGGTCCAGAGATGGTGACCGACTCTGCCCACGCCTACGGCACTGGGTACTGGCTCGAATTAGATCATCTGCGATTCGACTATCAGCAGTACCTCGGTGGCGCTGATCACACCGACCCGCGCGTGACGCCCCTGCTAAGCACCGAGTTGGCCGACTCGCCGTCGGCCATCATCGTCGTTGCCACCTACGACCCGTTACGCGACGAGGGCGTCGCCTACGCCGGACTGCTTGAGCACTACGGAGTAGCCGTCGAGCTGCTGGAAGCCGAGGGGATGGTCCACGGCTTTATCCGCCTCGGCGGCACCGTTCCCGAGGCCATGGACATCCTCGACGACCTCGCCGCCCATCTGCACCGCCTGGTCGAGCGCTCGTGAATGTCCTCTTCGTCACGCTGGACCAGTTCCGCGGAGACTCGTACGGTGCCGCTGGACACCCGCTCGTCCAGACGCCCACGCTCGATCGGATTGCCCGCGAAGGAGCACGACTGGAGCGCCACTTCTCCCAGGCGGCGCCGTGCGCACCGGGACGGGCGGCGTTGTACACCGGGACGTACCAAATGAACAACCGCGTCGTGGCGAATGGCACGCCGCTCGAGCGCGACACGGAGAGCTTCGTCACCGTGGCTCGCCGCGCGGGTTACGACCCGACGCTCTTCGGCTATACGGACCAGGGCCTCGACCCTAGGGTCGCGGTCGGACCCGACGACCCCCGACTCGACTACTACGACGGCGTTCTGGAGGGTCTCTCCGTCGGCCTCTACCTGCCGGAGAGCCAGGCCGGCTGGGTGCAGTACCTGCGCGCCAAGGGCTACGACGTCCCGAGTGGTTGGGCGCCGGCCCTGCGGGGCGAGCCCGATCGCCCCGAAGAGGACTCGCTGAGCGGCTTCCTGACGACGCGGTTCCTCGAATGGTTGGGTCCCCAGGAGTCGGGCTGGTTCGCGCACCTCAGCTACCTTCGGCCCCATCCGCCCTACGCCGCAGCGGGCCGGTTCGCCGCGATGTACGACCCCGACGACGTGGACGTGCCGATAGCGCCGCAAACGTCCGATCGCCACGTCGTGCACGAGATTGCGTTGACGCTGCCCGCGAGTGCCGCTCCGACCGACGAGCGCGAGATGCGCCGCCTGCGAGCGCAGTACTACGGCATGATCAGTGAAGTCGACTCACAGTTGGGACGGGTCGTGCGAGCGATTGAGGATCGCGGCGAATGGGGTGACACGCTCGTGCTGGTCACCGCGGACCACGGCGACCAACTCGGGGACCACGGACTGATAGAGAAGCTCGGCTTCTTCCCGCAGAGCTACCACGTGATCGGCCTCTGGCGGGATCCCCGTCGCGCGCGGACGGGGGTGACCGTGTCCCGTTTCACCGAGAACGTCGACCTGCTCGTGACGCTCGCCGACGCCCTCGGGGTGCCGGCGCCGATCCAGTGCGACGGCCGGTCGCTCGCGCCCCTCCTGGACGGGTCCGGGGCCGAGTGGCGTGAGGCGGCGCACTACGAGTGGGATTACCGTTCGTTCTCCATCGGCCGCGAGGGTCGCGGCTGGCCGTACGACCGTTCGCTAAGCCGCCAGAACCTGGCGGTGTCGGTGGGCGAGGACACCGCCTACGTACAGTTCGGCGACGGGGGATACCGCTGCTACGACGTTGGGGCCGACCCCACCTGGCGTACGCCCTGCCTGGACAGCGATCGGGTACTCGCCGCGGCGCAGGAACAGCTCCAATGGCGCCAGGAGCATCTCCGGCGGGGCGTGACCGACATGTTGCTCGGACGCGAGCGGCGCGGTCGATGGCCCGACCTGGTCCAGACAGGTTGATTCGAGAGGCGTCCCGAGACGGCGCCGTGCCTCGGTGCACGCGAAAAACCAGTGCGATCAGGACATGACCCGATCTGGTCCTCGTACCAGGTCCCACTCGAGGCGACGGTTGCTCGTGGTGCGACCCACATCGAGGGGGGCAATCTGGTATCAATGACGTTTGCGTCACACTGACGTCAACAGTGAGGGAGAGTTCATGCAGCGGATTTCACGCGTGCGTCAAGCACTGGCTACGGCGGGCGTTGCGGCGCTCGTACTGGCTTCGAGCGCCGTCGCGGGGGCGTCGTCGACCACGGGAACGTACAACGCGGCCGCGGCGAAACTGGTGCCGTCGGCCTACAAGGGCAAGGTCCTTCAAGTTGCGACCGACGCGACCTACGCGCCGGACGAGTACATGAACGGAACGAAGATGGTGGGCTTCGACGTCGACCTGATCAACGCCATCGCGAAGACGCTGGGCATCAAGGTCAACGAGAACAACGTTACGTTTGACAACATCATCGCCGGGATCAAGTCGGGGCACTATGTCATCGGAAACTCGTCGTTCACCGACAACAAGCAACGCGAACTCCAGGTCAACTTCGTCGACTACTTCCAAGCCGGTGAAGGGGTCTACGCGAAATCGAGCGCGAAGCTCAGCTTCAACGGTCTGAAGAGTTTCTGTGGTCACAGTGTTGCGGTGGAGACGGGTACCGTCGAGCAGAGTGACGCCGCGACGACCGCGAAGTCGTGCCCGACGAACAAGAAACTCAACGTGCTCACCTTCTCGACGCAGACCGAGGCGAACGTCGCCGTGTCCTCGGGCCACGCGCAGTTCGGCTTCGCCGACAGTCAGATCGCCGGGTACATCGTCGCCACCTCCAAGGGCGCCTTCAAGCTGGTGGGCAACGCCGTGAATGTCGCGCCGTACGGCTTCGCCACGCCGAAGACGGCCGCGGGCCTCGGCCTCGCCAAGGCCATCCAGGCGGCGGTGAAGGTCCTCGTCACCAACGGGACCTACAAGGCCATCCTCGACCACTACGGTGTCCAGGCCGGAGCCCTGCCGCTGGGTCGAATCCGGCTCAACGGAGCGACCTCGTAATGCCGTAGCGGGGAAGTGGTTGTAGTAGAAACATGACCATGACTTCGGACGGGGACGACGCGGTAAAGGTCGTCCCCGTCCGCCATGTCGGTCGGTGGTTCGGTGGCGTCGTCATCGTGATCCTGATCGCGATGTTGGTGCACACGATCTTCTCCAGGATCCCCACTGGCCAACGGTCGTGTCAGACCGTCGGTGGCGTCCGGTCGTGTCATCCGCAGATCAATTGGCGATTCAGCTGGAACATTGTCTTTCACTACTTCACCTCGTCGGAGATCCTGCACGGTCTGATCAAGACGTTGGAACTGACGGTGTTGGCGATGGCGGTCGGGATCGTGCTCGGCGTGCTCATCGCCGTCATGCGCCTCTCGCCGAGCCGACTGCTCTCGTCACCGGCGTGGAGTTACACCTGGTTCTTCCGCGGGACCCCCGTGTACGTGCAGTTACTGTTCTGGTTCAACATCTCGGCCATCTTTCCGACGCTCACGGTCGGCTTACCGTTCCTACCCGTCACGTTTCTACACATCGACATGGTCACCCTGCTCACTCCCTTCACGGCGGCGGCCATTGCCCTGGGACTCAATGAGGCGGCCTACATGTCCGAGATCGCGCGATCCGGGCTGATCTCCGTCGATGAAGGACAGGTGGAAGCCGCCAGCTCGCTCGGCATGACTCGGAGTCAGTCGCTACGTCTCGTGGTTCTCCCTCAGGCGATGCGCATCATCATCCCGCCCACTGGCAACGAGGTCATCTCGATGCTCAAGACGACCTCGCTGGCTAGCGCGATCGGTCTCACCGAACTGCTCGGCGCCGCCACGAATATCTACGCCGCGAACTACGAGGTGATGCCACTGCTGATTACAGCGAGCCTCTGGTATCTGATCGTCACGACGATACTGTCGGTCGGCCAGTTCTACCTCGAACGGTACTTCGGACGGGGTGCGTTGCGAACGCCTCCACCGACGCCGTTGGCGCGCTTGGGCGCCGACCTTCGAGGCATAGTGGCCAAGTTCCGCACACCGCGCCCTGCCTTCTCACGCGAGGTGTCACGGTGACGAACTTCATGGTTGAGGCTCGCGGCGTGTGCAAGCACTACGCCGGAGTCGAGGTCCTCAAGGGCGTCAATCTTACCGTGAACCGTGGCGAGGTCACATGTCTGATCGGGCCGTCGGGGTCTGGCAAGAGCACGCTGCTGCGTTGCATCAACCACCTCGAGAAGCACGACGCCGGAGAGCTGCGGGTGGACGGTGAGCTGGTGGGGTACGAGGCTCGCGACGGAAAACTCTACGAGCGCAGCGACAAGCAACTCTGTGTCGAACGGTCGCAGATCGGAATGGTCTTCCAGCGGTTCAATCTCTTTCAGCACCTCACCGTGCTCGACAACGTGACGATCGGGCAGGTGAAGGTGAAGAACGTGGCCGCCGACACCGCGGCGGCGCGCGCCCGAGAGTTGTTGGCCCGCGTGGGACTCGACGCGAAGGAGAAGTACTACCCGAGTCAGCTTTCCGGGGGTCAGCAGCAACGCGTCGCGATTGCTCGGGCGTTGGCGATGGACCCGAAGCTCATGCTCTTCGACGAGCCGACCTCGGCGTTGGACCCTGAGCTAGTGGGCGAGGTGCTCGACGTCATGAAGGACCTGGCCAACAGTGGCATGACGATGATCGTCGTGACACACGAGATGGGCTTCGCCCGCGAGGTCGCCGACACCGTCTACTTTCTCGACCGCGGCGTGATCGAGGAGTCTGGCGATCCCCGCCAGATACTCACGTCGCCACGGTCGGAGCGCTTGAAGAACTTCCTCTCGAAAGTGCTGTAGTGCGCTGGGAGATCCACTCGACGAACGTCGGCACGGGTCTGCCCCTCGAAGGGGTCCGCGTACTCGATCTCTCGAGGGTGCTGGCCGGGCCGTTGTGCGCGATGGTGGCCGGGGACCTCGGCGCTGACGTCGTCAAGGTGGAGAGCCCGGACGGTGATCCCGTCCGTGCCTTGGCACCGCCCCAGTTCGGTGACGACGCGACGTACTACCTTGCCGTTAACCGCCATCGACGCAACGTCGTGGCCGACCTACGCAATCCAATCCACTTCGAGGCCGTTGCCGAACTCGTCCGCCAGGCCGATGCGGTCGTCGAGAACTACCTGCCCAACCAGGTGACGGCCCTTGGCATCGACCGTTTGCGATCGATCAATTCGGACTGCGTCTGGGTGAGCGTCACGCCCGCGACGTCGGGAGGCCCGGTGTCCGCCCAGCCGTCGTTCGACCTGTTGGCGCAGGCCCGCTCAGGTCTGATGGGGGTGACCGGCCGCGCCGATGGCGAGCCAACCAAGGTCGGTTCGCCGCTCGCCGACGTGGTGACCGGGCTGTACGCGGCGATCGGCCTCATCACGGGGCTCTACGCCCAGGTCGCGGGTCGGGCGGCGCGGCGATTCGAGGCACCGCTGCTCGAGTCCACGATGAGCGCGTTGATCAATCAGGCGCAGGGGTTCCTATCAACGGGGGTAAACCCGACTCGTCTCGGCAATGACCACCCGAGCATCGCCCCTTACGGTCCGGTGAGCACCGCCGACGGTTTCCTGCTGTTGGCGGTCGGCACCGACGCCCAGTACGAGCGACTGGTAGCGACGCTCGACGATGACGATCTAACCGAGCACGACGAATGGGCGACGAACGCCGCGCGGGTGGAGAACGTATCTGCACTTCGTGCCGCACTTGACGCCATCTTCACCACGCGGACGACCACGCAGTGGCTCGAACGTCTCGCGACGTCCGGCGTTCCGCACGGACCGATCTTCGACGTCGCGTCGGCCTTCGGGCAGCCGCAGATCGTTGACGGTGACTTCGTCGGTGTGATGGAGGCTCCGGCCGGGCCGACCCGGGCGATGCGAACGCCCTTGTTGGTGGACGGTCATCGACCGGGCATCCGGCGTGGACCGCGTCGGTTGGGGGAGGACACCGTCGAGGTGCTGGGCGACCTCGGTTAGAGGGCCTGACCGTCGAAGGAGTCGATCGACGCGAAGGATGTCACCGGCCCTCGAGTCAGCGAGGAACGGCGCCGTGCCGGGTGACCGAGGGCCACGACGGCGGCGACGGCGAACGTAGGCGGGATTCTCAGGAGCGTGCGGAGGTGGGGTTCGTTGCGCGTGGCGACGGTCGTCATCACTCCCCCCAGATCGTGGTCGCGCGCGGCGAGCAGGATGTTCCAGACGAACGGGTAGATCGACGCCCCACCGATGAAGTGGTACCGGTCGAGGTCGCGATCGGTCGCGGCGAGTGTGGCGAGGTCGACGCAGACCACGAGGAGCGCCGGTACCGTGTCGAGGGTCTCCGCGAAGCCGTCGGGTCGAGAGGTCGCGATCGCCTGATCGACGTGGTCGTGTGCGGCGGCGCGATCGGCCTCGGTCGCCAGCGGCGAGAACGGCACGACACCCGCGAGGACGTGGGCGACGTAGTCGTGCCACGCGTCGAGGTACGCGTCGCGCACGGCCCGTCGCACCGCGGGGTCGTCGATCACGATGACTCGCCAGGGCTGACGGTTCCCCCCCGAAGGCGCGAAACGGGCACTGTCGAGAATCTGTCGAAGGGTCTCTCGGTCGATGGCTGCGTCCGTGAACTCTCGTACCGAGCCAGTAGTTCGAATCGTCGTGATGAGGTCCACGAGGTGACCCTACCGTCAGGCGTCGCGGCGCACGAGCAGAATGGCGCCCGCCACGACTACGACGGCCACGTAGCCGACGAGCAGCGCGGTGGCCGACCACGCCGAGAAGAGCTGTGGCGAGGCCGTGGCCGACATCATCGCCCGCCCGAGAGCCGACGGCTCATAGCGAGACACCGCATCCTGCCAACTCTGGGGCAGGACGAAGACCACGATTGGGACGACGAGTAGCAGCGAAGTGAAGACGCTAATAGCCGCCGACTGGTGACGCAGGATCAGTCCGAACCCGAAGCCCAGCGCCGCCAGCAGCGTCAGGTAGACGCCACCCAGAAGGACCGAGCGCAGGACCGCTCCGGTGGCGAGCGACGCGGTGGGCACCACACCGGCGTAGATCCGCTGACCCATCAAGAACGTTGCGACGACGACCACCTCGGCGACGACGACCGTCACGCTGGTCAGCACCAGCAGCTTGGCGGCGAGAACCTGGATTCGTCGGGGCGTGGCGGCCAAGGTCGTCCGTATCGATCCTGAGGCGTACTCACTTGTGATGAAGAGGATACCGATGACGCCGACGGCGAACTGGGCGAAGAGCGTTCCGCCGAGGCTCGTCGAGACCGGGTCGAACGCCAGTTTGCTCAAGGGATCCATCGTCTGCCAGTGGCTGCGGATTGCGGTGGTGATCAGCGCACCTAACCCGACGGTCAGCGCGAAGGTGACGACGTAGCCCGTGACCGTGGACCGGACCGAGTGGAACTTGATCCACTCGGCCCTCGTGGTGGACGCGAGGGTGACGTCAGCCACGATGGTGTGCCGTCACGGTGCTGGCGTACTCGACGGCGCCGGCCGTGAGGTCCATGAAGACCTCCTCGAGTGAGGCGCGTTGTGGGGTCAACTCGAACACCGCGACGCCGGTGGCGAAGGCCGTGGCGCCCACCGTCTCCGCGTCGAGGCCAGTCACCGTGATCGTCTGATCGTTCGAGACCTCGACGACCGCGCCGCGCTGCTCCAGGACCGACCGAAGCTGCGCGTTGTCGGCGGAGCGAACGAGGACCGACCCGCTGGCCGAAGCGGTCAATTGGTCGACCGACCCCTCCGTGATGAAATGACCGCGACCAATGACGATGATCTGATCGGCGCTGAGCGCCATCTCGCTCATCAGGTGAGAGCTGACGAAAACGGTTCGACCCTCGCGGGCGAGCGAGCGGAAGAATTCGCGGATCCACCGGATGCCCTCAGGGTCGAGACCGTTCACTGGTTCATCGAAGAGCAGCACGTTCGGGTCGCCGAGCAACGCGGCCGCGATGCCGAGGCGTTGGGCCATGCCGAGGGAGAATCCGCCAACCTTCTTGTCGGCCACCGTCGCGATGCCTACGAACTCGAGGACCTCGTCGACCCGTCGAGTCGCAATTCGGTTCGATGCCGCGAGGGCGCGCAGGTGATTACGCGCCGTACGGCCGGGATGCACTGCTCTGGCGTCCAGGAGCGCCCCCACCTCGTGCAGCGGCGACTTGAGCTCCTGGTAGGTACGGCCGTCGATGGTGGCGCGGCCCGAGTTGGGGGAGTCGAGGCCCATGATGATTCGCATGGTCGTCGACTTGCCCGACCCGTTCGGACCTAGGAAGCCGGTCACGACGCCGGGACGGACCTCGAAATCGAGGTCGTTGACGGCGACGGTGTGACCGTATCGCTTGGAGAGGTGCGAGATCGTGATCATTACCAGAAGGAACCTAGCGACTTCTCCGTCCCTCGCCACCTCGCCGGCATCGGTCAGGTCTTCGAGGCAGTGAGGCACGCGGCGCACCGACCGGCGATGGCGACGTGGTGACGGTCCAGCGCGAAGCCGTAGCTCTTCATTAGATCGCCACTGAGCAGGTCGAAGTGGCGTGCGGGTATCTCGATGGTCAAGCCACAGTTCGTGCACACCAGGTGACCGTGAACGGTGCCGGCTAGGTGATAGACGGTCGCCCCGTGCCCGACGTGAGCGTGGACGACGATCTGGAGCGACTCGAACTCCTCCAGGATTCGATATACCGTCGAAGGGCTCACATCGGGTCGGCGCTGCTGGACGGCGCGGGTGATCTCTTCGGCCGTCAGGTGTTCGGGACTCTCGACCAGTACCTGCGCGACTGCCTGTTTCGCGACCGTGACGCGCCGAGATGCCCCGCGAAGGGTCGAAACGATGTCGTCCAGGCGCTGCGCCGAGTCCACCAGTCGAGACTAATGGGACTGGAGGGGTGGCCGCGGCGGATGAAGGCTGACTGTCTGGAGGCCGTCGCACTGCCTCTAGTCTGCGATCATGAGGTCACCCAACGACAAGATCTCGCCCGAGAAGGCGTTGCCGGGCCGAAACACCGCTATCGTCATCGATCGACCGCACCTGGTGTTCGGCACGCCGCTCGACGAACCGGTGGCGTCCTCGAACGAGGTGGCGTTCCTCGCCATGGGCTGCTTCTGGGGAGCCGAGCGCGTCTTCTATCGCTTGGCGGGGGTCGTCTCGACCGCTGTCGGCTACCAGGGCGGCTTCACGGCGAACCCGACGTACCGCGAAGTGTGTACCGGGGCCACGGGACACGCCGAGACGGTGCGGGTCGTCTTCGATCCGCAGCGGGTCACGTACGAGTCGATCATCCGTCGCTTCTTCGAAGAGCACGACCCTACCCAGGGGAATCGGCAGGGTGCCGACGTCGGTTCGCAGTACCGCAGCGCGATCTTCACCGTCACAGTGGAGCAAGCCGCGCTGGCCTCAGGGATTGCGCAGCAGTACGGCGCGAAGCTGCGAGCGGCCGGGTACGGGCCGATAACCACCGAAATCGCCGAGGCCGGACCTTTCTACTTCGCCGAGGAGTACCACCAACAGTATCTCGAAGCCAATCCCAACGGGTACTGCGGCCTCGGTGGCACGGGGGTGAGCTGCCCGGTTGGGTTGGCGGGCGTCTAGCGGGCGAGTCGAAGGAGCGTCGCCTCCGCCTCAGCGGCCATCATCCGTACGAGGTCCTCGGCGCCGAGCAGGGACGATATACCTCCGACGGCCTGCCCGGCTGGGTACCCCTCCTCCGACGGGTTGACCCCCGTGGTCGTTTCGTCGCCACCGAGATGGAACGAACCGTCGGCCAGTGAGACCCGGAGCTGGTCCGGGAACGGTTTCAGCAGAGTGGGCTGCGCGTCGTAGCGATCGGTGCGGTCATTACGCAGTACGCGCATCGTCTTGCCGCTATAGGCGCGGGTGACAACGGTCGAGTCCTCGGCGCTCGCCAGAATTCGATCCTTGAACCCCCGAACGGAGCGAGCCTCCGGGGTGGCGATGAAACGGGTGCCGATCCAGGCGCCATCGGCACCAAGGGCCAGCGCCGCGGCGACGCCGCGTCCGTCGAAGATGCCGCCAGCCGCGACCACCGGCACCGCTCCGTCCATCGCGTCAACGATGAGCGGAACGAGGGGCATCGTCGCCACCGACCCGGTGTGGCCGCCGGCCTCCGTACCTTGAGCCACGACCACGTCGCATCCCGCGTCGCGTGCCCGTCGCGCGTGGTCAACCTTGCCGCACAGCGAGATCACGAGGACGTCGTGGCGATGGCAGGTGTCGATCAAGTGGTGGGGCACGCCCAGACCCGCGACCAATGAGGACGCGCCGCCTTCGATCAAGATGTCGACGTTGCGATCGAGCGATCCCGGAAAGGCCGTGAGCAGGTCGACGCCGAATGGTCGGTCGGTGGCGGACCGAACGGCGGCGATCTCGTCGTAGAGCTCGTCACTCGACATGGTTGACGCGCCTAGACATCCGTAGCCACCGGCCCGCGACACCGCGGCGGCCAGTGCGCTATAGGAGACGCCACCCATTCCGGCCAGCATGATTGGTACGTCGATACCGAGCAGTTCGGTCAAGCGAGTCTTCATAGTCCCTCCGCGTCCGAGCAATCGAACCTATCAAGGTTTCGCCAAACGGCGCAGCAGCACACCCCCGAGGACGGCGGCCACCACTGAGGTGGCCTCGAGGCCGAGCGCGAACGCACCGTAAGTCGTGCTCCCAGAAGCGAAGAGAGCTCGATCGAACAGCAGTGGAACCGTGAAGCCGATTGCACAGAGCACCGATCCGGCGCGCAAGATGGGGCCGGTGATGGAGGGCGGCGGAGGCAGACGCAACCGGCTCGCGACGAACACGCCCGCCGTGATCCCCACGACCTTGCCGATGATGCGGATAGCGACTACCGCCAGGATGATTCGAACCGTGGCTCCGTGGAAGCGGAGTTGATCCCACGCGACGCCGCAGGAGACGAGGGAGAACATTGGCAGCACCACCACCGTCGACCATCTGGTCGCGGTTCGCTCGAGGCGTGGTGCGACGCGGTCATCGTACGGCAGCACCGCACCGGCGATGACGCCAGCGAGGGCCGGCTCGACATTGGCCCACGTCAGGGCGATCCAGAGCCCGAACACGTACAGCCAACGCAGCGGCGCCGACGTCCGGTGTCGCAGCGCTGCCCGACCGACTAGGGCGACCAGGACGGTCGACGCGACACCCGCTGGGCGCAGGGCGCTGGCTCCGGTAACGGCGAGCACGAGAACGCTGAAGACGTCGTCGGCGATGGCGAGGGCGAGGAGGAAGACTCTGAGCGTCGGAGGTAGGCCCCTCCCCACGAGGGTCAAGATCCCCAAGGTGAACGCAATGTCCGTCGCCATGGGAATCCCCCATCCGTGGCGTAACGCCGGGGTGTTGGTAGCGAGTCCGATCGCGATCGCGAGGAGGGCCGTCGCCAGCATCCCGCCGAGCGCCGCGAAGACTGGTGGCGCCGCGTGGCGGAGCCGGGCCAACGCGCCGTGTCGACGTTCGCGGGCGAGTTCGAGGCCGATGGCGAAGAAGAAGACGGTCATGAGCAGTGACGCGACCATGTCGTGCGTCGTCTGCAGGCCGGCGTCCGCGAAGAGTCGGAGGTGCCACGCCTGGTTTACGCTGCTCTCGTACGTGGACGGCGATGACGCGGACCAAATCAGCGCGACGACGACGCCGGCCGATATTGAAACGGCGGGTGCCGACGGTCGGTCGATGAAGTGAGATCGGTTGTCAGTGGTCTCGCGCACTACGACAAGCCTTCGAAGGGGAGCCTCGCAGTGGCCGCGAGCACATCGACCAGTTCGTGGTCGGCCCGCGGGCCGCTCACGGCGTCGCGGTGGATCCCCGGGCGGCCCTCGGCCCTGCGCAGCGGCGATTCGCCTGGACGCTTTGTACGGTGGCGTTCCGGGAGGAGCGGCGACGTCACTACCACCCCGTTCTGACCAACCACGACGGACCACCGTGGTGCGCTGCGTGTGCCCCGACCGGTAACCGCGACACCAGTTGACTCGTGTCGTGCAGTCGAATCGTCACGTCCACCCTCGTCCCAGCGGGTAGTTGACGCGTCCGGATCCAGGCGAGTGGCAACGATTCGGGACTGAGGTCCACCGCCGGTCCGGGTGCGGACGTAGCGGTCAGGGGACGGTGGTCATCAGCGTCAATGGTCTCGGCCCCGGAGTACCACGAAGGCCCTTTCAGGCTCGGCTCCCATTGACGTGCGTACTTTGACACTCAGACGATACGATAATTCGAGAGACGGGAAAGGAGGAGCGATGCCGCTGTCAGAGCACGAACAGCGCATTCTGGCCGAGCTGGAAGAGTCGCTCTCCAAGCAAGACCCGCGTTTCGCGAAGTCGGTTCGTGAGACGAACATGTACGCTCACGGTGGTCGCCGGGTCCGATGGGGCGTCGTCGGGTTCATGGCCGGTCTCGCCATACTGGTCTTGTTCTTCTCACGATCGATAGCGATTGGCATGGTCGGTGTGGCGCTCATGTTCGTGTCGGCGATCATTATCGAACGCAATGCTCGACTCCTCGGTCGGGCATCATGGCAGGATCTCACGAGGCACGTCCACGCTGACGATGCACAAACGACTGTGGGCCCTCGGGCCCGGTCGATCCGCGACTGGTTGTCGCGTCAACGCCACCGAGAAGAGTGACCAGGTTGGGGGTGGCCGCTGTGGCCGCCCCTAGGCCCCTGATCGGTGCTGGCACCACCGTGGTGCGGAGCGTTCGGCGTTGCGCGATCTCCTTGGTGCCGACCGTCGCCACCGAGCCCATCCCACCGGGAGCCCTTCTCGTGAGCCGCGGGTGTCGACCTTGGTTCGTCGGTGGCTCGCGGATCGGAAAGGCGGCGGTTGCGGTGGGGACGCGCCGCCCCGGCGGGGGGGGGGGGGGGGGGGGGCGGTCGGGCGGGGGGGCGCG
>VFSW01008394.1_pt1 | contig 14840 bp, 11 predicted proteins | sample 5358111 | NCBI WGS metagenome assembly VFSW01 (sample SAMN11554181, study PRJNA540505) | mine drainage metagenome | isolation source: sediment from site ElyBrook_90M | place: USA: Ely Copper Mine, Vershire, VT | collected 2017 | reverse complement strand
GCACGTAAATGAAGTTCTGCCCGGGGGTCGTGCCCCAGTGTCCCAGCAGCATGTGTTTTACATCCGCGAGCGCCAGTGGGCGCTTCAGAAGCGGATTATCACAAAGATAAATCTGGCCAACCGCCAAGTAGTTGGCGGCACGCCAGTAGGCATCCATGTTATCGAGTTGTTCCGGTGTAAGTGTGCTGGATTTCATCATCGCTGCCACAGAATCCTTTCATTTTCCAATGGGACCGCAACGCCGTCGCGATACGGAATCACGCGCGCCGTATAATCTTCCGGCGGGCGGGCTGAATGAACCGCTGCACGATACGCGTAACCGTGGGTGGCCCCGTCCAGCTGATGCACGCGTTTCATCTCCACACGCTCCGGTGCGGCACCGTTAATGCCATTGGCATAAAGTTCGACCCGCACCGCCTCCGGGCCGATGCCCTCTACCAAATACAGTTGGGCTTCAAAGACGTATTGCCCACCTTGGGTTTCAGTCGTCATTCCACCAAAGCGAAGCGCAGACCATTTTTGGTCCAACGCGCGCCGCCAATCAACCATGTCCACACCGATTGCGCCCTTGTCTGCAGCACGCTCCAGGTAAGCCAGTGCAGCCGGAAAGTAATATTTCTCGGTGTATTCGTGCACCGCGCGGTTGGTAGAGAAGTGCGGGGTCAACCGCGCCATGCTTTCCCGCATCCGCTTGACCCATGCAACGGGAATGCCGCTCTCGTTACGTGTATAGAACTCGGGGATCACCTCACGCTCGAGCAGGTTGTAGAGCGCCTCTGCCTCGACCGCATCCCAGGCCGGATCGTCACCATGTTCCTGGCCGTCCCCTAACGCCCACCCTACTTCTGGCGTGTAGGCTTCTGCCCACCAGCCATCCAGTTCCGACAGATTGATGCCGCCATTAACGAGCACTTTCATACCGCTCGTACCACAGGCTTCCCAGGGACGCCGCGGCGTATTGAGCCAGACATCCACTCCTTGTACCAATTGCCCTGTTAAATGCATATCGTAGTCACTGAGGAAGATGACATGGGGGCGTGCCTCAGGCCGACAAATGAAACGCGTCCATTCCTGAATCAGGGCTTGACCTGCCTGGTCTGCCGGATGGGCCTTGCCAGCCATGATGAGCTGTACCGGGTGTTGCGGATTTGTCAGCAGGCGCAACAGCCGCTCCGGGTCGTGAAGCAGGAGATTCGGTCTTTTGTAGGTTGCAAAGCGGCGTGCAAAACCCAGCGTCAACGTATTGCAATCAAACAGATGTCTGGCACCATCGACCCGTTCTGGCGAGGCACCTGAGGCAATCAGCTGCCGGGACAATCGTTCACGGGCGGAATCAACAAGGGACTTGCGGGCCGCAGTGCGAAATTGCCAGAGCCTGGCATCGGTAACACGGCGAATGTTCTGTTCCAGGTCTTTTGTCGACCCCAGCCAGCGGCCCTTGCCACAGGCTTCCGTCCAAAGATCATCGGCCAGGACAGAATCCCAGGTCGGCATATGGACGCCATTGGTCACGTGTCCAACCGGCACTTCTTCTGTCGGCCAGTAAGGAAAGAGCCGCTCAAAGAGGTGCTGGCTCACTTTTCCATGCAATCGGCTCACGCCGTTGACCGCCCCGCTTCCACGAATCGCCAAATAGGCCATGTTGAAAGGTTCCGATGCGTCGCCTGGATTGTGACGACCCAGGGCCAGAAAATCGTGGGATGTTATGCCAAGCTTCTGCTCGGCATACACACCAAGGTATTGCTCTATGAGGGCCGGATCAAAACGGTCAAAGCCGGCGGACACTGCCGTGTGGGTTGTAAAGAGGTTCCCCGCCCGGGTGACGGCCAATGCCACTTCGAAGGGTTGCCCCGTCTCCTGCATGAAACTGTACGCGCGTTCCAGCACGGCAAAGGCCGCATGCCCTTCATTCAAATGGCAGACCTCCGGCTTGATGCCGAGCGCCACAAGCAGCCGCCATCCGCCAATCCCGAGCAGCATTTCCTGCTGTAGGCGCAGCTCCAGCCCGCCTCCGTAAAGCTCGCTGGTAATGCCTCGATGCGTGGGATAATTTGCTGCATCATTGCTGTCAAGCAGATACAACTTGACTCTGCCGACCTGAACTTCCCAGGCACGCAGCCAGACCGAGTAGCCTGGCAAGGCGATTTCCAATCGCAACCACTCGCCGTCTGCCTGGCGCAATGGTGAAATCGGCAATTGCCCGGGATCGTTATACGGGAAGAGCGCCTGTTGCGCGCCATCCATGTCGATCACCTGACGAAAATAGCCTTGCTGGTAGAGCAGCCCCACGCCGATCACCGGAATGCCCAAATCGCTGGCAGCCTTGAGCTGGTCGCCCGCCACGTTGCCCAGTCCGCCAGAGTAAATGGGCAAGGCTTCGCTCAACATGAATTCCAGGCTGAAATATGCAATACAGCTCAGTTGGGATTGCGGGTAGGTTTTCTGAAACCACGCGGGGGCCTCCGAAGCTTCCCGCCTGGTTTGCACCAGATGGTCAACGTCTTTTCGGAAAGCGGCATCGGCTAAAATCAGCTGAAGTTTGTCACGCGAGACCGTCTGCAGGACAACCCAGGGATTTTGGGTGCGCTCCCACAGCACAGGATCCAGCTGCTTCCATATCCGGTCAGTGGCATGGTTCCATGACGAACGCATATTCAGGGCAAGTCCGGCCAGGGCGTCGAATCCCTCGATATCCCTGGATAAAAGACGCTGCTTTATCGGATCGGCCTGGGTTGGCTTGCTCATGGCTCCTCATTCAGGCGCAGGCGCATCCAGCGCAGCAGTGACGATGGCCTGTGCTTCCGTCTGGATGCGACCCAGATGCTCCTTTCCATGAAAACTCTCGGCATAAATCTTGTAAACATTCTCCGTGCCTGAGGGACGCGCCGCAAACCACCCACTCTCGGCAATCACTTTCAAACCGCCAATGGATGCGCCATTTCCAGGTGCCTGGGTGAGGATGCCCTGAATTTTTTCGCCAGCCAGCCCGTCAGAACGCACCTGTTGTGGTGAAAGCTGCGCCAGCATTCGTTTTTGTTGCGGTGTTGCCGGCGCCTCAATACGGTCATAAACAGGATCGCCAAACTCGCTGGCAAGCTTGCGGTAGATTTCGCCGGGATCGCGACCCATGCGCGCGGTAATTTCCGCCGATAACAAGGCCGGGATCATGCCGTCCTTATCCGTTGTCCAGACACTCCCATCCCTGCGGCTGAAAGAGGCCCCCGCGCTTTCCTCTCCACAAAAACCAAGCGAGCCGTCGAGCAAACCGTCCACAAACCACTTAAAACCAACCGGCACTTCATGGAGTTTCCTGCCGATCTTCGCCGCGACAAAATCGATCATCCGGCTACTGACTACCGTCTTGCCAACCGCCGCGTCTTTGCTCCATTTTGGTCGATTTTGGAATAGGTAGAAAATCGCAACACAAAGGTAATGGTTGGGCGGCAGCAGCCCGGTGCTCCTGGTGACAATCCCATGCCGGTCATGGTCGGTATCACAGGCGAAGGCAATGTCGAAGCGATCCTTAAGGCCAATCAAGCTCCGCATTGCGTAGGGCGAGGAGGGATCCATACGAATCTGACCGTCCCAATCCACAGTCATGAATCGAAAAGTCGGGTCAACAACTTCGTTCACGATCGTAAGATTCAGATCGTAGCATTCGGCAATTGCACGCCAGTAGTGAACCCCTGCGCCACCGAGCGGGTCAACACCCATACTGATGTTCGCGCTACGAATTGCACTCATATCAAGTACGTTGCCAAGATCGCTTACGTAAGCATTGAGAAAGTCATGTCGATGCGTTGTAGTGGCGCGCAGGGCCTGCTCGAGGGAGACCCTTTTCACACCCTTCAGGGCATTTTTCAGGAAGTCATTGGCCCGGGCTTGAACCCAACCGGTGACGTTTGCGTCTGCTGGACCGCCATGGGGTGGATTGTATTTAAAGCCGCCATCATCGGGGGGGTTGTGCGAGGGCGTGATAATGATCCCATCCGCAAAACCTGTGGTGCGCTCGCGGTTGTAAGTGATAATTGCGTGGGAAACTGCAGGAGTGGGGGTGTATTCGTCATGCTCTGCCAGCATGACATCCACGTCGTTGGCAGCCAACACTTCCAGTGCACTGAAAGAGGCAGGGACGGACAGCGCGTGTGTATCCACCCCAAGAAATAACGGGCCGTTGATGCCCTTCCACTTGCGGTAATCACAAATGGCCTGACTGATGGCCAGAACATGCCATTGATTGAAAGTGTTTTTAAAGGAGGACCCCCGGTGCCCCGAGGTTCCGAACTCAACCCGCTGTTCCGGGATTGAATAATCAGGCACATCGGTGAAGTAGGACGAAACAAGTCTGGGTACATCAACCAGCATTGCCAACGTGGGCAGAGTGCCTGCCAGCGGGCTAACATTCGCAGGAGTATCTTGGCTCATGATCGCATGGTCAGGCGCTGCTCTTGATGGCCTGATCGAGAATTGCGGAAGGATTCAGGCTATCGACCATCGAACTCGGAATCAGGATCGTGACTCCCCGTTCCTTTGTAGTCTCGTAAATAATATTCATGGCCCGAAGTTGAAGCGCTGCTGGATGGCCAGCGTAAATATCCGCAGCCTCGACAAATTTTCCTGCAATTGCGGCTTCGGCTGACCCGAGGATCACTCGCGCCTGCTTTTCGCGCTCAGCCTGGGCCTGACGGGACATGGCATCCTGCAAGGCCTCCGGAATGGCGACGTCGCGAATCTCCACCGAACTCACCGATATGCCCCATGGTGCGGTTTTATTACCGATTGCCGCCTTTAATTGCTCGTCAGCTTCCTTGCGATCAGATAACAATGCAGACAACATCGAAGAACCGATCATCTCGCGCAGCGAAGTTTGTGCAACCCGATCGATGGCCTCCCGATAATTGGTGATTGCCAACGCTGCTTTTTCAGCATCGTGCACATGCCAGAAGATGATTGCGTCGACATTGACCGGAACGGTGTCCTTGGTTAGCGCCTGCTCGGCGTTGAAGGCTGTGGTCTGAATACGTCCGTCGATCACTGCGATGACATTGTCCAGGATCGGGATGATGGCGAACAGACCCGGTCCCTTGACGCTTTGCAGTTTACCCATCCTCAGGATGACAAACTTCTGCCAGGCGTTGGCCATTTTCAGCGAAAGCGCAATGATGGCCGCTGCTCCAAAGAATGGCAACGCAAGATAGGGATTTTCCCATCGGCCAACAGCGATTCCCGCGAGGATAAGGACCAAGACCATGAATGATGTGATTGGATTCATTTTCATTACTCCTTGTATAGAGTAAGTCGCAACTACGAGTTCAAAGCTTACTTCCTTATCGGCTGTCAAAGAACCTGATGGCGTTCAGCAACTCATGAAAATTGTAAATAATGTAATCAGGTCTTACGCCTCCCTTTTCCTGAACTCCCTGATTTGACTTAAAAAAAACTGTTTTCATCTTGAGTTTCTGCGCCCCATACACATCGCGGTACATGTCGTTTCCCACAAACAGAACCTCTGACGGTTCCATTTTCATGGCTGCCAATGCCGCTGCAAACAGGCGCTCATCGGGCTTGCGGTATCCCAGGTTTCCGGAAATTATGATTGGGTCAAAATATTCAGACAGCCCGACGGCGTGGAGCTCTGGCACTGCGTAGGCGGCTTGGCCATCTGAAATGATCGCAAGACGGAATTTGTGGTGCAGTTGCCGGATTGTGTCCTCTACCCCAGGATAGAGCTGCAACCGGAAGCGCGATCCGGCACGATGCGCTTCGGCCAGGAACCTCGGGAGCTGTTCGAGTTTCTCTATCGGCAAAGCACGCGTGAAGTCCGTCGAGTGCTGGGCAATAATTTCACGAAATATCCCTATGATATCAACTTCCGGATAACGGTCTATATTCGCTGCACGCTGTTCCTTCATGATCTGAAAATAAAAATACTTCACTACATTGGGTTCGAGTGATATGCCTTGATACGAAAGAAGATTGCTGATGACGCGATACACATCGTCATGCCATTCGTTCGTATGGATATCCGTAAGCGTTCCATTGATATCGAAAATAATGCCTTTGATCGTCATTAAAACCTCCTCAGGCATTCTTTCGCCTCAGAGATCAGGCGATAGCGGTATTCTGGTCCAACCCAGTCGTTCCTCGCAATGCGCAGCAATGTAATTCCCATGTAGAAAGGCGTTCTGCCGGTGATCGACTGAAAAGCGCTATCGCGGTTTGGAAAGTGACAGGCATATTCCCACAGGAAGTGGCCAATGTAAGGATCGGCGGCGTATTTGTTGCCAGTTGCGCGCATGAAAAAATGCTTTAATTCTCCGGCGATACGTCCAGTGTCAAAAACGCGATCGGCGTGCTTGGTTCTCTCCAGATCAAACGTAACGACTTCCAATCCGTTTCCGAACATGAAGTTCTCAGGTGTCGCATCCCCATGGACAAGCACTTTCTGGTCTTCCCACATCCTTGGTTGATTGCGCCACTGGTCGCGCAGCCAGTATAACTCGCGCGATTCGTCTCCTCCGATTGCCCTGATTTTAAGCAGCTTTTCGACCAGACGATCCATGTAATCGCAGTCTTGATGAAACTCGACCCCGACACCCATGGCTGTTCGATTGTGAAAAGTCGCCATGAAGTACGCGAGTGCGGTGAGTTTGTAGTAGAGTTTTCCATGATCACCGCTCCGAATCACCTCCAGGATCACTTCACTGAGCAGTTGTCCCTCGCAACATTCTGTAACCAGAAGTGCGTTCATGGAATAGTTGCGGCCAAGCGGCCTGACTACGTGGTGATGATAGCCTTTCATCCCGTACTCGCGCATCATGCAGAGATTGTCGAATTCGCGCGTCAGGCGCGAGCAAGCCTTCCCTGCATCTTTCTGTCGTGATGAAAGAAAAAACTTGCCTATGACCTTTGTGCCGGTATTGCGGTCTTCATACAGATACACGTCGTTTGAACCGTTAAGCTTGAATACACGGTACTGCGAGCCAGGCGAGATACCACTCACTTGAGGCTGTATGTCATGCTGGAGATAACCATGCAGGGGATCGTGTTCTGGTAAGCGCCCAAGATAGGTTCCGTTCATTGCCGTTTATGCCGTGATCCCATATAGTCTGCATCTTTTAACACTTACCGTCACGCCGTCCGTACGCCAGCGAACAGAGTATTCTGACCAATCAATACACCATAAAGTTTTGATGATGCTCATGTCTTATTTTGTTACCAGCAGAGCCCCATGACGGGCCTGGTATAGAGGGCATAAAAATATCTCGCACCAAGCGTTGATCCAGGAGCAAAAATGAGCGCAGATATCACGCCAAAACCCGCTGTCAATGGAGGAACCCCATCGAGTGGCCTCACAAGCGATGAGGCGCACCGCCGGCTGGAGAAGTACGGCCCGAATGCAATGCCGGAAACGACGCTGCATCCCTTGCGTAGGGCATTGGGTAAGCTATGGGCCCCCGTCCCCTGGCTGCTTGAGGCGGCGATCGTGCTCCAAGTCGTGCTTGGTGACGATGTCGAAGCGGCAATCATTGCGGGCCTCCTGATATTCAATGCCGCTCTCGGATTTTTTCAGGAGGGGCGCGCCCAGGCAACTCTTGAAGCACTGAAGTCGCGTCTTGCGTTGAACGCCTCTGTAAGACGTGACAACGCCTGGGTAATTCTTCCCGCCACCGACCTGGTACCTGGTGACGTGGTGAAACTTTCACTTGGTGGGGTGGTTGCTGCGGATGTACGTCTTACCGAAGGACAAATCCTGCTCGACCAATCCATGCTCACCGGCGAATCAATACCCATCGAAGCTGGCCCGGGCCTGCAAACTTATGCAGGTGCGTTGGTTCGCCGTGGTGAGGCAGTGGCGGAGGTCACGGCCACCGGAACCCGTACCAAATTCGGCCGCACTGCAGAACTTGTCCGAACCGCCCATGTCACAAGCTCCCAACAAAAAGCAGTTATGCGCGTGGTACGCAATCTTGCCGCATTCAATGGCGTTGTCATTGTGATGCTGGTGGCTTATGCCTACTTTCTAAAGCTGCCCCTCACCGAGGTCATTCCCCTCATCCTGACGGCTATTCTGGCCTCTATACCCGTTGCTTTACCGGCCACCTTTACCCTGGCATCAGCGCTCGGTGCCCGGGCTTTGGCCAAGCTGGGGGTTCTCCCTACCCGCCTCTCTGCAGTGGATGAAGCTGCAACGATGGATGTCCTGTGCGCTGACAAGACAGGCACGCTGACGCGCAACGAGTTGACTGTGACGACAGTCCGTCCGATGCCGGACTATGATGCTGCGCACGTGCTCATGCTGGCCGCATTGGCCAGTTCGGATGGCGGGCAGGATCCGGTAGACACAGCCATCCGGGCAGCCGCCAGCAGCAAGGACAACACCAATGTGCCGCACTTGGTGAAGTTTTTACCGTTCGATCCGGCGACAAAAATGTCCGAAGCAACCGTTACCGGCTCAAGCGGTGAGACACAACGTGTTATAAAAGGCGCCTTTGCCGTAGTTATCGGTTTGGCACAACCGTCACCGACCGCAACGACGGCAGCGAGCGAACTGGAAGCGCAGGGCTTCAGAGTGCTGGCGGTGGCCGTTGGATCCTCTACGGCGATGAAGTTGGTCGGGCTTATCGCACTCAGCGACCCACCGCGGACGGACTCTGCAGCGCTCGTTACAGAATTGCGTACGTTAGGCGTGCGCACCGTAATGGTGACAGGTGACGCGCCGACGACGGCAACCATTGTGGCTCATGAAGTTGGGCTCGACGGGGCGACCTGCCCACCCGGACCTATCCCGGATGATGCCCGCCCTGAGACGTTCTCCGTTTTTGCAGGCGTTCTTCCGGAGGACAAGTACAAACTGGTCAAGGCCTTCCAGAAGGGCAACCACACTGTCGGCATGTGCGGTGATGGTGCCAATGACGCACCGGCTTTGCGCCAGGCGCAAATTGGTATTGCCGTCATGGCAGCAACCGACGTTGCCAAATCGGCTGCAGGGATGGTATTGACCGGGCCTGGGCTCGCCGGCATTGTTGCCGCGATCAAGGAAGGACGGGTGACGTTTCAGCGCATTCAGACCTACGCGTTGAACCTCATCATCAAGAAAATTGTAACCGTGCTTTTCCTGGCCTTGGGATTGATCATAACAGGACATGCAATTTTGACTCCGCTGCTCATGGTCATTGTAATGATCACCGGAGATTTTCTTTCAATGTCGTTGACTACCGACAACGTGCGGCCCTCCCCGCAGCCGAATTCCTGGTACATAGGCAAATTGACGATAGCAGGGATTGTCATGGGGACCTGTCTGCTGGTCTTTTGCACGGGTGTCCTGCTCGTCGGAAAATTTAAAATGAATCTTGGCACAGGGGAGATGCAAACCCTGTCATTTGCGACCCTGGTGTTAGGGAGTCAGGCAACGCTCTATGCCATTCGGGAACGTCGGCATCTATGGGGCACTCGCCCCAGCCTCATGCTTGCCGCGTCTTCTATAGCCGATATTCTTATCACCTCGACATTAGCCATCGGCGGAATTGCAATGACGCCCTTGCCGGCCCTGGCGTTAGTCAGCACGCTTCTCGCGGCAATCGCGTTTGCGTTCGTCCTGGATACGGTAAAGGTTCTGGTGTTCTCTCGCCTGAAGATCGCGTAGCCCCTTGATTATCCCTGGCCCATGGGACCGTGACGGCCGAAAGGATGAATGTGCAGCAGTCTCACTTGAAGGCATTGTATTTATGGCAGTACTGTTGATGCGATACAAAATTTCCAATCTTCGACCATTGGGGGAGGCTTCATGTCGATATCCTTAGAAAAACTGGAACAAACGGTGGCTGAACTGACGGTGCGCGGCAAGGGGATCCTTGCGGCCGACGAGAGTACACCCACCATAGAGAAACGTTTCAAGGCAGTTAACGTGACGTGCACGGTTGAGGCCAGGCGCGACTACCGGGAGTTACTGTTTTCCACACCTGGATTGGGTGCGTTCATCAGCGGGGTCATCCTGTTTGATGAGACCCTGAAACAGAAAAGTGTGACGGATGTGGCGTTACCGCAATTGCTGGCAGCACAGGGCATCGTGCCCGGCATCAAAGTGGATATGGGAACGGTGCCGTTACCCGGTTTTCCAGGAGAGAAAGTGACGCAGGGCTTGGATGGCCTGGCACTACGGTTGAGCGAATATGGGAAACTGGGCGCGCGCTTCGCCAAGTGGCGCGCAGTGATTGCCGTTGGCGCGGGAATCCCCACCCACCCGGCGATTGCAGCCAATGCGCATGCCTTGGCACGCTACGCAGCCATTTGTCAGGAACAAGGCCTTGTACCAATCGTCGAGCCCGAAGTACTGATGGATGGAGACCACACATTGGAGACCAGTGCACACGTTTCTGAAGAGGTGCTGCACGCGGTGTTTGATGCGCTATATCAGCAACGGGTTGCGCTTGAATGCATGCTCCTGAAACCCAGCATGGTCACACCGGGGAGCGCCTGTCCAACGCAGGCTACCCCCCAACAGGTGGCGCTGGCCACCCTGACCTGCTTTCGACGCGTGGTGCCGGCAGCGGTACCAGGAATCAATTTCCTATCCGGTGGTCAGACCGAGTCTGTGGCGACAGCCAATTTGAATGCCATGAATATCGGCGCAGAACGACAGCCATGGGCGTTGAGCTTTTCTTACGGACGCGCCTTGCAGGCCCCCGTGCTTAAGGCCTGGCGTGGCGAGTCGGCGAACAAAATGATCGCGCAACAAGCCTTGTACCAACGTGCACAACTGAATGGCGCAGCCTGCCAGGGCCGATACACGGCTGCCATGGAGAATACTTGAGAGATGAACAAAACCAGCAGTGGTACGGCCCGATCTGACGCACTGGTACTGTTTGGCGTGACAGGCGACCTCGCCTATAAAAAAATCTTTCCCGCACTCTATGCGATGGCCAAACGGGGCGTTCTTAACGTTCCGGTGGTTGGTATTGCCACCTCTGATTGGAACATGACGCAACTTCGTAAACATGTCACGGACAGCATAAAACAATTCAGCAAGATTGATGACCGGCCGGCACTCCATCATCTGCTTTCCTTGCTTCGCTATGTCGCCGGCAACTACAGTGATCCAGGCACATTCAACGCACTCAGGAAAACCCTGGGCAATGTCCGGCGCCCGGCACACTACCTCGCCATTCCGCCCGCGCTATTTGCGACGGTGATCAAGGGCCTGGGTGCCGCAGGGCTTGCAAACCAGGCACGCGTCATTGTTGAAAAACCATTCGGACGCGACCTGGCCTCGGCGCAAAGCCTCAATAGTGTCGCAAGGTCGGTGTTCCAGGAAGATTCGATCTTCCGCATTGATCATTACCTTGCGAAAGAGGCGATCATGAATCTCTTGTATTTCCGCTTCGCCAATTCCTTCCTGGAACCGATCTGGAACCGAAACTACGTGGCCAGTGTTCAGATAACCCTATCCGAAGACTTTGGCATTGAGGGGCGGGGTGCATTCTACGAAACCGCTGGTTGTCTGCGCGACGTCATTCAAAATCATCTTTTCCAGATCGTTGCACTGCTGGCCATGGAGCCGCCAACTTATAGGGGTTTTGGTGCCGTACACGGCGAAACAACCGATGTTTTCCAGGCAATGCGCGCGCTTAATCCAGACGACGTAGTGCGCGGCCAATACGCAGGCTACCGCAATGAACCAGGCGTGGCAAAGCACTCCAACGTCGAAACGTTTTGCGCCCTGCGGCTTTTTATCGACTCGTGGCGCTGGGAAGGGGTACCGTGGTACCTGCGATCGGGCAAGTTTCTGGCCCAGACCGCCACCGAGGTGATCGTCCAGCTGAAGCCGCCGCCGCAGCGGCTGTTTGCCGATTCAGCACCAGTGTCCGGCCGGGCCAATTATCTGCGCTTCCGGCTATCTCCAAACTCCGCTGTCGCCCTCGCTGCACGCGTCAAGCGCGCAGGCAAGGATTTTGTCGGCGACCAGCGTGAGCTCTACCTGGTTGACGAACGGCCAGGGGAGGAAACACCTTATGAGCGGCTTCTGGGCGATGCCATGACCGGCAATGGCGCACTATTTACCCGCGAGGACGCCGTTGAAGCCTCCTGGGCTGTGGTCGACCCCGTTCTCAATGCCCCATATCAAATTCATCCTTACCGACGCCATAGCTGGGGGCCCAAACAGGCCAATGCACTCATCGCCAAAGACGGCAGCTGGCACAACCCTGGTCCGGGCGAGGCATAGGATGATGAATGCCGCACAGCAACTTCACAATCTGGGTCAAAGCCTCTGGCTTGACAACATCACGCATTCGCTCCTGACAAGCGGCACACTCAGCCGCTACATCGAAGAGTTTGCGGTGACCGGTTTGACTTCCAATCCCACGATCTTTGATCAGGCAATCAAGAGTACCGGTTATTACGCCGATGTCATCCGAAAAAAAGCCGCTGAAGGCAAGTCAGGTGAAGCGTTGTTCTTCGAACTGGCCCTGGAAGACTTGACCCAGGCCGCCGATTTTTTCCGACCGGTTTACGAAGCAACCGGCGGCCTGGACGGCTGGGTATCGCTGGAAGTCTCACCATTGCTGGCGGACGATACCCCTGGAACCGTCTTGGCGGCCGTGCAACTTCACGAGCGTGCGCAACGCCCCAACCTTTTCATCAAGATACCGGGCACCCGCGCAGGGATCCCCGCAATAGAAGAGGCAATCTTCAGGGGTGTTCCAGTGAATGTCACCCTGCTGTTCTCACGTGAGCACTACATCGCGGCTGCAGAAGCGTATATGCGTGGCATCGAACGACGCATCGCCGCCGGCCGTGATCCACGCGTCGCTTCCGTAGCCTCCATTTTCGTCAGCCGGTGGGACGTAGCAGTCAATGACCGGGTTCCAAACAAGCTTCGCAACCACCTGGGCATTGGCATTGCCATGCGGTCGTACCAATCCTACCGCGATCTGCTGGCGTCAAAGCGCTGGCAGAAACTGGCCGCATCCGGAGCCCGGCCGCAACGATTGCTGTGGGCCAGCACTGGCACCAAGGACCCCACAGCCCCTGATATTCTTTACGTCCAAGCACTGGCAGCTCCGGGTACGATCAACACCATGCCGGAAAAGACACTGCTCGCCTTCGCCGAGCACGGAAAAGTTGAGCATGTTTTGCCCATTGATGGGAGCAGTGCCGAAATGGTGCTCGCAAAATTTGCCCACGCGGGCATCGATAATGACACGCTTGCCACTGCCCTCCAGCGCGAAGGCACCGCTGCCTTCTCCAGGTCATGGGATGATTTGATGCAGTGCATCGGTCGTCTGGCAGACAATCCCCTGTAACAGGATAAGGACAAAGAACATGAATTCACACTATTCTGAACGTGCGCTGCTTTCATTCACACTGGTTTCTGAAAAATGCGTGAGATCATTAAAATGATCAATCACCGGCAATCAAGGCGCTACGTCGTTCTCATTACCCTCGCTGTCACCTTGTGTGCGCCCGAAGTGATGGCTTTCAGCTTTGGCAATCTGATGGGCACGATGGGTGGGGGCAGTGCTGATACCGGCGCAGATGACCCGGATGCTTTCGTGCGATCCGTCAGGGCAGCAGGAAAACTCATGGATAAATCAACTTCCCGTCTTGTCCATTGCCTGGCCGACAAGGAAAGTATTACCATGATCAAAATGGACGAAAAGGCTGCCAATGAAGTGGCCGACCCGGAAGAAAGGCGAGCCAGGCTCACGGAAGTGAAAAAGAACAAGCAGGCAGTGTTAAATAAAACCCTGAGAAACGATCGGTTAATGGTAGAAATTCAAAACATGGACGCCGATCAGAAAACCGAACTGGGTGCGGCTGCCTTTAACTTCACACTTGCCCTATTGCGTGGCAAGGCCCTCATGGAGCAATCCAAAACCCTGATCTCCAGCATGTCGTCCAATCCGGCAATGCAGTCCACCCTCGGCAACGTCAAGGAAGCGGCTTCCAGCGTCTCAAATCAAGTTTCCTCGGCGTCGACGATCGCTGACAAGCTGTCTGACATCTTCCCGGCTGTTGGCATAAGCGGACCCATTTCCAAGGATGAGTCGCCAAAAATCACCACCGCAGTGCCTGGTCACCAGGCAACACCTTGAAAAAACGGAGCGCTTCATGAAAATCAGCAAATTGGCCCTGGCCGCAATCGCGCTGTGGCTGGTCACCATGACCGTTATCGCATGGTTCTTCGTTCATGGGAATGTCACAAGTGGAACGGACGATCGCACTGCCATCGTGTTGCAGCCTAGTGAACGAACCATGATTTTGCGGGAGATGCGTGGCATGTTATCGGCCACACAAGGCATCCTTGAGGGCATCAATCAAGGGGACATGGCCCTGGTCGCCAAGTCCTCCCGTGCGGCTGGAATGGCTTTGTCCGTCGATGTCAACCCGGTGCTCATGGCCAAACTTCCCATGCCCTTCAAATCGATGGGCATGAGCGTTCACCACCAAATGGATGCACTCGCCCAAGCGGCTGAAACGGGAACGCCCACGCCGGAGCTTTTGAAGAGGTTGAGCACCATGCTGACCTACTGTGTTGGTTGCCACTCTGCGTGGCAGTTCAAGGCCGGGGATTGAAATGTGTATTGCGACAACCTTTCAGGCCTCACACTTCTCAACCGCCTCCGCCACCCTTTCCACCACGCCCGAACACTTCCAGTTCCATCTGATCATTGACGGAGATGACTCCGGGGACGCGTGAGGCGATCTGGATTGCTTCAAATAACTCCCGACCTTCTAGAACAAATCCGGATAACGTAACAACACCCCGGCGCACACTGACCTCGATATGCTGGGCGTAGATGCTTGGGTCGTCAGCGAGTTGTCGTATCACCGCAAGC
>VFSW01008393.1_pt1 | contig 14841 bp, 17 predicted proteins | sample 5358111 | NCBI WGS metagenome assembly VFSW01 (sample SAMN11554181, study PRJNA540505) | mine drainage metagenome | isolation source: sediment from site ElyBrook_90M | place: USA: Ely Copper Mine, Vershire, VT | collected 2017 | reverse complement strand
CATGACTTCAAGGGCCCGGGCGTGACCATGGGCATGCACAACACGCTGGCCTCGATCGAGGGTTTCGCTCGCGCGAGCTTCAACTACGGCCTCGCGCGTGGCTACCCGGTCTATCTCTCGACCAAAAACACCATCATCAAAGCCTATGATGGCATGTTCAAGGACACGTTCCAGGAGATCTTCGACAAGGAGTTCAAGGACAGGTTCGCGGCCAAGGGGCTGACCTACGAGCACCGGCTGATCGACGACATGGTCGCCTGTGCGCTCAAGTGGCAGGGCGGCTATGTCTGGGCGTGCAAGAATTACGACGGCGACGTGCAGTCCGACATCGTGGCCCAGGGTTTCGGCAGCCTCGGCCTCATGACCTCGGTGCTGCTGTCGCCGGACGGGCAAACGGTGGAGAGCGAGGCGGCGCACGGCACCGTCACGCGCCACTACCGTGAGCACCAGAAGGGCCGCGAGACCTCGACGAACCCGATCGCCTCGATCTTCGCCTGGACCCGCGGGCTCGCCTATCGCGGCCGGTTCGATGGCACGCCGGACGTGACGCACTTTGCCGAGACGTTGGAGCGCGTGTGCATCGAGACGGTGGAGAGCGGGGCGATGACCAAGGATCTCGCGGTGCTCGTCTGGCCCAAGGAGCCGTGGCTCGACACCCAGGCGTTTCTCGCCAGGATCGACGGGAACCTCAAGAAGGCGATGGGTTAGGAGAGGAACGCTGCGGCAGGGGGCGAGAGCGCTCCCGCCTTGCCGTGCCGGCGGCACCGATCAGGACCTGCTGCGGGAAATCCGTGTGGTCACGGCGTCTCCTCCAGCCTGGCCAAGCCGACCTCCAGGTCCCAGCCAGGGCACCAGCCCAGGGTCGCGCCCGACAGCCACCTTGCGGTAAGTCGCTGATATCGGCAACGTTGCGGCCCGGCAACGCGTGGTGGTTTATAAACGAGTCATCGCGCGTCCGCGCCTGCCGCCCGGCGCTGGTCGGAGCGCCAAAAAGAATCGCGTGCATTCGGCGCTCCGGGCGCCTATAGGGTCGCGTCCGTTTATGCTTTTCAGCCTGGTAACTGTGCTGCGTGCGTTTCGCATCCGCGTCATCCTACCGGTCGTTAGCAATTGAAAAGTCATGATAGCCCGCGACGGCGCGGGAACGGCCCACAGGAGAGACACGATGTCGCAAGGCAAGGTTAAATGGTTCAACGTGCAGAAGGGCTTCGGCTTCATTCAGCCCGATGACGGCTCGAAGGACGTGTTCGTCCACATCTCAGCGGTGGAGCGGGCTGGCGCGTCGACGCTCAGAGAGGGCCAGACGGTCCGCTACGAGATCGAGGAAGGTCAGCGAGGCAAGAGCTCCGCGGTCAACCTCCAGCTCGGCTGAGACAGACCCCCGCTACGGGGGCCGCGAAATGGGGAACGGCGCGACATCGTGCCGGTCCCGTCCAGCGGAGAGAAGCCATGCAGCATCGCTTCCGTCTCGGCGACCGGGTGCAGGTCGCGCCCGGTCAGCCCAACGGCAATCTGCGTCCCGGCATCTACACCATCACCCGCCTGCTGCCGGTCGAGGGTAGCTGGTGTCAGTATCGCGGCCGCAACAGCCTCGATACGTTCGAGCGGGTGCTTGACGAGCCGCAGCTCACGCCGGTCCGTCCCTGACGCACCTCGCGCGACGAGGGCGTCATGGCTGCTCGGCGCGTCTATCTCGCATCCACATAGACCTCTGCGCCGCCGATACGCAGCGAGGAGAAGAACCCCGGTGCCGACGCGCGCGCCGGTGGCGGCCCAGCGGCCTGGTTGGCCAAGTACTCGGCGAGTTCCGCCGCTTGGCGGGTCGCGAAGACGGTTCCGCCAGCGGAGCGAACCAGCGACGCCTCGCCGGTGCCGAGTTCCACGATCTCAACCGCTCCCTCGTAATCGGGGTTGGCGCCCTCCGCGTAGCGGCTGTGGCGCACCAGGGTGAACTCGGTCATGCTTGGGGCGCCGTCGTCTCTGGTGGCGGCTCGATATCGCCGGACCAGATGTTCAGGATGCCCTGCACATACCCATCACGCGCCTGCAGCTTGGCCCGCGCGATTGCCTCGATCCGCGGCCGGGCACGCAGGAACACGCCGAGCAGCTCGCCCGGGCGCATGTTCTTTCGTCCCGCGACATCCAGGATCGCGGCCTCGGAGATCGCGCATGGCGTCCACCCTCCGTCTTCCTCGATTTCGAAGGTCACACGGCGCCCATCCAGGCGCGGCGCTTTGGCTTGTCTCGCAGTAGCCAGGGGATACACGGCGATACCTCTATAGATGCCGGCACCACTTCGAACGGCTATCGTGCCAAGTAGGTTAGATGGCGCGTGTTGACGCCGATGCAAGCACGAGCCGTCGTTGACAGGCGCCGTCGCGCCATCAGAGTCTCGGTCAGGTCGTTGCGGGGAGACGGACATGAACGGATTCGGCGACGAGGTCTCGGTGCTGTACCGCTATCCCCTGGCTCGCCGCGGGCTGTTCACCGGCGGGTTCACCGCCGGGCTGACGCTCGCGACCGCGCGCGTCGAGGCGCAGACGATCTACACGGACACCAAGGGCCTCGTGACTGGCGAGGTCGAGGTGCCGACGGCGGATGGCCACATGCCCGCCTATTTCGCGCGCCCGGAAGGGCACGGGCCGTTCCCGCTCGTCCTCGTGAACGAGGAGATCTTCGGCGTCCACCACTACATCAAGGATGTCTGCCGCCGGCTCGCGAAGCTCGGCAAGATGGCGGTGGCGCTCGACATCTACGCCCGCTCCGGCGACCTCGGAAAACTTTCCGACATCAAGCAGATCTTCGCCATCGTGACGGCGACGCCGGATGCGCAGATGCTATCCGATCTTGACGCAGCGGTGGTCTGGGCCAAGGAGGCGCATGGCGCTGACCCGATGCGCCTGGGCGTGATGGGCTTCTGCCGCGGTGGGCGCGCCACTTGGCTCTATGCCGAGCACAACCGCGCGCTGCGTGCCGCCGTCGCCTTCTACGGCCCGGTCAACACGCCGAAGACGCCGGTGCAACCGGATACGCCGCTAGAACTTGGCGGCCAGCTCCATTGTCCGCTGCTCGGCCTCTATGGCGGCAAGGATCCCTCGATCAAGCGCGCCGATGTCGAGGCCGCCGCCGCGAAGGCGCGCGCCGCCGGCCAGACCGTGGAGATCGTCTACTACCCGGACGCCGGTCACGGTTTCCATGCCGACTACCGGCCGAGCTATGTCGAGAAAGACGCCAAGGACGCCTGGGCGAGGGCGATGGCCTGGTTCCAGAAATACGGGGTGGCCTGACGGTCCCCCATGACGGCGCCGCGCGGCGCGTTGTTCCCGCGCGCCGATGTTGCTCGACGTCGACAGGCCCCGATTCGCGTGTCACCGCGGGTCGCGGCGGAATGCGATGGGTGAAGGCCCGATAGTTGAAGGAAGGCAGCGTGGATCGGAACGAGATTGTCGACTTTGTCCGCAGGATCGTGGACCAGGAGATGTTCGGTCGTCGCATGGACTCCTACGACATCGACCGGATCGACTTCCTTGCCGCCGCGGTGACGAGCGGGCGCTACGCGCAGCGGCGGATGGCCAAGGTCCCGCGCCTTCCCGACAACTGGGCGCTTCTCGAACTCGGCTTGCGTGAGGCCCGGCGCGACGGCCTGTTCCTCGAATTCGGCGTGGCCTCCGGACGCACGACCAACTTTCTCGCCGAGCGGACCGAAGCGACGGTCTATGGCTTCGATGCCTTCAACGGCCTGCCGGAGGATTGGCGCCCCGGGTTCGGAAGGGGAAGCTTTGCGATGGACGCGCTGCCGGAGGTCCGCTCCAACGTGGAACTCGTGGTCGGCCTCTTCGATCGCACCCTGCCCGCCTTCTGCGAGGTGCACCCGGGCCCCGTTGCCTTCGTCCACATTGACTGCGATCTCTATTCGTCCACGCAGACTGTGCTCGGGTGCCTGCGCTCGCGGATCCAATCCGGAACCGTCATCGTCTTCGACGAATACTTCAATTATCCAGGTTGGGAGTTGCACGTGTTCAAGGCGTTAAGGGAATTCATCGCCAGCGCCGGGCTCGCGTACCGGTATATCGGCATCGTTCCCAGCCATCAGCAGGTTGCCGTCAGGATCCTTTAGCCACGCCGCCTGACACCGCGCAGTCGATGCAGGTCGACATCGCCTCTCGCCGCCGGATCCGGGTTGCAGCTGTGGCGAGCCCGAAGGCGACGGTGGTGACCGCCATCACCGGGTAGGCCAGGGCGAACTGCATCTTGTCGTAGTCGCGCAGGGCGATGAGGTAGTCTTGGTCAAAGAAGATCACAGTCGCGATGAAGGGCGGCGCCAGGATGCCGGTGAGCAGCACGTAGAGCAGCGGTCGCGGATCACCTGCCTGCGCGTCCAGTCCCTGGCCAGGCGCGGCCGAGGGAGCATGCGTTCCTCGCCGCGGTGACCAGTACGCTATCGTATCGAGATCGCCTCGCCTAGCCGAACGCCCGGGCGAGCACGAAGGCGGCCATCGCGGCGAGCCCGCCCACGACCAGCGTCTGAAGCCCGGAGCGCAGGCGGTTCACGCCCGTGAAATGTCCCTTCACCGCGCCGAAGACGAGCAGGACGAAGCCGGTCGAGATTACGGAGACGCGCAGCGCCGTCGCGATGTCGCGGCTGAGGATGTAAGGGACCAGCGGCACCAGCCCGCCCACGACGTAGGCGCCGCCGATCGTCACGGCGCTGATCATCGCGCGCCGTGGTTCGGGTTTCTCGAGACCCAGTTCGAAACGCATCATGAAGTCGATCCACCGTTCGTGGTCGGAGGCGATTGCGAGCGTCGCGGATTTCAGTACCTCGCCATCTAGGCCGTATTCGCGCAGGATTGCCTCGGTCTCGCCGATCTCGCGTTCGTGCAGCGTCTGGACCTCGCGCGCCTCGCGCTGGCGCTCGGACTGGTAGTGCTCGGCGTCGGTCCTGCCGGCGAGGAAGCCGCCCAGCCCCATGGCGATGGCGCCGGCCGCGACCTCCGCCAGGCCGGCGGTAACGATCAGGTCCGTGTTCGTCACGGCTGCCGAAAGCCCGGCGGCGAGCGCGAAGGGCACTGTGAGGCCGTCCGACATGCCGATGACGACGTCGCGAACGGCCTCGGTCGCGGTGAAGTGCTTCTCGATATGGGGTGTCGCGGGCATTCGGGCTGGGTCCTGGGTTCGTGGCTCGGCCTAGGGGCGCGTTCGATCCCATGTATCACAAGCGGCCGGTGACCGGGCGCGGTCGGCGCGCCGGCGTCAGTTCATGCCTTCACGCGCGCAACCATTCCAGGCGGCGTCGTGCCGCCCGAACGCCCGCTGCTCAGCGCGGACGGAAATGCCGCCAGTTGGGATCGGCGCGATAATGCGTCCGCGCGCGTTCCTGGTAGCTGTTCCAGGTTCCCGGATGGAAGCCGTGCAGTGCCGGCGGTGGCGACGGATACGCGTGCCACGGCCCGCGATAGCTCGGCCCAGCGTACCAATTCCCTCCGTACAGGGAGTAATAGGTGCCCTCGATGAAGAACAGCGGGTAGCTGTAGTCGAGGGCGATATAGGCGCCGGGCTGCGGCAGCCAGACAATTTCCGGGTACCAGCCCGCGGGGGCCGCGGGGGGCGCATAGACGGGCGGCGGCGGCGTGGTCGCCGCGCCCGCGACCGCGCCCCCGGGCCGCCCCCCCCTCCCCCTCCCCGCGCCCCCCCCGGGGGGGGCCGGGGGGGGCCCCCCGCGGGGGGGGGGGGGGGGGGGCCCCGCCCCCGCGACCGCGCCCACGGCGCCGCCGACCAGGGCACCGGTGACGGCGCCGCGTCCGCCCCCGGCGACGCCACCTATCGCGGCACCCGCGCCCGCGCCGATGAGGCCGCCGCCGACCGCGCGTTGCCCTGGATCGTAGGGATTGGTGCAGCCGGCAAGCCCGATCAGGACGCCGAGGCCGATGACCGCCGGCTTGAGAACATGTCTCGTTGTCATGGGAAGCTCCGTGCGCTGCGTCGCCACCAAGGGCGACATGGCCGAACGCGAAACACGCTTCCTATTGGCAATCGCCGCTTTGGCTGCATTGATCTGGCTCAACATCGCCGGTGATCCACAATGATAAAGATAAATTCGTGGAAAATGTGCTCCGCACCGGATTACTGATCGCGGCGCTCACGGCGCTGTTCATGGCGATCGGCTATTGGATTGCCGGCCCACAGGGCATGGTCGTCGCGCTGGTCATCGCCACCGCGATGAACCTGTTCACCTACTGGAACGCCGACCGCCTGGTGCTCTCGATGTACGGTGCCCAGGAAGTGGACGCGACGCAGGCGCCGGATTTGTTGCGGATCGTGCACGATCTGGCGGGCAGGGCCAGCCTGCCGATGCCGCGCGTTTACCTGATCGACAGCGAACAGCCCAACGCCTTCGCCACGGGCCGGAATCCAGAGCACGCGGCGGTTGCGGTCACCCGCGGCCTTCTGCGGGTGCTGCCGGAGCAGGAGGTGGCCGGCGTGCTGGCGCACGAGCTCGCCCATGTGAAGCACTACGACACGCTGACCATGACGGTGACCGCGACGCTGGCCGGCGCGATCGGCATGCTAGCCAACTTCCTGTTCTTCTTTGGCGGCAACCGAGACCAGGAGCGGAACAATCCGCTGGGGCCGATCGCCGGGTTGCTGGTGATGCTGCTGGCGCCGATCGCCGCGACGCTGGTGCAGCTCGCGATCTCCCGCACGCGCGAATACGCCGCCGACAAGGGTGGGGCGGAGATCACGGGGCAGCCGATGTGGCTCGCGCAGGCGCTCGCGCACATTCACGAGGGCGCGGCTCAGATCCCCAATGAGCAGGCCGAACAGAATCCCGCGACGGCGCACCTGTTCATCGTCAACCCGCTGAGCGGGGCGCATCTGGGCGGGCTTTTCTCGACGCATCCGCCGGTGGAGGAGCGCATCGCCCGGCTCACCGCCATGGCGCGGACGCGCTCACCCTGGACGGTGCGCTGACGCCAGGGCGCACCTGACCCGAGGCGCGCGCCCTACGCCAGCCGGAATCGCCGCACCTCGCCCGGCACCACCGCGAGATCGCCGTTCGCGACCATGTGGTTCACATGTGCCATCGCCTCGCCAAACGCGAAGCCGGTCTGGTGCGCGTCGAGCTTGCGATGGAACATGAACGTAATGAGCTCGTAGACGGTCCGCGGGCCCGCCTCGCACGCCTTGGCCACCGCCTCGCAGCGCGCCGCGTGATGGTCGGCGAGCTGCCCCAGGCGCTCGTGCAGCCCGCGGAACGGCAGGTTGTGCGCCGGCAGCACCAGAACATCCGGGGCGATCGCGGCGCGCAGGGCGGCCAGCGATTCGAGATAAATGCCCAGCGGGTTCGCGTCCGGCTCCTGCGGCCAGACGCTGATGTTGGGCGAGATCTTCGCCAGCACCTGGTCCGCGGCGAAGAACACGCCGCCCTCGCGGTCCCACAGCATCGCCTGCTCCGGCGCATGGCCGCCGCCGGTGAACACGTCGAGCGAACGCCCGGCGAGCCGCAGCGTGTCTCCGGCGCGCAGGCGATGGAACATCGGCGGCAGGCCCGTCGTCATGCGCAGGTAATGGTGTCCGCGCCCCATGAGCAGCGCCGCCTCGGCCTCGGGCAGGCCGTTCCTGGTGTAGAAATCGTGGTGCGTGGGCGAGCCCAGCGCGTCCTTGTTGTGGCGGAGGTTCTGCGCGAACAGGTACTCGGTGAGTGGCATGGAGACGGCCACGCCGCACCGCTCCACCAGCCAGTTCGCAAGGCCGATATGGTCCGGGTGGAAATGCGTGAGAATCAGCCGCGTCGGCTTCAGCCCGCCGGCGAGCAACGCCTCCCACACCGCGCGTGTGGGCTCGTCCGCAATGCCGGTGTCCAGCACTGCCTCGCCGTCGCCATCCGCGATCAGGTAGATGTTCACGTGGTCGAGCGCGAAGGGGAGCGCGAGCCGCAGCCATCGCACCCCCGGCGCGATCGGGGATATCGTCCCGGGTGACGGCGCCTCGGGAACGGGGAACTGGAGTGATGCGATGCTGGCGTCCATGGGCCGGCTATAGCAGGCTCACACCATGACGCAGGACATATCGATGCATGCGAGGCATGTTCTGACCCTCGACGACGCCGCGCTGGAGGCGGCGACCTGGGGCGAAAGCCCGACCCTGGTGCTGCTGCACGAGGGGCTTGGCAGCGTGTCGCTCTGGCGCGACTTCCCGGGCCGGCTCGCCGTGCGCACGGGGCTCGGCGTGTTTGCGTATTCCCGCCGCGGCTACGGCCAATCCTCGCCGGCGAGCCTGCCAGCGCCGCTCGACTACATGCAGCGCGAGGCCGCCCTGCTGCCGCGTCTGCTGGACGCTGCGCGGATCGAGCGCTGCGTGCTCGTCGGGCACTCGGATGGCGGCACCATCGCCGCGCTGGCGCGCGACGAGCGCATTGCCGCGCGCATCCTGATCGCGCCGCATTTCCTGGTAGAGGATGTCTCCGTTGCCTCGATCCGCGCCATCGGCGAGCGCTACGCGGAACTTCGCCCGCGCCTCGCGCGCCACCACCGGGATCCGGATACGGCGTTCTATTTCTGGCACGATGCCTGGCTGGATCCCGGCTTCCCGAAGGTGCTGTACCTGGACGCGGAGTGCCGCTCCATGCCGGGCCCTGCCCTCGTGGTGCAGGGCACGCGCGACCAGTACGGCACCATTGCCCACGCGCGCTTCCTCGCGGACCGCGCGCAGGGCCCGATCGAGGTTGCGGAGGTGGATGGCGCCCACGCCCCGCATCTCGAGGCTCCGGAGGCAACGATGGACGCGATCGAGCGCTTCCTCGAGATGCAATATATTTCTTGCATACCTAAAATATCTGCATTATAGCGCTGTCGCCCCGGGAGGTCAGGACGCATGCCCCACGCTGAGATGCCGCGCATCGACTTCCGTACCGAGCCGTCGCGCTGGCGCCACTGGCGCCTCGCCGTGGACGGGCCGGTCGGCACGCTGACCATGGACGTGGAGCCCGGCGGCGGGTTGCTGCCGGACGTGGAGCTGAAGCTCAACTCCTATGATCTCTCGGTCGATATCGAGCTGGCGGACGCGATGACGCGGCTGCGCTTCGAGCACCCGACGGTGCGCGTGGTGGTGCTGCGCTCCGGCAAGCCGGGCGTGTTCTGCGCTGGGGCGAATATCCGGATGCTTGCCAGGGCCACGCACCAGCACAAGGTGAATTTCTGCAAGTTCACCAACGAGACCCGCTGCGCGATCGAGGAAGCGACGGCAGAATCTGGCCAGACCTGGATCGCCGCGGTGGCGGGGGCATGCGCCGGCGGCGGCTACGAGATCGCCATGGCCGCGGACCGCATCCTGCTCATCGACGACCGCCGCTCCACCGTGGCGCTGCCGGAAACGCCGCTGCTGGCGGTGCTGCCCGGCACCGGGGGCCTCACGCGGCTCACCGACAAGCGGCGGGTGCGCCGCGACCTCGCGGATCTATTCTGCTCGAAGGAGGAGGGGATCGGCGGAAGGCGTGCCGTGGCGTGGCGTCTGGTGGACGAAACGATTCCACCCTCGCGCTGGGAGGCGGCGGTCGCCGCGCGCGCGAACGAGATCGCCGCGACATCGGACCGGCCGGCGGAGGCCGCAGGCATCGCGCTGCCGCGGCTGGAGCGGACAGAGACGGAGGACAGCCTGGCATATCGTTATGTTGCCGTCACGATGGACCGCGCCGCGCACCGCGCCCGCATCCTGCTGCGGGGGCCGGATTCGCTGCCCTCGGACCTCGCCAGCATCCACGCGGAGGGGGCCGCGTTCTGGCCGCTGGCGCTCGCGCGGGAGCTGGACGACGCGCTGCTGCATCTGCGCTTCAACGAGCCGGGGCTCGGCCTGCTCACCATCGGGACGGAAGGCGACGTCGCGCAGGTGCTGGCCGCTGACGCGTTGCTAGAGGCGCACAAGGCCGACTGGCTGGTGCGCGAAATCCGCCTGCTATGGCGCCGCACGCTGAAGCGGCTCGATCTCACCGCGCGCTCCGTCATCGCGCTGGTCGAGCCCGGATCGTGCTTCGCCGGCACGCTCGCCGAGATCCTATTTGCCGCGGACCGCACGGTGATGCTGAGCGGGGCGCGAGCCGGCGACAACCGCGCGACCCGCATTGCGCTCTCGGCTCTCAACTTCGGTGCCTACCCGATGGCCAACGGGCTGACGCGGCTCGCCACCCGTTTCCTCGGCGAACCGGAGAGCGGCGATGCCGCGCGCGAGATGATCGGGCGAACCCTCGACGCGGAGTCGGCGGAATCCCTCGGCCTTGTCACGCAGATCTTCGACGAAGTGGACTGGGATGACGAGCTGCGCCAGATCCTGGAGGAGCGCGCCTCGTTCTCGCCGGACGCGCTCACCGCCATGGAGGCCAATCTTCGCTTCGCCGGCCCGGAGACGATGGAGACGCGCATATTCGGCCGCCTCACCGCCTGGCAGAACTGGGTGTTCCAGCGCCCGAATGCCGTGGGCGAGGAAGGCGCGCTGAAACGTTATGGAAGCGGACTGAAACCCACTTACGACCGCGAACGGGTCTGAGGGAGGAAACAATGCCCGACGGCATGGATGTCGACTACGACGGCTTGATCCCGAACAATGTCGGCCTTGCCCAGGACGCCCGCGTGCGCAAGGCGCTGGAAACGTGGCACCCCGGCTACATCGACTGGTGGAAGGACATGGGGCCGGAAGGATTCCAGGAATCGCTCGTCTATCTGCGCACCGCCGTCTCGGTCGATCCCAAGGGCTGGGCGAAGTTCGGCTATGTGCGCATGCCGGAATACAAATGGGGTGTGCTGCTCGCCCCAGCGGTGGAGGGACGGCGCATCGGCTTCGGCGCACACAAGGGCGAACCCGCCTGGCAGGAAGTTCCCGGTGAATACCGCGCCATGCTCCGCCGCCTGCTGGTGATCCAGGGCGACACGGAGCCCGCCTCGGTCGAGCAGCAGCGCCATCTCGGAGCCACCGCGCCTTCGCTCTACGACATGCGCAACCTGTTCCAGGTGAACGTGGAGGAGGGGCGCCATCTCTGGGCGATGGTCTATCTGCTGCAGAAATATTTCGGCACGCAGGGACGCGAGGAGGCCGAGGACCTGCTGCGCCGCCGCTCCGGCGACGCCGACTCACCGCGCATGCTCGGCGCATTCAACGAGGCGACGCCTGACTGGCTGAGCTTCTTCATGTTTACCTTCTTTACCGACCGCGACGGCAAGATGCAGCTTGAAGCGCTGGCGCAGTCCGGCTTCGACCCGTTATCGCGAACCTGCCGCTTCATGCTGACGGAGGAAGCGCACCACATGTTCGTGGGCGAAACCGGCGTCGGGCGCATCGTCGAGCGCACGGTGGAGGCGATGAGGCAGGCCGGCATCGAGGACCCGACCGATGTCGGGCGTGTTCGGGCGCTCGGTGTGATCGACCTGCCCACGATCCAGCGCAAGCTCAACCTGCACTTCTCGCTGACGCTGGATCTGTTCGGCAACGAAATATCCACCAACGCCGCCAACGCGTTCAACGCGGGCCTCAAGGGGCGCTATCGAGAGGATAAGCTCGAGGACGATCATCAGCTGGCCAACAGCACCTATCCGGTGATGCGCCTCCGGGACGGCAAGCCGGTGAGCGAGGACGTGCCGGCGCTTTCCGCGCTCAACATGCGCCTGCGTGACGACTACGTCACCGACTGCCAGGGCGGCATCGGGCGGTGGAACAAGCCGATCGAGAAGGCGGGATATGCTTTCCGCCTGCAGTTGCCGCCGGTGACGTTCAACCGCAAGATCGGCGAGTTTGCGGGTTTCGACAGCGACCCGGCGCGCCTGCCCACCGGCGACGACCACGCGTTCATCGACAGCCTGATGCGGCCGGTGACGGAGGCGGGGAAATATGCCTCCTGGATAGCGGCCCCGAAGGTGGGGGTCGACGGCAAGCCAGGGGAGTTCGAGTATGTCAGGATTCATGGGTAGGACGCGGGGCAAAGCGTCTTTCTTTCGCAGGAGACTGTTCGCTTGGGCGCCATCAAGCAGCACCTGATCGACCCCGAGATCTGCATCCGCTGCAACACCTGCGAGGCAACCTGCCCGATCGGCGCCATCACCCACGACGACAACAACTACGTGGTGGATGCCTCGATCTGCAACGCCTGCATGGATTGCATCGCGCCATGCCCCACGGGCTCGATCGATAACTGGCGCCAGGTCGATCAGCCCTATTCGACTTCGGAACAGTTCTCCTGGACCGAGCTGCCGGCCGCCGCAGCGGGGACCGAAACGATCGACGCCTTCGAGGACGAGGCCGCAGCACTGCTGGCGGAGGCGCATTCGCGCACCGGCGGCCATGCGAAGGCACCCGCATCGGCCGCCAAGCCGCGCGTCAACCTGCACAACCGCGGCAATCCCGCCGTGGCGACCGTCACCGGCAATTTCCGCATCACCGCGGCGGACGCGCAATCCGACGTGCGCCACATCATCCTCGACTTCGGAGCCACGCCGTTCCCGGTGCTGGAAGGGCAGAGCATCGGCATCACGCCGCCTGGTGTGGATGCGCGAGGGCGGCCGCACGCGATGCGCCTCTATTCCGTCGCCTCGCCGCGCGATGGTGAGCGGCCCAACACCAACAACCTCGCGCTGACGGTCAAGCGTGTCGCCGAGAAGCAACTGGATGGCAGCGTTTTCCATGGCGTCGCCTCCAACTACATCTGCGACCTGCAGAGGGGCGACCAGGTCGCGGTTACCGGTCCGTTCGGCGCGACGTTCCTGATGCCGGACGATCCCGCGGCGGACATCCTCATGGTCTGCACCGGTACGGGGGCCGCACCGTTCCGAGGTTTTACCGAACGTCGCCGGCGCATCGCGCATCGCGGCCCGGGCCGGCTCTGGCTGTTCTTCGGTGCCCGAACGCCGCAGGAATTGCCGTATTTCGGCCCGCTGCAGAAAGTGCCGAAAGCGCTGCTGGAACATGAACTCGTCTTCTCGCGGCTGCCGGGTCAACCCCGCGAATACGTCCAGCACCGCATGGCGACGCGGGGCGCGGAACTCGCGGAGCTGCTGCGCCGCCCCGCGACGCATGTCTTCCTCTGCGGCCTCAAGGGTCTGGAGGCGGGCGTGGACGAAGCCTTTGCCGCCATCGGCCGCGATGCAGGCTTCGACTGGCCCGCGCTGCGCGATGCCATGCGCGCGGAAGGCCGTTTCCACGCCGAGACGTACTGATGGACACGAACCCGCCCCTGAGCCACATGCACACGCGCCGTGTGCGCTTTGCCGATACCGATGCCGCCGGCATCGCCTGGACCGGACGCATCGTGGAGTTCGCGCTCGATGCGATCGATTCCTGGTTCCGCGCCCGGCTCGACACGGACTGGTACGAGCTCAACATCGACCAGGATGTCGGCACGCCGTTCGTGCGCGTGGCCGTCGAGTTCCGTTCCCCACTGACCCCGCGCGACACGCTGGGAACGGAGGTGCGGGTGGCGATGATCGGCCGTTCCTCGCTCACCTTCGCCATTGCCGGGCGGGTCGGCGAGCGCCTGATTTACGAGGGCGAGCTCACGTGCGTCTTCGTCACCCGCTCGACCGGCCGCTCGATCCCGATCCCCGAGGTCTACCGCGCGAAGCTCGCCTGATCAGGCGAGCGCCGCCCGCCGGGTCTCAGAGCTTGCCTTCCACGCCCTGGGCGAACCAGTTCATGCCCAGGATCTGCTGGTCCGTCAGCGCCTGGCCCGATGGAATCGCGACCTTTCCCGCCTGGTTCAGCACTGGGCCGACGAACGGCTTCAGGCGGCCGGCGGCGATGTCGCTCGTCGCCGTCTCCAGCTCCTTCGCGACGGATGCCGGCACCGCCTTGTTCAGCGGCGCCATCCTGATCATGCCGGAGCCGACGCCGCCCCAGGTGTCCGTGCTCTTCCAGGTCCCGTCGAGCACCATGTTCGCGCGCTTGATGTAGTACTGGTCCCAGATCATCGTCGTCGAGGTCAGGCAGGTCTTCGGCCCGTAGATGGACATGTCGCTGTCATAGCCCGTCGTCCACACGCCCTTCTCCTCGCCGACCTGCACCGTGGTGGGGCTGTCGGTGTGGTTCATCAGCACGTCCGCGCCCTGGCTGATCAGCGTGTCGGCCGCTTCCCGGTCCTTGCCGGGGTCGAACCAGGAGGAGGTCCACACCACCTTGATCTTGATGTTGGGGTTGGCCTTGCGCGCGCCGAGCAGCGTGGCGTTGATGCCCTGCACCACCTCGGGGATCGGGAAGGCCGCGACGTAGCCGATGACGCCCTTCTTGCTCATGTGCCCCGCGACCAGCCCCGCAAGGTAGCGTCCCTCGTAGAACCGCGCGGAATAGGTCGCGACGTTCACACGGCGCTTGTAGCCCGTGCAGTGCTCGAACTTCACCTTCGGGAAGGACCCGGCCACCTTGATGGTCGGGTTCATGAAGCCGAAGGAGGTGGTGAAGATCAGCCCGTTGCCGTCCGCGGCCATCTGCCGGATCACGCGCTCGGCATCGGCGCCCTCGCTGACATTGGCGACGTAGCTGGTCTTCACCTTGTCGCCGAGTTTCGCCTGCAGCGCGAGCCGACCTAGCTCGTGCTGGTAGGTCCAGCCGGCTTTCCCGATCGGCGCCACATAGACGAACCCGACCTTGAGCGGTGCCGCCGCTTCCGCCGCGCGGCTCATCAGGGCGGGGGCGGCGAGCGCGCCGGCGAGCACGGTGCGGCGGGGCAGATTGGTCATGCGCATCTCCATCTAATCCGAGGGACGGAAGGGTTTGCCGAGTGCGGCCGGTGCTGCCAGCCGCAGGCGAGTCGCGTCGCGCGAAATCAGGACCAGCACGACGATGGTCGCGAGATAGGGCAGGGTCGCC
>VFSW01008392.1_pt1 | contig 14841 bp, 12 predicted proteins | sample 5358111 | NCBI WGS metagenome assembly VFSW01 (sample SAMN11554181, study PRJNA540505) | mine drainage metagenome | isolation source: sediment from site ElyBrook_90M | place: USA: Ely Copper Mine, Vershire, VT | collected 2017 | reverse complement strand
CCGTTGAAAAGGAATTGTCTCGAATCGCGGGCGTCCTGGGCCGAGTGCGAGATCGCTGCGTCTGTCGCCGTGGACCCGCCGTTTTTGCTTTCCAGTGCCAAAGAGGTCACCCGTGCTGTGCCGTCAAAACCTTTATTATAAGTGGGACGCGTTCGCGCGCCGGGGGAAGGCCGCGCCGACTCAGCTCATCGGGAAGTAAGCATCTAAGTTAGAGAGCGACGTATTATCGCGACGCAAATTATCGCGGCGCAAAAAACTCACCAGCCAGAACCAAGGACACCGGTTTGCCGAGACGCTGCGCGAAATTTCTGACCGCGATGATCCTGCTATGGTCTGCGGTCCTCTCCTCGCCAGCGGCGGCCAAAGCCGGTGGATTCTCCGCATCGCCAAGCGGGAACAGCAGGGGCCAGCGGGCCGACAGTGCCGCCGACAGCGCCGTCGACAGTGAAGATCAGATTCGTCGGGGACAGGCTTCTGCCGATCAGGCGGTCCCGCGTTGGCAAAAGCCGGCGGTTCCGTCGCCGGGGGCGATTTCCGGGTATGAGGGCAAGCCGGTGCGGTCGATCGTTATCCCTGGCATAGAAGAGCCCGATCTTCAGCGCTTAATGGACTTGCTGCCGCAGAAAGTCGGGGCGCCGTTGGATCGCGACCGGGTTCGCGACAGCATTCGCAGTCTTTACGGCAGCGGACGATTCGCCGATATCCAGGCGGACGTTGTGTCTTCGGGCGATGGGGTTACGCTCACGTTTATCAACTCGCCCAATTTTTTCGTGGGTGCGGTCGATGTTGAAGGTGGTCCCGCTCACCCTAGCCGCAACCAGATCGTTAACGGATCGAAGTTTCAGCTGGGAGAGCTCTACACCAGGGAAAAGCTGGACCGCGCCCTGGAGAACATCCGGCTCCTGATGCAGGAAGACGGCTACTACCGGGCGCGAGTCACGGCGGAAAGCACGGCGAACCAAGGCACCAAGCAGATGAACATCCTGTTTCACATCGTTTCGGGGGCGCAGGCGCACATTGGTCAGGTGAAGGTGACCGGCGCCTCCGGGCTTTCCTCCGGCGATGTGCAGGACATCGCGCACATGACACCGGGAGACCGGGTAACAGCCTCCCGCGTGAGTGGTTCGCTGCGACGTTTGCGCAAGAGATTTCAGAAGCAGGATCGCGCGCTGGCCCAGGTTTCCATCGCCAGCCAGTCCTATCGCGCGGATGTCAACGCCGTGGATTTCACCTACCAGATCGATCCCGGCCCCGTGGTCGTGATCTATGCCAGCGGTTACAACATCAGCCGCGGGGTGCTGAAGAAAGAGATTCCGGTCTACGAAGAAAATGCCGTCGACGACGATCTACTGAACGAAGGCAAGCGCAACCTGCTCGACTACCTCCAGACGCGTGGCCTGTTCGACGCCAAAGTCGACGTTCAGAAACATAGCGATGCCAAGACTCTGCGGGTGATCTACCAGATCGACCCGGGGCCGGTGCATAAACTGGTGCTGGTAGAGATCACCGGCAACAAGAACTTCATGGACACCAAATCCTTGCGATCGCGCATGGAGATTGAACCGGCCAGCCGGTTTCTGAGGCATGGCCGTTATAGCGGCGTACTGCTGGCCGGCGACGTGGCCATGATCGAGAGTTTGTATCGTTCCAATGGCTATCGCCAGGTGCAGATTCAAACCCAGGTGGACGATAACTATCGCGGCCAGGAGAACCAGATCGCGGTGCAGTTGCACATCGACGAAGGCCCGCAAACCCTGGTTGGCAAGTTGGATATCGTGGGCAACCAGAAGATCGCCGCCGGTGAATTTCCCGAGCTTACGACCCAGGCGGGGCAGGATTATTCCGAGCAGAACATGGCTGGAGATCGGGAAAGAATCCTCAACTATTACTTCGACCACGGCTTTCCCAACGCTACTCTCGAGATCAGTACCAAGCCTTCCAGCGAGCCCAATCGCGAAGACGTTACGTACACCATCAACGAAGGCGAGGGCTTCACCGTAAACCGGGTCATGGTTGCCGGCACCGAAAACACCCGGGACTACGTAGTGCAGCGGGAACTGCAAGTGCATGCCGGCGAGCCGCTCAACCAGGAAGGAATGCTCGACACCCAGACCCGGCTCTACGATTTAGGCATCTTCAGCCAGGTGGACACGGCCGTGCAGAATCCCGAGGGCAACGATCCGCAGAAAAATGTTCTGGTGCAGGTGCAGGAGGCCAAGCGCTATACCTTCACCTACGAATTAGGCTTGGAATTCCAGACCGGCCAGCCCGCGGGTACAACCGCGCCGCAAGGCAAGACCGGAGTAAGCCCGCGGGTCGGATTCGACATAACCCGGCTGAACATATTCGGGCGCAATCAGACCCTCACTTTCCAGTCCCACGTCGGCGAACTGCAGCAGCGGGGATTGACCAGCTACGAAATCCCCAAGCTGTTCGACAACGAAAAATTCAAGACGATCTTTACCGTCTTCTACGACAACAGTCTGGACGTGGCCACCTTTACTTCGCAGCGCTGGGAGGGAAAGATCGACTTACGCCAGCAGATCGGCAGCACGGGAACGGAGCCGGGAACCCGGGCCGGCCCTGACACCATCACCTACCGTTTCGATTTTCGAAAGGTGAAAGCCAGTCATTTCGCGGAGGGGTTTAATCCCGGAGAAATTTCGCTGCTCTCTCTGCCCGCCCGCGTGGGCGGACCTGGGTTCACCTTCATACACGACAAGCGCGACAATCCGCTGGAAAGCACCAAGGGCACCTATTTCACGCTGGATGGCTTTGCCGCCTTCAGCTACGTCGGTTCGCAGGCGAATTTCGGGCGGTTGCTGGGACAGCATTCCACCTACTACGCTTTCGGCGGGAAGGGCAAAGCGGGTCATCAGTTCGTATTGGCCCGCTCCACCAGCATTGGGATGCAGCAGCCCTTCCGAGGAACCCTGGTCAGGCCGCCGGGAGCCTGCCCCATCGATCAAAACACGAATGAGTCCATCTGCCAGGGGCTCACGCTCATCCCGTTGCCGGAACAATTCTTTGCCGGCGGTGGCAACTCGCACCGCGGTTTTGGGTTAAATCAAGCAGGTCCCCGCGATCCGACCTCGGGCTTCCCGGTGGGTGGTACCGCGCAGTTCGTCAACAACCTGGAACTGCGCCTTCCTCAGTTCACCTTGCCGTATCTGGGAGAGAGGGATTCGGGTTAGCCATTTTTCACGATATGGGAAACGTGTTCACGGCCGGTCACGATATGATGAAGGGGCTGTTGCGTTGGCACCAGGATAACCCGGAACTATGTCTGTCCGGAGGTACAACGAACGTACAGTGTTATACGCAATTCAATAACTCCGGCTATGATTATACTTCGCATGCGGTCGGTCTCGGAGTTCGCTATAAGACGCCGATCGGGCCTTTGCGTTTCGATTTTGGGTACAATCTGAATCCGACCCGTTATTTCCAGACGTTTCCAAATGCAAGCTTGTTCGGGTTGCAAACCACAAGCATTCTGGAGGCGCAGCGCCTTCGTCCCTTCAACGTGTTCTTCAGCATAGGCCAGCCATTTTAATGAACAGATTCCGCGCGAAGGCGACGATGACCATAGCAGTGGCGCTCCCAGTGCTGCTGTTTCTGGCGTTCCTGCCAGCTGCGCGCGCCGAAGTAATTGATCGGATCGTGGCCACGGTGAATGGGCACATTATCCTGCAGAGCGATTGGGACGAGGCTTTGGGTTACGAAGCCCTGCTGAACGGGCGCAGGCCCGGCCAGTTCAGCGACGATGAGCGCCGCGCCGTACTCGACCGCTTGATCGACCAGGAACTGTTGGGCGAGCAGATGAAGTCGGCGCTCTTCCAGCATGCCTCCGTGGCCGAGGCCGCGGCGCGGGTTGCCGAGGCCAGAAAGCAATACCCGGAAGCCACCACGGGCGAGGGCTGGCAGGCCGTGCTGGACCGGTTCGGCTTGACCGAGAAGGATCTGGTGGCGCACGTGCAGCAGCAGATCGACCTGATGCGACTGGTCGATGCCCGGCTGCGGCCGTCGGTGCAAATCGATAACCAGACGATCGAAGCCTATTACCGGGAGAAATTTGTTCCGCAATTGAAGCAAGGCGGGGGAGCAGAGGTTCCCCTGGCCGATGTCTCCGGCAAGATCCGCGAGCTCCTGACCCAGGAAAAAGTCAGCGAGTTGCTGGTTTCCTGGCTGCAAACGCTGCGTTCCGAGGGCAAAGTAAACCTTCCCAGCGTTGCAGGTCCGGCTGCGGAGGGAGAGCGGACGCAGTGACCCAGGCCGCCGCGCGGCCGCGCCGCCGCTGGAGATATCTGCTGATCGCTGCGGGAGCCTGCGTTCTGCTGCTTCTGGGCTGCCTGTGGTACGCCACGACCGATTCCTTTCAGGCATACGTGCGCCGGCGAATGGTCGCCGAACTGGAAAGGATCACCGGCGGCCGGGCGGAAATCGGCAGTTTCCACGTGGTTCCGTTCCACCTGCAGGTTGAAGTGCGAAACGTCACGGTGCATGGCAGTGAGGCCGCGACCGACCTTCCCCTTATTCATGCCGATCACCTGGTAGCGCAGATGAAAGTGATCTCCTTTCTGCGCACCGAATTCGGTTTTCACTCGCTGACCCTGGAACATCCAGTGGTTCACATCGCGGTCGCGGCTGACGGCAGCACGAATCTTCCCGCACTGAAGTTGCCGCGGCAAACGGCGGAGAGCGCTCCGGTAGAGCAACTGTTCGCGCTCTCCATCGACCACTTGTCGATGCGGAATGGCGAACTGTTCTGGGGCGACCGGAAAATTCCTCTAGACCTGGCCGTGCAGGACGCCAATTTACAGATGGACTACTCGTTTCTTCGGGGCCGCTACGAGAGTCGGCTCTCGATTGGCAAAGTCGATACGGCGTTCGAAGGCTTCCGTCCTTTTTCCTGGATGACGACGGTCGAGTTCAGCCTGGGGACAACGTTCGCCGACATTAAATCGCTGCGCTGGGAGTCCGGCCGGTCGCAGGTGCAGGCCAGTGGGCGCATCAGCAATTTTCAGGATCCGCGCATCGACGCGACCTACGATGCCCATATCGATCTGGCGGAAGCAGGCGTGATCGCTCGCGTTCACGATTTGCGCGAGGGCGCCGTCGAATTCAAGGGCAGCGGCCACTGGTTTTTGAATGGATCGCTGGATCAGGCCGAATTCGCGACTTCGGGAGCGCTCGCCTTGCGCGACCTGGTGGTGCTGGACCAGGAGATCGCGGTCAGGAAGGCCAGCCTGACCAGCGACTATGCGGTCAACGATCAGCAGATCAAGTTGTCGAAGCTGCAAGGAAGATTTTTGGGCGGAGTGGTCGGGGGCGACGCGCAGGTGGAGAACTGGCTGCACAGCATACCGCCGGTGGTGGGAAACAGAATGAAGAAGGGCGACGAAAACTTTGCCGTGGTGACCGCGACGCGCCCTCCGGCGAAAAAGGGAGAGAGAGCAAGGCCATTTCCCGGCGTGCAAAGCGGCGCGGTGCATCTTCGCGTGCGCGATGTTTCCGCCGCCGAGGTCGCGGCGGCACTCGACACCCCGGCGCATCCGCTGGGTCATTTCCACCCGGCCGGAACGGCGGCGGGCAGTGTGGACGCGAGCTGGAAAGGATCGCTCAAAAATGTTGAAGTCGCATGCGGGCTCGACCTGATCCCCCCCTCACGGGCCGCGGGGGGCGAGTTGCCGATAACAGCCCGTATGCAAGGCGCGTACCGCCTGGCCAGCGACCAACTCGAACTCGCCCAGTTCAATGTGTCCACGCCGGCATCTCGGGTGCAGGCATCCGGTACGCTTTCGACGGATTCTTCGTTGCGCTTTTCCGTTGCCACTTCCAATCTCGAAGAATGGCGCCCCTTGGTGACCGCGCTGGGCGGGCCAGCCGAGTTGCCTTTTCACGTGGACGGCACGGCTACATTCAGTGGGGTAGCGGGAGGAACATTTTCCTCGCCGACGCTGGCCGGAACTCTGGTGGCGCAGAATTTCGAATTCACTTTGCCCGCCACTTCGCGCGCCCCCGAAAAAGAAGTGCACTGGGACGCACTCACCGCCAGCCTTCAGTACTCCCCGCACGAGCTGAATCTCCGGGCCGGCAGTTTGCGGAGGGGCCAGACCAGCGCCGATTTTGACGTGAACGCCGTCCTGCAAAAAGGCGAGTTTACGGTAAACAGTCCGTACACGGCGCGGCTGAACCTGCGCGGAGTCGACGTCGCCTCAACCGCCGTACTGGCCGGGTTCGACTATCCGGTTTCCGGGATCGCCGACGTTACTTTGCAGATCAGCGGAACCCGGTCCCATCCCCAGGCACAAGGCCACATTTCCGCGGCGAACGCGGCAGCGTACGGCGAAGCCATCGAGAAGTTCGACGCCGACCTTCAGATCAGCGGCGCCGAGACCGCGTTGAACAACATTCATCTCACCCATCAGGACGCACGGGTCGACGGCAGCGCCGCCTATACCCCCGCGACGCGTAGCTTCCGCCTCGACCTGAGCGGCAAGAATTTCGACGTTTCGCAAATCCGGCAGATTCATCTCGAGCAACTGCTGGTCGAGGGGCGGGCCGACTTCACGCTAAAAGCGTCGGGCACGCTGGACGCCCCGCAAATCAATGCGGAGGCGCACGTACGCGATCTTACGCTCGATCATGAACTGTCCGGCGGACTCTACTTCAACGCAGTCACCACCGGCGGCGAACTCCATCTCACCGGCCACTCGGATTTTCCGAGAGGAACGCTATCGCTGGAAGGAACAGTGCAAATGGGGGGCGATTATGCGGCCGAGATTACCGCGCACCCCGATCAGGTCGACCTCGACGCTCTGTGGCGCGCTTATCTTGGCCAGCAACTGACCGGCCACTCCGCGGTTAGCGGCGCCGTGACCTTGCAGGGGCCAATGCGTTATCCGCGGCAATGGAAGCTGAAGGGCGACATGAGCGATATCTATCTGGAACTCGAGTACGCCAAGCTTCATAGCCAGGGTCCGGCGCGGTTCACGTTTGCCGACCGGACCATCCGCATCGAACCGGTTCACATGGTGGGCGATGGAACCGACGCTACCGGACACGGCAGCATCACTTGGAATAGTCCGCAAGCTATCGATCTGGCCGCCGATGGACAGATTGATCTCAAGCTGCTCGGCAGTCTCAATCCAAATCTCACGGCCTCCGGGCTCGGCACGGTTCACGTCACTGTGGGAGGAACGCTGGACGAACCTCGTCCGCAAGGCCGCGTCGAAGTTAACAACGCATCGGTCAATTATGCCGGTTTGCCCAGCGGAGCCAGCGAAATGACCGGCGCGCTGGTGTTCACGCGCGATCTCATCCACGTCGAACAGCTTACGGCGCGCACCGGCGGGGGCACGCTCGACCTGAAAGGCGACGTCACCAATTACAACCGCGAGCTCAATTTCAATCTCACGGCGACGGGCAAAGATGTGCGGTTGCGTTATCCACCCGGAGTGAGTTCCACCGCCACCGCCGAATTGCACTGGGTGGGGACCCGGTCGGCGTCGATGGTGTCGGGCGATATTCTGGTGACCAAGCTGGCGGTGACGCCGGGCTTTGATTTTGGTTCGTACATGGAGCGGAGCCGCCAGTCCGCTGCGATCACGGCGGCAAATTCTCCCCTGTATAACGTGAAACTCGACGTCGCGGTTCGCACCGCGCCGGAGTTGCAGATGAAAACCGCGGTGGCGCGGCTTTCGGGCGATGCGGACCTGCGCCTGCGCGGTTCCCTGGCGCGCCCCAGCGTGCTCGGACGAGCCGATATTCTGGAGGGCGACGCGACCTTCAATGGCATCAAATTCCGCCTGGAACGCGGCGACATTACATTCGCGAATCCAGTGGCGATCGAGCCTCAAGTGAACCTGCAGGCCACCACCCACGTTCGCAACTATGATCTCGACGTCACCGTGACCGGTACGCCCGACCGCCTGAACGTGAACTATCGCTCGGAGCCTCCGCTGCCCAAGTCCGACATCATCGCGCTGCTCGCCCTGGGCCACACCAGCCAGGAATCGGAGCAGTTGCAGCAGCAGTCCGGTCAGGGTATTTTCACCGACGAAGCCAGCAACCTCATCATCAACCAGGCCATCAATCCCACGGTCCGCAGCCGCATGCAGACACGGTTTGGAGGGAGCCGCATCAAGATCGATCCCGAGGGCTTGACCACCGAGACCAATCCCACGGCGCACGGACCGCAGGTCACCATCGAACAACAGTTCGCCAACAATGTTTCTCTGACCTACAGCACCAACGTGTCGCAAAGTTCGCAGCAGATCATTCAGGGGGAGTATTTCTTTACGCGCAATATTTCCGCCGTTGGCACCCGCGACCAGAACGGTGTGGTCAGCTTCGATATCCGCATACGCCGGCGCAAGAAGTAGGACGACCACAGGTCAAGATTTCCATGGACTTTCCCGTCGAGGCCGCGCTGTTTTCGATCCAGCGACTGCGCATGGTCGATCTGCAATTGCGCGAGCGCGGCATCAAGGACGAGCGCGTCCTGGCCGCCATGGGGCGCGTTCCGCGGCACGAATTCGTCCCCCAGGCCTTCCGCCCTCAGGCCTACAGTGATTCTCCGCTGCCCATCGGCGAGGGGCAGACCATCTCGCAGCCGTATATTGTCGGGCTCATGCTGAAGGCACTGGCGCTGAAGCCCGCCGACAAAGTGCTGGAGGTCGGCACGGGATCGGGCTACGTGACGGCGGTGCTCGCCGAACTGACGGCGCAGGTGGTCTCCCTGGAGCGCCATGCCGCGCTGGCCCAGGAGGCGAAACACTTGCTGACACGGCTCGGGTATCGGAACGTGCAGGGGATTACGGGCGACGGCACTCAGGGCTTTCCCGCCGGTGCTCCCTACGATGCGATCCTGGTGTCGGCGGCAACCGCCGCGGTGCCGGCCGCCTTGCTGGCGCAACTGGCTGAAGGCGGGCGAATGATTGTTCCCGTCGGTCCGGCGGATGCGCAGCAGTTGCAACTCACGCAAATGCGCCTTGGCCAGCCGCTCAATACCTGGCACGAGACTTGCCGGTGTGTTCCCTTGGTGCCGGGGATTGGGATGTGCTCGTAAGAAGATTCGCTACGGTCGCAAAATCATACCGGGCGCGCCGATTCAGTCGAGGTACCCAATGTACATTTCGCCTTTCGGGCCAATCCCCGCCATGGTCTGGGCAACCGATGATTGCACCGGGAGCGGCAGATCCGCCCATCGTCTCGACAGTAACTCATCGCGGTAGGCGCCGTCGAAAATCAAAATTGCAGCCAGCATCAATTCCCGCTGTTGCGATGCGGCATAATCCCAAAAACCCCTCGCTCTTGCCAGATCCGATCCCAGGCAAATTTCTTCCTGAGGGGATTGACGTAGCAAAAACAACGACGTGGGCGCCAATATCGCAGTCAGGAATGCCGCGACCACCCAGAGCGGAGCCATACGCGTTTCCCCCTGCTGTCTCCCTATGCCTGCGCGGAGCTGACCATTGTCTCGCCATTGTCTACCAGAAAGAGCGAAGAGGATACAAAGAGTGGAACGATCGCTCGCAAGCTGGTTCCGTTGCCGTCGGACTCTATTTCCAGCGTTCCATTCAGTTCGTGCAAGCGCTCGCGCATGCCCGCCAGGCCGATGCCGGTTTCTGCGCTCATTCCGCTCAGCAGACGCAGGCGCTCCTCGGTTATGCCGATTCCGAAATCTCGTATTTCAAGAACCACCTTTTCCGTTCCCTGCCGAAAATGGACGGTCGCCTCCGCAGCTTCGGAGTGGCGATGGATATTGGTCAACCCCTCCTGTAGCACCCGAAACAGCGCGATCTCCATCTTCTTCGGCAATCGTGGACAAGCCGGCGCGATGTCGGTCTTTACGTTGATTCCACTCCGTTTGGCGAATCCTTCGATATACCACTCGGCGGCGCAAACAAATCCCACTTCATCCAGCAGCGGAGGGTGCAGCAGATAGGCCATGGTGCGAATCTCTTCGATGGCCTGATCCGCCAGTTGGGCGATCTCGGAAATAAGCACCAGACTGCCGGGATCCCCCTTGCAACTCGACTGCATACGCGATTGCAGGAAGGAAACGCTGATCTTCAGCGCGGTCAAAGTCTGACCGGTACTGTCGTGTAAATCGCGCGCGATCTTCCGTCTTTCCTGATCCTGCACTTCCAGCAGACGCTGAGACAGCGTCTGCAGTTCGGCGGCGCGTTCCAGAATCAGCTTCTCAAGTTCCGATTGGGCGTTCGATAGTTTCAAATGTTTGGTCAGAGTCCACATGAAAGATTCCTCCTGGGGGCGGCTAGGAGACAAGCAGGGTCTCAAGTGTCTGGATTGTCCCATTATGAGAATCGTTAATCTGATCAATATTGAACACACGACTCTAATATTTGCTCGGGCGGCCGCAGGCGGAAATGACGCGCAACCCTGGAATTGGATGGAAACTCTCGGAACGTTTGCAGGTAACTGGATTGCATTCTATGACATCGGCGGTGTGTAAGTTCCGAGCCTGGCGAGCGTAATTCTTCGCATTCTGAGCAATTCAGCGCAGATTCGAGCGCGCTCCTCGGATAGATTTTTCTAGTGGCCGCGGGAGCAACTATGCGTGCATTCCAGATTTTAGTGGTTGACAGGCATCCCATCTTCCGGCTCGGTCTGCGCATAGTGCTGGGCTCTCATCCAGGTTGGCACGTCTGCGGCGAGGCAGTAGACGGACCCGATGCCGCAAAGAAGTGCATCCAGTTAAATCCGGATCTCATTATCCTGGAGATATGCATGGCCCGGCGGAATGGGATCGATGTGGCGCGGCAAATTCTGAGCGCAAATCCGGCTCACAGAATACTGGTTCTCACCGATGCCGACTCCGAGAAAGCGGTTCGACATTGTTTGCAGGCGGGAGTCTGCGGGTGGATTCTGAAGTCCGACGGCATCGAAGATCTCACCACGGCGGTGAGCGCGGTTCAACATAACAGCACCTCACGGGCGAAAACGCCGGCTGTGCTTATAAACGGCCGCTGGAAAGGAAATCCCGGCCTGACCGCTGCGTACAAGCCTGCGCCGCTGTCGGGTCGCGAACAGGAAGTTCTGCAATTGGTGGCCGAAGGCAGGACTTCCAAAGACGTGGCCGCAATTTTGAATATCGCGGAGAAAACGGCGGTTACGCATCGCACCAACCTTATGTCGAAGCTCGACCTGCACTCGATTGCCAAGCTCGTGGTCTATGCGGTGCGAAACGAGGTCATTCGCGTACCCTCACGGGACGCGATTGCGCCCCCCGAGCAGAACGCTTCCGCCGATGTTGGGCTTCGAAATGCCAGCTAAAGCTAGAACCCGGTTTTCCATGTCCGCTCCGTCGCCTGTGACCCTACACCCTGACCCCTGACCCTGCATTACAATCAACTGGTGGCCGTTCTGCACAACCTGCGGCTGACGCTGGAGATGATCAAGTGGGAGCACTCCATCTTCGCCCTTCCGTTTGCCCTGTGCGGGGCCATGCTGGCCGCGGGAGGTGTTCCGACCGCGCACCAACTCTTCTGGATTATCGCGGCCATGGTCGCCGCCCGTTCGTCGGCCATGGCTTTCAATCGTCTGGCCGATGCCTCCATCGATGCCGCTAACCCTCGCACCCGCGCCCGCGCCTTGCCCGCCGGACAACTTACGCCCGTATTCGTAACCACGTTCATCATAGTTTCGGCTGGGATTTTCGTGATTTCCGCGGCACAACTGAACCGTCTGGCCTTTTGGCTTTCGCCGGTGGCTCTGGCCGTGCTGCTGTTGTATTCCTACACCAAGCGCTTTACCCGCTGGTCGCACCTGGTGCTGGGCCTGGCGCTGGGAATTGCTCCGGCGGCGGCGTGGATCGCGGTGCGGGGCTCGCTCGACCCGCGAATTTTACTGCTGACCGCCGCCGTCACATTCTGGGTGGCCGGCTTCGACGTACTCTATGCCTGCCAGGATTTCGACTTCGACCGCCACGCCGGCCTGCATTCCATCCCGCGTCATTTTGGCGTGCGGCGCGCCCTCTGGGCGGCGCGCGTTTTCCACATCATCATGCTGGCCTTGCTGATTGCCTTGCTCTGGTCCTTCGGGCTGGGCAGACTCGCCCTGGCCGGAGTCGCGGTTGTCGCGGCGCTGCTGGCCTATGAGCACTCCCTGGTCTCGCCCGAGGATCTGACCCAGTTGAATGCGGCTTTCTTCACCATGAACGGGGTAATCTCCGTGCTCTTCTTCGCCTTCGTCGCGGGCGACGTGTTGCTGCGGCGATAAGCGCGGAGACGATCATTTTGGGAAGCAGCCGCCGCGGCTGGCCGAACCGCGTTCGACAATTCGCCCACCCTTACCTCATCCCGCCATGCCATGCCATAATCACTGACGCTACTGGAGGAATCATGTTCCGCACCATCTGTGGTTCAATCTGTAGTTCAATTTTGCTGATTGCTTTTTGCGCGGCCCAACAAGCGGCTCCCGCGAAGCCCCCCATTCCCGGCAGCGCGGCGGACCTGGTGGAGCAGGGCGAAAAGCTGAGCCGCGAAGGCAAGCAGGACGCCGCCCTTGCCCTCTACCAAAAGGCGCTCGACAAATCGCCGGGCATGTACGACGCGCATCTCGCCATGGGAATGGCGCTCGACCTGAAGGGCGACTACGCGGCGGCGCGGGACCAGCTTTCGCAGGCCGTCGAACTGGCTCCCTCTGACTCGAAATCTCAAGCTCTGCGAGCCTTGGCCGTTTCCTATGCCTTTGAAGGCAACGCTTACCAGGCGGCGGAGTCGGAAATCCAGATACTCAATACCCGCATGGCGAAAAGCGACTCGGTCGGCGCGGCCGAGACTTGCAACGAACTGGCCCGCATCTATCTCGAATCAGGCGATGCCGATCACGCCTTCAAGTGGTACAAGATGGGCTATGAAACCGTTTCCCACAAAGCGGACCTGACCGACGCCGACAAGAATCTGTGGCTGTTCCGCTGGGAGAGCGCGCAGGCCCGAGTGGCCGCCCGCCGCGGCAACGCTGCCGAAGCCCAGCAACATGTGGCGGCCGCGAAAGCCGCGCTCGACAAGGCCAACAATCCTGAGCAGGCGCGGTTCTATCCCTACCTCGTCGGCTATGTCGCGTTTTATACCGGTGACAACAAGACTGCGATCGCGGAACTGCAGAAGGCCGACCAGCATGATCCTTTAAACCTGGCGCTGCTGGGGGAGGCCTATGAGAAATCCGGAGACCCGGCGCAGGCCCGGGATTACTACCGCAGAGTTTTGGAGTTGAACCTGCACAATCCCGCCAACGCCTTCGCCCGTCCGCTGGCGAAAAAGAAGCTGGAAGGCGGAGCCTGAGCCTGAGCAACGCCTCCCTCGGAAGCTCGAACCTGCGTCTTTATTGGCACGATTGCGTAAGGCGGACAGGCGCTTAACGAACGACGATAACGCGATCCTGTATCTGGGAGTATTCTTCTTCGGTTAGCACGTGCCGGGTAACCAACTGGTGGGCGTTGGCATAGGGACGTTCCGCGACAATATGATCGGCTCGGGGCGCGGTGATTCCAGGGAGGGTTAGCAGGTCGTCTTTCGAGGCTTTTTTAAAATCGACGGTCTTCTTGGTGCTGAGGCCCTCGCGGATGCCCTCGGCGACCGCCTTGGTGTCACGCTTCACGGTCTCCGTCGCTTGCGCCGTTTGTTGGCGAATCTGATCGGGGCTCTGGTTGGGAGCGCAAGCGGTAAATGCCGCGGCCATCAAGCCGAGGGCGATGGGGCCGGGAAGCGATGAGACCTTGAAACGCATGGGGCTTCGATGCCCAAGTGATAGCCAAGGGTTGGCGGATCTTATGTTCTCGGTGGATTCGTGAGTTGGCGCGAAGCTGCCTGAAAGAATCCTGAAAGAATTAAGAGAGAAAAAATAAAGCTGGAGGATGACCCTTCAACCCCCCAGCCTGCTCTGCGAGATTTACTCTTGCTGGTTCGGCGGATTCTGACTGGCGGGGCTAAGATTCGCCGGGCTTACGCGCAGCAGCATCAACGTACCGCCCTCCAACTTGACGTTGTTCTTCTCCGAACTCATCACCGATCCTTGAGCGGAATGGTCGGAATTCTGCGCCTCGCCTTCGAGCTTCAGATTCGGAATGCCGATCACGCCCTGGGTCTTTCCGGTGATGGTGGGGCGGCCGTTGGCTGATGGTTGCGCGCCGGCGCCGCCCGCGGGTCCGGTCGGAGTCGACAGAGGTTGTGCCTGCTGCGGGGGCGCCGCACTCCCGGCCGAACCCATGTGCCCGCCCATCGCGGACGGACTGGCGGAGGGACCGGCGCCCTCCGCGGCTTGCGGCGCACCGTTGCCGCCATCGCCGGAATCCATGCTGGGTGGAGCGATGACGGCCTGAATCGACATCGGCACCTGCAAATCCCCGCTCTTCATTTTGGCCTGATCGAACGCGATCCCGAGCTGCGATTCTTTTTGCTCCTTGTTGCGCGCCTGGGCTTCGGTCACATGGCCGATGACCTCCGTGCCCTTGGGAACAATCACGACTCCACTGTCGCTCTTGAGGTCTTGCGTAACTTTCGCCATCACTTGGTCGCCCGGCTTGGCCTTTTTAGCGTCCCCCGTCTTGGTCAACTGCACCGGAATCACGTTTCCCGGCGCGATTCGGGGAGGACCGGGCTGCGCCGAAGCTGTTGGCGGATTGGCATTCTGGCCGCCGGAAAGCGGCGCGGGGTTTTGCGCCAGGGAAATGCCGGACAGCAATAAGCCGCCTACCATGGCGATGGCAATGGCAATGTGTTTGCCCATAAATGTCTCCTTCTCGTGATATGCAGGCGCGCAATCTGCTAAATGTTTCGATGCGAGTTCACTCTCCGGGGTGGGCCGGAATTTGGG
>VFSW01008391.1_pt1 | contig 14842 bp, 15 predicted proteins | sample 5358111 | NCBI WGS metagenome assembly VFSW01 (sample SAMN11554181, study PRJNA540505) | mine drainage metagenome | isolation source: sediment from site ElyBrook_90M | place: USA: Ely Copper Mine, Vershire, VT | collected 2017 | reverse complement strand
TCATTGGAAGCGATTGGCTGCGTCTTGCCAAATCCTTGCGCCGTCATGGAAGCGGCCGGAATGCCTTCCTTTGCGAGGTAGTCTCGCACTGAATCAGCACGATTTTCCGAGAGTTGCTGATTGTAAGCGTCGCCGCCTACGCTATCGGTGTTGCCTTCAATGGCAAGCGCCAGCGTGGGATAGGCGAGGACGATGCCGGAAATCTTGGCTAGCTTCTCGCGCGCGGCCGGGCGAAGCGTGAATTTGGCCGAATCGAAAAGGACGTCCGACATATTGACGACGAGGCCGCGAGCGGTGTCTCGCGTCTCCAGGATGGTGTTGAATTGCACCAGCAGGCGGGCGCGAAGTTCTTCACGGTCGCGCACGGCTTGCTGAAGCTGTTGATCCGAGTTGGCAGCGGCGAGCCGGCTACTTGCCGATTCCGCCTCCGCGTCTTTTTGGTGTTGTTGCGCATCCGCGGTGGCCTGATTGGCGTCGGCGGCTGCGGCGCGATTCCGGTCGGAATCCGCTTGGGCATCCAGTTTCTGTTGCTGTGCGGCGGCGTTGTCCCGTTCGGCTTGCGCTTGGCTGGCAGCGGCGTTGCGAGCTGCATTCTGAGCATCGGCGGTTTCTGCCTCGGCGCTGCTCTTTCCAGCCATCGCTGAAGCCACGCGATTTGCATCCGCGGTACGGGCTGCTTCCGCGCGCTCCTCGTTGATGCGCTTCACGGCGATCTCCCGGGCGTCTTCCGCGGTCTGCACGACCAGACGCGAAGTGGAACTGAGCATTTTCTTGTCGATGTGATGGCTAACGGCCATGTCATCCGCCTGCTTCATCTGGGCCGCTGCATTGGTATAACTGGATGTCGCGTAGCTCTCGGCTCCCGCGGACTGGGCAATGCGCAGGGCATTGCGCGCCTCGAAAAACTCGAGCGGCAACTTGGCATTCAAAAGCACGGGGTCGAATTTATATCCTGTGGGAATATAACCGCCGCGATCGATCAGTTCATATTTTGCATCCACTACCTCGGTGGTGCCGACGGTGTCCGGCCGAATCGCATTTTCCATCACAACAACGTTGCTGGGACGCCGCACCGCATAATAAGGTTCCGCCGTCACGATCATCGCGAAGGCTTGCAGGTCCGTTGTGACGTCGAGCTTGCTCCGCTCGTTTCCGCCAATCAGGACTTCCCCCAGGTTTACCGCCCGGCCTTCCGGTGAAATCGCCCACATGACATAGGTCAGATACTCCGGGCCAAACGTCGTGGGTTTCGGCACATTCGAAAACTCGGCTTTGATTTCCATGGCGCCGCGATGACTATCCACCTTGGCTTCGCCTTTCGCGCCGCTCATCAAATTGGTGCCTTCAAAATCGATTTTGGTCGACCCGCTGCGGTGCGCGTACTTCACGGCTTTCACCGTTCGGTCCACGAGAATCTCATGATACGCGGAAGTCCGATCCGCTTGGGTTGCCGCGGCGGGCGAGTCTTGCGGAACTGCTCCCGAGCGGCTCGCTGGAGCCAAAATGGCAACGGAGGCGACCATTGCGCCCCAAACGATGCTTCGCCTGCGTGAATGCTTGGTCATAAGAGATCTCCTGTAGCGAAAAGCCTTGCCGTGTGCGCTGAAGAGTGCTTTCAGACGTTCTTCCGCCCTTCATTTCGCGCTGCATTTCCTAAGTGGAATTTCTTTCCTAATCCCGGGGAACTTTTTCGGGCCCGTCAGTAGTCGTCTCTGCCGTCCGTAATCCAGGAATCGGTAGTGAAATGATGGGTGTATGGAGGGAGGGAGTCTGTGCTCTTTTGCACGTATTCCCAACATTCTGTCATTTAGCGTGCCGAGGAGTAATAAGGATAGAGATGCGCCAGGCTCGTGGCTCACGCCAATACCGCGAAGAACCAGAGCCAAAAAGGGTCATTCAAAATGAAACTGGGCCGATGCCTATCAAGCCTGGGTTGCGCTTCGGGATACTTTTGCTTTACCGTTGGCGCGAACTGCGTCGGATTCCGCGGGCTTTGCCACGTTCCAAACGTATAAATAATCTTGGTCGGTGGCCGTCGCGACATCGCGGCCCGATTTTCGGGTGGCGCGGTTCAAAGCGGAGCGCACGTTCTCCTTGCTATCTCCGAGATCGGCCAGGGGAACCCTGAACGCGATACCTTGTCCAAGCTGATCGAGATTGAGCAGGATTGCGGTAACGATCTTCTTATGCTTCCCATTGCGCGATCGAGGAACGTCGACCATGGCCATGGTCTTGAAATGAGGGGTCGCGGGATCGCTCTTCATAGGAACCTTCCATGCCTAAGCGTACAACTAAGCTGACGTAAGCATACGCTTTCTGAGCGTAGGGTACAACATAATGCGTAACGCTAAGGCAAGCCTTCGCGCGCGCATGCGATAACGGGTCCGCGTATTGGTCACGCCGCGTGCCATCGAAATATCGTTGAACGGCCCGCTGTCATCATCCACAGATTTCCAAAAGATTTTCCCCGTATCGCTTGGAGGTTGCTACGGTGTGTCCAGGGAGAACGATCGATGCGAAAAACGTACATACACTTCGAGCAAGTTCCAGTCGCCGCGGCTGAGAAAATTCTCGAACAGGAAAACTCCTCGGCCAAACGCAACGGCAATGGCAATCGGTTAGTTAAAAAATCGGGAGGGGCGCCATCCGCGCCGCGCACACTCCCCAGGAAACTTGAAGTCTTTAGTGCCATGAGCGCAAGGAAAAAAACGATAGACTCGGAGACCGCCAACTTCGATGTGGAAGCCTTTCTCGATTCCGCGGGCGTGGCAAGGAACATTGTGGAATTCCGGGCGAAGGACACAATTTTCTCCCAGGGAGACATCGGCAAGGACGTCATGTACATCCAAAAAGGGACAGTAAAGCTCTCTGTCGTCTCCAAGACCGGCAAGGAGGCCGTCGTCGCAATGCTGAAACCTGGCGACTTCGTCGGCGAGGGCGTCTTGGCAGGGCAGCCGGTGCGCATGGCTACGGCAGAGGCAGCTACACCTGCCACGCTGCTCGTGATCGGCCTAAAAGAAATGATCCGGGTGCTCCATGCGGAACACGCCTTCTCGGATCGCTTCATCTCTTATATGGTGGCGCGCAATATCCGGATTGAAGAAGATCTGATCGATCAACTTTTCAATTCCAGCGAGAAACGCCTGGCGAGAACTCTCTTATTGCTGGCGCGCTACGGCAATCATGAAAAGCCGCAGTTCGTTCTTCCCAAAATATCGCAAGAGACGCTGGCGGAAATGGTCGGCACCACCCGGTCCCGCGTCAACTTCTTCATGAATAAATTTAAGAAGATGGGATTCATCAATTATGACGGTGGGCTCCACGTGAACGACTCGTTGCTGAGTGTGGTCCTGCACGACTAGGGGATTGGACGGTTCAGAAGAAACGCTCGCCAATTGTCCGCGTCCGTTTCTTGTTCATGTTTCCTCGCCAAAAGTAGAAAACCGCCGTGAAAGCGGCTATCAGCGCCAAAATGATTGACACCACGACGGGGTGTCCGTGTTCCGCGATGAACGCCATGATTTGCCGTCCATAACGCGCTGCCAAATAGGCCAGAATCATGTACCTGGAGATTCGCCCGAGCGTGAGCGCCGCCAGGAATTTTCTTGCCGGATATTGCATGGCGCCCGCCGCAAGCAGAAATGGAACCATGGGCACAGGGGGCGGCAGCAATGCAGGGATGGCAATCGCGGCAAACCCCCATCGTCCGAAGGTCTCGCAAACCTTGTTCGCTCTTCTGCTCGAGAATCTGCGGTCGAGCGCTTCTTTCCCGCCTTTGCGAGCGAGCCGATAGGTGAGAAAGCCGCCGGCCACCGAACCTACCGTCGCCATCAAACCGTAATAAAGCCACAACTGTTCCTGGCGCGAGGACAAGACAATCGCAGCCACGTCCAGGATTCCCGGAATAGGAATCAGGGAGCTATCCAGAAGGCCGAGGGGAATCAGACCGATGCCGCCAGCGTGAAAGAGCCACCGCCGCATACTTCGCGCCGCCGTCGGCAGCAACGCCGCGATTATGTGACCGGCGATCATCTTTTTTTCTGGTCTTCAAGACCAGCGTGCAGTCTCGTTTGCTGCCCAGGCGAAGCAGTCCGTCCTAGATCCCGATGACTTTCTCCACTTGGCCGATTTTCTTTTGGACTTTTCCGCCAAACTTTTCACCCTGGCCTTCGGCTTCCAGTTTGGGATCGTTTGTCGCTCTTCCAACTTTTTCCTTAACTTTGCCCTTCACTTCGTGAAACTTGCCCTTGGCTTTGTCCTTCGTACTTTGTTTCATTGAGTGATTCTCCTTTAGCGCAATTTGTCCTGCACGCCATGGCACCGAGCCGTTTGGCGCCGGTGCATCTACAAATACCATCGGGTTCAGTCCCATAAGGGTGAGGTCAACGTAACCCGCCGACCAGATACACGACCAACAAAATGAGCAGGACCGTTCCGACGACTCCCAGGCCTCCGCCTCTTCCCCATTTGGAGTAGCCGTAATAGCCTCCGCCTCCGCCGAACAACAGCACCAGAAGAATAATTAGTAAGATCATTAGTAATCTCCCTTCAATTCGGAAAAATCAATCGTGGAGGCCGCCAAGAAATTGGCAACGTCTGGCTGGAGCTTTCTGCCACGCCTATCCCCCGTGGTCCGACAGACGGTCGCGTAGCGGGCGGAACGATTGAGGTCCCGGGCAGCCGTTTCAATTCACTCGGGCTTCCGGGGCGATGACGACTTATTCCACGGCTAGAATTAAATCCTTTCGGATATCCATCTCCCATCCGGGCTGTAAGCGGACGCGCACGTCGGCGGCGGATTCACCAACAATGTGGCAAGGCATTGGGACGTGACATTGGCGGATAACGACGAGCATAACCACTGGTTTACCGAGCCAGGCCGAATACACGGGGGAAAAATCCTTCGTTCTATCTGCGATCATTTTGGACATCCTCCTATCTCTTGGGATTCACTGAACAGGATGCGCGGGTATTTGTAGCGCAGACGCAGATTGAAATCTGTTCAAATCTGAACAGTTATCTTGTAGGCACCCTCCAATCGGGCCGGCTTCCCGCCTATGAGTTGGGCTACAGGCGCGGGGCAACCCGCGGTAATTCGCTAGTTGGGTCATGACGCTTTCTTCAGTTGCTTCATCGCGTAGAGCGCGCGATCCGCTGCCTGAAACAAGGTATCGTTGGTTGCACCATCTTCTGGATAAACCGCAATGCCCATGCTCACGGAAAGCATAGGCTCCTCGAGATCGCTGCTCAATCTTTCGCAGATCCGTTTCCCGACGAGCGCTGCATCTTTTGCGACCGTCTCCGGGAGTACAATCGCAAACTCGTCGCCGCCATAGCGCGCGGCCGTGTCGATTGACCTGCAGGAAAAGCGAAAGATGTCAGCCAGGCGGCAGAGCGCCCGATTGCCGGCCAGATGGCCGTAGTGGTCGTTGATCTGCTTCATCCCGTCCAAATCAAACATGAGCACAGCAAAGGCTCGCCCGGTGCGATCCGAGCGATTAATCTCCGATTCGAGTCCCTCGCTAAGTCTGCGGTAGTTTGCCAGGCCGGTCAGCGCGTCGGTCGCCGCCAAATTGCGGAGGAGATCCTCCGCCGCGCGTTGCGCGGTCACGTCCTCGGCGATGATCTCGCAGCCCATCGGCGCTCCTTCCTCACTGCCAACTTGCCGGCCGCTGAGACGTACCTTCATGGGCGTCCCGTCCTTCCGCTTCCACTCGACCTCAATGAGGTCGATGTGGCCCGTTTGACGATAGGGTTCAAATAATTGCGCGCGCTCGATAGGGTCGCGGATAATGTCGGTCGCCAGGTTTGCAGCCTTCAAATCCTCTTTTGAACCATAGCCAAGCATCGTCACCAGCGCGTCATTCACCTCGAGAAACCGGCCGTCCACATCAAACCGGCAGATGCCGTAGGTGGGATTTTCAAGCAGAGCGCGGTAGTGTGCCTCCGAGTGCCGCAACGCTTTCTCTACTCGGTCTTGTTCCCCGCGCAGGGTTGTTCGTTCAATGGCGATCGCGACGGCAAGCGGCAGACGTACCAGGCGAGTCTTGTCCACGCAATCGGACGCGCCTTTCCTCATGAATTCGTCCACAATTTCCGTTTCCAGGTCCTTAGTTACTAGAATGAATGGAATTTCCTGCTTGCCTTCTTGCAAAAGGGTAAGCGCCTGCAACCCCGTCCACCCATCCACGGACGAGGCAGCCAGGACAACGTCGTAGGATTCACTGTGCAGCCTCTCGATGAAATCCGCCCGCGTTTTGACCACATCCGCCGAGATGGCAAATTGCGCCCTCTTGAGCTCTTGCAGGCAAAGTTCCACGTCGGCCAAATTATCGTCAACAATTAAGGCGCGAATCATTCGCCGGCGGTGGGCCGGTAGGCTTCGCTGACCAAGGCCTCGATGACCTTGATTTGTTTCCTGCTGGGCAATCTGCAACATTTGAATCCTCCTGCTCTGTTCTGCAGTATCAGCCAGGGGTTTTTCCGCCCAGCGAAAGGAACCGTTGGTGATCCGCTACGGTACACTTTAGGCTGCATGGCAAATAGCGACTGTTCACTTTGGGACATTTTTCTGTTATGTGTCGATTTGGATAACAGAGAAGGCCGCATCAAGTGAGAGACGTACAGTGACAAGTACGAAATTGATTATGGCGCTGAATCGCTCGATATTGCCGGTGGCAAGTCCGACCGTATCAGAGCCTCGGCTTGTTTCCACACATTTGGATCACATTCGATTTGTGTGTGTGGCTTCACGAGGATGCGGTCGTACCACGGATACTCGTTGCAGGCGTAAGGGCTCGCTTTGTAGTCGAATCGAAAATTCCCGATGATTTTCGTGCGTGCCGGATCGGCGGCGCGAATTGCCGATTGGCCGTGAACAAATCCATCCGGCTGGTAGAAATTGGCGGCCCGGGCCACGTTCGCGGGGATGACTGCGTCATTTTGGTGAAACTTGGAAACGCTATCCACTTGAATGGTGAGGAGCACAGGGATGTCATCTTTTCCCAGTTCACGCGCAACGGTGATGGCTTCCGAGGCGCCCCAGCTATGCCCGTAAAGAATGATGCGCGCATTTTGTTTTTCGCTGGAGGTTAGAGTTCCATCGCGATCCGTATCCAGGACGCTCACGATTTTCTTCAGGGCGTTTTCCCCGTGATAACTCTCAAAGGTTTCCACGACCACGCCCGAGGGGTAAGCCTTGCGCAGGCGCGCCGCAAGCTGCACTTCGCTATGGACGGGATCATCGTGCCTGATGAACCCGCCGACGAAGCCGATGACGAGGGCGGGCGGCATTGTGCCGGCGGCAGTCGCAGGGATAGAAGAATTGCGGGCTCCACGCGGAAGCCGCTCCCCTTGTGTCGGGACAGACTGGCCAAGCGCAAAGATGGCCGCGAGCGAAAAGATAAAAGCGCAAATCGAAGTTCCCCATCGGCATATTGAGGCCGCATTCATCATAAGAGACGAGCGTCCCGGGAAAGTAGAGTCATCCTGCCAGTATCTCACTCACCCGCCGAAATGGAAGTAGCGAACGGCGTGCTACCTCGCGTGGCGCTCCTCATCTTAGATAGATGTGCGCATGGCTGTGCGGGGAGGTCCGCAACATTCGTACCCCGAGCCGCAAACTTCAAATGGTCCGGCGAGATCAGAGGCGGCCGAGAAGCAGGAGAATGACGACGATCACAAGAGCAAGCCCCAACCCCCCTGTGGGGGCATAACCCCATTCCCTGCTATGCGACCAACGCGGCAGCGCGCCCACGAGCGCAAGAATTAAAACCACAAGCAATATCGTTCCAAGCATGGCTCGCTCCTTCTTTCTTGTTTCCTGCGATAGTAATTCTGGCAGTAGCTACCCCGCCGTTATCGTCATTCATTCCCGTTGGCTTACGATCCAACGCGAATATGGGAGAAGGAATGAAAAAGCCCGAAAACGTTGAGTATCCACAAAACCACGCCGATCACCACGACGGCATTCAAGATCGACTTGATCGTCCCTTGCATCGGGATGAAGTTATTGACCAGCCACAGCAAAACACCCACTACGATCAGAATCATCAGAAATTGAAGTAAAGGCATCGACTGTTACCTCCTTATTTTTTAAGCCGCAAATTGGCCTGACCCGGGGGAGTTGCGCGAACTTCATGTTTTATCCGAGAGCTGTTATCGCAGGTTGGAGTGCATTGGAATCCGCAATATCCGGTGTTGTTTCCGCTGAAGTGTGGAGGGAATGTTTTCCCCTCGGTGATTTAGCTTCCCCCTCGCAACCACATCCTAGAAGCGTCGAAGACGGTTGTCTGTTCACTTATGAACACCTTGGCATTTCGATTCGCCACTGTAGGCGCCGTTCTGCGATTGCAATAAATTTCCGAAATGTTCAAAAGAGTACCGCAAACTTGCTCTTATGAGTTCAAGCTCCAACCGTGGAGCTTGGCGCGCCTCTCTCACTGCCTTCTTGAAAACGTTGTGAGAATCGCGGGCCCTCCTCATTTTTTAAAATTCGCCCCATTTGCGCCCAGAACGTCGGTCGCGGACTTCCCGTATTGCATTGGATCACGGCAAGCATTGATTCTCCCGGCATCGGAATGTTCGCGTTTGGTCCCATTCCTGTGCTGTATTGAACAGACGCATAATGTTCAAAAGGCCATAAACATTACCGCTCCTCCTGCCAGCCAGAATCTGGTCAAAGGCGGATCTCCTTAAAACGGAACAATGGATTGATCCAAAACAACGACGGCCGCGTAGCCGAAGCGCCTCGATTTCTGTGTGGCGATCGTAATCGTAGTGCCGAAACAAGAGACGTGTGATGAAACGATCTACTGGATGGAGTTCAAAAATGAAGACATTCAAAGTTGTTGCGCTACTCTGTTCTTTCGCCCTGGTTGCCATGGTATTTGCGGCAAATGTCCGGGCCGATACATTTGACAAGAAAACCGTGATCACCTTCAGCGAGCCTTTTGAAGTTCCGGGCGTGGATGCGCAGATCCTGCCGGCCGGCACGTATGTTTTTAAAGTGGTGGAATCTTTTGGCGACCGGAACATCGTCCAAATTTTCAACGCGGATGAAACGCATCTCTTCACAACGATTCTCGCCATCAACAACTATCGTTTGAAACCCACGGAAAAAACGGTATTGACGTTCAAGGAACGAGGCGAGGGCCAGCCGGAAGCGATTAAGGCCTGGTTTTATCCCGATAACGCCTTTGGACAGGAATTCGTTTACCCCAAGAAACGCGCGTTAGAGCTGGCAAAGATCGTCAACGAACCCGTCCTGGCGATGCCGATCGAAACCAATACGGTGCCCCCGGAGGAAGTGTTGAAAAACATTCAACTCGAAGCGATCCAACCCACGGGGGAAGAAGCTCCCGTAACCGAAGTCGTCGAGACCCCGCCGCAACAGGCTCCGGCAGCGGCACCCGAACAGACGGAAGTCGCGCAAGCGTTGCCCCACACGGCCAGCTCCTTGCCACTCGCTGGACTGATCGGGCTACTTTCACTGTCCGCGGGCTTAGTGCTCGTAATCGTCACAAAGCTCGTCGCGTAAACTGCGGAGAACGCGTCCATGGATTGCGGGGGTAGGTGAATATGGCCTGCCCTCACGGGTGGACCGGCCGGCTTTCTGGCGACCGCGCAGCCTACCCGTACCGGGCATTCGGAGCCGCGCCCGGAATCCTCCTGACATTCGCGTAAAATAGAGGCGGCCAAAAAATAACGGCCAAGCTCATGAAACGACATTTCGTCCGGACGTATCGTGTGTTCTCTTTCCTTCTTCCGATGCTACTTGCTTGCGCCGCCTTGTTCCCACAAAACTCGGAGGCTGCGGCTTCCGATCAGGACGGGTTCACGATTCGGACAAGCGTGGATTTAGTTGTTTTGCGAGCGACCGTGCGGGACCGGAAAGGCGCTCCGGTCGCGGGCCTCGTCAAGGAAGACTTCCAGGTCTTCGAAGACAAAGTCCCTCAAGAAATCGAGTCTTTCAGCCATGAAGATGTGCCGGTCACGGTTGGCTTGGTGATCGATAACAGCGGCAGCATGCGTTCCAAGCGCTCCGACGTGATTAACTCGGCCCTGGCATTCGTGCGCTCCAGCAATCCCGAAGATGAGGTGTTCGTGGTCAATTTCAATGAACATGTCTCGATGGGTCTTCCGGGCAATGTGCCGTTCACCGGAAACCAGCAGCAATTGGAGACGGCCTTGTCCAGAAATAAGGCGGACGGACTGACGGCGCTTTACGATGCCGTGGCCGTTGCCCTGGAGCATTTGAAAAAAGGCAAATGGGATAAGAAGGTGTTGATCGTAATCAGCGATGGAGGCGACAACGCCAGCAGACACAAGCTCGGCGAGATTCTCTCGATGGTGAATCGGTCGAGCGCCATCCTCTACACCATGGGAATCTTTGATGCGAATGATGACGATCGGAACCCGGGCGTGCTCAAGCAATTGTCTAGAATCTCCGGGGGAGAGTCGTTCTTTCCGGAGTCTCTCGGCGAAATTCTGCCAATTTCCCAGCAAATCTCTCACGACAACCCCAACCAGTACACGATCACCTATGCGCCGGCGAACAGGAAATCCGATGGAACATACCGCGCGATCGAAGTGAAGGCGCGGAAAACAACGGGTCGCGGGCGTTTAACCGTCAGCACCCGCGCCGGTTATTCCGCGCCCTTGAGTCCTTCTCCGGCGAGCGACGCCCTGAGCAGCCGGCCGTGAGGTGCACACTCCATCGGAGAATCTCATCTTCGAAGCGAACTCATTCCATCCTGCGATGGAGCAGAGACGCCTTCCTCGTCGCTGGTGTGCTGATTGTGGGTTACTGCGCTTTTGTGCTGATTGACGCAAAACTCTACCAGGCTTACGAAACCCGTCACTTTCAACAGCAGATCAAAGATTTCAATCCGGCCACCCCAAGCAAGGGTCGCGTTCACGAGGTGTCCTTTCATTCGTCAAATGGAGAAGCCTTGGGGGAAATCGAGTTAACGCGAATCGGTGTTACAGCGATGATTCTGGAAGGTACCGATGACCGAACCTTGCGGCGAGCGGTCGGGCACATTCCCGGCACCGCCCTTCCGGGACAGCCTGGAAATGTAGCGATTGCCGGGCACCGGGACACATTTTTCCGAGCGCTGCGCAATGTCCGCCAGGACGACGAAATCACTTTAATGACTCTCGAGGGTTCCTACCGTTATCGAGTGGACTCTATAAAAGTGGTTGGGCCGGAAGATACGCAAGTCCTGGATAACTCCGGCGGCGATATCCTGACCCTGGTGACCTGCTACCCATTCTATTTCGTAGGGCCCGCACCAAGAAGATTCATTGTCCGCGCGCAAAGAATTTCCCGATGAAGCAGGACGGCAAGAAGCTGCCGATGCCTACCTCACCCCGGGCGCGCCAAATGGCATCTTCAGGAGTCCGCCGGCTCTTCCGTGGGGCAAACAAATTTTCAGAAAGATGGAAGTAGGCTAAGATCAAAATGAGGTCGCCATCGGCAAAATGGGACGCCGCAATGCATTTTCTGTGAGAGCTTCCGCCATCATCGTGGCGCTGGCCTTGTTTTTGGGCTGGCCGGGCGAGATTGCGGCCTATGCCGTCCTGGCGCATGAGGCCATCATTGACAGCGCGTGGGACACCAACATACGCCCGCTGCTGTTGAAGCGTTTTCCCGATGCGACGGCAGAACAGCTCAAGGAAGCGCATGGCTATGCCTACGGCGGGTCCATTATCCAGGACATGGGTTATTACCCGCACGGAAGTTTTTTCTTCAGCGACTTGACGCACTACGTGCGAAGCGGTGACTTCGTGCTGGCTCTGCTCCGCGATTCGCAGGACCTTGACGGCTACGCGTTTGCGCTCGGGGCGCTCGCCCATTACGCCGCGGACAATGACGGCCACCCTATCGGCACGAATCGCGCCGTCCCGCTCCTCTACCCCAAGTTGAAAGAGAAATACGGCGATACGGTCACGTATGAAGAAGACAAGCTGGCGCACGTAAAAACGGAATTTGGATTCGACGTTCTGGAAGTAGCGCAGGGGCGTTACGCCCCGGATAATTACCATGACTTTATCGGCTTTGGAGTTTCGGTTCCACTCCTGGAGCAAGCCTTTCAGGAAACGTACGGCTTGGATCTGAAAAGCGTTCTTACGGACGAAGACAAGGTGCTCGGTTCGTACCGTTACGATGTCAGCCAGCTTCTTCCCAGGGCAACGCGCGTTGCCTGGAGCCTGAAGAAAAACGACATCCTGAAGGATCGGCCCGGCATAACGAGAAAGAAGTTTCTCTATAATCTTTCGCGCGCGAGTTATCAAAAAAATTGGGGAATGCAATATCAGCCGCCCACCTTTGGCGAAAGATTTCTGGCCTTCCTGGTTCGGATTCTCCCAAAGATAGGTCCCCTGAAAGTGCTGCAGCTCAAAACACCAACGCCTGCCACGGAAAAGCTATTCGAAGCGAGCTTCAATGCGGCCATGGATCGCTACCGGAACCTGCTGAGCCAGGCAGGCGCCGGCCAGGCGGACTTGCCCAACGACAATTTTGACACTGGCGGAATTACGGGGCCGGGAAAATATCAGCTCAACGATAAGACGCAAGCAAAATTGCTCGACGCGTTGGCGAAGCAAAAGTTTAGTGGGGCTTCGCCGGAAATGCGGGCCGAACTTCTGGAATTTTTCGGGCATCCGGACGCTCCCTACGCGATGAAGCGCAAGGCAAAAGACTGGGCGAAGGTTCAGGCCGAACTGGAGGAATTGAAGAACGCAGCTCCCCCGGCGACGGCGACGAGCGCCAATGATCCATTGGTATCGGTTCCCTCATCCGAGTGAGATGTTTTTGTAGCGCTCGCCTTCAGGCGAGCACCGTGAATTCGAGCATATGCTCGCCTGAAGGCGAGTGCTACACGACCCGGCCTTAGGTTGTCAGGCAGATTGTGAGCCGCCAGATATCAGAAAGACGAATGAATGACGCGCTTTCTCTCCCGCATATGGGACGATCCCGAATGTGGCGGCTTCAATAAAGATACGGACCGCCTCTTCGCCTATCATCAGGCCACGAAGCATACCTATCATTCCGTGCGCACAAATGCGCGCTATCTCGATTGGCACAATCAGCCCGACCCATTCCGCAGCTATGAAGGCGCTCCCAGTATCGATCTTCCGCCCGAGCCCGGCTTCCCGAACACTGGGACGTTCGCCGCGATGGGAGCGCTCGCGGAGAAAACAAGATTGCCCGCCGAAGATACGTCTGAACGCGCCGGACAAATTCAACTGGACCTGGTTTGGCTCAGTCGTTTGCTATGGCACTCGATGGCCGTCAGCGCCTGGAAAAAAGTTCCAGGCACGGGCGCTCGCTACAGCCTGCGCGTGAATCCCTCCTCCGGCAATCTCCACCCGACGGAAACTTACGCTGCGCTGCGCGCCTTTACAGGAATGGAGGACGGTTTATATCACTACCGCGCGGACCGGCACGCCCTCGAGCTTCGGAGCCGCGGCGCCTGGACACAGCATCTCGCCCGCGCCCTCGAGATTCCGTGGGCGTCGGAGTCGCCGCTGATCGTCGGATTGACTTCCATTTTTTGGCGAGAATCCTGGAAGTACGGCGAACGCGCCTATCGTTACTGTTGCCACGATTTGGGCCACGCGATGATGAGCGCACTTCTGGCTGCGCGCGCATTGGGACTGCCGGGAGGCGCCGTGGCCCACTTCTGCGACGTCCGCCTCGCTCGCGCAATGGGCCTATCCGAAAGCGACGAAGCCCCCATGGCATTTCTGGTTTTTCCTCCGCAAAAAAGTTCCATTGGATTTACCGCCGCGCCGGTAGAACCGGTCGCGGGAATTCCGAACGAGCTATCCGCGGAAGAAGTTCGCTATGATCTGCTTCTCGGGATTCACGCCTCGACAGTTTTGCCCGACCCTGCGGGACCGCTGCCGCGTGTCTCCCCGGCTAATCAAGGCATTGCCGGCGGCCACGCGCCTTTGTCCGATCCGTCGCGCGACGCTCCCCTTGGATTAACTGTGCGCACAAGGCGCTCGGCGCTTGATTTTGATGCTAGCACGCCGCCCATGGGACGCGACGAACTGGAACAGCTCCTGGACTTCGCGACGCGGGACTGGCGCGCGGACTGGCGCGGAAATTTTAGCGGCGAGACACCTCCTGTCGAAAAAGGCGCTGATCTCGTGGCGCTTAATCTCTACGTTCATCGCGTGCGTGATTGCGAGCCCGGCGTCTATCGTTGGAATCACGTAAACCGAAAGATCGAACAATTGCATCGCGGGAATGTACAGCGCGTCGCGGCTTTTCTCAGTCTCGAACAATCGTTGGCGGGAAACTCATGTTTTACGGTTTCGATGATTGCGGATTTGGCCGAGGCGGCGCGCGTGTTCGGCAACCGAGGCTACCGCTACGTATATTTTGAAGCGGGCGCAATTGGTCAAAGGCTCTACGCCGGGGCGGAAGCGCTGGGTTGGAACGCCACCGGCATCGGCGCGTTCTACGACGACGATGTTCACCGCTACTTAGGGTTCCTCGAAGAGGGAGCGGATTCCGTTCGCGCTTCGGTACGCGAAGCGGAAAAAGCGGCGCTGGTCATGTTGAGTTCACCGGCTTCCCGTGCCGCCGCGAAGGATCTAGGCTCGCGCGAAATCGCTCCCGTGATTTCCGACTCCGGCGAAGAACATCCCGCAAACCCGGAACAACCCCACGAGAAAAAGAACGATGCGCTGCCTCACAAAGATCCGCGCAATCTCCCGCGCCAAGTCATCTATCACTTTACCGTCGGCCGCGCCGTTCCCGATCCGCGGCTGGAGGCCTGAATCCTCATGATCGGCATCCTCGTGTGCGGAGACAATCACTTCATCG
>VFSW01008390.1_pt1 | contig 14843 bp, 12 predicted proteins | sample 5358111 | NCBI WGS metagenome assembly VFSW01 (sample SAMN11554181, study PRJNA540505) | mine drainage metagenome | isolation source: sediment from site ElyBrook_90M | place: USA: Ely Copper Mine, Vershire, VT | collected 2017 | reverse complement strand
CCGCGCTCCCCCATCTCGCCCGTCATCGCGGGTCCCGCGCGCGGCTGGTTGCAGTAGTCGCTCGAGCTGGCGCTCCGGCTCGACGCGGCGGCGGCAGGGGGCGGAAGGACCATCGAGCCGCTCGGCGCACTGCGAACGACGCGCTGGCTCGTCTCCCTCGTGGGGCCGGCCGCCGCGGCGTGGCCTCTGCGCGACGATCCCCGCGGTGAGAGCGCCCTCGTCAGCCGCGCCGTCGAGCTCGCGCAGCTGCGCGATCCGTCGGCGTGGACGCTCGACGATCTGACCGGCGGGGGCGATGCCGAAGCCGAGAGCTGGGATCCGGGCCAGGGCGACGCGCGGCTGGTGCGCCTGGTCCGCGAGCTGGCACGGTCCACCCCGGCGTCCGCCGCGATCGAGCTCGCCGAGAACGAGCTCGCATCCGGTCGCGGGCCGGCCGCCCTGGCGATACCGCTGGCGGCTGCGCTCGCGCGCGCCGGCGAGACCGGGCGCGCGTGGGCGACGCTCGCCGCCGTCGGGGGCGCCGATGCGGACGCTCTTCGCGCCGAGATCGCGCGGCGCAGGGGCGAGACTGCGCTCGCCGCCGCGAACGCCGAGCGTGCCCTCGCCTCGTCGCACGACGCCGCCACGCGGGGCAGCGCCGCCGCGACGCTCGCTCGTCTGGCCTGGGATCGGGGCGATCTCGACGAGGCCGAGCTGCGGCTGAAGGGCCTCGCGGGGCCGGCGGTCGCGGGGGTGCGGGCCCTGATCGCGTGGCGTCGCGGAACCCACGAGCCCGCGCTCGAGGAGCTGCGCAGCGCGCTCTCGGGGCCGCTGGAGGCCGACGTGCGCGCGCGCCTCGAGGCGGTCAAGGGGCTGCTCGAGCTGGCGCGCGGGGCCTCGGCGGCGGCGCTCGCGTCGTTCGGACGCGCGGTCGACCAGGCGACGCGAGCGGGGGCGCTCGAGGAAGAAGCCACGTACCTGACGAGCGAGGCCGCCGCAGCGACCGACGTCGGCGACATGTCCCGCGCGCTCGCGAGCGCGACGCGCGCGGCGCTGCTGTGGGAGAGGCTCGGCCGTCCCGGGCAGGCCGCGCGTGCGTGGCTCGCCCGCGCCGGAGCGCTCGCGACGCTCGGCGCCGCGCACGGGGCCGACGAGGCCGCAGCGGAAGCGTCGTTGCGGGCGATGGCGTCACGGGACCTGCGCGCCGCGGCCTTCGCGCGCTGGGCCCAGGTCGAGGTGCGTCCACCGGGCGACGAGCAGGCGAGGGCGTGGGCGATGCAGGCCGACGAGGCGCTGCGCGACGATCCCGAGGATCGCGCCCGCTCCGGAGCGCGCTTGCTCGTCTGGGCGCCCGACGCCATCGACGACGAACGCATCGCCGCGACCGACGACGCCGCAGGCAAGCTGGCGGCTCCCGCGCGCTGGGAGTGGTGGGGAGCCCGCGCGAGCGCCATCCTCGCGGGGCGTCGCACGCCGGGTGACGGCTCGGTGCTCTCCAGGCTCGTCGCCCTCGCGGCGGTGCCCGCACCGCTTTCCTCGCGCGGACCTGCCCTCGACGCGGCGGTGCGCCTGGCGACCGAGCAAGGCGAGGGCGAGTCGGCGCGCCGCCTCGAGGTCGCCCGGCAGGCCGCCGCGCGGGTGCTGCACGAGGGCACCCCCCCCGAGTACCTGGCCTCGCTGGCGGCGGTGACGTGGGCGCGGTCCGCGGCGGTCGACGCCGGCGAGGTGACCTTCGCGCCGGCGCAGATCGCGCAGCTCGAGTCCATCGTGCGCTCGCTCTCGGGCCGGGACCGGCTGCGGCCGCTCCTCGAGCAGGTGCTCGACACGCTGGTGCTCTGGACGGGCGTGGAGCGCGGCCTGCTGCTGCTGCGCGCCCCCGACGGCCGCCTGGTGCCTCGCGCCGCCCGCAACCTCGCGCGCCGCGATCTCGCCGGCGAGCAGCTCGCGCTCTCGCAGACCATCGCCCGGCGCGCCATCGAGGAGGGCACCGCGATCGTCGCGACCGACGCGTTCTCCACGCTGGGCGACGTCCACGCGAGCGTCCACGCCCTCAAGCTGCGCAGCGTGCTCGCCGTGCCGCTCGTCGCCCGGGGCGAGACCCTGGGCGTCGTGTACCTCGACGACCGCGGGCGCAAGGGCGCCTTCGGTCCGCGCGAGCTCGCGTGGGTCCGCGTCGTCGCCTCGCAGGCCGCCATGGCCATCGCGGACGCGCGCGACGCCGTGCTGCTGCGCCGCGCCGTGGGCCGGGCCGAGCGGGCGCGCGGCCGGGTCGAGGCGATGCTCGCGGAGCGCGACGCCGAGCTGTCGGTCACGCGCACGCAGCTCGAGCTGGTCCGCGACGGGCGCGAGACCCGCTTCGCCTACGACGAGATCGCGGGGCGCAGCGAGCCGATGCGCGAGCTGCTTCGTCTGGTCGATCGCGTCACCCCCAGCGACGTTCCCGTGCTCGTCGTCGGCGAGAGCGGCACGGGCAAGGAGCTCATCGCGCGCGCGGTGCACGCCAACGGCCCGCGCGCGCGCCGGCCCTTCGTGAGCGAGAACTGCGCGAGCGTCCCCGAGACGCTGCTCGAGTCCACGCTCTTCGGCCACGTCCGCGGCGCCTTCACGGGCGCCTCGGCCACGCGCGCGGGCCTCTTCGACGTCGCCGACGGCGGCACGCTGTTCCTCGACGAGATCGGCGAGATGCCGCTGTCGATGCAGGCCAAGCTGCTGCGTGTGCTGCAGGACGGGGTGGTGCGGCCGGTGGGCGGCGAGCGAGAGCGGAAGGTCGACGTGCGTATCATCGCCGCGACCCACCGCGATCTCGAGGTGATGGTGGCCGCGGGCAGCTTCCGCGAGGACCTGCTCTACCGCCTCAACGTCATCACGCTGCGCGTCCCCGCGCTGCGCGAGCGCCCCGAGGACATCCCGCTGCTGGTCGATCACATGATCGCCAAGCACGCCGCCGGTCGCCGCGTGAAGGTCACGCGCGCGGCGATGGCGAAGCTGGCGAGCTTCCCGTGGCCCGGCAACGTGCGGCAGCTGGAGAACGAGGTGCGCCGCGCGCTGGTGCTGGGCGACGGCGTCATCGATCTGCCCGAGCTGTCCGCCGACGTGGCGCGCGGCGGGTCGGGCGGGGCGCGCGGCACGGGGCTCGATCTGCGCGCCCGCGTCGACGCGCTCGAGGCGGAGCTGGTCGTCGAGGCGCTGCAGAAGACCCGCGGCAACCAGACGCGCGCCGCGAAGGCGCTGGGGCTGTCGCGGTTCGGGCTGCAGAAGATGATGAAGCGGCTCAACGTGAAGGTGCCGGGGGGCTAAATGACCGAGCACGATTCTCGAACAGCTTCCCGTGAGCCCCCCAACCCGGCCTTCCCCCCATCGGAATGGGGGGAAGGAGGTTCCGACGCTTGTGTGAAGCCCCCTTTCCCCCATTCCGATGGGGGAAAGGGCCGGGGATAGGGGGCTCACGTCGAGGTGGGCCGAACCATCGACAATCACGCTCGGTGATTTTAGCGTCAGGGCGCCCGCGCGCAGCGCAGGCCGAAGGTGGCGGCGCGCCAGGCAGGGGGAAAGGAAAGGCGGTACGAGGCGAGCGCCGCGGTCGTGTTGGCGTCGAACGCACCGCCGCGAATGATGCGCAGATTCGTGTTGGCCACGTAGGTGCAGTCGTCACACGGCGAAACATAAGAGTTGAGAAACCAGTCCAGGCTCCACTCCCAGACGTTGCCAGCCATGTCGGCTTGCCCGTAGACGCCGTCTCCCAGAGGGGAGACGGATCCCACGCCGCTGGCGTTGCCGCCGCACGAGGTGATGTTCGCGTGCGCGCAGTCGATCCCCGCGTCGGTCGACGGGACCGACCACGGGTAGACGCGCTGGCCTCCGCTGCCGCCGCCGCCGGCCGCCGCGTAGTTCCACTCGGCCTCGCTCGGCAGGAAGCCGCCGTCCCAGATGCAGAAGGCATAGGCCTCGGGCCAGGTCTCGCAGCCGATCGGAAGGTCCTCGTTGCCGCCCGGCGACACGGTCCACTCCTGGTGCTGCGCGTCGCACAGCAGGTTGGTGTTCCAGCCGCTCGATGTAGTGGCGAGGGACGCTGTGTCCTGCGGGTCCCAGCCGAGCTCGTACGGGGGCGTCGAGGGTCCGCTCGCGACGACGGCGTTCAGGCCGTTGCCGCCGTTGAGGTGCGCGTGCTTGCCCGAGCCGCCTGTCGGCCGCCACCCGTTCACGTAAGCGTTCACGAACGCCCGGTAGCGTCCGACGGTCACCTCGTACTTGTCGAGGCGGAACGTGCTCACCGCGGCGGGACTGCCGTTGCTGGTGTAGGTCACGTCGTCGTAGCTGCGGAAGAATGTGCCACCGGGGACCACCTCGTTGGTGCAGCAGCTCTCGTGAGCGGCGCCGCAGCTGCTCTGGCCCGCGCCGCCATCGGCGCAGCTCGGGGCGCCGGCGACGCACGCGCCGTTCAGGCAGAACGCCGTGCTTCCCATGCACGGCGAAGCGGCGCCCCAGGTGCCGTTGTCGCAGGTCTGGACGCCTCCTCCCCCGCATCGCGTCCCGCCGTCGGCGCAAGGACCAGCGTCGCCGGAGCTCTCGCCGTCGATGGCGCTGCCGTCGGCGATGGGGGCGTCGGTCGCCGCGTGAGCGTCGGCGTCGGCAGGTGCGTCGGCCGGGATCGAAGCCTCCGCATCCATCGCGCCGGCGTCCACCGACGCGTCCGTGACCGAAGCGTCCGAGCCCGACAGGTCCTGGATGCCGTAGATCGCGTCGCAACCGAGCCCCGCGAGAGCGACGGCCGATGCCGCGAGCGCGGCGACGAGCGGCCCCCGAGGTCTCGGCTTCCGCCCGCGTCGGTCGACCCTGCCTCCCATCGAGCCGTCAGTGTACCGCTGTGGGGCTCAGTGGCACTTGCCCGCGCTGCCGGCCCCGTAGATGCTCCCGATCTCCGCTGGGTAAAGCGCGCGGTCGTAGACGGTGACCTCGTCCACGACGCCGTTCAGCAGGTGTGTCGGATCGAGGAACCCCATGTGGAACGACGACGAGGTAGGTGTCGCCATGGGAAACGTCTGCCCCGCCACCAGGCTCGCGTTGACGTAGAGCGTGACGACCGAGCCTAGACTGGTCGCGGCGACGTGGACCCACGCCCCGAGCGGCACCGACGGGCCGGACTCCGAGAGTCCCCACTGGGAGAACGCCGGCTGCTGCGTCGTCTGGAACCCGGTGAAGAACACCTCGTACATCTCGCTGTTGCTCTCGAGGCCATAGCCGCCGAGGAAGCCCTCCATCGTGGCCAGCGTCGTGGCCTTCGCCCACATCTCGATGGTCCGGTCGGCCGAGCCCGTCGGCATGCCGCTCGTCCCGGCCGTGAACTGTTGGCTACCGTCCGTGGCGCCGTCGAACGCAAAGCCCTGACCCACCATTCCCGGGGCGTAGGTGCCGGTCGTCGTGCCGTTGTTGTTGCCCGTGAAGTCGTCGGCGTTCCCTTCGCCTCGCCACCAGCTCACGATCCCGGGAGGCGGAGCGAAGCAGCTCGTGGATGCTTCCTGGCCAGCCTCGGCTTCCGCTGTCGCGTCGCCAGGAGCGCCGTCGCTCGCGTCGCTGAAGGAGCCGTCGAGGCTGCCGGCGAGGCACGTCGCCCCGTCGCACATCAAGCCGTTGTCGCAGGCCGCACCGTTGCAGCACGCCTGGCCCGCAGCCCCGCAGATCGTCGTCGCGTCCTGGCTGCCCCCGTCGCCGTTGGCTCCGGAGCTACCGCCGGACCCACCGCCACTGCTTCCGCCCGAACCCCCACCCGAGCCTCCACCGGAGCTTCCGCTCGACCCGCCACTGGACGACGATGGCGTGGCCTCGGTGCCCCCGGCATCCTTGGACTCGTTCCTGATCGAGCCACCGCAGCTCGTCGACAAGCCGATGGCGACGGCCCCCACTGCGAGTCCCCACGTTGCTCGGCTCATCACCCGCTCGAGAGCACGCGCCGTGCCCCTTCCTTTGCCGCGCGGGTTCAAGACCGATCCGAGCGCGGTGTGCAGCACGCTGCACCTGCGTGTGCAACCCGCTTCACGCCCAGACGGCGTCCGGCCTGCTCGACCGACATCGGGCCGCGCTGCTCCGGCCACGCCTGCAGGTCGGTTCCCTCCAGGGACTCCACGGGCGTCAACCCGGAGAGGATCGCCGTCGCGTGGTTGGTGACCTGCTGCGGGAACGGCTGCCACGTCTTTCCCCCGTCGAGGCTGAACTGGAGCTCGTAGGCGGCGCGATCCCCGGCTGACGGCGTGACCACCCCCACCTGCCGTCCGGCCGCTCAACCCAGACCCATCACGAAGGCCAGAGCGCGAGAGAGACCCAGCATCGCCTCGTCATCGAGTGCGCCCACGACGGCGCCAATCTTGTCGCGCCCGACGCTGACCACCTTGTCCGCCATGATCTGCGAACGTCGCCGGAGGCCGTTGCGCGGCGAGGGCTCGACGGTCAGCCGCAGCAGCGGTGCGTCGACGAGGAGCGAGGTTACCAGGCACACCACGACCGAGGCGTGCGTGCGGTTGAGAAGGTCGGTCTGCACGACCACCGCTGGACGCGGCTTGCCGTAGTCGCCGGCAACCGCCACCGTGACGACGTCGCCTCGCTTCATTCCCAGCCGTCGAGATCGGCGATGGCCTCGATGTCTCGGAGAGCCCCTGCCTCGCCCGTGCCGTGGGAGACCAGCAACGACTGACGGCGCGCTTCTCGCCTGAGGGAGGCCGACGTCGAGTCGGGCACCCAGATCTGCACCTGGCGCATCCCGGCGGCGCGCATGCGTTCGCGATATGCGCGCATCTTGTCGCTCGCGCTGACCTTGCGACGCTTGGGCTGTCGCACCGTGCCGGTTCGCGCCCTGCTCGCCATGAACGGATGGTAACTAGTTACCCGCCGGCTGCAAGCCCTGACGGGCGACGTGGCTCCGTTGTCACGCCTGCCCCCACGGGGCCGTCCGCGTGCGAGTTCGGGCCATCTCCTCGCCGACCGCCGTCCGCGGGGCTCACCGGGCCGACGTGCTGCTCTTCTGCATCTCGGCCACGCCCATCTTGATCCCGGTGAGCTGTCCGTCGATCACCGCGACGCCGTCAGCCGCGTAGGCCCGGAGGTCGGCGTTGTTGCCGACCTTCGCCTCGCGCTCGAACGTCCAGAACGCCGCGTCGTTGCTCGTCCGGACGTAGTCGAGGAACGCCCTGTCGAACTGCGTGCCGCGGAGGCTCGCGAGTGTGGCGTCGTTGCGCTCGGCGCCGGGGCTGCGGCCCGACGGCAGGGCCAGGCCATCCTTCGCGACCACGTCGTTGAGCCGGGACAGCGCGGTCGCGCCGTCATCGACGAGCTGTTGGCCCATCTCCCGGACCCGCGGGGTGCTGCCCAGGCGGACGGCGAGCTGGCCCACCGCGAGCTGATCCGAGGCGTGGTCGAAGGCCGAGGCGATGCTCAGGCAGCATCGCGCGTGCCAGAACGGCACCTGAGCCGGGTGAGCTGCCATTCGTGGCGGACCCTGGCGGCGCCCGAGAGTCGTGCGCGGCTGCTTCAGCTCGCGTAGATGCGGTAGTCCGCCTCGGGGAAGAGGTTGTCGCGCCGCTGCACCTCGGCCAGCCACGCCTCGTCGATCGGCTTGTCGCCGATCAGCGCGTCGTAGATGCGCGTGAACCGCTTCACGTGCTCGTTGGTGCGCTTGGTCGCGTACGGCACCGTCGTGCCCGTCTTCATGATGAACGCCCAGTCGCTCGACTGCGCGAGCATGACCTCGCGCGCTGCCTGGTCGAGCGCGCGCCGCTGCACGCCCTGGGCGTCCGGGAAGCGGTGCGCCAGCTGCACCATGCGCTCGCCCATCTTGTGCAGGTGCCGGTACACCCAGGCGTTGCTGCCGTTGCACCAGTACTCGCCGTAACCCTTCTCGCCCCACGACGACATCGACGGCGTCGCCACCTGGTTGGTCGCGTACTCGGCGAGGTAGCCGCTGGGCGTGATCGGCGCGACGACGCCCTGGTCGTAGTGCAGCTTCCGGAAGAGAAGCTCCAGGAACATCGGCCCCTCGTACCACCAGTGCCCGAACAGCTCCGCGTCGTACGGCGACACCACGATGGGGCGGCGGTCCATGTTCGCGCGCAGGTGCTGGATCTGCTGCTCGCGGTTGAACATGAAGTTGCCCGCGTGCTCGGCCGCGCGCAGGTACGCGTGGTGCGGGTCGTACGGCCGCTTGCCATCCATCGAGCGGTGCGTCACCGCGAAGTACTTGAAGCCGGTGAACGTGCGGATGCCGTCGGTGTGGATGTACGGCTTGACGTAGTCGAACGGCAGGTCGAAGCCGATGTCCCGGTAGAAGTCGCGGTAGGCCGGATCCCCGGGGTAGCCCTCCTGGGCGCTCCACACCTGCTTGCTACTCTCGATGTCGCGCCCGAACGCCGCGACGCCCGAGCGGCAGTACACGGGGGCGTGCACGCCGTACAGGGGCCTGGGATCGGCGAAGAGGATGCCGTGCGTGTCGACGAAGAAGAAGCGGATCCCCTCCTCGCGCATCAGCTCGTCGACGCCCTGCACGTAGCCGCACTCGCCGAGCCACATGCCCTGCGATCGCCGGCCGAACAGGCGCTCGTAGACGCTCGCCGCCGTGTGCACCTGCGCGCGGAACGCGGCCCAGTTGCGATCGAGCAGCGGGAAGAACGGGTGGGTGGCGGTGCAGGTGATGATCTCGAGGCGCCCCGCGTCCTGCAGCGCGCGGTACCCCTTCACCAGATCGCCGTCGTAGCGCCGCCAGCCGTCGCGGATCTCCCCGAAGCGATGGCGGTACATCTTCGCCAGCTCGTGGAAGGTGCGGTCCTCGCGCCAGGTGCGGTCGACCTCCTTGTCGGCCAGCTCGACGAGCGAGTCGAGCTTGCGGGCGTAGCGCTCCTTGAGAAGATCGTCGGTCATCATCGAGAGCAGCGACGGGCTGAAGCTCACGGTGACGCGGAAGTCGACGTCGTCGCGCGAGAGGCGCTCGAACGCCAGCAGCAGCGGCATGTACGTCTCGGTGATCGCCTCGAAGAACCACTCCTCTTCCATGTAGGAGGGGGCCTCGGGGTGGCGCACGAAGGGCAGGTGGGCGTGGAGAACGATCGCCAGGTAGCCGTGCGGGGTCATCGCGGTTCGCTCCCTTCCAGCCGTCCGCCCCAGCGCTCGCTGGAGCCCGGGACCTCGCTCGCGCCGGAGAAGCGGCTGCCCCCGGCGCCCTCGCTGCCGCCGGGCCGCTCGCTCGCCACCGCGCGTTCGCTGCCGCCCAGCCACTCGCTCGCGCCCATCCGCCAGCTCGCGGCGACGCCTCGCAGCTCCGAGCCGCCGAGCCACACCGTCTCCGAGCCTCCTGCGGCGACCCACTCGCTGGCTCCGATCCTCATCCGCTCGGAGCCGCCGAGCCGCAGCAGCTCGCTGGCGCCGCGCTCGAGCAGGCCGTGCGCCTCGGACGCGCCGAGCACCACGTGCTCGCGCTCCCACTGGCCGACCACGCGCCTCTCGACGACGTGCGTCCAGCTCTCGATCATGGGCGTCGACGCTCGCACCCAGCGCATCGACCAGGTCGACAGCACGCGCCGCCCTTGGTCGGCAGACGAGGAAAAACTGCGGATCGTGAGCTTCCACGGGCCGTAGACGTGCATCTCGCCGCCGTCGATGTGGACGTGCACGGGCACCTCGCCCAGCAGCTCGACCGCCACCCGCTGCGGATCGTGGTGCTCCCATCGCAGGAACCGCAGGCCCGAGCGCCATTCCGCGCGCCACTCGTCGAGGTGCCACCAGCGCTCGATGTGCGTGCGGTGCTCGACGACGTGGTGGTGGGTGCTGCCGGAGGCGTGCTCGCTCGCGGACGCGGCCGCCTCGTGGCTGGGCGCGTAGGCGGCGCGCCAGACGTCGACGTATCCGGCGCCCGCGCGTCCGGGCAGCTCCGGCTCCGGACCGCCGTAGCGCGAGCGGCACGGCGCGATGCACGGAGGGCCGCCCTCGCTGGTGACCGCCATCCACTCGAGGTCGGTGTTCGGCGAGGGGCTGCTGCGCGGGAAGTCGGCGCGTCCGGAGCGCGCGATGGGCTGGAAGTAGCCCTCGTGGGTCTTGATGCCGACCTCGACGTGCATCGCCGAGCCGGGCCGGCGGATCATCACGAAGTACTCGCGGTCGCGCCGGTCGATGCCGATGTCGAAGTAGTCGTTCGCGTTGGTGCCGTCGAAGGCGCGGCCCGAGGTGTCGTACACGCGCAGGTTGCACCAGCCGTGCTCGCCCGCAGCGCCGAGCCGGGCGCGCGCGGAGGCGATCCCCTCGTCGGTGATCTCCCAGTACACGTAGGCGGACTCGGGATCGCGGACCATCGCCGTGATCCGGTCCTCGCCGTACGCCCACGGCAGCTCGCCGGCGTCGATGGATGGCGAGGCGCCGCCGGTCTCGAACTTCGATCGCTCGATGCGCATGTCGTCCATCGCGGCCTCCCGGGGGAGGGGACTGTAGGACAAGTCACGTGTCGGGTGTGTGTCGAAGGAGCTGTACCAGGCCCTTGCTTCCGTCGATGCGCCAGGAAGCGTTCTCGGCATCCAGCCGGCATTCGAGCTCGTGCGCGAGGCCGACGCGCGCGTCGCTCTTGAGCGTCCGGGCGCAGACCACCGCCGTGCCCACGTACGACGCGGCGTCGGAGAAGAGCGCGTTCGCGGGCCAGACCGCGTCCCCCACGAGGCGGCGGTAGTTCGCGTCGCCCTTGAGGACGACGATCGAAGCGGCCGCCAGCGCGCCGGCGACGTGCGGTGGGGCCTCCCACAGGAAGCACGGGCCGCTCCAGAACGGATCGGGCGCGAGCTGCAGGCGTCGCGCGTCGAAGGCCGCGCTCAGCCGCTCGCCGAGGGCGCGTACAGAATCGTCACGCTCGCGCATCGCGTGAACGAGCGCCCACACGTCGCGCACGAGGGCGTCGCTCACGAACATCGGCTGGGCCTTGACGTGCAGCGTGACGCTGGCGTGCGCGGCCTCGAGGACCGCATCGACCAGGGCGAGGTCGAGCGCGAGCTCGGTTCCCGTGTTGTCCGCGACGACGTCGACGCGCCGCCCTTGCGCGAGGCAGGCGGCGGCGGGGTTGCGGTCGTCCACGAGCAGATCCTCGTCCTTGCCGTCGCGGGCGGCGGCGACCGCGTAGCTCAGATCGACGCGGTTGCCCCAGAGGCACGCGTCGAGCAGGCGCCCGAGTCGCTCCTCCCGGGAGCCTGGAACGGCGAGGGCGGTCGACAGGCGCGTCCAGAGCCGGTCGCTGGCCACCTCCTCCTCCTTCGCTGGCGCGAAGGGATCGCGTCCGGTCTCCCAGAAGCGCGAGGCGACGGCGAGCTCCCGGTACACCGCCAGCTCGGCGTGAAACCACTCCGCGTTCAGCCAGGTCTCGCCGGCGTGCCGCGCGTGGGCCGCCGTCCAGGCGACCACGTCAGGGGCCGGCGCCCGCGGAGCGGGCAAGGGCGCGTCGTCCTCGATGCTCGCCGCGAGCCTCGCGATCGCGTCCCGGATGGCCGGGGAGTAGTCCGGGTTGCGCGCGACGACGTCGCGCAGAATCTGCGGCACGCGGACCTGCATGCTGAAGCGAGCGAAAGCGTTGGACCCGTCGGTACGCAGCGGTCGAGGTCGGGGCGGACGCGGCAAGGAATGGCGAGCGGTGGAGCACGCGCAGGAGCGCGCGGTCACTTCTTCGAGCCGTTGATGGAGGCTCGCATCATGTCCATGAGCGAGTCTCCGCCGGCGCTCTTCGCCGGCGGGATGGAGACCGGGCGAGTCGCGACCGCGGCGTGCGGCGCCGGCGCGGGGCGTGCCCCGTGTGTGCGCGCCGCGTGCTTCTTCGAGACCGGAGACGGGTCCGGCGCGCTGACCGTGACGGCGGGGGCGGCGGAGGTGCTGGCGACGGCCTCGGGAGCGTCCGGGGTCGCTGGCGAAGGTGCGGGCGTGGCGACGGGCGGGGGCGCGGGAGCCGCTGCGGCGGCCATCGGCCCGGCCTGGGATGCGACGCTCGTGGGTGCAGGACGGTGCCTCGCGAGCACGATGGCGAGCGCGGCCACGGCGGCGACACCGCCGACGGCGAGCGCCCAGTAGAAGCGCCCGCGCTTGCCGGAGGTGCCCGGTTCGTCGGGCTCCGCGTCGAGGAGCGCCGTCATGGCCACGGGGGCCATGCTCCCCGGCGTCAGCACGGCGCCCCCCTGCGCTCGCCCGCTGGCGCGAGCGAGCTCGCGCTCGATCCACTCGTCGTCACTTGCCGAGAACGCGGACAGATCGACGTAGCCCGAGCTGTCGGCGCTCTGGAAGCCGTGGCCGTGCGAGGACGGGGCGCCCGACTCGGTGGGGCTGGCGAGCTTCGCGAGCTCGCGGAGGTCGTGACGCATCCGCGTGCGGTCGGACGACGCGTTACCCATGGCGGTTTCTCTACGCTCGCACGTGGCGGACTTGCAGGTGAAAATCGGGCCGAGACGCAACATTGCCGGGCTGCATCGAAACTTTGCCGCCGCGCCCGATGGAACAATCCGCTCCTGCCGCACCGGGTCAGCCGTGGCCGGCGGTGCTAGCTTCTGCCCCCCTTGAGCACTCGACTGTCGGTCAACCTCAACAAGGTCGCGACGCTGCGCAACACGCGCGCCGTGGGCATCCCCAGCGTGACGCGCGCCGCGCGCCTCTGCCTCGACGCCGGCGCCGGCGGCATCACGCTGCACCCCCGCCCCGACCAGCGCCACATCCGCCCCGGCGACGTCGACGACATCGCCGCGCTGCTCGCGACCGCGCCCTACCGCGGCGTCGAGCTGAACCTCGAGGGCAACCCGTTCCACGGCCTGCTCGAGCACGCCGAGAAGCACCGGCCCACGCAGTGCACGCTGGTCCCGGACGAGGAGGGTCAGGCGACGAGCGACCATGGCTGGGACCTCGCGCGGGATGGAGTCCGGCTGCGCCCGATCGTCGCGCGCATGAAGGCGCTCGGCTGTCGCGTGAGCCTGTTCATGGACGCGGTGCCGGCCGCGATGGCGGCGGCGAAGGACGTGGGCGCGGATCGCGTCGAGCTCTACACGGAGCCCTTCGCGGCCGCCTTCGCGCGGGGCGGCGCGGGCGCCGTGCTGCCTTCGTTTCGGGATGCCTCGCTCGCCGCCGGGCGCGCGGGCCTCGGCGTCAACGCGGGCCACGATCTCAACCTGGACAACCTCGGCCCCTTCCTCGATGCCGTCCCCGGCGTGCTCGAGGTCAGCATCGGCCACGCCCTGGTCGCCGACGCACTGGAGCTGGGCTTGCCCGAGACCGTGCGCGGCTACCTGGCGATCTGCAGCGCCCGCGGCGCTCGCTGAAGTGGGCGTGCCCTACGACATCGTCAGCGGGTAGCGGCGACGAGCCTCCGCCGGCGCCACACCAGCACGATCAGCACGACGATGAGCGGCAGATCTCCGACGCGCACGTAGAACGTCCGCCCCGCGTCGATGAGCGCCGGCTCGACGATGAGCGCGGTCGCCTCGAGGCTCTGCTGCTTCGCGCGGACGATCCCCGCCGCGTCGACCCAGCTCGTCGCTCCCCCGTTGACCGCGCGCACCAGGTCCCTGCGCGTCTCGACGGCGCGCAGGGCCGCGAAGCGCAGCTGGTTGTCGCTCTCCCAGCTGCCCGCGAACCACGCGTCGTTCGTGAGGTTCACGAGGAGGTTCGGCCCGCCCGCCGCCGCCTCGCGTCCGGCCGCGGTGAGCGTGTCCTCGTAGCATATGAGCACCCCCGCTCTCACGGGTCCCGCGGGCAGCACGCTGCTGAGCACTCCCTCCGACAGCCCCGTGCCCAGCAGGAACTCGTGCTTCAGCCAGGGGAGCCAGTCGCCGAGCGGCACCGCCTCGCCGAACCAGAGCAGGTGCATCTTGTCGTACGGCTCGCTCACCGTCCCGTCCGGGTAGGCGACGAGCGCCGAGTTGTAGGCCGCGCCTTGCTCGGGGATCGTGAAGGCGCCGAGCAGCACGGGGCCGCGCGTGCCTGGTTGCAGGATCGCGTGAGGGCCGACGGGTCCTTCGAGAAGGCCGTGCGCCAGCGGGTAGGGGTTCGCCCCCTCGGTCCACACCGTGAGCTGCGCGCCCCGGGCCTCCGCGTCACGCGTGAGGGCGTTGAGCCGGGCCAGCAGGCCCGGCGCCTCGTCCGTGTCCCAACGCTCCAGCGCCTCGAACGCCGGAGAGACCAGCGCCACCCGCGCCGTCGGGAAACCCGCGCGGAAGCTCTCGATCGCGCCGATGCGCGCGACCCCGTACGCCGACTGCACGACCGGTAGCGCCACCGCGACGGCCGCGACCTTCAGCGCAGAGCGGGCGGGGGCCTTCGCGACCACGAGCCGCGCAGCGTCGGCGAGCAGACCCGCCGAGAGGTAGGTGAGAAATGCGACGCCGTGCTCGCCGATCACGTCGGCCAGCTGCACGACCGCGGGCCACGGCGTCAGCAGCCCCGCCGGCGTCCACGGGAAGATCGTGGGCACGAAGGCGCTGGCGAACCCCGCGACGGAGAACGCGAGCCAGGGCGGCAGACGCCAGCGCACCAGCTGCGCGCGAACCATCGCGAGCGCCGCCCATGCGATCCCCTGGACGAGCCCCACCAGGAGCAGCGCCACGACGCCGGCGGCGAAGGACAGGGACGCGAACTTGGTAATGACGCCGGGCAGGAAGCGCAGCGACGTGACGTTCATGCCCAATCCGAACGCCAGCCCCCGCGCGCCGCCCTCGAGCCACCTCGCGAGCCGACCCTCGCGCCTCGGAAGGTCCACGCCCAGCACGTACGCCAGCCCCGCGAGCGACAGCCACACCAGCACCACCGCGTTGCCGGGCGGCAGGCTGAGGGCCAGCGCCACGCCGCAGCCGAGGGCGGCGGCCGTCCACGCCAGGCCGCGC
>VFSW01008389.1_pt1 | contig 14844 bp, 12 predicted proteins | sample 5358111 | NCBI WGS metagenome assembly VFSW01 (sample SAMN11554181, study PRJNA540505) | mine drainage metagenome | isolation source: sediment from site ElyBrook_90M | place: USA: Ely Copper Mine, Vershire, VT | collected 2017 | reverse complement strand
ATGTCCCCGAACGAATGTCACCTATGTCGTCGGTCTATACACCACAGAGATGGGAGAGGGGTTCGCGTCCCTGCGGGACTGAAGGTTACGCAAGCGCCGCTACCATTCGGCGCAGCTTCGGCGTACGCCAGCGACAACGTGAATAGTCGCGCCGATCAGTCTGCTCCGCCACCATCGCCGCCCGGCTCGGCGAACTGCCCGTGGCGACCAGCGCCCTCAGCGAAGCGGCGTGCGCCTTCGTCCGCTCCCACTGCTAGTGAGTCCATGCCCAGGCGAAACTCGTTGGCGAGCGCGTCGAGCAGGCTCAGGTCTGCCTGCTCGTAGGCAGAGCGGCGGTCGTTGAGCATGCAGGCGTTGGGGAACTGGGAGATCTCGCCGGCGAGCGCCTCGGCCACTGCCCGCGCCCGGCCAGTTGGCGCGATGCGGTTGGCTAGCCCCATGGCGAGCGCCTCGGCGGCGCCCACCGGACGCCCAGTCAAGATCAGGTCGAGCGCGCGGCTCAGGCCGATCAGCCGTGGCAGACGCACCGTACCGCCGTCAATCAGCGGTACGCCCCAGCGGCGGCAGAAGACACCCAGCGTGGCGTCCTCCTCCATCACGCGCAGATCGCACCATAGCGCCAGCTCGAGGCCACCAGCGACGGCGTAGCCCGCGATGGCGGCGATCACGGGCTTGGCGAGCGCCTGGCGCGTCGGCCCCATCGGGCCATCTCCTTGGGCCTCCACTCGGTTGCCCATGCCCGCCGCAAACGCCTTGAGGTCGGCCCCTGCGCAGAACTGGCCGCCAGCGCCAGTCAGGACAGCTACGCGGGCCAACGGGTCGGCCTCGAACGCGCGAAAGGCGTCGGCGAGCGCCGCCGCCGTTTCACGGTCTACGGCGTTGCTCGCCTCCGGTCGGTTGAGGATCACCGTCGTGACGAAGCCTTGACGCTCAACATCTACTGCCATCTGCCCTGCTCCTTGTACACCATGTACACCATGTACACCATATACACCATGTACACCATCGCCTACACTCACCTACACCGTTGCGCTTGCCCATGTGCTATGCTGGCTAGAGTGTAGTGTATGGCACATGAAAGGCTGGCGCCCTGATGAATATCGCGGTCTTCGCCGACATCCACGGGCGCGTCCTGTTGGCGTTTACGCTCTGCGCACGCTGGGAACGCGAGACCGGCGAACGTCTCGATCTGATCCTGCAAGCTGGCGATCTCGGCGCGTACCCCAACGCCGACACGCTCGACCGCGCAACCCGGCTGCATGCGAAGAACGATGCGACCGAGCTGGGCTTCATGCAGGACTTTACCAGCCATGATACGCAAGTGGCGGCGACGCTGGCAAAGACGAATTGCCCGATGATCTGCGTGCGTGGCAACCACGAAGACCATGAGTGGCTCGATACGTTGGAGGCGCAGGCGAGCAGCCCAATCTATAGCATTGACGCCTACCAGCGCGTCTGGATGCTCAAGACGGGCGTCCCCTATATGTTTCACGTGAAACACTGGAGACAGCCTGCGCCTGCGCCAGACGCGCCAACGGCCAGCCTGACGCTCAGAGATGGGCAAACAGATGTGGGGCCGGGCCTCACGATCATCGGCGTCGGGCGCATCGGCGCGCCTGCGGGCTACTTCGGCGACGACGCTGAGCGGCGACGCGGCTCTCACGCCCACGACCAGCGGCAGCGCCTGCGCAATGCTGATCCCAGAGGACGGCGCAACCGCTACATCCAGCCGGAGGAGTCGGCGCGGATACGGGCGCTACGAACGCGCGCCTGCGATGTGCTGCTGACCCACGATTGCGCGGTTGACGCGATGATGCCCGGCTCCGGCTCCGACGAGATCGGCTGGCTGCTGGCGGAGGCGCGCCCCGCGTACCACTTCTTCGGCCACTACGGCGGCCCCTGCGTGACTCGAACGGATGCGAACGGCGTGACCAGTGTCTGCAAACTCGCTGACCTGCACTGGAACCCAACCGACTACAGCCAACGTCTAGAGGCTGGCTCGATGGGATTGCTACGCTGGCAGAGCGCCGAGGATCATCAGTTTGAGGTGGTCAGCGCGCCCTGGTTGCGCGAATATACAGCGCACTCATGGCGCCATCTCTAGGCGCGGTTCTGTGCAGCGTGGCAAGTGGCAAAAACAGAGAGGGGATGTTTCACGTGAAACATCCCCTCTCTTTGGAAATCGGTCTAGCGCCATGAAGCGCAGGCGCCGTCAGTGGTGGTCGGCGCCCACTAGTAGATTCACTTCCGACAGCAAGACCCGCAGCCGTTCGCGCTCAGCAGCGTCGAGTGGGGTCAGTGGGCGGCGAGGCGCGCCACCATACTGCGCTTGCAACTCAAGCGCCGCCTTCAAGCCGGCGACGCCATAACCCGACGTAACGGCGGTGTTCAGCGGGATCAACCTCGCCTGCAACGCCCGCGCCGCAGGTATGTCGCCAGCCGCATACAGCGCCACCAACGCCAGGCATTCACGCGGGGCGATATTCGCGAGCGCGGCAATCACGCCGCTGGCGCCAACCACCAGCGCGGGCAGCAGAAATCCCGCGCTTCCGGCCAGCACAGCGAAGCCATCGGGCGCCTCCGCGACGACCTGAGCCAGCTTGGTCACGTTCCCTGAACTATCTTTCACTCCAACGATATTGGGATGCGCTGCGAGGGTGATGATTGTGGCAGCGTCGAGGTCAACCCCGGCGGCGTTGGCGGGCATGTTATAGATCATCACCGGCAGTGAGCTGGCCTCGGCGACGGCCAGGAAATGCGCTCGCTGCGCCGCCATGCCCATCCGTCCGCCATAGTGGCTCGGAGGCAACACGAGCGCGACATCTGCGCCCGCCGTGGCCGCCAGCGCGCAGAGGCGGATCGTCTCGCGGGTAGACTGCGCGCCCGTCCCCGCTAGCAGCTGCGCCTCAGCGCCCGCCGCCGCGCGGATCGCTTCGATCACCTGATACCGTTCGTCCATGTCCAGGTGGACGGCCTCGCCATTCGAGCCGAGCGCGACGAAGTTCACGATCCCCGCCGCGCGTAGTCGGGTGATGTGCGCGCTGAGCGTCGCCTGGTCAAGCTCCTCGTCGGCGTCAAAGAACGTGGGTACCGGTGGATAGACTCCGCTAATCGTCATGTTCGTCTCCGGTCTGCTGAAGACGCGCAACTATCGTGGCGCTGCAAGGTGATCGCCGTCGAAGTGAATGAGATGCGAAGGCGCGTCGGCGAGCCATACTTCGGTCTCCCAAGCAATCTCGTCAATGTACTTCGTCAGTGAGCGGCGTGTGAGGAACGCCGTGAGGAAGACAAGATCGGCGCTGCACTCCCCAAAGAGGCGCACTAACTCACCTTTACGCATCGCGCTGATTGGGCCATGGGAAGTCACTGCTTCGATCAACGCCAGGCTATTGCGCTGCTCGTCGTAGATAATCACGTCGGGCATTTTGCCGTGCGCTTCTACGCGAACTCCCAATGCCAACAGAGCGTCAGCATCCAGGTACGCGAACTTCTTTTCGGCGTCACCTACATAAACAAGTGTCCCGTCTGGGAAAAATCGCTCGGCAATATCATGGATAATTCGCTCGACAAGTGTGTTTTGCCCACCGGGAGACCCGGTGATTGTCTTACCAGCAGCGATGCGTAGGGGGATACGCGCCATAAGTCGCTCCTGCGCGTAGCGTTCTTTGAGGGATTCCACTGTATCGCGGTAACGCCCCAGCGCCGCTACCCATTCACTCGAACCGAAGGCGCGCAGAAGCGCCAATGCGTTGTCCTCAATCTGGTAGACCGTTTGCCCACTATTCACCGGGCGATTCGGATCATCCGGATTGATGCGAACAAGAGCGGCGTCAAGGAATTGGTGGATCGTCTGGCGGCGAACAGTCTCGCGGGTGTTAGGCGCATACGTCTTGTCATAGCGACGAGATATAAAGTCCATCAATGGTGTGACCCCACGTAATGGGTTGCGAGCCGAGCCCCAAGTCGCCTCTGGCGGTACGTCAAGCAAAGCTAACAATGTGAGCGCAGATCGCTCATTCTGCTGCTGACGGGGAAAACCTAGCGCCTTGAGAATAGCAAGCGCCTCGTCAATGCGCTGTTTTGCCGTAGTCGGGTCAGTCTGCTCGCCATCTACCATGTTTGTTAGTTCCTCTCTGATGAGCGCATCAAGCGCGGTTTGCGCATAAAGCTCCGCGCCGATCTCCGCCCCCAACCGCTGAAGCTGCTCTTGGGTAGGATACCTCAGGGAGCGTAGGTCTCCTGCATTCACCTGGGTATGGCCACTGAACTGCCGAAACGCTAGGTCTACCAGTGTCGAGTTGAGATAGGCGGCCAGGCCCCTGGCCAGTAGAGGCTCAATGCCCTTGCCCTGAGAATGAATGTAGTTTAGGTGGTTTTCGATGCCGATTGAAACACCCGGAAGTTTTCCACCTTCATAGACGATGGCGACAATACGCCGCTTCTCTTCTTTGCTGGAAAATCGCTTGACGAGTACATAGGTCGCGTTAGGAATAAGGAGCGGCTGCGTCGCTGTTGAATCTACGAGTGCATTCGGCTTCTTGCCTTGATGATTGGGCCAGACGACCTGACCAGAGGTGAGGTGTGCAGGATAGATGAGGGGCGCATCATTCAGCGTAGCTATTTGGCGCAGAAACGCACGGGAGCGAAAGTCAACCACGTGATCGGTCGAGACATTCAATCCTAGGTCTGCAAGTGTGCAGGGGAGACTGGCCAATAGGTGTGTTGATGCGCGGCCAATCTCATCGGCGCTCACATGCAGGATTGCTTGCGCATCCCCTGGCTGGACAACCTGCTCATAAGGAACATCGCGCGCGAGCAGCATAGCATCATCGGCGCCCTCACTCATCGTCACACGAACTGTCTGCGCCTGAGCAATCGGATCGGTAGGCGTTCGTTTGAGCGATGAGAGGATAATCGTCTCTTGCAATACCTGCTGATCTACCATCGCATCGCCAAAAACCGCTTGGCGCGACTCAAAAAGATGCAACTGACGCAGTGTGGTTGTTGCAAAGAGCGTATGACGAAAACCATTAAAATAGGCGCCATTGCAAAAACTACGGGGTGTGATTGAGACGAACTCGCCGCCAGGAGCCAACAAACGCATCGCCAAACCCATAAATCCCGTGTACAGGTTCGTCGTCTCGATCCCTGCTTGCCGCAACAATCGGCGCTCGCGTGCGTTAATCTGTATCTTGCGGTAGGGCGGGTTCAATACGGCAATGGTGAATGGCACGATGGAATGCCGCGTAAACAGGCTCTCACCAAGCAGCGAAAGGCTACCCCCTAGAAAATCTTCTTCGATGACCTCGCCATCAAACACAACCCCAAGGGAGCCACAAACACTTTTACAGAGGTGAAGGGTCATGCGCGCATAGTTTGCGAGTTGTGGATCGATCTCATACGCCGTCACACGAATGGTGGACGGTCGCCGATCATTGGTACATAGCTTGGCAACACTGGCCGCGAACAGTGACCCAACGCCAGCTCCTGGGTCGAGAATGTGTGGCTCTGCGTCAGTGGATACAAGCATTGAGGCTATGCGTTCCGCTACCTTGATTGGAGTGACTACTCCCCCGGCTAAAGCACGGGGGCTTCTACAGACCGGCTAGGCCGATCCGAGGGTGTGTAGCCCCACACCCAAAATGTTCAGACTCGCATTCAGATCGCGGTCGATCACCAGCCCACAGCAGGGACAGGTGTACGTTCGTTCGGAGAGAGGCATCTTCTGCCGATGGCCACACGAAGAGCAGTCTTGCGACGTGTACGCGGGATTCACCGCCACATACTTCCGACCGGCCCATGCTGCCTTGTACAGAAGGAGTTCGGCGAATTGGCCCCACGCGGCGTCACTAATGCTCTTGGCGAGGCAATGGTGATGCAACATCCGATTGATGCTCAGGTCTTCGACACAGATCAGGTCAAAGCGGTTGATGAGTTGGCGGCTGTGTTGGTGCGTGAAATCGTCCCGTCGCCAAGCGATGCGCTCGTGGACGCGGGCTACCGGGCGGCGTCGTTTGGCGCGTTCGGGCGTCCCCTTCTCTTCCTTGGCGAACCGTTTCTGAACCTTCGCCAGCGCCTTTTCATCCCGGCGGAAGAAACGTGGGTTGGCAATCGGTTCGTCGGTAGACAGATACGCGAACGTCTTCAGTCCCACGTCAATGCCCACCTGAGCGCCGGTTGGGGGCAGCGGCGCTGGCTCGGCCACTTCGCAGACGATGGCCACGAACCATTTACCGGTGGATGTGCGTTCAATCGTGGCGGTCTTCATCTGCCCCTCGGTAGGGCGGTGAGAGACGATCTTGATTGTACCCAGGCCAGAGGCGTACAGGCGATGATGATCAATCTTGATGCAGCCATTGTCGGCCTGGGGATAGGTCAAGCTGCTGTAGCGGTTCTTGCCCCGGAAGCGGGGGTAGCCAGGCGTTTCGCCTGCCTTGGTACGCCGAAAGAAGGCTTTCATGCCCAAGTCAATGCGCACCGCGACATTCTGCAACACCTGGGAGTAGACGGTCTTCATGGCCGGACGTTCCGCCTTCAGCGCCGGAAGCGTCGCCTGCTGATCGTAGAGCGAAAGCGTTTCCTGTCGTCCTTCCCAGGCGGTCTTGCGTTCTTCAAGCAGATGGTTGTAGAGCCAGCGACATTCATCGAGGCTCTTCGTCAGCAGCGTCTCTTGACCATGAGACGGGTAGAGGCGATACTTGAAGGTTTTACGCATACCAATGTTATAGCACAAAGCAGACAGTATGTCAAGGTGGGGGCGCCATTCATCCCCCGCTTCAAAGACGGGGGCTTTCTGGCCCCTCTCGGTAACTGGTCAATCGCTGATCCACGGAAAGGCGCAGACCACTGCATGCGGTGATCGGTAGATATTTGCTCCGCCAGTATCTTGTCTGCCATAAATAGCGCCGCCCTCCCCTATTCTATGACGAATCATACGACAGGAGAAGGCGGTGTGTGAAGAACGGGTAAGGTTACGACTTGAGCGTGTAGTGCTACGAGCCGACATCGGCCTTTTGGCGCGCTGGGGTAGAAGTGGCGCGGGGGCGCTTCGGGCTGGCGAGCGGCTTGGCTTGTGGGCTGGCGGTGGCCATCACCTCAGGGCGCGCCAGCACGGCGGGATCGCTACCGATGATGTCGAGGAAGCGGATCGCCTGCCGAATGCCATGGTAGAAATTGGGAATGTGAAACTTCTCGTTCGGCGCGTGGATGTTGTCATCGGGCAGGCCCGTCCCCATGAAGACGACCGGCGCGTGCAGGATGCTGCCGAAGAGCGCGCCGACCGGGATCGAGCCGCCTTCGCGCTCGAAGACCGGCGGGCGACCCCACTCCTGCTCAAGCGCACGCTCCGCTGCGCGCATATAGACGTTGTCAATCGGCACGAGCAACCCCTCGCCCTGGTGGACGAGCCGCACCTCCATCGTCACACCCTGGGGGCAGAGCGCGGCGACCCGCGCCTGCAAGAGCGGCAAGACCTCATCGGGGTGTAACTCTGGTGGCAGGCGCACGCTCACCTTGGCCGTCGCCTCGGCGGGGATCACCGTCTTCGCGCCCTCGCCAGTGAAGCCGCCCGCGATGCCGTGAACCTCCAGCGTGGGCCGCGCCGTCAGCCGCTCCAACGGGGAGTAGTCCTGCTCGCCGGGCAACGATTCAATCCCCATCGCCTGCTTCAATAGCGCCGGAATATCCAGGGGATTACGCGCCCACAGCGCGCGCTCCTCGTCGCTGATCGGCGTGAGCCGCTCGTAGAGTTCTGGGATGGTGATGCGACCGTCGGCGCCTTTCAGTCCGCTGAGCACGAGCGCCAGCGCATGAATGGGATTAGGCGCGACGCCGCCAAACGCGCCAGAGTGCAGGTCTTCGCGGGCGCCCTTCGCCACAATCTCGGTGTAGAGGATGCCGCGCAGACCATAGACTAGCGACGGCACACCGGGCGCGGGCATCCCCGTATCGGCGACCAACGCGACATCGCAGGCCAGCTTCTCTGGGTGGGCGCGTACATACGCCTCGATGGACTCGCCCCCGGCCTCTTCTTCACCCTCGATCAAGACCCGCACATTCACCGGCAGACCGTGATAGGTCGTCATCAGGGCTTCTAGCGCCTTGAGCAGACCAAACATCTGCCCCTTGTCGTCCACTGCGCCGCGCGCATAGATATTCTCATCGCGGATCTGCGGCTCGAACGGATCGCTGATCCATTTGTTTAGGGGATCTACCGGCTGCACATCGTAATGGCCATAGAGCAAAACGGTTGGCTTGTCGGGCGCCTCTAGCCACTCGCCATAGACGAGGGGGTGGCCGTCGGTCTTGATCACCTTGACCTTTTTCAGACCAATTGAGGCGAGTTGAGCAGCGACGAACTTCGCCGCACGGCGCATATCCTTCTTGTGAGCTGGCAGGGTGCTGATGCTGGGAATGCGCAGCAGGTCTTTGAGTTCTTCGAGAAACCGCTCTTTGCGCCGTTCGACGAAGCCAAGCGCCTCGTGAACATCATGCGTGTGGTGGCCATTGCTGGCGGTATCGTGTGTCATCGCGCGAACCTTCCTCTTCGTCGAAATCGCTCAGCCGACGCCACCCAGGCGTAGGAAACCAGACATTGGGGTGGGCAGCCAGAGGGGCTACCAGGGATTCACTTCACAAGCAGTGGCATATGCGTTTATCGTACCAGTAGCAGCGCAGTCTGTCTAGCGTTATAGCCGTCTCGGACGACGGATACGCTCTAGGAGCCTGGGGGATGCGCTTGGTGAGACTGGCAGCCCCAGCGTCTCACCTGCGTGGAGCTAGAGAACCCACCAACGGTGTGTTGGGCCATGCGGTTATGGCGCGTGGGCGGGTAGTCAACGGAGATGTTTCACGTGAAACATGCGCGCAGGTCTAAAAGCGGATCAGCGCGGTTTCGAGCGTTAGGCCAGGGCCAAACGCCATCATCACACCCCACTCACCACGCCGCGCCCGCTGGGAACGGATGACATCCTCTAGAATGAGCAAGATCGTCGCTGAGGAACAGTTGCCCTTCTCGCGGAGGATGCGCCACGAGGTTTCCATCTGCTCGTCGCTCAGCTCAAACTTCTGCTGGATGACTTCGAGGATGCTGGGGCCACCGGGATGCACGAGCCAGTGCGTGATGTCAGTCGGGCGCAGGCCGTGTGGCGCCAGCAGCCGATCCACCACGCCGCCGATGTTACGGCGCAGCGTCACCGGCACGCGGGGCGAGAGGCCCATCACGAAGCCGGTATCGGTGATTGTCCACGACATCTGGTCAACACTGCCAAAATCGGCTGCGCAGTAGGCGCCCACTAGTTCGGGGCCGTCGCTCTCAGTCGTGTTGGTCAGCATCAAGGCGGCGGCGGCGTCGCTGAAGAGCGCGAAACCGGTTAATGTCTCGTTATCGCTGGATGGCGTGTAGTGCAGGCTGGTCAACTCAACGCTCAGCAGCAGCGCCGTCGCCTGTGGGTCGGCGCGCAGAGCAGTAAGCGATTGGCGCAGGCCAACCAGCGCGCCAAAGCAGCCCATATGCCCGATCACCACGCGATGAGCGTCGCGCGCAATCTGCAAGTCGCGGGAGAGGGTGATGTCTAGCCCTGGCGCGGTATAGCCGGTACAAGAGACGAGAAACAGATCGCTGACATCAGTTGGCCCACGCAGGTCGCCCACCTCGGCGAAACAGGCTTCGAGGGCCTGTCGCGCGAGCTGATAGCCAGCGGACTGATACTTTGCCATCCGTTCGCCGGTGCTGCGGGGATGACTATAGAAGTCCTCCATATCCAGGACGGATTGCCTGCGCTCAACATGGCTGGCGGCAAAGAGCCGTTTGACGCGACGCGCCTCGGCGGCGCACTCTGGCCGGGTCTCCCAATCACCGCCCAGCAGTTGGTTCAGGATGAACTGCAACATCTCATCCTGGCTCTTTTGGAACGGTGGCAGCGCTGAGGCGACGCTCACAATGCGTGGGTGTTCAGTCACACTACTCTCCATCTGGGGTCATCACACCACGCATTGCGTATTGCTCTTCGGGAATGGTGTGGCCATCTTCAACCAGCATGCGCATCTCACCGCGCAAAATATGCAAAACCTGCAAGAGAGAGAGAACGTCGCGGCATTGCGCTGGGCGGAGGGCGCATTGCGGCGCCTGGTCGTTTGCCTTGATGTATAGACTATAAAGGGAGTACGCAAGATGTCTCACCGACAATTGTCTTTGCCAACACAGCGCCTTTCCTGAAGGTCGTTGATGGGCGCAAGCTCTACAGGATTGCGGCTTGAGTGACTACTCCCCCGGCTAAAGCACGGGGGCTTCTACAGACCGGCTAGGCCGATCCGAGGGTGTGTAGCCCCACACCCAAAATGTTCAGACTCGCATTCAGATCGCGGTCGATCACCAGCCCACAGCAGGGACAGGTGTACGTTCGTTCGGAGAGAGGCATCTTCTGCCGATGGCCACACGAAGAGCAGTCTTGCGACGTGTACGCGGGATTCACCGCCACATACTTCCGACCGGCCCATGCTGCCTTGTACAGAAGGAGTTCGGCGAATTGGCCCCACGCGGCGTCACTAATGCTCTTGGCGAGGCAATGGTGATGCAACATCCGATTGATGCTCAGGTCTTCGACACAGATCAGGTCAAAGCGGTTGATGAGTTGGCGGCTGTGTTGGTGCGTGAAATCGTCCCGTCGCCAAGCGATGCGCTCGTGGACGCGGGCTACCGGGCGGCGTCGTTTGGCGCGTTCGGGCGTCCCCTTCTCTTCCTTGGCGAACCGTTTCTGAACCTTCGCCAGCGCCTTTTCATCCCGGCGGAAGAAACGTGGGTTGGCAATCGGTTCGTCGGTAGACAGATACGCGAACGTCTTCAGTCCCACGTCAATGCCCACCTGAGCGCCGGTTGGGGGCAGCGGCGCTGGCTCGGCCACTTCGCAGACGATGGCCACGAACCATTTACCGGTGGATGTGCGTTCAATCGTGGCGGTCTTCATCTGCCCCTCGGTAGGGCGGTGAGAGACGATCTTGATTGTACCCAGGCCAGAGGCGTACAGGCGATGATGATCAATCTTGATGCAGCCATTGTCGGCCTGGGGATAGGTCAAGCTGCTGTAGCGGTTCTTGCCCCGGAAGCGGGGGTAGCCAGGCGTTTCGCCTGCCTTGGTACGCCGAAAGAAGGCTTTCATGCCCAAGTCAATGCGCACCGCGACATTCTGCAACACCTGGGAGTAGACGGTCTTCATGGCCGGACGTTCCGCCTTCAGCGCCGGAAGCGTCGCCTGCTGATCGTAGAGCGAAAGCGTTTCCTGTCGTCCTTCCCAGGCGGTCTTGCGTTCTTCAAGCAGATGGTTGTAGAGCCAGCGACATTCATCGAGGCTCTTCGTCAGCAGCGTCTCTTGACCATGAGACGGGTAGAGGCGATACTTGAAGGTTTTACGCATACCAATGTTATAGCACAAAGCAGACAGTATGTCAAGGTGGGGGCGCCATTCATCCCCCGCTTCAAAGACGGGGGCTTTCTGGCCCCTCTCGGTAAGCTATCGCTGAACAGAAAAGAGGGCGCTGTCGGTGCGAAGTGTACGCGCTGAGTCACCAAGTTGATCTACAGCCACGGTAGCGCTTAGTGCGCATGTGCAGCGCATGCCTGCACAAACGCGGCAAAGAGCGCCTGGCTCGGCGCATCGGAGCGGGTAAGTTCTTCCGGGTGGTATTGCACGGCGAGCACGAAGGAGTGATCGCGCAATTCCATCGCTTCGGCCACCCCATCCGGCGCCCACGCGGTGATGGTAAGACCAGCGCCAGGGCGATGCACTGCCTGATGATGCAGGCTATTGACCTGATGCGCGCGGATGCCAGTGATCGCAGCGAGCCGAGAGTCGGCGGCGATCTCGATGCTGTGCGCCAAATAGTCGCGGGGATGATCCGACCAGGCATGGCGCTGGCTCTGCAACGACTGAGTGGGCAGGTCTTGATAGAGACTGCCACCGCAAGCGACGTTGAGAAGCTGCATCCCTCGGCAAATACCGAAGATAGGCGTTCCCCGTTGCAGCGCCTGCCGGGTCAGCGCCAACTCCAACCGATCACGCTCTGGCTGCGAAGTCTCGCAGACAGGCAAGCGCGCCTCACCGTAGACAACGGGATCGATATCTGCGCCTCCACTCAGCAGTAGCCCATCCAACCGCTGCCCTAGCGTCTCGCAGGCGCCCTCCACCGACTCTTCGTTCACGGGCGGGATAAACAGGGGAATGCCTCCCGCTAGCGCAACAGCGTTGGCGTAGGTTTGATTGTTCGCATAGAGCGCGTAAGGCCGCGTAGGATGGGGTATGGTGAAACAGGGAATACCAATGAGTGGCGCAGGCATACGCCGTCTCCTTCCAATTAGGGCGTTGAACGTATGCTTGGGGTATACCATGCGCGCACGGTGTTTGTCCAGTTATTGGTCTGGAGGACGCGCGCGTTAGATCATCAAGGAGACCGGCGCAATTTCTGGGGCCTCGGCTGATCTGGCCCCAGCCTCCGCCGCTACCAGCGCAGACGCCAGGCTGTCTTCGCTGGCGCTACGCCGTTGGGGCGCCTGCCTTGCCACAAAAGCATCATGCTCTCGCCGCTCGGCGCCCGCCCGGATCGTGATCACCAACACACAGACAAACCAGCCGATCAACATGCCCAGCACAATGTTCGCAATCATGAATTCATCCTCAACCTGCGTGGGGTAACGGTTGCGACCACATCCAGTTCGCAACGCCGTTCATCACTTGTGACGCACGCTGCTGATGGGGTGTAACATGGGCTAGCCTGCTTGCTCATATATGCTAGCCCATTGCTCCTGCGGATGACAGGTATCCAAAACTTCGACACCAAAGCCACCTGACAGCTAACCCTGATCGTCGGCGATGGTAGCGCCGTGCTCCTGCGTGGTCGTTTCGTCTGGCGTTCGTTCCAGCAACGCCGCCGCCACCGGATGGCGGGCGAGCGCACTCCCCATCCACTGGGTTAGTCGCTCGGCGAAGCGAAAAGGTTCCTCTTCGACGATGTTGGCGCCTGCATTGGGGATCACAGCCAGCGTTGCGGTCGGGTTGAGCGCCGCCAATTCCTGGAGCGCGGCGAGCTGGCGCTGCGGCTCACGCTCGCCGCCAACAAGCAGGACGGGCGTTTCAAGCAGCGCAAAGGCATTATGAATGGGCAGGTCTAGTTCGCCGCTGAACAACGCCAGCGCGGCATGTTCGCCGCCGAACTGGTGTGCGCTTGCGTACAGATGATCGAGCGTTTCACGTGAAACAGCGCCTGCGCTGCTGTAGCGCCCCGCCTGCCGCCGCAGAGCAGGGCGAGCGCTCAGCATGGCATAGGGAACGATTCCCGCCCACAGCCGATGGGTCAGGCGCGCCAACGTCTGCCGAGTTGTTGGCGCTGTAGTGTCATCTGATGCGAGATGCGGCGCGACCATCACCAGCCGCGAAAACAGCTCCGGCGCGTCAGCGGAGGCCCGAAGCGCAATGTTGGCGGCCCGGCCACGAGCGATCACTACCGCCGGTTTGCCCACGACATCCCGCAGGAAGCCTCGTAGCGTCGCCGCATAAAACTCCCCAGTGTACGCAACCGCCGGACGCTCCGACATACCCCAGCCGAGCCAATCGGGAGCGTAGATCCGATGCGTCGTAGTCAAACGCGGGAAGAGACGGCGATACTCAAAGTTTGAGGCGCCAATATACAGATCGTGGAGTAAGACGATTGGCTCGCCATCGGCTGGCCCGGCGACGGAATAATATACCTCGTTGCCGTGACGACGATCAATTTGCCCATCGCCAGGGAGTCCACTGTCGAGCGGCTGAGGTGTGGCCAGCAAGTGACGCGCGGTAATCGCCAGGGTTGCCCCCGCGACACCGACGCCGAACGCCAGTGCGCCACCTTGCGTCCAACGCAGGGCGCGTCTAATCAATTTCGAGCGCATACTCTGTTCCCCTCCTCGTTCTCCTCGTTCTCTTCATCGTCGGTTCTTCAATCTGTTCGTTGTTCGTTCTGCTGGCCGCCCCCAGAGCAAAGCCATCTCCATTGGTGAAGACGAGCAATCCTCTTGCCAGGGCGCGAGAACAGACGGACGACGCCGAATATCATGCTGACCGCTCAAGTGGTACAATCGAGGAAAGCCGCATGTGGCCGCGCCTGGGCGTCCCTGACGGGCAATACATTCCAGGCGGCGATTCGAACGCATGATCGGGCAGATCTGCTACAGTTTTAAAAGCCCTGTTGAGAGAAAGAGGAGCGCGCATGCGCGTGATCGAGACGTTGGACGAGCTAGCGACGGCGCGGCGGGCATGGGCGCAGGCGGGAACGCTGGGCTTTGTCCCTACGATGGGGTATCTGCATGCAGGGCATCTCTCGCTTGCGCAACGCGCCCGCGCGGAGAACGACATCACGGTCGTCAGCATCTTCCTCAACCCCACGCAGTTTGGCCCCAATGAAGACCTGACCCGCTATCCCCGCGACCTACCACGCGACCTCGCCCTATTAGAAGGCGCCCAGGTGGACGCGGTCTTCGCTCCCAGCGTCAGCGAGATGTACCCGCAGGGTTTCACCACCTATGTCGAGCCAACGGGACTGCTTGTTGAGCGGCTGGAGGGCGCGACACGCCCTGGCCACTATCGAGGCGTGGCGACGGTGGTGGCCAAACTCTTTCTGCTGGTGGGGCCACGTCGCGCCTACTTTGGCCAGAAGGACGCCCAGCAAGTCGCGGTGATCCGGCGCATGATCGCCGACCTCAATCTGCCGATCAGCCTGCGCGTCTCGCCGACCGTACGCGAGCATGACGGACTGGCGATGAGTAGCGGCAACGCCTACTTGCACGGCGAGCAACGAAGCGCGGCCACCGTGCTAGCC
>VFSW01008388.1_pt1 | contig 14844 bp, 18 predicted proteins | sample 5358111 | NCBI WGS metagenome assembly VFSW01 (sample SAMN11554181, study PRJNA540505) | mine drainage metagenome | isolation source: sediment from site ElyBrook_90M | place: USA: Ely Copper Mine, Vershire, VT | collected 2017 | reverse complement strand
AATTTCTTTGCGACGTGGTGCCCGCCGTGCAACGACGAGGCGCCGTGGATCGAGACCTTGCAGCAACGCTACGGCAAGCGCGGCCTGCACGTCGTCGGCATCGACATGGAGGAGAGCGCGCCGCTCGCGCAGCGCTTTCGCGCGAAGTACCATTTGACGTATCCCGTCGTCGTCGACGCCGGAACGCTCGAACAGCTCTACAACATCAACGGCTTACCGGTGCACGTCTTCATCAAGCGCGACGGCACCATCTACCGCAGCGTCATCGGCGAGATGTCGAAGGCGGAAATCCAGGCGGACGTCCGAGCGATTCTCTAATCGCGTCCGGCAGACGCGCTGAGGTTCCGTTTGCCGAATCTTGACGTTCGGCGGTAGTCCGCAGGCCCGGCGACGACGTACCATTGTATGCGCGCGGCGCTTTCGGCGGTGCGGGACAATAGGTTGGGAACGCCGATCTTTCTCAACGTCACCCCCGCGACGCTCGAGCATCCGGCCTTTCACGCAGGAACGATCGTCGCGCTTCTCGCGGAGTACGGAGTCGAGCCGTCGCGCGTCGTCATGGAGATCACCGAGCGAACGATTCGGGATTTGGATACGGTGGTACGGCGTGTCGGGGAAATTCGAGAGCGGGGCATACGCATCGCGCTCGATGACGCGGGAATCGGAAGCTCCGGCTTGACGTTGCTCAGCTCGCTGCGCTTCGATTTCGTAAAACTCGATCGCAGCGTTCTGCTCGAGGGGCAGCGAGCGAACGCGAGCGGGGTCATTGCCGGAATACTCGCCATCGCCGATTCGATGGGAGCGGTGCTGATCGCCGAAGGGATCGAAAGTCCGGAGATGCTCGAGTTCGCACGGACTCTCCACAAGAGCGTCCCCGTGCGCAGCGCCGGCGTGCACGCGTTCCAAGGCTACTTTCTCGGACGGCCGAGAATCGTGACGCCGTCGTGCGACGTAGCGTCGCTCTTTGGGGGATTGGACGGCTTACTGCCGGCGGCGCGCTAGCCTCGCCATCCACGATGCGAAGGCCCGTTCCGAGAGTTCGCCGGACGCCACGCCGATGACGGCCTCTACGAGCTGCTCGTCGGAGGCCGTAAGCTCATAACCGTTGCGCTCCAAAAAAACCTCGAGCAGAACTGCAGCAACGCGTTTATTTCCGTCGACGAACGGATGGTTGTTGACGATCCCAAGCGCGTAGAGTGCCGACAACCGAGGTACGTCCTCGGACGTGTGTGATCGGGCGTTCTTAGGGCGCGCTAACGCGGAGGATAGCAGACCCGGATCGCGGATTCCCGCGCTTCCTCCATGTTCCGCGATTTGCGCCTCATGGATCGCGATGACGAGCTGCTCGCCGAGCCACTGGAGCTTGCTACTTTGCGAGCTCACGAAGCGCGGCGCGCCTTCTTTTCATGACGCGCTCGGCCGTCGACATTTGCTTCTCGAACTCCGGATCGTACGGGGTGACGCGGAAACCTTCGGACGACTCGGTGAGGTAGAGGACGTCCCCGGCGCCCACGTGCAGGCGCGAAAGGATTTCCTTAGGTAGAACCGCTCCGACGGAATTCCCAATCTTCATAAGCCTCAGGCTGGTCATCGTGATCTCCGCGGTTATAACACGTGTTATTACGCTACAGCTTAGCCGATATCGGCAAATAGCGCAAGTTTCGAGGGCCTCAGGGGATCAGCAGCCCGATGCCGGCGCCGGCGTAGGTGAAGCGCAGCGTGGGGTCGGCGGTGAGCGTATGGCCGTACTCGGCGTCGACTTCGAGATGGCTTCCGAATAGGCGCTGCAACCCGACGTCCACGAAGGCGCGATTGCCGGCGTCGGGTGCCGGACGCGAAACGTCGACGTACTCGACGTACGCTTGCGTCGCGTCGTCGATCTGCTGCAGGACGAGAAGCGACGGCGTGAAGGTCCCGTATTTAGCATGAACGCCCGCCGCGCTCGAGCCGCCGGTTGCGGCGAAGGAGAGCGTCGAGCCGACCGACGTCGTCGGGGTCAGATTGTACGAGACGTCGGCATTTGCGGTGTAGGTCGCGTTTCCGGCGGTTAGCGTACGCGCGCCGTCCGGCGTCGAGTAGAGACCGTCGAAGCCGACCTCCCAGCGCGGCGCCGGCGGGAGCTCGTACTTGAAACCGATTCCCGTATCGGTGAATCCCGCAGAGCTGCCCGTCGCGCTGCGTTGGAGAACGTCATTCGGAGCGACGAGGTCGAGTTCGAACCGCCGTGCGACGCCGTAGCGTATGAAGCCTTGCGCGATCTGGATTTGCGTCGTGCGGCTCCCGCTCGGGCCGATCTGCGCGTTCTGGTATCCGAGCTCCACGAGCACGGCGCCGCGCTCGGCAGCGCAGGGGCTATAACCGATCGTTGGGCGATTGAGCTCGGCGAGGAGGCCGGCGCAGGGATCCGGCGTCGGCGCCGGTGCGGGAGTCGCAGCGGTTGCGAGAATTGACGAGAGCGCGACCGCTGCGATGCGAATCGTCACGATCCACGCGTGGTTCTTCAATTGCGTTCCCATTCCGCGAGCGAATTCGGCGATTTCGCGGCCAGTTCCCACGCGATCTGCGCCGTGCCGCAGACGGCTGCGAGGCCCGCGATCGCTTTTTGCGGCCAAAGAAGGCATCGCATCCGATCCGAGAATCTCAAACACCTCGGAGGTGGCTATGGACTGTCGTATGGAGCCGGCTAAAGCGTTCTCTCTCCCAATTGCAGTGCTCGCCGCGTTGGCCGCGTTTCCGTATTCAGCTCATGCAGAGACGCTGCCGCCGGCCTGGGTCGCGTTTGCCCGAACGTGGAACGATATCGCGGGATATAGTGCGACCGTTACAGTTTTCGAACAGAAGGGCGCTCAGGTTCAGAATCTGATTGTCGATTACACGTTTCGCAAGCCGTCGAGCGCGGTCGTGCACTTTGAGCAGGGTCCTAACGCGGGCGTGACGCTCGTGTGGAACGGCGGAACCACATTGACAGCCCACCGCGGATCGGGATTCCTGGCGCTCTTCACGAGGACGCTCCCCTTGCACGATTCCCTTGTGACGACGATCCGTGGGGCTTCGATCGACCAGCTCAGCTTTGCAGCGATTCTCACCCATGCGCAACAGACGCCGGGAGCGGTCTCGCAGGGTCCTGGGCCGATAATCAACGGCGTCCCTACGGACGCCGTAACGCTGATCCCCACGGGGGTGGTGCGGGACACTGGCTTGACACTCGAAGTCGTTGATATCTCGACGGTCACGAAGCTCCCGCTGCGCGTGCTGGGCTACGAGGGCAGTAAGCTCGTGCGTACGATCGAGTTTTTGGACGTTCGCGTATTACCGTAGTCGAACGCCGCGACTTCTTGCCGATTGCACGCTCTTGAATCGGGTCGATGCACCAGGTTCCGCCGGTCCTTCGACTCCGCTCCACTTCGACAAGCTCAGTGTCGCTGCGCTCAGGATGACAGCGGCAACGCCGTCGGCGGATTCAGGAGCGACCTTGCCCGCAATAAATCAGCGTGCGGGCCTCAGGCGCGAATCGCGTGCGGGCCTCAGGCGCGGCTTAGGGAACCTTAGGGCTTGCGCAACCGCTGGTTCGCGTTATTCATGATATACATGTCGTCGGCGTGCCGCATGCCGAGAAAACTCTGGTCGTAAATGATCGCGACGTATTGGCCGCGATGAACGTCCCGCATCTGATACGTCGTCCTTCCGTTGGCGGAAAAGATGCGATCGAAGTGGGGTACGATCTCGAAACTGAGAATCTGACCCGTGTGTGGATTTCGCACTTTGATATTCGTCGTCGAGACGTGGGTCATCTCGCCGTAGAATGTCGAGGCCGCCATCGCGATCTGCGGCGAAAGGAGAGCCACGGTTACCGCGACGACGATCGCGTACCGGCGCAAGCGTATGAGATTCATGTGTCGATAGTTCCTTATGAGCGAATGGTGAGGGCGGTAGCTATTGACGCGTTCGCCGCGATAACGGTCTCCTAGGAGCTTGTCGGACTTGGGCTATTTCCGGATTCCGGTGTCGAATTTTGTTCGAAGACGAGGCGTGAAGAGGGAGCGAAGCCGTAGCTTCGTGACCGATGAGCAACGAAGTATTCGGGCAAAAGGGCCGCAGCCGTAGGCCATTTGTTGAACATGTGGGCGATACTCCGACAGGTTCCTAGTCTTCAGTCAGTTGGAATACGGAGTCCAGGCGCGTGAGGCGAAAAAGCCGGGCAATAGACGGCCGTACACCGACAAATCGAATGAGCGAGTCCGAATGAATCCGTCGCATCGCATTATTCAGACGCACGAAGCAACCGAGAGCGCCGGCGTCCACAAAGCGGACTTCGCTGAAGTCCACGGTAACGTATTTCCGGTTCGCACTCGGCTCCAATCGCGCGAGCAGCGCGTCCTTGTTAAAGCAGTCGAGATCGCCGTGCAAGACAAGCAAGCCTTCTTCAGGAAGAAGGGATGCGGAAGTACTCATGGGGGACGCTTTCTCCGGTAATACTGTGTCGCCGGCATCCTTAATACTAGACCCGGCCTGCGTCGAAAGGCTGTCCGCTTACGCACAAGAGGCCCGAGTTCGTCACTCGGGCCTCACAGCGCGTAAGCGTTTACGCCACCGTAGTAGCCCCCCGCAAGGGTGCCCGGCGCCGTCCGCTTCCGAGTAGGGAAACACGAAATACGAGTGGTAGAAATTATACGAAGAAGGGAGCTTTCCCAAGGAGCGCTATGAATCGTGGAGATGACGGCCGGGGGGTCTCATTGAGACTGGATTTGCTCCAGCAAAACTCATTATTACGCGGCCTAACGGGTCCCGATGCGGAGGCTGCGGCGAAGTTCGGTCGGCTCATCGATCTTCAGACCCGGCAAGAGATCTACGACGCAAATGCTGAGATACGCGAGGCGTTTTTCCCGATCGGCTCGGTACTTTCCGTGGTCGCGCGGCTGCGGAACGGCCAAATGATCGAGGTGGGAACGATCGGGCGCGAGGGGGTCTCAGGTATTCCTCTTCTGCTCGGCTCTACGACATCCGCGAACGAGAGTTACTGTCAGGTTCCGGGACTGGCGATCTCGCTTCCCGCAGCGTTCTTCACCCATCTGCAGGAAACGAATCTCGCCTTTCGCCGATTGCTCGATCAGTATTTGCAGGCGTACATTAACCTTCTCGGGCAACTCGCCGCGTGCAATCGTCTGCATAGCGTGTACGAGCGATGTGCGCGTTGGCTTCTTCTGACGCACGATAGGGTGAAGTCCGACGTTCTTCCGCTGACGCACGAGTTCTTGGGAATGATGCTCGGAACGCGACGTTCGGGCGTCACCATGGCAGCGGCTACACTTAAGGCTGCCGGATACATCGACTACGGCCAAGGACGAATCACGATTATCGACAGGCCCGGCCTCGAGGCTGCGTCGTGCGAGTGCTATGCGGTCGCCAGAGGACAGTTCGGCGATTTATTGGGATAAGGATTCTAAGCGGCCTTCAGGACGAGCGCGCCGTCGTGCAGCGCGATCTCTGCTACTTCGCCTTCCTTGATCTCGCCCCGCAGGATTGCGGACGACAAGGGCGTGCTAATTTGGCGCGCGACGGTTCGCTGGACGTAACGAGCGCCGCTTCCGGCGGCCATCGATTCCAACGCGAGAAAGCGCTTCGCATCCTCCGATAGACGCAGCCTGACGAGCCGTGCGTCGAGGCGATGGGCGAGCGCGTCGACGTGAATCGCGACGATCTCCTCAATCTGCTCGATGCCCAGCGGCTCGAAGGCGACGACCTCGTCGATGCGGTTGAGCAGCTCCGGCCGCAGCACGACCTGCATGTCATCCTCCGAGAGGTTCGTCGTGAGGATGATGATTGCGTGGCGAAAGCCGATCGTGCGGCCTTTGGCGTCGGTGAGGTGGCCGTCGTCGAGGATCTGCAGCAGCATCGCGGCGACGTCGGGGTGCGCGCTCTCGAGCTCGTCGAAGAGAACGACGCAGTAGGGCCTCCGGCGTACGGGCTCCGTGAGCTGCCCGGGCGCGTCGTGCCCGGCATACCCCGGCGGCGCGCCGATGAGGCGCGAGATCGCATGTGCCTCGCTCAGCTCCGAGAGGTCGACGCGCACGAGCGCGGCGTCGGTGCCGAAGAGCGCTTCCGCGAGCGCTTTGGCCAGCTCCGTCTTGCCGACGCCGCTCGGGCCGTGAAAGAGAAAGCTCCCGAGCGGCCTGCGCGGATCGTGCAGGCCGGCGCGCGCGCGGCGAATGGCGTCGGAGACGGCGGAGATCGCGCGCGTTTGGCCGACGACGCGCTTGCCGAGCGTTGCCTCGAGATCGAGCAACTGGTTCGCTTGCGACTCCGTCATCGTTTCGACGGGGATGCCGGTCCACTTCGAAACGACTGCGGCGACGTCTTCGCGCGTCACGCGCGCAGCCCCGAGGTCGCCGGTGGTTCGACGCAGCGCGACCGAAGCCGCCGCTTCGTCCATGAGATCGATCGCCTTGTCCGGCAGAAAACGATCGGCGATGTACCGCGCGGAGAGCTGTGCCGCGGCTTCGAGCACGGGGTCGCCGACGATCACGTTGTGGTGCGATGCGTAGCGATCGCGCAAGCCGCGCAGAATCTCCAGCGTCTCCTCGACGCTCGGCTCGTTCACCATCACCGGCTGGAAGCGGCGTTCGAGCGCGGAGTCGGATTCGACGTACTTGCGATACTCGTCGAACGTCGTGGCGCCGATGCACTGCAGGTCGCCGCGTGCGAGCTCGGGCTTGATCATCGCGCTCAAGTCGAGTGCGCCTTCCGCAGCGCCGGCGCCGACGAGCGTGTGCATCTCGTCGATGAAGAGGATCACGTCGCGCGCGCTCTTGCGGACTTCGTCGAGGATGCGCTTCACGCGCCCTTCGAACTCGCCGCGGTACTTCGTTCCCGCGACCAGCGGGCCGAGCGAGAGCGCCAGAACGCGCTTGCCGCGCAGCGCGGCCGGGACGTTGCCGGCGACGATGCGCTGCGCCAGCCCTTCGACGATCGCCGTCTTGCCGACGCCGGGCTCGCCGACGAGCACCGGATTGTTCTTGCTGCGGCGCGCGAGGATCGCGATCACGCGCTCGATCTCTTCGTTGCGGCCGATGACCGGATCGAGCTTGCCGTTGCGTGCAAGCTCGGTGAGGTCGCGCGAAAAGCTCGCGAGCGTCGGCGTGTTGGCGCCGCGCAGGCGGCGCGTGAACTCGTCGACGGGAGAGGTGCCCGACGGTCCTTCGCGGCGCAGACGGTCGGCGAGGATCGCGCTGCCCGCCAAAAGGCCGGCCGCGGCGAGCGAAGCGCCGATAAGCGGCAGTGCTGCGTTGCGGCGCGCGCAGGTCGCGCACAAGCGTTTATCGCCGTCGAGGGCGATCGCCGGGCGCGTACCGCACGCGTCGCAGGTGACGTTCGTCATGCTTTACGGCTTCGCGAGAAAGACGACGTTCACCGTTTCGCGGATGGTCGTGTTCCCGGCGTCGAACTGCGTCGGTGCCGCCGCCGCCATGACGCGCAGCGTTTGCGGCGCGGGTGCGTACTCGTAGCCGAGGCCGATCGACGCGATGCCGATGACGTGCAGACGCGCGGCGCTCGCGATCGCGTCGGCAGTTGCCGTTGCATTGGCTACGGCTCGCTGGAGCGCTTCACGGCTGGCGCTAGTGGTGTCCGAGAGCCCAAACGAGACGCCGACTTGCATTGCGCCGGCGAGCGTCGCCGCGTCGACGACGCGACCGGCAGAGGCGAGCTGGCGAACCTTGACGGTGAACGAGCGGTCGACGGTGTAGCCGGAGCGGTCGTTGGGCGGGGGCGTGTAGCTGACGTTGTACGACGCGAGCGTGATGTCGTCGCGCGCTACGCCGGTTGCGACGACGGCGGCAACGATGCGGTCGTAGACCGACGCGTTGTCGCTCACGGCGACGCTTGCGCTGTGTCCGTCGTACGTCTCTACGGAGGCGCTTACGACGGCTTGATCGGGCGCGAGCGTGACGACCCCGGTGCCGGTGACGGTGATCTGCGTGGTCTGTACGGTCTGCCGCTGTGCTGCTGAGGCGGAAAGCGGGGAAAGAAGGAACGGCGCGATGAGAAAAGCGCAAAGGGGTCCCGCGCCGCGTAGTCGGTGCAGCGCCGTTAGGAGGAAATAAGCAGGCATGTCTATCCTTTCTTGGATTATTGTCGGATTCATCGTCGGTGCCGTCGCCAAATGGATCGTTCCAGGGCTTGCGCCGGGCGGAATTCTGGGCGACATCGTCATCGGGATTCTGGGCGGCTTCATCGGGGGCTGGATATTCCGGCTCTTCGGGCATCAGGGCGCGATCGGCTTTTGGAACTGGCATAGCTGGCTCGCCGCTGTCCTCGGCGCGGTTGTCTTGCTTTGGGCGGCGCGGGCGATTTCGGGCCGGCGACACGTCGTGTAGAGGCTTCCTGGGCCGCCGAGGTCCCCTTGGGGCCCTCGCCTAAGTAGGCGTTCACCATGGCGTACATCATCACCGAACCGTGCATAGGCACGAAGGATAAGTCGTGTGTCGACGTCTGTCCCGTCGATTGCATTCACGGCAAGGATGAGGACGAAATGCTCTACATCGATCCCGAGGTCTGCATCGACTGCGGCGCTTGCGTCTCGGCGTGTCCGGTCGAAGCAATCTTCGCCGACTCCGACGTTCCCGAGAAGTGGCAGAACTACGTCGAGATCAACGCGGAGTACTTCAAGAAGGCCGAAGCGTGAATCGCCTCGTGCTGACGCTCGCCGTCGTCGCGTGCGCCGCCGCGCCGGCGAGGGCGCAGATGGTGCCCAGGCCGTTTCCCACCGAGACGCCGGCGTCGTCGTTCACGCCGCTCTCCACGCCCGCGCCGCAGATCGGTCCGCCGATGGCGGTCGACAACGTGCTTGCGGATTCGATTGAGTACGACGGCAAGCCCGTGCAAGCCGTCGGCACCGTTCGCAACTTGCGCACGGATACGACGCCGGGCGGTCCGGTTCTGCAGTTCGATCTCTGCGGCCACCGCTGTATTCTCGTACTCGACGCGACGAATGCGACGGTCGCGGATAACGCAACTGCAACCATCACCGGCACGTTCCACCGGCATTTCACGCGCGGCCGCTTTTCGCAGGACGACATCCTGCTTGATATTCCCGGCGGCCCTCCGCCGTACGATTCGCAGAACTGGCGCCGCGGCCTGGAGGGAAACTTTCCGCCGACGCCCCGCCCGTAACAGGCTGTTAGCTCGCGAGCGTAACCGCGAAGGTCGTTTCCGGTTGCGCGACGACGACGTCCGCCTGCTCGAGCAGCGTCGAGGACGCATCGGAGGTCGGAACCGCCACGATGCTTTTCACGGCCCGGGCCTCGGTGCCGTAGCGCACGTGCTGGGCACGCAAGAAGACGTTCTCGGCCGGTGCGGCGCGGCGCTCGCCGCGTAAGGCAACGAAGAGACACTGCACGATGCCGACGCTACGCAACTCGTTCCCGTCCCGCGTGAACCCCGCAGCGTATTCGCCGCCGATGCCGATGTCGAGCGGCACGACGATGCGGCCGCCGTCCTCGAGTTGTCGCCACCACGCCGCCGGAATATCGTTCGCCTGCGCCGAGACGACGATGCGATCGTACGGCCCTTGCGCAGCGAAGCCGTCGTGACCGTCGCCGAGCACGACGCGCACCGCTTCGTAGCCGCACGCATCCAACGCGATGCGGGCGCGCTGGACGAGATCGGGCTCGACCTCGACGGTGACGACGAGCCCGTGCGGGCCGGCGAGCTCTGCGAGCAATGCGGCATTGTAGCCGCTACCCGTGCCGATCTCCAAAACACGATTGCCGGGCCGGACGCCGGCGAGCTCGAGCATCCGCGCGAGCATGCTCGGCTGCGAGATCGATGCCACGGTCTCGCCACCCGCGCGCTTGATCGAGATCGCGCGATCGGCGTAGGCCTCTTCCTCGTCCACTTCCGGGATAAAACGATGACGCGGAACGCTTCCGAAGGCTCGCGCAACCGCGGCTTCTTGCAGCGCGCCGGCCCGTTGCAGGTCGGCGACGAGATGCTCGCGCAACTGCGCGTCTTCCATTTGCGCAGCCTTCGGCGACAGCCGACGAGGGCCTCGGTACCGCGCATGCGAAGCACGCGAGCATGGCCGATAGCTGGCTGCAGTATGGGTTTTCCTACGCTCCGTGGGTGTTGTTCGGTCTTATCCTGCTCGTCGCGTTCATCATGACGCGCGGGCAGAAGGCGGAGCCTGCGAAGATCGGCCAGACGTTTGCTTGCGCCGCGTGCCGTCGTCGCGGCTCGCGCGATCAGATGGTGACGGTGAATCGCGAAGGTGCCGTCATGTGGTACTGCCGCGAATGCGCGCAGCCGCTCCCCGAACCGGCAAACTCCTCGTCGCGCTAATCCTCTTGCGTGTAGCCCTTCAGCAACTCGTGCATGCGGCCGGACATCTTCATGGCCTCTTCCCATTCGCGCTGCCACATGTTGCGCCCGAAGATGAGGCCGACGCAGCCTGCCTGCATCGCGACGTGCGCTTTGTGAATCGTGTCCTCGTCGCCGAGCTTGCTTCCGCCTGAGACGAGGACGAGGCACGTACCGGCCGAGCGCACGACGCGGCGAAGTGCGTCGAGCTCGTCCGGGTTCATGGAATCGTAGGGCTTGGGCATTTGCGACGCCGTTGCGGCATTGTGCTTCGGCTGGTTGAGCTTGATGACGTCCGCGCCGACCTCGAGCGCGACGCGCGCTGCGTAGTCGACGGCGTAGAGTGAGTCCTGTCCGCCTTTCGCCTTGATCGCGGCGCCGCGCGGGTAGGCCCAAATGACGAGCGGCATGCCGTAACGCTCGCAATCGTGGCGGATCTCGTTACACTGTAAGATGTCGGCGTCTTGCGCGGGACTTCCGACGTAGAGCGTGTATCCGACGGCGTCGGCACCGAGGCGAACGGCATCTTCGACCGATGACGTGAGCGGGCTGATTGGTTCGTCGTCGGACGGAATGCTCGTCTTGCCGTTGACTTTGAGGACGAGCGGGACCCTGCCCGCATACGCCGCGTGATAGCGTTGCGCAAGCCCGACGTGCAACGCGATTGCCGAGAAGCGCCCTTCGACGGCGAGGCGGTAGATCCAATCGGTGTCGACCGCGGCGGGGTTGTCGAAGAAATCGACCGGCCCGTGCTCGAGGCCCTGATCGATCGGCAGGATCATCAGCGTTCCGTTGGCGGGGCCGTGCTCGTAGAGCATGCGGTGGAGGCGCGTGCGCTTTCCGGTTGAGAGGCGCATGTCGTCGAGGGTAGGGCGGCGTGCGGCAGTTGCAATCACGGTTTGCGCCTTCGGCAGGGGTCGTCGGCGCCCTTCGACTCGCCGCTACGTGGCGGCTCAGGGTGACGCGACGGAGCGCAGCGAAGTGGCGGCCTGTGAGTACTCGCGTCGGCTTCATCGGGCTGGGTGCGATGGGTGAGCCGATGGTTCGCACGCTCCTGCGCGCGGGCTTTACGGTAACGTCGTGCGCGCATCGCCGGCGGGAGCCGATCGAGCGCTTGCGTGAAGCGGGCCTCGTAGAAGTCGCGGATCCCGCGGCCGTTGCCGATCAGAGCGAGATCACGATCGTCTGCGTTCCCGATGCGCCGCAGGTCGAAGAGGTGATCTTCGGCGAGCGCGGCGTCGCGAGCGGCACGCGCATCGAATGCTGCGTCGTCGACATGTCGACGATCTCGCCGATCGCGTCGCGCCGATTCGCCGAGCGGCTGCGGCGGCAGAGCGTCGGGTTCGTCGACGCACCGGTCAGCGGCGGCCCTTCGCGCGCCGCAAGCGGTTCGCTTACGATCATGGTCGGTGGGGAAGCGGGCGACGTCGCGCACGTCGAGCCGGTGCTGCGGGCGCTCGGAACGCCGACGCATCTCGGACCGGTCGGCATGGGGGAGGCGGTGAAACTCGCGAACCAAGCCATCATCGCAAGCGTGATGCTGGCAAACGTCGAGGCACTCGTGCTGGCCGAGCGTCTAGGAGCGGATCGCGACGCCGTGTGCAAGGTCCTCTCAACCGCGACGGCTTCGAACTACCTCTTGGAACAGTGGCTCCCGAAGACGTGGTTCGCAAAGAACTTCGAGGGAGGTTTTTCGCTCGATCTTCTCCGCAAGGACCTCGCGGCAGCGCTCGAAGCGGCACGGACTCTGGGGCATCCGATGCCGGCTACGGGGCTCGCCTATCAACTCTACACCGCACGCTCCGCAGAAGGAGACGGCGCACTGGACTACAGCGCGATCGCCAAAGCCTATGAACGAGACGATTCCTCCGAAGCAATCACGCGGAACGTTTCCTAAGAGCCCCGATTTCAACAAGAAGATTCTCGTCGTTGACGACGAGTCTGCTATCCTGAAGACGTTGCGCTTCAACTTGGAGCGCAGCGGGTATGCGGTGATTACCGCAACCGACGGTCGCAGCGCGATCACGCTCGCGCAACGCGAACAGCCCGACCTCGTCGTGCTGGACATCATGCTACCGGTGCTCGACGGCGTCGAGGTGTGCAAAGAGATCCGCAAGTTCAGCGCGGTGCCAATCATTATGCTCACCGCGAAAGATCAGGAGATCGACAAGGTCCTGGCGTTCGAGCTCGGAGCGGACGATTACGTCACCAAGCCCTTTGCGCTGCACGAGTTCCTCGCGCGCGTCAAGGTTCGCTTGCGCCGCCCGGCGCCGGCGCCGGACGGGCACGAGGAGGCGATCGTCCTCGGCGACATCGCGCTCGATCCGTCGCGTCAGCAACTCACGGTGCGCGGCCGAGAGGTTACGCTCGCGCCCAAAGAGTTCTCGCTCTTGCGCGTGCTCATGGAGAACCAAGGACGCATCGTAACGCGCCAAACGCTGCTGGATAAGGTGTGGGGATACGATTTTGACGGCGAGCAGCAGACCGTCAGCGTCCACGTGCGCTGGCTGCGCGAGAAGATCGAGCTCGATTCCGCACGCCCGCGGCACATTCTCACCGTGCGCAGCCGGGGATACATGTTCAGGCCGTGACGGCGATGCGCGATATCATCGACCGCGTCTTCGGACGGCGCGACGAGCCGCCCGAACGGCCGGCGCCGCAAACCGAGCCTGCCGGCGCCGTTACCGAGGGGCTCTTTTCGCGGCTCGTCGGTGCGTTGCCGACCGGCGTGCTGCTCGTCGACCGGGCGCTTCGCGTGCGTTACGCAAATGGCGCGGCAGGTGCCGTTTTTCGCTTCGATCCCGAGCGCGCGATCGGCGAGCACCTGCTCAAGGCGGTCGCGAACGTCGAGCTCGAGCAGCGCGTCCACGAGGCGTTGCTCGGGGAGGCGTCGGTTGCGCCGATGGTCGTGCAGAGCCGCGCGGAGCCGCGGACGTACCGCATCTCCGTCGCGCCGCTCGAAGCGGGCGAAACCGCAGCGGCGGTGATCTTTGCCGAAGATCAAACGGAGATGCTGCGCGGCGAGCGCGCGAGCCGCGAGTTCTTGTCGAACGTGTCGCACGAGTTGCGCACGCCGCTCTCCTCCATCAAGCTGATGCTCGAGACGGTGATCGCGTCGTCCGACGACGAGGCGCGCGATCTCTTTCTCCCGCAAGCGCTCGCGCAGGTAGATCGCCTCGTCTCGCTCGTCCGGCGTTTGCTCGAGCAAGCGCGCACGGAGTCGGGCCAGTTGAAGCTCGACCTCACCGACGTCGATCTCGAAGCGTTGGTGCGCCCGATCGTCGCTGCGTTCGAGCCGCAGGCGGCGCAGAAGGGCGTGCACCTGCAGATCCACCCGCGACGGCCGGTGCGCGTGGAAGCCGACGGCGAGCGGCTCTCGCAAGTACTCGTGAACTTGATCGACAATGCGCTGCGCTACACGCAGGAGGGCGGCACGATCGCCGTGGAGCTCGACGCTGCGGCAAACGAGGCGGTCATGCGCGTGCGCGACACCGGCGACGGCATCCCCTACCGCGACCTGCCGCATATCTTCGAGCGCTTTTACGTTGCCGATCGCTCGCGGACGCGCGAGAGCGGAGGCGCGGGCCTCGGGCTAGCGATCGTGAAGGGCATCGTCGACGCGCACGGGGGCGCGATCTCCGCCGAATCGACGCTCGGAAGCGGAACCTCCGTGACGATTCGCATCCCCATCGTACGCGGCAGCTCCGGCGCTTCCTTAACACGCCCTTAACGGACCCCAGGTATTCTGGGGCTGCATGGCCATCATGCGTGGGATCGCCAGTCGCGGGATGAGCACTATTGCCGTCACCCCAGCCATTCGGAGGGTTCCCCACATCGAAGTCGCGCCGAAGCTTCAGGTCAGTCACCTCGACGTCTATTACGGAACGTTCCGCGCGATCTGCGATGCTTCGCTCGACGTTCCAGGCAATCACGTCACGGCACTCATCGGACCGTCGGGGTGCGGCAAATCGACGTTCATCCGCGCGCTCAACCGCATGCACGATCTCACGCCGGGCACTCGCGTCAAGGGCCGCGTGCTGCTCGACGGCTCGGATATCTATGCGGCCAACGTCGATCCGGTGACCATCCGGCACCGTATCGGAATGGTTTTTCAGCGACCGAATCCGTTCCCGAAGACGGTCTTCGAAAACGTCGTCTACGGTCCGCGCGTACACGGCATCCGCAATCGCAACACCTTGATGGAAATCTGCGAGCGCAGCCTGCGACGCGCCGCACTCTGGGAAGAAGTGAAGGACCGCCTCGATCGCTCCGCATTCGATCTCTCCGGTGGACAGCAGCAGCGCGTCTGCATTGCGCGCTGCCTCGCTGTCGATCCTGAGGTCATCGTCATGGACGAGCCGGCGTCGGCACTCGATCCGATTGCGACCAGCAAGATCGAAGACCTAGTCGCGGAGCTGACCAAGGATTTCACCGTCGTCATCGTCACGCACTCGATGCAGCAGGCGGCGCGCATCAGCGATTTCACCGCGT
>VFSW01008387.1_pt1 | contig 14846 bp, 9 predicted proteins | sample 5358111 | NCBI WGS metagenome assembly VFSW01 (sample SAMN11554181, study PRJNA540505) | mine drainage metagenome | isolation source: sediment from site ElyBrook_90M | place: USA: Ely Copper Mine, Vershire, VT | collected 2017 | reverse complement strand
GTTAATTCCCAGATAAACATCGCCCAACACCTTGAGGCGAAACTTTTCACGGCCAATTTCGACGAAGCCAAAATGCAGCAGGCCCTGGTGCGAATTCTGGAGAACGCGGTGGAAGCCATGCGCGGCGACGGCCTTTTGCGGGTGCAGACCCGCAACCTCATACTTCCCGAGCCGACCCAGGATTGCACGGCCAAATTGAACGCCGGCAATTACGTTTGCGTGGAGGTCTCCGATACCGGGCGCGGCATCGTTCCCGAAGTGTTGCCCCGCATCTTCGACCCTTTTTTCACCACCAAAGGCGGCGAACATCGCGGGCTGGGGTTGGCGTGGGTTTATGGCATCGTCACCAATCACGGTGGCGGCGTGGCGGTATCCAGCACACCCGGTGTCGGCACTTCGGTGCGTGTTTATCTGCCGGCGAACCGGAAGTTCGTGCGGGAGACTCCCTCGGGGGCGATGGATTTGACCGGCAAACAGACAATCCTGCTCGTTGATGACGAGGACCTGATTTTAACGATGGGTCAAATGGTGCTCACCACCTACGGCTACACCGTCTTGACCGCCAATAGCGGCCACAAGGCCCTGGACCTTTTCTCCAAGTGGAAAGATTCCATCGGCCTTATCGTGACCGATCTGGTCATGCCCGGCATGAGCGGGCGCGAGTTGACAGAGCAGATTCTGCGGATTGCCCCTCATTCGCGGATCGTGTGGACCAGCGGTTACGTGCGCTCCTCCGATTCGCACGAGCCCGGGCAATACCTGCAGAAACCGTTCACCAGCCAGGAACTTCTCCGCAAAGTCAAAGAGGCGCTGGTGGAGCCGCGGATTTAAATTGATTCGGGCGCCGGCGGGTCGCGACCAATAAAATCGAGGCGGGAGGTTGTTATGCGCCAAAAAAGCAATTTACCCGGCATAAGTTGACATTATCATCGTTTGCGGCTTCAATTGGTCTTATGCAGATTGAAAGTTTAAAAGTGTTTTGTGATCTGGCCGAGACGCAGAGCTTCACCAAGGCGGCGCAAATTAACAAGGTGACCCAATCGGCCGTAAGCCAGCAGATCAGTTCGTTGGAACAGCAATTCAAGTCGTTGCTCATCGAGCGCAGCAAGAAAAAATTCCGGCTCACGCGGGAAGGCCAGGTGCTTTACGAATACAGCAGGCAAATCATTCAAACCTATGACTCCCTCCAAAATCGCCTGCAGGAAATCAAGGATATTATCTCCGGCACCATTCGCGTGGCCACCATTTACAGCATCGGGTTGCACGATTTGCCTCCGTATCTGAAAAAGTTCCTCAAAGCCTTTCCGACCGTCAATGTGCATGTGGAGTACCGCAGGGCCAATCAGGTTTACGAGGATGTGCTGGGAAATGTGGTTGACCTGGGGCTGGTGGCCTACCCGGCGCGCGATCCCAAGCTGGCGATGGTGGCGTTGCGCACAGACAGGCTGGTGTTGATTTGCCATCCGCAACATCCGCTGGCCGGGAACAAGACGGTCAAACTTTCGCAATTGAACGGGGAGAAATTCATCAGTTTCGAGCCGGACATTCCGACGCGCAAGGCAATCGACAAAGTTTTCAAGGACCATGCCATCGAAGTGCAGACGGTCATGGAATTTGACAACATCGAAACGGTGAAACGGGCGGTGGAAATCGAAGCCGGAATTTCCATCGTGCCTCAAGGGACCATCGTGCAGGAGGTGGCAAAGCAAACGCTGGCCGAAGTAAGAATCGAGGGGGCCGAACTGGTGCGTCCGCTGGCCGCCGTTTATAAAAAGAGCAGGGTCCTTTCCCCGGCCATGAATCAGTTCATCAACATCTTGAAAGGCTAGACAAAAGCCTGCGCCACGCCGACAGCCATCCGTCTGGATTTGGAGAACGAGCCGCAGCCGGGCATGGTGCTCATCAAGCCGCCCGACAAAGGCGGAAAGGCGCGCATTTCGGAGGAGGATTATATCCAGCCCGGATATTTCACACTCTGGGCAGCGAGCCTCGCCCTTACCAAATTTTGAATTTGCGGGCGCGGGGTGTCCGGTGGGGTGAGACTCTGTCGAACCCTGATTTTTTCCCAGGAAATCGAGTCACGGCTCGACAGAGACAGAACAAATAAGAGCTGCCCGGCTTCGCGGGCTGTCTCGCCCCACCAAATTGTGAGTTTACAGGCGGATCGTCTTCGGTGGGGTGAGACTCTGTCGAACCCTGATTTTTTCCCAGGGAAATCGAGTCACGGCTCGGCGGGAGACGCCAACCTTTAAAAAGGTTCATTGTGCCAATGAACCCGTTAGCCGGAGGTTCATTGGGACCCTCGCCCTACCTTGCGTAGTGTTGGCGACTCAAAGCTGGTGTGAAATATCCGGGTTGGGGCCGCCCGAAGCGATCCCAGGCGAGCGCGCGGGCTGCTTTCGCCACCGGTCCGGTTTTTGCCCGCGGAACACGCGGATTACGCGGATTGGGGCGGGCCCGAAAGGAAGGGCACAGCGCGGCGACTTTTGGGTGAGCAATTCGCCCATTGGCATCCAGCGTAAAATGTCCAAACTCCAGGGCTGGCCGTTCCGCGACGCCCTGATTTCATGGGCGGGTCATGTTCCTGTTGGTGCTGTTGGCAACGGCGGCTTGCCAGCGGCGGGGTTTGGCGTTTAAATCTGCCCTCGGATGAAATTAAGCCATTCCAAATCCACGCCCAAAAAAAACACCTTGCTCCGCCGGTATTCGAGCATCGTGCTGGACGGACCCGGACGGGCGCCCAGCCGCGCGATGCTCTATGCGGTGGGATTTGCCAGGGAGGACTTCAAAAAGCCGATCGTCGGCATCGCCTCGGCCTGGAGCATGGTCACGCCGTGCAACGCGCATCTGGATCAATTGGCGCGGGAGGCCGAACAAGGCGCCAACCGCGCGGGCGGCAAGGCGATCATTTTCAACAGCATCACGGTGTCCGACGGCATTTCAATGGGATCGGAGGGCATGAAGTATTCATTGGTTTCCCGCGAGGTCATTGCCGATTCCATCGAAACGGTCGTGGCTTGCGAGGGAATGGATGGGTTGGTCGCCATTGGCGGATGCGACAAGAATATGCCCGGTTCGATGATTGCGATTGCGCGGTTAAATCGGCCGGCGGTGTTTGTGTATGGCGGAACGATCCTGCCGGGGTGCGTCACGGGGGATCCGCGCAAACTGGACATCGTTTCGGTCTTTGAAGCCGTCGGCGCCCATGCCAGCAAGAAAATTGATGACGGGCAGTTGGAGCGCATCGAGTCATGCGCCATTCCCGGTCCCGGTTCATGCGGCGGAATGTACACGGCCAACACCATGGCCAGCGCCATTGAAGCGATGGGCATGAGTTTGCCCAACAGTTCCGCGCAGAACGCCGTTTCAAAGGAGAAAAAGGAAGACTGCCAAAGGGCCGGGGCGGCTGTCTTTGCCATGCTCGAACAAGGCATTCGACCGCTGGACATCATGACGCGCCGCGCTTTTGAGAATGCCATCACGGTGGTCATCGCCCTGGGGGGCTCCACCAACGCCGTCCTGCATTTGCTGGCAATGGCAAACGCGGCGGGAGTCAAATTGGAACTGAAGGATTTTACGCGCATCGGCCGCCGCGCGCCGGTTTTGGCCGACTTGAAGCCCAGTGGCAAACATCTAATGTCCGAGTTGGTCGCCATCGGCGGCATTCAGCCGATGATGAAGACGTTGCTGGAAGCCGGATTGCTTCATGGCGATTGCTTGACAGTCACCGGCAAGACACTGGCGCAGAACCTCTCTCATGTGCGGCCTTATCCGTCCTCCCAGCAGATCGTGCGCCCGCTTGGCGATCCAATCAAAAAGGACAGCCATTTGGTCATTCTCCACGGCAACCTTGCTCCGGAAGGGGCGGTGGCAAAAATCACAGGCAAGGAAGGCGCATTCTTTGAGGGCGTCGCGCGCGTTTACAATTCCGAGGAACAGGCCCTGCAAAAGATTCTGGATGGCACGATAAAAGCGGGCGACGTGGTGGTGATCCGTTATGAGGGCCCCAGAGGCGGACCGGGCATGCGCGAGATGCTCGCGCCCACCAGCGCCCTGATGGGCAAAGGTCTCGGCAAAGACGTGGCTCTGATCACCGATGGGCGCTTTTCCGGCGGCACGCACGGATTTGTCGTCGGCCACATCACGCCCGAGGCTTACTGCGGCGGCGCGCTTGCGCTGGTGAAAAACGGCGACAAAATAATAATTGACGCCAAAAAACGCGCGATCACGCTCGCCATTCCCGCCGGGGAAATGAAAACGCGGCGTCAAGCCTGGAAATCGCCCAAGCCCCGTTACGTGCGAGGCGTGCTTGCCAAATACGCCAGCGCCGTGACATCCGCCTCGCTCGGGGCCCTCACCGACAGCGGCCTCAAACTTTAACCATTGGCTTTAGCCATTGAGAAAGAAAAAAACGCGACGCGGATTATCGGCCCGATAAGTAGGCTTCCATCTGATCGATGGCGGCGCTTTGGGCTGAAATGATCCAGTTGACCATGTCGCCGATGGAAACCAGGCCGGTCATTTTGCCATCATCGATCACAGGCAAATGGCGAATATGTTTTTCGGTCATCAGCCGCATGCAAGCTTCAATGGTAAGCTCGGACGTCGTGGTAATCACGTTCGTTGAAATGATTTCGCGCACCCTGGTATTGCGCGACGTTTTGCCCTCCAAAGCGACTTTCCGGGTGTAATCCCGTTCCGAAAAGATGCCGACCAGCCGTCCGGCTTCCATCACCGGCAACGCGCCGATATTCTTCTTGGCCAGCAACTGAATGGCCTCGAATACGCTGGCTTCGGCGGGAATGGTCCAGACAGTCGTGCCTTTGTGATGCAAAACCATTCCAATTGTGCCGCCGGTCGTCATGGCAATGGCGGAAAGATAAGTCCAGACAACGCCGATGTCAACAAAAATCTAAAAATTCGCGCGGCGGTGCGGACGGCGGCAATTCATTTATTAGTGTTTATTCGAGCCGCTTCATGGTTTATAACTTTCAGCGATGAATCCAACTCAACGAGCATGAAACCGAAACACCTTCTTACGCATCGCATTATAACCAAATCGGCGTTTGCCGGATGGTTGCTGTTTTGCATTCTACTTTTAGCCGCAACCCTCTCAATGGAGGCGGCTGATGACGCCGCGCAGGGAAATCCGCCCAGGGCCGACTTGGTGTACATCGGCTCCGGGAACAGGAATATCTATATTTACAGAATGAACCCCGCCACTGGCGCGTTGCGGGAGGCGGCGCCGGCGGCGTCCGTCGGGCATCCTTCGTTTTTGACGCTCACGCCGGATCATCGCTTCCTTTATGCGGTGACGGAGGGGGGATCCAAAGGCAGCAGCAAGGTCAGCGGATTCTCGATCGATGGGCAAACTGGCCGGTTGACGTTCATCAACGACCAGCCTTCGGGAGGGGCCGGGCCCTGCCATGTGGCGGTGGACCAAACGGGAAAAGCGCTCCTGGCCGCCAATTACGGCAGCGGCAGCATGTCCGTTTTTCCGATTCAAGCGGGCGGAGTTTTGGGCGCAATGTCCGGCTTTTTTCAGGGGCAGGGCTCCAGCGTGAACCCGCAACGGCAGGAGGGGCCGCATGCCCATTGCGTTGTGACCGCTCCCGGCGACCGGTTTGCGCTGCTGTGCGATTTGGGATTGGACAAGGTCTTTGTCTTCAAGTTTGACCCCGCCAACGCTTCCATTTCCCCCAATGATCCGCCCTTTGCGCCCGTCAAACCCGGCAGCGGCCCGCGCCATATTACGTTCCATCCCAATGGCCGGTTCGCTTACTTGATCAGTGAAATGGCCGAAACGATAACCGCTTTCGCCTATGACGGCGGACGCGGGATTTTGCGCGAACTCCAAACCGAATCGACCGTTCCCGCGGATTACACCGCTGCCGGCACCGCCGCCGAAGTGGTCGTGCATCCGTCGGGCAAATTTGTTTACGGGTCAAATCGCGGCAATAACAGCATCGTCGAGTTCGCCGTGGATGGCGCCACCGGTCATTTGACCCTTGTGGGGTGGTGTCCAACCCAGGGCAAAACCCCGCGCAATTTCGAGATCGATCCGACCGGCACTTTTCTTCTCGCAGCCAACCAGGATTCCAACTCAGTGATCGTTTTTCGCTTCAACCCCGAAACGGGCGCGCTCACGCCTGCCGGCGAAAAAATCGAAGTGGACACGCCGATGTGCGTGAAATTTTGCCCGCTCTAAAGAAAATTCGCATGATGCCGCCGCCATCGGCGTCTAATTAAAGAATCTATATGCGAGCGCGCCGCCCCAACGAGAACCGGATCCGCAGCCGCCGAGGTAACGAGGCGGACGATAAACGGAGATGCCAAAGGGCGCCCGTCCATCAAAAATGAACCGGCTCTTCCATAATGCGACCTTGATCCTCTGTTGGCTGTTGTTTGTGAGTTCCATCGCGCTTGCCTCCATCGCCGGCGCCGCTTCGCAACCCTCCACCAACCAAATCCATTGGGCTTTTCAAGCTCCGCAACGGCCAACGGTTCCGCAAGTCAAGGATAAGAATTGGGTTCGCAATCCTATTGACAACTTCGTCCTGGCCGGCCTGGAAGCCAAAAATCTCAAACCCTCCCCGCAGGCCGACAAAATTACGCTCTTGCGCCGGCTCAGTTTGGATACAATTGGTCTTCCGCCAGCCGTCGCGGCGGTGGAGGCGTTTGTGGGCGACCATCGTCGGAACGCCTACGACCGCCAGGTTGACCAAATGCTCAACTCTCCACATTTCGGCGAACGCTGGGGGCGGGTTTGGCTTGACGGCGCCCGTTATGCCGATTCCGACGGCTACGAAAAGGACAAACGGCGGGAGGTCTGGCGCTACCGTGATTATGTTATTGACTCCATCAACCGGGACAAGCCGTACGACCAATTCATCATTGAGCAAATCGGCGGGGATTTGCTGCCCCATGCCACACAGGACCAGCGGGTGGCCACCGGTTTCCTGCGCAACTCGATGCTTAACGAGGAGGGCGGCATTGATCCCGAGCAATTCCGGATGGAGGCGATGTTCGACCGCATGGATTGCATCGGCAAGAGCATCCTCGGCCTGACCATCGGCTGCGCCCAGTGCCACAATCATAAATTTGATCCGCTGACGCAGGAGGAGTATTACCGCATGTTCGCATTCCTCAACAACGACCATGAAGGCCAGCAAGTCGTTTATTCTCCCGACGCACTGATGAAGATCGCCGGCCTGCGCCGGCAGATGGCGCAAATTGAAAACGACCTCAAGCGGCGCAATCCCGATTGGACCAATCAAATGGCCGCCTGGGAGGCACAAGCCTCCCGAGATTTGCCCGGTTGGACGGTCGTGCGCCCCGCCGTCGAGGACATTTCGACCGGCGGCCAGAGGTATCTATTGCAGGCGGACGGTTCTTTTTTGGCCCAGGGTTACGCGCCAACCAAGCATACCGCAAAATTCTGGTTGACAAACCAAATGACCGGGATTTCCGCGATTCAATTGGAATTATTGACTGATCCCAATCTTCCCTGCGGCGGCCCGGGCCGGTCGTCCGAGGGGACATGCGCCTTGAGCGACTTCAGCGTCCAAATCGCGCCGGTGGACGCGCCTGATAAACTGGTCAATGTGAAATTCGCCTCCGCCACATCCGATTATCAGCAGCCGGAGCGCGACCTGGAAGCCGAATTTGATGACAAATCGGGCCGCAAACGTGTCACCGGGCCGGTCAGCTTTGCCATCGATGGAAATGAAGACACCGCCTGGGGGATTGACGCCGGGCCGGGCCGGCGCAACGTCCCGCGCAAAGCCGTTTTTCAATGCGCGACCAACGCCGGTTTTCCGGGCGGAACGATTTTCGTCTTCAGCCTCCAGCAAAATCATGGCGGATGGAACAGCGACGAGCACATGAACAACAATCTGGGCCGGTTCCGCTTTTCCCTGGCCACCAATGCCGCGCCCGTTGTCGCCGACCCTGTTCCCAGCCGCGTTCGCGAGATTTTGTCCACACCCCGCGAAGCCCGCTCACCCGCGCAGGTTGCGGCGGTCTTCAGTTATTGGCGCACCACCGTCGGGCAATGGCGCGATGCCAACGAAAAGATCGAATCTCTCTGGGCGCAATGGCCCGCGGGCGCCACTTCCCTGACACTCATCGCCCGCGATGAACCGCGCGAAACCCACATGCTCAAACGCGGCGACTTTCTTCAGCCCGCCAAGGCGGTCACTCCCGGCGTCCCGGCATTTCTAAATCCATTGCCGCCGGGGGCTCCGTTGACGCGGTTGACGTTCGGCAGATGGCTTGTTGACCGAAAATCTCCGACCGCGGCCCGGGCCATCGTCAATCGGATTTGGCAAAGCTATTTCGGCATCGGGATCGTCGCCACGCCGGAGGATTTTGGAATGCGGAGCGAGACGCCATCGCATCCCGAGTTGCTCGATTGGCTGGCGTGTGAATTGATGGACAGCGGATGGAGCCTCAAACACATTCACCGATTGATCGTCACCTCCGCGACCTACCGCCAATCCTCGGCCGCATCGCCGGATTGGTACGCGCGTGATCCTGAAAACAGGCTGCTGGCGCGCGGCGCGCGCTTTCGAGTGGACGCGGAAATTGTGCGGGATATTGCGTTATCGGCGAGCGGCCTGCTGGCCACGAATATAGGCGGCCCGAGCGTTTTTTCCCCGGCTCCGGCCTTTTTGTTCCTTCCGCCCGCAAGTTACGCGCCCTTTGAATGGCCCGAAGCCACGGGCGTGGACCGCTATCGGCGCGCGCTCTACACATTCCGCCGCCGCTCGACGCCTTACCCGGCCCTTCAAGTCTTCGACTCGCCCAACGGCGAATCCGCCTGTGTGCGCCGGATGCGCTCCGACACGCCGCTGCAAGCCTTGACGACGCTCAACGAGCCGTTGTTTGTCGAGTGCGCGCAGGCGCTGGCAAGCCGCGCGCTGAGCGAAGGCGGCAAAACCGACGCCGATAGAGTCAATTATATGTTCCGGCGGGTTTTGAGCAGGCCCCCCGATTCGGACGAACAAAAGGCGCTCCTGGGATTGCTGGACCGCCAGCGAAAACGCATGGAAGACGGCTGGCTCAACCCCGTTGAAATAGCCACCGGCAAAACCGAGCCGCCCGCCGCGTTGCCCGGCGGAGCGACGCCCACTCAACTGGCGGCCTTGACCGTGGTTTCCCGCGTCGTGCTCAATTTGGATGAAACAATTACGAGAGAATGAAAATGTTTTACAGACGCAAACAGACGGAACAGAGAGAGGAAGGAGCACACGACAGGCCCCGGCCACAGAGGGTGGGACCGGCCTCTGGCCGGTTGATTTTGGCGTCCCGCCAAAATCCCGCGCGCGGTTGCATGCCGCGATTCAGAGCGCGCCTCCGCCGGGCCGGACCTGTTCAAACAATTCTTCGCCCCCAAAGCGTTCACACTTATTTATGAAACCACTCGACATCAACTCGCTAAACCTGGAGGCGAGAAAACACATCACGCGCCGCTGGTTTTTTAAACAATGCGGCGTCGGCCTGGGGACTCTCGCGCTTGGCTCGCTGCTGCAAGACAATCTTTTTGCCGCGCCGGGCGTCAATCCAATGGGCCGGAAATCGCCGCACTTTCCGCCGACGGCCAGGCGCGTTATTTACCTGTTCATGGCCGGCGCGCCCAGCCATTTGGATTTGTTCGATTACAAGCCGCAGTTGGCCAAATTCAACGGCACATTGCCTCCGCCGGATTTGCTCAAAGGTTATCGGGCGGCGTTTATCAACCCGCAATCCAAATTGCTTGGCCCAAAATTCAAATTTGCCAGGTATGGCAAATCCGGGGCGGAACTCTCCGAACTGCTACCCCGCCTGGCCGAAGTGGTTGACGACATCACAATTGTCAAATCTCTTAAAACCGACGCCTTCAATCACGCGCCCGGCCAGATTTTTCTCAACACCGGCTCGATGCAATTTGGGCGCCCCAGCATCGGCGCATGGGTCACTTACGGATTGGGCAGCGAGACCCGTGATTTGCCGTCGTTCGTGGTGTTTAGTTCCGGTTCCAAAGGCACCAGCGGCGGCGCTTCCAACTGGGGCTGCGGCTTTTTGCCGTCCGTGTATCAGGGCGTTTTGTTCCGCAGCCAGGGCGATCCAATTTTGTATCTGGCAAACCCGAAGGGAATCGATACAGCGCTCCAACGCGATTCGTTGGACGTCATCCGCGAATTGAACCAAAAGCGCCTCGGAACAATCGGCGACCCGGAAATTGCCACGCGCATCAGTTCATTCGAGATGGCCTGCCGCATGCAAGCCAGCGCGCCGGAGTTGATGGATATCGCCCGCGAACCCCGGCACATTTTGGACCTTTACGGCGCCGAGCCTGGCAAACCGTCCTTCGCCAACAATTGCCTTTTGGCCCGCCGCCTGGTCGAACGCGGTGTGCGTTTTGTCCAACTCTATCACGAGGCCTGGGACCAGCACGGCAACCTCACGCACGACCTGCGCAAAAACTGCCAGGACACCGACCGCGCCTCCGCCGCATTGGTCAAAGACCTAAAACAACGCGGAATGCTTGACGACACCCTGGTAATCTGGGGCGGTGAATTTGGCCGCACACCAATGGTCCAGGGCGGCGACGACGGCCGCGACCATCATCCCAACGCCTACACAATGTGGCTGGCCGGCGGCGGCATCAAACGCGGCCTGTCCCACGGCCAAACCGACGATTTCGGCTTCAACGTCATAAAAGACCAAGTCCACGTCCACGACCTCAACGCCACTATATTGCACCTGCTGGGTCTGGAACACACCAAACTCACCTACCGCTTCCAAGGCCGCGATTTTCGTCTGACCGACGTGCATGGAGAGGTGGCGGAGCGATTGCTTGCATAGAACGGGAGTTCAATTTCAACGGCGAATCGCGCGCGGTTTTGTTATATCATTTTGCCCGGAAACTGGTTGAATGCGTTATGAAACGCGGCCCCACCGGCTCTGAACTGAGGTAACTATTCAGCGCCGTCGCCGTCCGGGTATGGGGCAGGCATCCTGCCGGCATCCTGCCTGCCGGTTAGCCCGGCTTCCAGCCGGGCGTTCCAGCCGGGCGCTTCTGGCATCAGTGCTGAATAGTTACCAGGTTAAACATTGGGTGCCTGTCGTTTGCACTGGCGGGGAAAATCTTGTCACCGCCAACCCGGCCAACCACTATTGAGTGAAAATTCTTAACGATGAAACGCGCCCCAACCGTATATCTCGTCGGCGCAGGACCGGGCGATCCGGGGCTGATGACGCTCCGGGGCGCCCAGTTGCTCGGCCGGGCGGATGTCGTGGTTTATGATGCTCTCGTCAATGGCGATCTTCTGCGTCTGGCCCCGCCCGGCGCGGAGTTGATTTACGCCGGAAAACGCGCGAACGACCATGCCATTCCGCAGGAGGAATTGAACCAATTGCTTGTCGAAAAGGCCCGCGCGGGCAAGCGCGTCGTGCGCCTCAAAGGCGGTGATCCTTACGTCTTCGGGCGGGGCGGGGAAGAAGCCCAAACGCTGGCCGCGGCCGGAATCGCCTTCGAGGTGGTTCCTGGAATTTCCTCCGCAATCGCCGCGCTCAATTATGCAGGCATTCCAGTTACCCACCGCCAACATTGCTCCAGCTTCACCGTCATCACCGGACACGAAGACGCCGCCAAAGGCGAGATGGCGGTGGATTGGGCGCAAATTGCCAAAACGCCGGGAACGAAGGTCATTCTCATGGGCGCAATGCGGGTGCGCGAAATCTCCCAAACCCTTGCGACCAATGGGATGGACGAAAATACGCCGGCCGCGATGATTCAATGGGGCGCCACCGGTCGCCAGCGTTCCATCGAGGGAACCCTCAAGACAATTGCCGATGTGGCCGGGGCCGCGAATCTCAAACCGCCCGCCGTCACCGTGCTTGGGGACGTGGTCAAACTACGGTCCCAACTGAACTGGTTTGAGAAGCGCCCGCTCTTCGGGCGGCGCATCGTCGTCACGCGCACACCCGATCAGGCCGGCGAATTGTCGAGCCTGCTTCAGGAACGCGGCGCAGATGTGCTGGAGATTCCCACCATTCGCACCGTTGCGCCGACGCAGCGCCAGGTGCTTGCGGACGCTTTGCTGGGATTGAACGCTTATGATTGGCTCATTTTCACAAGCCCCAACGGCGTCGCCGCCTTTTTTGACTATTTTTTCAAGGCGTTCGACGATTTGCGCGACATTGGCGGTGTGCGCATCGCCGCAGTCGGTCCTGCCACCGCCGCCCGGCTCCGGGAACTGCATCTCAAGGTTGACGTGATGCCCAAGGAATATACCGCCTCAAAAATTGCCGACGCCCTGGCCCAATACGAAAGCATAGAGAACCTCAAAATGCTCCTGATGCGCGCCGAAGTTGCCAATCCCGAGCTGCCCAAAAAACTCGAGGAAATGGGCGCCATTGTCGATGACGTGGCCTGTTACAAAACCGAACCGGAGACGGAGGATCGCAATGGCGCCGCCGCGCGATTCCTCGAAGAGGGGGCCGACTGGATCACCTTCACCAGCAGTTCGACGGTCGAGCATTTCAACGCGCGCTTTAATCTAAAGGAACTGGCCGCTCGCCATCCGCAACTCAAGCTCGCCTCCATCGGACCGGAAACCAGCAAGGCGCTCGCCTCGCTGCACATCAAACCCACCGTCGAGGCCAAAGACCACACCATCGAAGGTCTGGCAACGGCAATCCAGACGGCGGAAACGTGAAAGAGAACTTGCGCAAAACCAACGCGATAATCAGGATTCAACGGTCTGAGCGGTTCGACCATTGATATGCACGAAGGCCCATTTACCGAGCTTCCGCCCAACTTGCCCGTCCCCAAGGACGACGGCGCCTGCGCCCATCTTATGGGCCGGGCGCTGCCGGACATCGCCCTGCTTTCCACTTCGGGCGGCCTCGTCAATCTTCGCCAGCGGCCTGGGTTGATCGTGCTTTACGCCTATCCGATGACAGGCCGCCCCGGCGTCGCGCTTCCGTCAGGCTGGGACGAAATTCCCGGCGCGCGCGGTTGCACTCCCGAGGCGTGTGCGTTCCGCGATCTTCACGGCGAGATTCGCAAGCTTGGCGCCGAGGTCTTTGGGCTGAGCACCCAGCCAGGCGATTACCAGCGCGAGGTTCACGATCGGCTCAATCTGCCTTTCGACCTGCTGAGCGATGAAGGATTCGTCTTCACCGACGCCCTTTCCTTGCCGACTTTCTCAATCGCTTCCATGCGGTTGTTGCGCCGGGTGACTCTCATTTCACTCTCCGGCGTCATTGCGCGCGTCTTTTACCCGATTTTCCCCCCGGACCGGCACGCCGCGGATGTGGTTTCTTATCTGGGAAGCCGCAACGGCTAAGCCGGCGGCGTTTGCCTTGACCAGAATGGATATGGACCTTCCAAGAAACAATTACAATTTATTTGCGGCGCCTTACGGGGCCAGCCGGTCAATACGCCAGGAGCCGTCAGATTGGCGGGTGTAGAGAAAACGATCGTGCAAGCGGCTGGCTCTGCCTTGCCAGAATTCAATTTCCAGCGGCACTACGCGAAAGCCCCCCCAAAATGAGGGAAGAGGCACTTTGCCCTCGCCGAATTTGCGCTTTATCTCCCCCAATTTTTCTTCCAGAAGCGAGCGCGTGGTGATGACGGAGCTTTGAGCCGACACCCACGCCCCCAACTGGCTGCCGCGCGGGCGGGTGATGAAATAGGCCAGCGTCTCGGCGGTGGAAACTTTCGCGGCGGTCCCGCACACGATTACCTGGCGTTCCAAAGCCAGCCACGGAAAAAGGAGCGACACATTGGGATTGTCGGCAATTTGGCGGGCCTTGCGGCTCTCCAGATTGGTGAAAAAGACGAAGCCGTGCTCGTCATAACTTTTGAGCAGGACCGTGCGGACGAGCGGCCGCTGATCGGCCCCGGCGGTGGCAAGACTCATCGCGTTTGGCTCAATGACTTTTGCGTCCATTGCCTGCCCAAACCATAGGGCGAATTGATCGAAGGGGCTTGGCTTGAGGCCGGCCCGGTCCAATTCGCCGCGCGTGTATTCCGAGCGGGATTCAATCTTCATCACATTGTCAATTATTCCAATATCCTTGAAAACAGACGGGCTGAAAAGACAAAACACATTCCAATTGGCGCGTTGGCGCTGAAAAGAGGTATGAGGATAAGTTAAACTTGTCGCGAAATAAATTAGATAAACTAATAAATTACGCTCAAAAAGGCCGGCCCCCTCCCGTTTTATTAGTAAGTGGTTCATATACAAATGCTTACACATTAGCACAATCATTTGACATGCTTATGTTGCGGTGTTACGCTGGTTTAACCAAACGTCGGGGAGGATCGGGTGGGATACCCGTCTTTAGCCGTCGTCAGGCAGTAAACAGATTATAGAAATTTTAAATGAGTGAATCAACTGTGACGCCATCGCCTCCCGCCAATGGCGCAAATGGACCCGGTCAATCGGCGGCGGCGGTCCCGGACGGCAACGGCGCGAAGGTTTCAAGAATCTCGGAAGCCGTCATCCGCTTCGCGGGCAATTCGCAGGACGGCATTCAAGCCATCGGAGGCTTTCTGGCGCGGCTGGCCGGCCGCAGCGAGCAGGAAGTGATGACCTTCATGACCATCCCTTCGACCATTTCTGGAGGGCCATCCATTTTCCAGGTGCGGATTGGCTCCGGAGAAGTGCTAAGCGCCGGCGATGAGGCCGATGTCCTGATGGCCTTTTATCAGCATTCCTACGAAAGTCATATTTCGTCATTGCGAAAAGGCGGGATCGTTATTTACGACGCCGATCATGTGCAGCCCAAACCCGAATGGGAACACGAGTTCCATCATGTCCCGGTCCCCATCTCCAGCCGCACGGTGGAAG
>VFSW01008386.1_pt1 | contig 14847 bp, 33 predicted proteins | sample 5358111 | NCBI WGS metagenome assembly VFSW01 (sample SAMN11554181, study PRJNA540505) | mine drainage metagenome | isolation source: sediment from site ElyBrook_90M | place: USA: Ely Copper Mine, Vershire, VT | collected 2017 | reverse complement strand
ATTATTACCCCTTCTAACACTTCAGTACCCTCTCTAAAACGCCGCTACGCTGACCCCCTTAAAGACATCAAAGTAGATTGGACGAATCTCGTGCGAGTCCTAAAGGATATGGGGATGGTCGCGGAGGAGAGCAAGAAGGAAGAGGCGGAAGTGCCGGTCGAGCATATCTGGCCCGTAGCTGCGGCGGATAATACCGAGGGGCAAAATCGCCTGGTCCATGCTACGAAGCCTTATAAGCGTGTTGCCTTCATTTCAGATCTCCATTTTCCGTTCAGCGACCGTCCTGCATTAACGGCGACCCTAGCATTTCTTCGGTTTTGGAAACCAGACTTGGTTATCGTGGGCGGAGACATGTTTGATTTTTATAGTATTTCAGACTATGACCGTGACCCAGGCAGGGCGTTTACGATTCAGGATGAGTTCGACTCTGCCCGTGGATTGATTGGTGAGATAGATGCACTGGGGTGTGATGTTCACTTCTTTATCGGAAACCACTGCCATAGAATGTTCAGACTCATCTCGCGTAACCCTGGACTCTACAAGCTTCGGTCATTGGACTTTAAGCGGGCAGCGGAATTGCCGGATAGATGGACGGTCTTCCCATCACAGACGCATTATCGTATTGGCTCTCTCCTATTTCTCCACGGCGACCTCGCTGGCCGTGGGGGTAGCGTAATGCACGCGGCGGCTGGAATGTTAAGAAAACTAAGGACTTCCTGCCTATTTGGGCATTGGCACCGGGCTGGGACGTTCTATGAGACGGACTATAGTGGGACAATTCGAGGGGCATTTGCGAATGGGCATTTGAGTAGCGTGGAAGATGCGAAGTACATAGCCGCGCCAGATTGGGCACATGGCCTTTCCACTGTCACATTTGACCATGAACTCGACCTATTTGCCGTCCAGCAGCACATCATTGTTGGTGGGAAGCTAATCTATGATGGCAAAACGTTCGGTTGATTATGCCCCTCACCTTCGGCAAGGCAATCCCATTGTGGGTCAAGCGAGCAGCGCGTAAAGCCTATCATCAACAAGTCCTAGACGATGAAGGTTGGAACATCCACGTTGAATTTGCCACTAAGAAGGCACTGGGTTGGTCGCCGCGTAAACAGATATGGGGGTTGACCACCTACTTCAGCGAATACAAATCTGCCATCATTCGGCTCTATCGGGGAATCAAACAGGACGAGGCGGGACTAGATGTAATTCGCCATGAGTTCAGGCACTGTGGGGGCTACGGGCGACTGTCATTCCTGATGGATGAGGTGGCGAGGTTGAAAGTGAAGGCTAGACCATCAATTAGTCGCGCTCTGGGGCTGGTGGTAAGGACTTTTAATCGTGAGCTAGAGCAGGCTATCGAAACAGACATTCGCATCTTCAAGCGACTCAGGAAGCGATTGTAGTCCCTTGCGGGCAGAGCCGGTCACCTTACCTTCAGATACCCGTATCTGGCGAAGATTTCCGCCAATTCATCGGGATTACGAATCGTGGTGAATGCCCCCCCCGCTTTTTGAATCCTATCCCGTATCTCCATCTGTGCGGGCCTAAGTTTGTCGCGTTTTGCCTTTATCTCGATCCCCCACAGTCTTCCTTCTAGCTTATCATCGAAGAAACTTGGATAAATGGCCGTGATGTCGGGCCATCCGCTAGTTCCCACCTTCCTACCCACCACCTTCCCCTTGCTGTAAGTTAGGCTCGCATCACTGGTCGTATAGACCCAGTCCAACAGGTTCAGTAAATCGCAACACGCCTTCTCAATCATCTTGTGGGTAGCGTGTTTGAAGTGGTCGTCGGCGTGCTTGAAGTAGGTAATCACTCTTCTTTCTCCCAAAGATAGATGGCAGCAACTATACCCATAAACGCCGAGCAAGCGAAGACCAGCAAAGCAGTAACTGCCCCCGGCCTGGTAAACTCAACTTTGTAGGGATATTCTTTGTTGGCCAAATTCCAGAGTTCTTGTATTGCGGCATAGGTCCAGAAGAGAGCACCCGCCAAACAGTACCCCAGTGCGATCTTTTTCTTCATTTATCTTCCTCCTCCACAATCGAGCACTCCGACTTGCTGTACTTACCCTTCGTCCACTTGACCGTTGCGCCATCTCGTGCATATAAACGTCTCCTCAGAATATTATTCTCATGCTTAAGCATCGCCGTCTTGCCTTGCCAGTAGAGTTGGCGTTCTCGCTCCCTCACCAACAGGGAACTCCTACGCGAGCTTTCTCGTTGGTTAGCCTCAATGATGGAGAGTGCCATTGCAAGTTGCTCCTCCCGTGTCTGGGATGTGCAGCGCAGAGCGTGGACCTGCCTATAGCCGCACTCTTTGCACGGCGCTAGTTGGTCTTTTTCTTTTGCGTCTTCAGCCATTTCAAAACCTCAGTTGCGTTGCAAAGTTCCACATAGTCATGGTGGCACTGGGGGCAAGTTGTGGGTCCCGGCGCTTCCGTGAAGAAATAGCACTGGCAGTGGAGGCATCGGAACTTGCAAATTTGCTTGCTCATTACTTCCTGTTAGCCAAATATCTGCCAAACTTCCAACCTAGACAGAAGAGGAGACCATGCCACAATATCCACAGTTGCCAGCTTTCATATGTGTTCATTGCTTCCTCTCCAACGCCCGGTTCAACATCTCAACCACATCGTGGTCGAAGTACACTATGCGCCCTTGAAAATACAGGCTAAGATTAGGGTCATAACTCATTAGGCTCGCTCCCAGCACGTCCTGTAATGGCTTAGCAAACTCGTGCCAGGCATCTACATAGTCTTCAACCGTATCAGCGGGTTGACCATTTGGTAGTATGTGGGTCATCGCGTCTCTCCCTTTAGCGCAGCATCCGCAATCTCCCAGGCGGCGTGACTCGAACTACACGCTCGGTGCGTACATATCTCAAATAACTCGCAAACGTGTCCACAGTCTCGCCTAATCTCTTCAAGTGCTGCCAGCATTTGCTCGTTGATGTTGCGGTAGTCGGCGGGGAGATATACTGTCAATCCCCCATCGTCGTGCCCAAACCAAGTTATTTCGCCAGGCTGATAGGTAACTTTGTACAGTTCATCACTCATCGCTTCTATTCGCCCCCTCTGGAAAATGCCACTGGTTGCAATAATGCACGCCCCCACAATCGGGGCACCATAGCACTCGCGCATCAATCAGGATTGCACGATGATGGTCACATCGCTCCTCTGGCATTTCCTCACTCATTTCTTCGGTTCCCCCTTCATGGTATGCTCATCCTGCCACTTCGCCCGGACGCTGCGATTATACTCGATCAGTTTAGCCTGTCGCTCAGCCCGTTCCTTCTCCATCTGTGCTCTTAGGGCTGCTATGTGATTCCGTAGATTGCGTTTTTCGGTGTGGGTATCCATTAGGCTAATTGTCCCTCTCCGAGAGATGCGTCGGGAACGACTCTGAATAATCACTACTCCCCAGACATTCATGATGACGCACAAGTTCGGTTTCAAGTGTCATATCCGCCAGTTCCAGGGCAAGTTCCGCCTCATACTTCTCGACTACGGCATCTGCCCTTTCCAGTAAATCGCTTAGCTCCCACGATCTTTCCTGGGCGTCTAAGTATTCTTCGTTGTCTCGAAGCTGTTCGGCTATGACCTCGCGTTGATACTCAGTCACGTCCACGGGTAGCATCTCATACGCTGCCCCTTCCATCTGGTCAAGACGGCGTTGGACTGGGCGGAGTCGTTCGAGTATCGCAATGCGCTGAAGACGTGCATCGCAAAGTAGCTCAGGAAGTGTTGGTTTGTTCGTGTCCATTGAAATGTCTCCTGGGGATTGGGGATAAACGGAGGCGACAATGCTCCCCAACACGGTCGCCTCCTATATTGCCGAGTGTCTTCTATGCGCTCCCATTGACATTCGGCAAACTTGAATCTTCGGCACGACGTAGCTCGGCCAGTTGTAGGAGCTTTTTGCCATGATCCTCAATAAGTGATTGTAGCACCGCTATGCGCTCCTGCTCAGCTTTAATTGCCCTGGCAATGACCAGCATCTTATCGGGCGATAAATTTATCCTGTCGAGCAGCGGCAAGTTGTTTGAGTCCTTCGCAACGACCTTTCTGCCCCTAGCCCACACCTGCCACTCCTCCAAAAAGTAGGAGAATTTGTCTTCCAGCGCGAGGCAGGAGACCAGTGTTGGTCCGTCCAAGCCATAGGCAATGCTATAGACGATAATTTGTTCTTCAGCCATTTTCTGTCCTCTAATCTGCGTTATCTGAGTTTCAGTTTTCGCTCTAACTCCTCAGTGTGGCGCTTCTCTTGTCGCACTAATTCCCGCACATATTCACCCACCGTCCATTGCAGAGCATTGGCGGCTTCTACTAGATATTGTTCAAGCGTCTCACCAAATCTAATCCGCCGTCCTTCGGGTGCTACTTTGTTCTGAATCGTCCTTCTCATCGGGCGGTAGACTACACGAAGTTGATGCTCCTGTCAAGTGGATAATATGCCATTTTGTCACTGGCTGGTGCATTTTCCTATTGCAATCCTCAAAATCCCGTGCTAGACTGCCTATTATGAAGTGGACGAAAACATTGCCGACTGAGCCGGGATGGTATTGGTGGAAGAGCGACCTTATGTCTCCCCGCCCCACCCATATTAAGCGTCTGACGGAGAGCGATTGGCGCGGCTTCAGAGATGTCGGTGATCTAGTGATTCTCACGGGTGGTGGGGGATACTCTACCATAGAGGGTTGGGGCGGAGATACGGCACGCTGGTCAGATACGCCCATTCCAGAGCCAGACGAGCGCGCAACATTTGAGGAAAGAGAGAAATCTTGCCTAGTTTTCCCCACTCCCCCGGAATCTGGAAAGCAAGGCCCGTTCAGCGTGTAAATAGCGTATGGATACGAAGCAGCTTCACAAATGGTTCATCAAGCAGTTCGGGCGGCGTCCGTCGCGGTCGGAATATGCGACACTTCAGCGCAACGTGAATGAGGCAAGATTAGCTCTTCTGGAAGCAGAAGCTGTCCTGCGAATCACTACCGCGTGGGATGAGAAGTGGAAAGCAGTGCAATACACGCGGAATATGATGGAGGATAAGTCATGAGCGAACTACAAATGCCAGAAGCAGGCGCAGTGCTTAACGTCAAGATGATTGACCCATTCGGGCAAGAAGTGATTGTGACAATGCGAGCTATTCTTGCCTCACAATTCACTTCACTCACCGATGCCTACGTGCGAGAAGTGCAGAAGTTACTGGATAATGGATGGGAAATCAATCCCGCGCATAGGTATGAGCGATACTTGCAGACGGGAAGTCCAGACACCCCCAATGTAACCACTGGGGTTACTAGTACCACTGCTCCGGGAACAGAGAGAGCCATCCCACAGGCGGCTCCCAGTCAAGGGGTAGATCATATCGTGTATTCCAGAACCAAAAAGACCATTACCACTGCTTCGGGGACAGAGAGAGCAATTCCACAGGCGGCTCCCAGTCAAGGCGCGGAGTACCGTGATTTCGACGCCGAAGAGATTTTAATGAACTTCAACGATAAAGGGTTGCCTATCTACAAGATAAAGGGCGGCCCATTTAAGCAGTGGGGCGTTGTTGCCTGGCCCGAAGTGCTCCCTAGCTTGGACATTGACGCCACCCAGTTGAAACCGGGACCAAACGTACTGGTCAATCTGAAGGTGCGGGCACTGATGATCGAGGGGAAGGCGAAGAAAATCGTGGGGAGGGCATAATGGCAGTCTACGTTAGATGGATATGCGATGGAAATTGTCCCAATTTCGCAGAAGAAACAGTTACTCCACTTGATGCAGAGGGAGGATTGAATTATCCAGATGAGTGGGGCATAAATGTGGATAACGACAAACTACTATGTCCAACGTGTCTCGAACTAGCCACAAAAGATTTACCGGAACCGTGGATGGCATCATAATGCTGTTAATTATCTGGAATAGTACGATGCTAGGAGTGCATGTCGCACTGAGTATCTCTCTGTCGTTCCCTGCGCGCTATATCTCATTGGCTAGTGCAGGAATGTTTCTTGGCTTGCTTGTCAATTCCATAATAATAGAGGCGAAGAAGAAATGATCTATCACATCGGACTCATTCGCACCATCGAGCAGGCGGCTACGGTGGAGTTCGAGTGCTCATCCGATTCCGAACTAGCCGAAAAGGTGAATGCCCTGCTTCACGGAGTAGGGGCGATCCTGTGGACAGATAATGATGCGTCCCTGCCAGTGGTAGACAGCATCACGGAGGTGCCGGAATGACTGACCAACTCTCGAACGACACCATCTCGAAACTTATCACGGCGACTGAAGAGCACGAGATGGAGGCTTTGCGGCGTGAGAACGCTGCTCTCCGTGCGCTCATCGCACAGTACGAATTAACAATTCAGGGATTGAAGCAGGCTCTGGAACTGCTCTCCCTAGAAAATTCCCCGACCAAGTGAGTGGCAAAGAAAGCACATAGTGGGTGCATTGTCAGTAGGAATGATGATGAGTTACAGGCTTTGCCCGCAAGGGAGTAAGCACAAACGCGCCCACAACGGACGAAGGGCATCACGCGATGCTTCAGAGTCCGGTCTGTTCCAGTGTATGACAGTAGGTTGGAATTTCGAGTCAGGGATGACTGCTCGGCTGATGCTTTGTAGTGGCGCACCACGACTAATCCACGTGGGAGCCTAACGAAACGACCGACGGGTATCAGTAGGTTGGGGAATGATGACTGATAGGGAACGCATTCGTTGGCAATATGGGGCATGCACCCGTTGTGGGGAACCTAGAGGGGTGGGTAGGGAAACTCGGAGACATTGCCGCGATTGCGCGAAAATTAGGACAGCAAGCAACCAAGAAAAGAAGAGAGAGAATCTGGCGAGGGGTTTATGCGCTGTTTGTGGCAAATCACGCGATGGAACTGGAAATTACTATTGTTGCCGGTGTGCCGAGAAAGCCCGTGAGAGGCAATCCGCCTGGCGAGACCAAGCGCGATTAGCAGACCGATGCGTGGCGTGCGGCCAGTCTAATGACTCTCAGGGCGACAAATGCACCACTTGCGTGGAAAAATACAACGCATCACGTAGGAAGCCAAACCCGGTAGCAGATGAGAGATTTTAAGTTTGACGCTCAATACGATTTATGGGAGGGGAGAGGCGGGTCGAATCCCGCAGCGACGTGGGCCAGGGCGCAGAGGGTGACAGAGCCTTTGGACGAGCACTGATCCCCACGGCTCAAGGCGTCTACTAGAAGACACCCCTCCCATCCTGTTTTGGGCACGCTCAATTCAACATTTGAAAGGACAGAACAGTGAGGAAGATAAAGAAAGAGTCACCGGTTAAGCTGCTAACGCCAACAGAGGTGAAATACATCCACGAGGTAATGCTTGACGCGGGTGAGGTTTTGAGATGTTTTTATGCGCGGGGTGATTGGTTAGAGCGGAAGGGCACGAAACTGATGATGGAAGAGATGCAACGAGCAGAGGATAGCTGTTTGATTGCCCTACGCTCACTGACCAAGGAAGAATAGCCAATGAAACACTGCCCCCAATGCCTGAGAGAGTTTGACCACGCGGGAGACTACTGCGGTCTACTGTGTGCAATGACGGCGATGTGGGAGGGACAGGCGAGGGACTGGAAGGCGGGAGAGAAAGGATTTTATGGTCCGGGCATTGAGGAACTGGTCGGCGACGACGACCCGAACTGGGATGCGCTTTTTGAGCAAATGGAGGAACGATGAGATACTTAGGCTTACACCCTGAACTGATAGCACTACTGGAAGCACGTGATGCTGAAGAGCAGATATTGTATGAGCGGCAAAAGGCGTTTGAGGCACAGCAAGCAACGGTCAAGCGATGCCTGAGACAAATCGAAGAATGGCACCACATAAAACTCTCGGCAGCAATCCGATTCTGTGATGCACTGGTGAAACGTTGACGGAGGAACGATGAAACCCCGGCGTCCCCAATCTGGCGGTGAACCCATCACTCAGTGGTGTCCGCACGGAAGGCCAGATACCAAATGGACTGGCTGGGAAAAGTGGCGGCCACATCGCCGCTATTGTCAATGTTGTGGTGGGGTGAAGTATTGGGTTCCAGATTGGGGGTATGACGAGGAATGGTGTCCCGTGTGCCTAGATGTTGAGCATAAAATAATTCGACGGTAAAGTGGAGGAACGATAGATGACCATCAAAGGGAAATTGCGGGTGGAGAAAATATGATTGGCAGTGACTTCCAACCAGAGGTAATGGCAAAGATATGTCGCTGCTCTGAGTGCGGTCGTAAATTAGATGTGGGGACAAGCGCCCTAGTCTCTCGGAAGCGAGGGAAGGTAAAGAAGCGGGTGTGTTCTGAGGAGTGCCGTAAAACTTTTGATTTCAACTATTGGCAGCACATTGCTGACTTGCGGGAGAAAAGGAATGAGCATGAAACGTTTTGAGATTGGTAAATGGAGATTTGCATATGCTATCGGGAGTTATAGGTGGGGATGGCACAAGCAGGCTAAGTATGCAGGTTCAATAGGGTTCGGAGTGGGCATCCTGACCTATCTACGGAAAGAATATTAAAAATTGCGGGTGGAGTGAGCATTTTTTGCTTGCAAAGGACAGCGGGGTGGAGTGATGGGAGAATAAAGATGAAACTACACAGATTTCAGATAGGCAGGTGGCGATTCGCACTTGGTTTCGGCCACTTTAAGCTCGGCTGGCGGCGTGATGGGGTAGGAGCGGGATCGGTCAGTTTTGGTCTTGGCAGTCTGACCTATCTTAACCAGAACGGCAAGTATCGCCCGTATCTATAAGCGGGTGGAGTAATCTTATGATTGGCAATGATTTCCAACCTGAAACGATGGGCAAGATGTGGTACTGCTCAGAGTGTAATCGCAAGTTCAAAGTTGGTACGATAGCCCTGGTCTCTCTGAAGCGGGGAAAGGTCAAGAAGCGGGTGTGTTCAGAGGAGTGCCGCGCAAAGTTTGATGACGAACTTTGGCAGTACATTGCTGACTTGCGGGAGAAAAGGAATGAGCATGAAACGTTTTGAGATTGGTAAATGGAGATTTGCATATGCTATCGGGAGTTATAGGTGGGGATGGCACAAGCAGGCTAAGTATGCAGGTTCAATAGGGTTCGGAGTGGGCATCCTGACCTATCTACGGAAAGAATATTAAAAATTGCGGGTGGAGTGAGCATTTTTTGCTTGCAAAGGACAGCGGGGTGGAGTGATGGGAGAATAAAGATGAAACTACACAGATTTCAGATAGGCAGGTGGCGATTCGCACTTGGTTTCGGCCACTTTAAGCTCGGCTGGCGGCGTGATGGGGTAGGAGCGGGATCGGTCAGTTTTGGTCTTGGCTCTCTGACCTATCTTCACCAGAACGGCAAGTATCGCCCGTATCTATAAGCGGGTGGAGTGATCTTATGATTGGCAACGATTTCCAGCCAGAGACGATGGAGCGGTTGTGGCAATGTAGTGAGTGCCGCAAGGAGTTTCTGAAGGGGACCATCGCGCTTGTCTCTCGGAAGCTAGGAAAGGTCAAGAAGCGGGTGTGTTCTGAGGAGTGCCGTAAAACTTTTGATTTCAACTACTGGTGGGCAAAGGCTGATGCACGTGATGCCGAGAATGGACAAAGGTCTTCGACTCAGCTAGAATGGGAAGATGTTTATCTATCTGATTACAAACAAGGTCAACGGTAAAAAGTATGTCGGCCAGACCACTAAGACACCGAAACGACGTTGGCAGGGACATATTGCTAATGCGAAAACTGGTGCGCCTGAGCCGATTTGCGGGAGGGATTAGTATGAGCGTATACAAGTTTAACGGCTACCAATATAAGCGCCTGGCTGAGCATTGGGAGGCAGAGTATTCTGCCCTTATAGCGCGTCATAATGCCTGCCTGCATCAAATTGTAGAGCTTCTGGATCGGGTGGCCAAACTAGAAGAACAACCCGAATCTGTAAAGACTGCGCCAATCTGTAAAGACTGCGCCAACAGGCTGTTAGAGAAATTGCGGGTGGAGTAGCGATTTCTCTTGCAAAGGACAGCGGGGCGTGGTAGTTTAATTATGACAAGAACAAATGGTGAATGGTGTTGTCAGTGAATTGAAACTTTGAAGCCTCGAATGAAGAAAGGCTTTCTCGATCCGCCCAGCCGTTTGTTCTTGTCAAACTGACGACTCCGTGGGTTGGTGAAAGTAAGCCTTCCTTGATTCGGGGCTTTTTCCCGCCTGCATCTATCAACCCTCTAGCATAGGAACGCTCCCAATGATTTTCCGCAACAAGTAACTTACCAATTTTACCGTTGTGCCCAACGAACTTATCAACGACAGCACTATTTCCTGGCAAGCGCGGGGATTATTGATCTACCTCATCAGCAAGCCGGAAGATTGGGAATGCCGGTACACTAATCTCATGGAAGAGGGCCGTCTTGGGCGCGAAGCTACTCGCTCCATCATCGCCAGTTTGGAAAAGGCGGGCTATATGCGCCGTACTAGAAGTCAGGGAAAAAATGGGGAGTTCAACTGGGTCACGGATGTCTACAGTGCTCCTGTTTCTTTGGAGTTACGCACCTTTGATGATAATTTCAAGAGTGCAGATGAACCGTCTATGGTTGATAGCCACGCGGTTGACGCCCTTCCCGTTGAGCCGTCCATATATAAAGAACAGAGGGAACAAAGTAATGAAGAAGAAAAGAAAGATATTATTTCTTTGGCTGCGCCAATTCGCCAGAAGAAAATATGCCCAACAAGATGCCCTGATTCACTGGCACTAACTCCTGAGATGTTATCGTGGGGGCAGAGTAATGTGCCCAGCATAAATCCCACTTTAGAAACGGCAAATTTCTTGGATCATCATCGGGCAAGAGGAACGGTCTTTGTAGATTGGATAGCGGCATGGAGGACGTGGATGAGAAATGCCGTTAAGTTTCAACCCCTAAAACAGTCTGTGCCCTACACTGGTGATCCCGCGAGAATGCCACATCCGACCGACCCGCGCCGATACGCAGATGGACGATTGAAGCCGGTGGTGTGAAGTGGAGACTCTAAAATGACTAGAAAGAACGTACTGGAAACTGAGCAACGCCTAGCGAATTTGTTTACCCCTGTGGATGATGGCTACCACATCCTACGACTTTTGCGAAACGAACAGATTACGGTAGCTACGGCGGCGCACATAATTAGGAAACTCATTCTAGGGCACTGTCCGAGTGTCCCAGCCTATGATTTTAGTCTTGAACAACACAAAGCGATATGCAGCAATTTTCACATGTCATTGTGGGACACACGCGGAAGAGGAAATTCCTTGCTTGGATTGAACGACTCGGATGGGGGCGAATGTTCGTCTTCGACCGACCCGACCCCTACCCTGACGAACCCTTTGGATTCGACAATGGGGCTTTCTACTGTTGGAGAGCCAATCAGTCCTTTGACGTGGATGCCTATATGCGAAGAGTCGAAAGATTAGATAAATTGGGTGTGATGCCATACCTAGCCGTTCTACCTGATGTGGTGGGTGGTGGAAGGGCGAGTTTAGACTTCTCGCTAAGTTGGATTGACCAGCTCCCAACATGGCCTCTCTACCTAGCGTTGCAGGACGGAATGACCGAAGATGAGGTTCGATCCACTGTTTTAACGCAACCACGAATCGCAGGATTATTTTTGGGAGGCACAGATAAGTTCAAATTGGGAGCCTACAAATGGCGCAACCTGACGCTCAAGATCAACTGGGAACATCGGCCTCTGCGGTTTCATTATGCAAGGGCTGGTACACTAAGGAAACTTGACCATGCAAAGCAAATCCATGCAGACTCACTAGATTCCGCCTTCCCGATTTGGACGGAAGAAAGATTCATAAGGTTTATCCGCGCCTGGGCATGGGATTCAAAACAGCAGCATTTGCTTTAAGGAGAATTATGATTGTGTATCTTTGTGGTCCGATAAATGGCTGTACAGATGAGGAATGCAAGGATTGGCGGGAATATGCTAAGTCTGCATTGGTCTGTGAAACCCTTGACCCGATGAGACGGGACTATCGGGGGAGAGAAACAGAATGCGTTAAGGAGATCGTGGACGGGGACAAATATGACATTAGCAAGATAGATATTGTGTTGGTGAACTACGATAAGCCGAGCGTGGGAACTTCAATGGAGATTCTGTATGCTTGGGAGCGGGATAAGTTGGTATATATTGTTGCGAAGGATAGGACTCCTTTAAGCCCGTGGCTACGCTACCACTCTCACAAGATTTTTACTTCGTTCGATGATGCCTTCTTATGGATCAACAAGCAGGTACAAACTCTCCATCATAATGATTACTGTTGCCCATGAGATACGACTTCACGGCATTGGGGATTCACCCGCACCGGTCACACGGGCAAGAAAAACTGCGCTGTCCATTTTGCCAAAGTGACCGGTCGAATCCGAGTGACAAGAGCCTGAGCATCAATCACGATACGGGTGGGTACACTTGCCATTATCCGCAGTGTGGCAGTCAGGGATACGCAAAGGATATGAACAAGCCAGAGCGACACTTCCAGAAACCGGCAAAGAAATACGTCCGTCCGGCGTATGAGCCGAGCGTGGAGTCGCCAGAGGAGAAGTTCTTCAAATGGTTTGCTGATCGTGGAATCCCCGCCGAAGTGGTGAAGCGTAACCGGATTGAACCACGGCAATTCAATGGTCAACGGCATATCGCCTTTCCGTTCTTCCGGGATGGGCAGGTGGTCAATGTTCAGTACCGCAGTCACGACAAGCAGTTCAAGATGGAGAGCGGGGCGGAATTATGTCTGTACGGGCTGGATGACATCGAGGAAGACACTGACCTCATTTTCTGCGAAGGCCAGATGGACAAACTCGCCCTTGAGACAGCAGGGTTTACCAACTGCGTGAGTGTCCCGAACGGTGCGGGAACTAATCTGGACATTCTAGCGCACGATCAAAACCGGTTGGAGCGCGTCAAGCGAATCATCTGGGCGGGGGACAATGATGAGGCAGGGAAGAAGTTGGAACGGGAAGCCATTAGGCGGTTAGGGCCAGAGCGGTGCGCGAGGGTAGAGTGGCCGTTCGGGTGTAAGGATGCCAACCAAGTGCTAGTTGACCACGGCATTGCGAAGTTGGTGGAATGTGTTCGAGATGCACGCCCAGTCCCGATAGAGGGAGCCTTTGAGATAAACGACATCCGGCAGGACATTATTGACTTGTACGAGAACGGCAGACCGAAGGGTGTAAGTCCCGGTTGGACCAATCTAGCTGAATTTTACCGCCCCCGGTTGGGGGATTGGACGGTGATTATCGGAATACCATCATCTGGCAAAAGTGCCTTCCTTGCGGCGCTGTTGGTCAATCTGGCCCTGGCGCATCAATGGGTCTTTGCGGTGTATCCGCCAGAGAACCTTCCGCCACAGGAATATGCTTCGGTGCTGATGGAGCTTTACATCGGCAAACCGTTCGATGTTGGTCCGACCCTGCGAATGACTGAATCAGAGAGGGACACGGCGATGGATTGGGTACACGAGCACTTCGTCATCCTTAATCCCCTGGACGATGAGCGTCACTTGGATGGACTATTGAGCATTGGCAAGTCATACGTTCTACGGCGTGGGATTCAGGGATTTGCTATTGATCCGTGGAATGAGCTTGAACATCTTGTGCCGGATGGTCAGACGATGACGCAATACATCGGGCACTCGCTCATCAAGATACGGAACTTTGCCCGCGTGAATCGTCTCCATTGTTGGATCACGGCACATCCCAAGAAGTTGGTCAAGAACAAGGATGGCAATTACGATGTGCCCACCCTTTATGACACGGCAGATAGTTCGCATTGGTACAACAAACCCGATATGGGTATTGCCATTCACCGCGACAAGACGGATGATACGAAGCCGGTGGAGATATACATTCAGAAAGTAAGGTTCAGATGGTGTGGAAAAGTGGGGGTATCCGAACTATACTATGACAGGGTGACGGGTAGATATTCAGAGGCAACGCCACAAGCAACATCTCCGCGTTATTGGACTGATGAGCGCGAAAGGATAGAATTCTAAACGCTAGCCCCCGGCAGCGGGGCAATATAGAGAGGAACATCTTATGACACAAGAAGAAGAAGTAAATCGGACGGCAGCTTTGACGGATGGTTCATCCCGACTAGGGGGATGCCCGCGATGTGGGAGCGTTTTCGGACATCTCAGCGGCTACCCCTGTGACCGAGATGGGGACAGACTGAAGAGCACTTTTTGGACACTCTGCCAAGTGCAGTTTCCTGCCTTTCAAGGGCGTCAGAATTACATGCACACATTCAACACCCGCGACTTTGTGATGGCATCCGGCTATGAGGATTACCAAGAGATTGTTCGTGATCTCTGTCAGTCCGCGAGATATGATGGCGTGGCGCACATGACAGTGGACGAGAAGATTGTTGGGGCGGGGATGTCCCAACGTCGCCCAGGAGCACATGTAGATGGGCGCTTTAGCAGTGAGAGGGGGGCTTGGTTACACCTATGCAACAATATCGCACTGTCTCCGATTCCCCGGATGGCAATCATTGTGGCAGCGAGCGAGCCAGGGTGCATCGTGTATCCTGGCATATTCGATGGTTCGCCACGAAGCGACGGTGATCTTGAACACATTCGCCCGCAGTTTAAGCAGGCAGTGACTCTTGAGGGCAATCGTGGGTATCTGTTCAGTCCCGACTGCGTTCATGAATCGGTACGCTTTGCCGTTCCTCTCCAACGCAGTTTCCTTCGTATAGCTTTGGAGCGATTTGATTGAGAAGCACAAACGCCAGCGCCCCCGGCAGCGGGGCAGACAGGAGCGAACATAATGCGAAGCACACTAATCATCATCACGATCTTCGCCCTACTGGGAGTGGTGGCTTGGTTGCATACGGGGGAAGAGGGACAGGGA
>VFSW01008385.1_pt1 | contig 14847 bp, 14 predicted proteins | sample 5358111 | NCBI WGS metagenome assembly VFSW01 (sample SAMN11554181, study PRJNA540505) | mine drainage metagenome | isolation source: sediment from site ElyBrook_90M | place: USA: Ely Copper Mine, Vershire, VT | collected 2017 | reverse complement strand
CCTGCTTTCTTTAATTCATCGCAATTATAGGTTGATTCGCTCACAGCTATGTCAAATATGTTTGGTAAGACAGAGAGCTGCGACCTGCCAGCTTTACAATATAAAAAACTCCGGAAAGACCAGTTTTTGAAGAATTGAGCAGGTGTTATATTGTGGTAGAGTAATATTTTTGTATTATCTTTAAAAATCAAGCGATTTATCGATCTTGAAAATCCCGTATAATGGGAAATAATCAGGTCGTTGTTGTCTATGGTTATAGGGCCATTCATGGGGACCGTGGATTTTACTATTTCTCTGTCTGATACTGATGTATAAATAAAATTTTCTATGCCTAATTCATCAAGTATTTGTGATATTGCTATCACAAAATTTCCCGTGGCATCCCCATATTTTAGTCCATCAACAAATTGTAATACTCTCATGACAAGGTCTTATAAGATATATTCTATTTTGTCCTAATGTCAAACACTGCATATTTCACTTAATTCCGTATTCCCAAACGCCCATAACACTCTCTCTTAACCCGAAAAATGTATTTTCCCGGTTACCCGATGCGTTTGTTGAACCTGCTCACGCTGAGCAGGAAAAGCACAACACCGAAGACGGCAAGGGCGAGAGTGTCAGGCCAGAGGATGGACATACCCGACCCCTTCATGAATATGTACCGTACGATAACAATAAAATATCTCAGGGGTATAAGGAGGGTAAAGTACTGCACTGCTACCGGCATATTGTCTATGGGAGACATTACGCCGGAAAGAAGTATGATAGGCATGATCAGCAGCATGGATATCAGCATTGCCTGCTGTTGGGTCTTTGAAACGGTCGAGATCAGAAGGCCGAGTCCGAGTGTTGTAAGCATGAAAAGTGCGGACAGTAAGAATAAAAGTATAAAACTGCCGTGGAGCGGTATCTGGAACCAGAACACAGCGACCATGGTAACCAGAGTGATGTCGATCAAGCTTATGATTGCAAAAGGCAGGAGCTTGCCTGCTATGAGTTCTATGGGTTTTATGGGAGTGACGATGAGTTGCTCGATGGTACCCCGCTCCTTTTCTTTTACGATAGCCATGGACGTAAGCACCGTGCTGATGATCATGAGCACGAGTGCAAAGACTCCCGGGACCATAAAGTCCCTGCTCTTGAGTGTGGGGTTGTACCAGACCCTCTGCTGTATATCCAGGGGCGTAAAGGGTTTAATCCCGTTTTTAGACATCTCGTCCGCTGAAAGTTCGAGCGCCCTGTTGGTTACGATCCTCTCCAGATATGACCGTACCATGGTTGCATAAATGGCATTTGATCCATCGATGATGGTCTGAATGTGCGCCTTTCTGCCGCCGTTTATGTCCCTCTCAAGCCCTTCGGGTATAACAATACCGACCATGGCCCTGTTCTCATCAATACTTTTTCTCACATCGCGGATTGAGGGTTCCCTTTCCTGTATGACAAAGTAGCCCGAAGCGGTAAGGTCGTTAAGGATAGCCCTGCTCTGCATGCTCTGGTCCATGTCGCAAACGACAACGGGCACTGACTTCACGTCCAGGGTCGCTGCATAGCCGAACAAGGTCAGCTGTATAATGGGGGCCATGAACGCTATGAACAGCATGCGTCTGTCGCGCCGCAGCTGGATGAATTCCTTGCGTGCTATTGCCTTTACCCGTAATAAAAATATTTTCCGCTTATTCATGTTAATCAAGGCTCTTCTTTGTCTTTATGATGCATAAGGTCAGCACGATGACAGAGATCAGGATCATGATCAGTATCTGGTTCATGAGAATCGAAATACTGGAGTTTTTCAGGAAAATGCCCCTCAGGACAACAAGGAAATATTTTGCCGGTACAACATAGGAGAATATCCTGAGTGCGATGGGCATACTGCTGATAGGGTATATGAACCCCGACAGGAGCAGGGACGGCAGCATGGTGCCTACAAAGGACATCTGCATTGCGACCTGCTGGGATTTTGTTACGGCTGAAAATAAAAATCCTATGCCCATGGCGCTTACAAGAAACAAAAACGTTGTAAACGTCAGGAGCAGGAGGCTCCCTTTCAGCGGTACGTGGAATACAAGCACGGCAATAAGCGTAACAAGTGCAACCTGGACAAAGCCGATCACGATATACGGCACAAGCTTGCCTATAATAAGTTCGTATACCTTCACCGGGGAGACAATGAGCTGTTCCATGGTCCCCCGTTCATACTCGCGTGCAACGCTCTGCGAGGTCATGAGGACACCGAGGATCATAAGTATGGTCGCTATAAGTCCTGGCACAATGAAGTTTTCCGTCCGCAGTGTCTGGTTATACCATATACGGAGGCGCTGCGACAGGAGCGGGAAGTTCTTTAAAAGGCCGGAACCTCCCTGCTTATTCAGAACACGCTCGGTTATATCGAGGGCATACCCCTGTGCCGCGGCTATGAAATAGCCGAGGGCAACACCGCCGACATTGGCATCGGTCCCGTCGATCAGGAGTTGAACACCGGCTGTCTTGTCGGCGTTTATGTCATCCGCAAAATCAGGGGGTATGATAACGCCTATCTTTATGTCCCCTTTCTCGAGAAGGGTGTTTATCTGCGTCCTGCTGGTTGCATTGTCCGCAATGAGGAAATAGGAAGATGCCGTTACCGCCCGTATCAGCTGTCTGCTCTCCTGCGTATGCGATTGATCGAAAATACCCATGGGTACGTGTTTGATATCAAAGCTTACTGCGTAGCCGAACAGCAAAAGCTGGATAATGGGAATCAATATGACAACCGCAAGGCTGATGGGGTCCCTGATGATCTGGATAAATTCTTTTTTTATGACAGGCCTGAGCAGGCTGTGACTTTTCATTGATGTCCTCCCTGCCTGTCCTCCTGCTTTATCAGGCTTATGAATATGTCCTCAAGGGACGGGGGGATCGTATTGATCCTGTTGACCGTTATCCCGTTCTGCTGCAGGAGCTGACCGATATTTTTGATCGTCCGATCTGCGGTGCCTGCAGGTGCAGTGGTAACCGCATGAATGAGCCTGCCGAAAAAGGACACCTCGTCCATTGACTCCATGGGTTTTATGAGTTTCAGTGCGTCCGATGGAGCGTCCGTATCAATCTCTATGATCGTTCCCGTCATCCGGGTGCGTTTTATCTCCAGCGGGGTTCCCGATGCGACCATCTTACCGTTATAAATAAAGCCGAGCCGAGTGCAGTTTTCCGCCTCATCCATGTAATGGGTTGTTACGAACATGGTCATACCCTTTTGTGCAAGGCTGTAGATGAGGTCCCAGAACATCCTGCGCGAATCGGGATCAACGCCCGCAGTCGGCTCGTCCAGAAACAGGATCCGCGGCTCATGGATGACCGAGCATCCGAGTGCAAGCCTCTGCTTCCATCCGACAGACAGCGTCGATGTGATGACATGCTCCTTACCTTCAAGCCCTGTCAATTTTATTATCTCTTCCTTCCTCAACTTTAACCTGCTGTTATCCAAACCGTAGATGTTCCCGAAAAAGTCTATGTTCTCGGAGACCGTGAGGTCGCTGTACAGGGAGAACTTCTGGGACATGTACCCTATGGAACTTTTTACATCATCAGGCTGTGTGGCAATATCGAATCCCGCAACCTGCGCGGAACCGGAGCTCGGCATCAGCAGGCCGCAGAGCATCTTTACGGTTGTTGTTTTCCCTGCGCCGTTCGGACCGAGGAAACCGAACACCTCGCCCTTTTCAACACTGAGGGTTATGTTATCGACCGCAACGAAATCGCCGAACATCCTCCTTAAATTTACTGCCTGGACAGGGGGTTGTGTCATGCCCGTTCCTTCTCAATTATGGACACAAAGACATCCTCGAGCATGGGTGCTGTAAAGCCTGTTTGATCCACAGCTATAGCTTCATTATTCAGGATCTGTTTGATATCGGCGATATACCCGGAGTCCGGTTTATCAACGTATATATGGATCCTGTCTCCAAGGATGTGTACGTGCCGGTAAATATCGCTGCGGCTCAGTACCTGTTTTGCGCGCAGCGGCTCTTTTAAAACAACCTCAAGCATGGTGCCCTGGATAAGGGTTTTCATGTGCTGCGGTGTGTCAACGACCGGCAGGACCCCGTTATTCATAAATGCAATGGTTGTACACCGGTCAGCCTCATCCATATAAGGGGTTGACAGGAGTATGGTCATACCCTGGTGCAGGAATGAATCGAGTATCTGCCAGAATTCCCGCCGTGACACGGGGTCAACCCCTGTTGTCGGTTCGTCAAGGATAAGCAGCTGCGGCTGATGGATAAGCGTGCATGCGAGCCCGAGCTTCTGCTTCATGCCGCCGGAGAGCTTGCCTGCAAGCCTTTTTGTAAACGGTTCAAGATTGGTAAACTTCAGCAAGTAATTCTTTTGCCGATTAAAACTGTCCTTTTCAACGGAACGGAGGGAAGCAAAGAATTCGAGGTTTTCCTCTACCGTGAGCTCCTCATACAGGCTGAACCTCTGGGGCATGTACCCGAGCATCATGCCTGCCTCTGCCTTATGGCGTAAAGCATCCGTATCGAATATCCTGATCGAGCCGCTGTCCGGTGTCATAACTCCGGTGATCAGCCTCATGAGCGTCGTCTTTCCTGCGCCGTCGGGACCGATAAGTCCAAAGAGGTCCCCTTTATTGATGCGCAGGTCTACGCCGCGCACAGCTTCTGTTTTATCAAAAGATTTTTTAAGCCCGGAGGTCTCAACAGCGAACATGATCTGCCTTACCGTTTCGCCTTGTGTTTTAAGAGACCGTGTACCTCCGCTATCAATACCTTTTCGTACTCTGTTTCTTTTACCTTACCCACTGCCTTCCCGTGCCTGAATATAATGCCGCCGCCTTTTCCGCAGGCAATGCCTACATCAGCCTCCTTTGCCTCGCCCGGGCCGTTGACAACACAGCCCATAACAGCGATCGTAAGCGGCTCTTTTACCGTGATCAGTTTTTTTTCAAGCGAATTCACAAGTCCGATCACATCGTATTCAGACCGTGCGCAGGTGGGACACGATATGATTTCAATGCCGTAATTTGCGAGTCCCAATGCCCTGAGGATTTCGTATCCGGCCTTTACCTCAATCACAGGATCATCGGTCAGCGACACCCGTATGGTATCGCCGATGCCCTCGGAAAGCAGTATGCCCATGCCTATGGCCGATTTTATGCTGCCGGACAGCACGGTCCCTGCCTCTGTTACGCCGAGGTGGAGCGGATAATCAACAGTCTTCGATAACTTCCGGTAAGCGTCTATCATAATGAGCACGTTGCTCGATTTTACCGATACCTTGATATTGTCGAAATTTAAGTCTTCAAGCTCGTGGATGTTCCTCATGGCTGTTTCCACAATGGCATCTGCCGTCGGATGGAAATTATACCGTTCCAGTATGTCCTGCGGCAAAGAGCCCGCATTGACGCCCACCCGTATGGGTATACCTGCATCCATGGCCGCTTTGACAACCTCTTGAATACGTTCTTTGCTCCCTATATTCCCCGGATTGATCCTCAGGCCATCTACCCCGCTTTTTACGGATTCAACGGCAAGCCTGTAGTCAAAGTGGATGTCCGCTATCAGCGGCACCTGCACTGCATGCTTTATGGTCTTGAGAGCAAGTGCGGAATCCTTATCGGGAACAGCGAGCCTTACGATCCCGGCACCTGCTTGAGCAAGCTGGTTGACCTGCTTTATGGTTGCAACAACATCCTTTGTACGCGTGTTGGTCATGCTCTGCACAACAATAGGGTTGCTGCCGCCAATCTTTACTCCGCCTATATGTACGACCTTTGTTTTGTGTCTTTTCATCATTTTTTATGTACCATAAACCATTATTTGGAATTGACCTATAATATTCTACAAGTTTTAAATATGCAAATGTAAGTTTGCATAAAAGGCAGTTTCGTCATACAGGGTATATCCGTTATCGTATTGAAATCTTGAGCCAGTTATGACAGGTATTGCTCTCTTACATGAATGCATACAGCTATTATTTTGAAAAAGAGGATTTTCTGAAACATCTCAGCAATGGCCGATAGACATCTTGTGCAATACAGGTTATTCAAAAATGTGCTTCATGAACAGATCAAAATGAAAAATATATGATTTTCATTTTTTATACCGCATATACAGCCTTTTACCGATAAGCAATTTAAACATATTCTCGAGCGCAATGGATGATAGTGCGGAGAAAGGATGGTATTTGACTGCACTTGAAAGGTACATCCCGGCCTTTTCAAAATCGCCGACAGATATGAATGCCCTTGAAAGCCTCAACGCCCTTTCAGAAATAATTTTGTCATCAAGCTTGACACCGTATTGTCGTGCAGATGCCGTTATGCTGTTCCATGCTTCCTCGGTGGCATTGACCCATTGAGTCTTGTTTTTTGAATAACTCCCGGCATGCACATATATATGAACCGTTGTTTTATCTATAAAACCAATGCCGCCTTTCATAGCGCATCTGGTGAAAAAGTCCCAGTCTTCACGGGGCGGCAGCTTCGCGTTGAACCCGGGTGTTTTTTCTAATAGAGATGTCCGTATAATACCTGTTGACGGATACCCGATCAATGCGCGGAGCATAAGCTTAAGATACGGATCGCCTGTGCCTGTTTTAATCCCCGTGATGCCTGGAGTTTTCTCCCGTGTCTGTTCGTTTATGAGCACCCAATTTGAGAAAGCTATCCCGATATTCTTGTGCTCGTTCAGAAAACTGTTCAGCGAATTAAGATGATCCGGCAGCCAGTAATCATCATCATCAAGAAAGGTGATAAGCCCTGTTTTGGAGAGCTTTATGCCCGTGTTTCTGCAAGCCGACCTTCCCTGGTTCTTTTCATTGCGGATGTGTTTGATTCTTCCCGTTTCTATTTCGGGTTTAAACCCACTTTGTAGCTGCCCCATGGTATCGTCGGTCGATGCATCATCAATGACAATGATCTCAAAATCTTTAAAGCTCTGATAAAGTACGCTTTTCAAAGCCCTTTTAAGCATTTCAAAACGGTTATAGGTAGGTATAACAACACTTATCTCAGGCACGATATTTACCTTGTACAACAATCATTTTAATCAATTACTCCAGCCGGGAAATATGGTCAAGCAGGAGTTGGGTCTTGCCCAACGATTCAATATTAAATATTCAAAATTTAACTTTTAAAACTTAGATCGAACAGCTATCCTCTACAGTCTGGTAATGCCATCGTCTATTTCTCGCCGGTATATATGGTCGCTATGCCGTGTGTCAGGTTTGTATTTTTTATGTTCTTAAACCCTGCCGATGCGAGCATACTGCTGAAAGTCCCGGGATCCGGGAATGCTTCAACAGAACTCTTCAAGTAGGTGTATGCCTTTGTTCTTGAGATAAGATTGCCGAGTGACGGCAGTATCCTGTCAAAATAGACCTTGTATACCTTTCCGAAAAGCCCCTTCGGCATAGAAAATTCGAGTATCGCTATCCGGCCGTGCGGTCTCAGTACCCTGTAAAATTCTTTTATACCGCTTTCCCTTGGATAGATGTTCCTTATGCCGAAGGCGCAGCTGACAAGATCAAAGGTGTTTTCCCGGAAGGGGAGGGACAATCCGGAACCGTTTATCAGACTTAACCCTGCATCTTTGAGCCCGGCCTTTTTTAGCATTTCCATGCTTATATCGACTCCATAAACAGGGAGCACTTTCCGGGCATGCCTATAGGCAATAGCCATGTCCCCTGTTCCTGTAGATACATCGAGGATGGTTTTTACCTGCGGAGTCAGGCTCAGTTTTACAACCCTGTTTCTCCATCGCACATCGGTGTATCCGGACAGGATATGGTTTAACAGATCATACCGCCCTGATATGAGATCAAACATCCCTGCTATATCGTGTTCCGTGGGTTCCATGTTCGCTCTTTTTAAAAAGGGGTAATAGGATGATCCGAATAGAACGGCATACCGTGAACTGCATAGTATACCCCCGTGGTATGCTTCGTGGGCGGCTTCTCTATCCATGTCAAGAATAAAAGGCTGTGCATTTGTGCTGCGATCCCGTTTAGCATAAACAGTTTTGTGCCGTTCGTAATGAGGAACAGACTGTTACCCTACTTTTCAGTACAGCCCCATCCTCTTTGCAATAATCTCCTTCATAATCTCCGTCGTGCCTGCCCCGATGGTGAACATCCTCGCGTCCCGGTAAGCCCTTGCAACCGGGTATTCTTCCATATACCCGTATCCGCCGAATACCTGGATCGCATCATAGGTTACCCTGTTTGCCACCTCACAGGAATAAAGCTTTGCCATGGAAATCTCTTTTGTGGCATCTTCGCCCTGATCGAGCAGCCATGCACCGTTGTAAGCGAGTTGTCTTGCAGCCTCGAGCTGGGTTGCCATATCGACCATTTTATGCGCTATTGCCTGGTGCTGTGATATGGGTTTGCCGAAGGTCATCCTTTCCTTGGAATAGCTTACAGCATCCTCGAGTGCGACCTGTGCAAGTGCTATGACGCCGACAGACCCCATAATCCTCTCTGTCTGAAATCCTTCCATAATATAATAAAACCCCTTGTTTACCTCTCCAACGACCATATTCTCCGGTACGAAGCAATCATCGAAAAACAGCTCTGCCGTGTGTGATGTGTGGTGTCCGAGTTTCTTCAGTTTCCTGCCCACGGTAAAGCCCTTTGTTTTGGTATCAAGCAAGAACAGGGTAATGCCCTTATGGTCTTTGGTGGAGTCTGTTTTTGCCGCAACGATAATATAATCCGCCCATGTGCCGTTCGTGATGAAGATCTTTGAGCCGTTGAGTATATAGCCGCCCTCTGTTTTCTTTGCAGTGCTCCGTATCCTTGCGACATCTGAACCGGCGTTGGGTTCTGTATAGCCTATTGCAAAAACAGCTTCGCCTTTTATCATCTTTGTCAGATATTTCGTTTTTTGCTCTTCTGTGCCATGCTTGAACAGCACCGGAGTTGCCATATCTGTATCAACCATTACATCAAGACACAGACCCGGCATCCTTGACCTGTACAGTTCCTCGTAGAATACAATGTCATAAAAGATGTCCAGTCCCATGCCCCCGTATTTTTCAGGGTAGCGTATGCCGAGGAAATTCATATCAGCCAGTGTTTTGAACAATGTCTTTGGATAATCCTCTGCCTCTTCCCATTCGTTTGCATGCGGCAGAAGGTTCTTGGTCACGAAATCCCTTACGCTTTTTCTGAACATGTCGTGTTCTTCTGTAAAGAAGTGTTGTTTCATACATCCTCCGATAAATATATTTTGCTTGGTTTACTCCATCAGGAAGGGCAGGCTTTGCCTTTTCTTCCTGACAAAGATTTTTTCACCCCGTTAGAAAGTCTCACCATTTTCAGCCAGAGGACTGATCCGCCTTTGGCGGAATGGTGGGGAAAATATAATAATTTTTAAATTCCATATAGAAAGGGCGTAGTTTAAAGCCACGTTCTTTCTAACGGGGTTTACTATATTAGCCTTGTAATAAATGGCAAGACTTTCTGCCGTTTTAGAATCTAACCTGAAAGAAAACAACCTCCCCATGAAGAATTTGCTGCTTTGAAAAAAAGCTTCTAACGGGGTGAATGTTACCTTTTATGTAAAATTACAAGGAATCTTACACCCGCATGGCAATCGCCATTACATAGACCTGCTTTATACCTGCATGCCTGAGAACGCCGGTGCATGCGTTCACTGTGGCACCTGTTGTAATAACATCGTCGATAAGCAAAACCCTTTTCCCTTTGAGCGATACACGGTCGGTAACCCTATACGCGTCTTTGACATTCTCATGCCGTTTTTCAGCACTGAGCCTTGACTGGGGTGGTGTTTCTTTTACCTTTTCAAGTACCTGGGAATATATTGGCAATGATAATTTTTTCGACAGCACCGCGGCAAGCAGCTGTGTCTGATTGTACGACCTGTGTTTTAGCCTGCGAATTGATAAGGGCACCGGCAGAATGGCGTTAATGCCCTCTGCTGAAAAATGCGTCTTGTAGAGCTTGATCAGCTCGTCCGAAAAAAACGATGACAGGTTTACCCGGTCCCCGAACTTAAACCTCTGAATAAGCTTTGCCGCTGCTCCGTTATACTCAAATGCAGCCCTCGACATGACGAATTTATTCTTATCTTTGATACAATCATAGCAGATGTGCGATATCCCTGTGTCCGAGGTAAAAGGCTTGCCGCACTTTATACAGAACGGCGCTTTTATAACGTTGAATTCATGCACGCACTGCGGACAGATTTCGGCATTTGCAGTCGCTTTGCCGCAGACAATGCAGGCACTGGGAAAGAATATGCCAGATACCGGTTTTAGTTTATTTAAAATGGACATTTTGAGTTCATGGCTTTTGCAGGTATATAAAAAATTCCTGATTGCCCTTTGTTCCCTTTATATCCGAGGGGACAACCTTAATCACGTTGAATCCGAGTTTTTTCGATGCATCTTCTATCTTTGCAATAGCCTTCGCATGTTTTTCGTCTGACCTTACAATGCCTCCCCTTTCAACCTCTGCCTGTTCGAGTTCGAATTGCGGTTTTATGAGTGCAAGTACAACGCCCTGGTTTTTGAGGCATAGAAAGACGTTGGGGAGTATAAGCTCCAGGGAGATAAATGATACATCGATAGTAGCGATATCTATCATAGATGAAAGCGACTTTGGTTCAAAGTGTCTGAAGTTTAAGCCTTCCATCAGAACAACCCTTGTATTCTGCCTGAGCTTGTAGTCCAGCAATCCATAGCCCACATCGATGGCAAAAACCTTCTCAGCCCCATGCTGGAGCAGGCAATCGGTAAACCCGCCTGTAGATGATCCGATATCCATTGCTACCTTTGATGTTACATCGATACCAAGCGTCCCGAGAGCACCATCCAGCTTAAGTCCGCCCCTGCTCACATAGCTGACGGACGGAAGGTTCAGGGACATGTCATCCGTTGGCTGGACCTGGTATCCGGGCTTATATATGACAATGCCTTTTACCTGTACCTTTCCCTCCATGATATATGCAGCTGCAAGGTTGATGTTTTCAACCAGTCCTTTTTCAACAAGCATTTGATCGAGCCTTTGTTTCATGGTCTAAGATAAGAGGATTAATTGAATGTCCATTACGTTTGTGCCGGTGGCGCCTGTTTTTAAAAGGGTACCTGCCGCTTCAAGTGCGGTATATGAGTCATTATTGAGAAGGTATTTATTCGGTTCCATGCCGGATGCTTTTATACGATCTATTGTAGTTTTGTCAACAACGGCACCGGCTGCGTCGGTTGGACCGTCTGTACCATCGGTTCCGGCAGACAACATACTGATGCCCTTTTTACCCTGAATGTCCATTGCAAAGGCTAACGCAAGTTCCTGGCTCCTGCCGCCTTTGCCGGTCCCCCGGACCGTAACCGTTGTTTCCCCGCTGCTGATGATGCAGACCTTCTGACCGTTCCTCTTCCGGTTGTGTGCCATCTCATCAGCTATTGCGGCGAGCACATGCCCGGCCTCTCTTGCTTCACCATGCAGGCTTGTGGTGAGGACAACCGGTTTTATACCAAGCATGAATGCCCCGGTTTTACATGCGTTAACCGCCTTCCTGTTGTCTGCAATGATAATATTCCTTACCGGTGACCGGGTGGAACGGTTGTAACGGGTACGTGTTTTTTGCTCAAGCCTTTTGAGTACTGCTTGCGGGATTTTATCCCTTATGCGGTAGTGTTCGAGTATATCCAGTGCCTGCCGGGGTCTGGACGTGTCAAGAACGGTCGGTCCTGAGCCTATACTTTCGAGGCTGTTGCCTATGACATCCGAGATGATCAGGGTTACTATTTGTGCGGGATAAAATATACCCGCAAGCCTGCCCCCTTTTATCAGGGAGAGTTGTTTGCGTACCGTGTTTAACTCATCAATTCGCGCACCTGATTTTAAAAGGAGTGAGGTGGTCTTTATTTTATCTTTTATCGAAATGCCGTCCGGCGCAACCAGCAAAGAAGACGCCCCGCCTGACAGTAACAGAATGACAAGGGTATGCATGTCGACACCCGAGGATAGTGACAATAACTGCCTTGTTGCTCTAACCCCGTTTATGTCCGGCAGCGGGTGAGACGCCTCAACAACCTCTATATGTTTTAAATGCCCGCCATAGCCGTATTTTGTAATTACCATACCTTTATGGATACGCGCGCCGAGAATTTCATCAAGTGCCCTTGCCATATCAAAAGATGCCTTGCCGGCGCCGATTACTATAATCCTGTTGAAAAAACCGGAGCTGTATTTTTTACCCGAAATCAAGATATCGCCATGACTTAGTCTTACAACAGATTTTACGCTCTCATAGCCTTTTACAGCACTGAGACCTGCAGAGAATATTTTATTTAATATCCGTGAATTATCCGAAGACATTTACAATAATAGTTGTGGAGCATCGTGCCGGAATGACAGGATGGCCTACACAAAGGGGTTCGCTTTGATCTCTTCCATGGTCCAGCTGAATATCTCTATAGCGATCTGTTTTGCAGCCTCTCCGTTGCCGCTTACAACCGCTTCGTACATCCTTTTGTGATTACTATAAACAAGTTCCTGATGCAGGGGCGATTTGTAAATTTCTTTCCTCACATCCTGGAGATGATTTGAATCCATCTTGATAAGGGTATACAGGATGTGGACGAAAACATCGTTCTGCGTTGCCCGTGCCATTGCAAGGTGGAATTCATTGTCGGCCTTATACCACTTGTCGAGGTCGCCGGAATCGGCATTCCTTTTCATGGCTTCAAGGCATTCCGCGAGTTCTTTTATGTTCTGCGGTGTAGCCCTTTTGGCAGCGGTATAAACAATCTGAGCATCGAGTGATTTTCTTACCTCAAACAGCTCATACGCCCTGTGTGCACTGCTGTTTAAGAATGTGGTCAGCGGTCCCTGGAGCTCACTCGAAGCGAGCGGTTTTATAAATATGCCTTTTCTCCGTATGATTTCTATCAGCCCCATTGCATCCAATATGTTGAGAGCTTCTCTCAGCGTTGCCCTGCTGACGCCGAAGTTGTTTGCAAGCTCCCGTTCAACCGGCAATTGTTCTCCCGGCTTTAATAAGCCGGAATAGATGAGATCCCGGATCTGGGCAACTATCTCACTGGATACCTTGATAGGATGAATGGGTTTATACAGTGTCATTTTATTACTGTTCCTTCCTCGCGTACCTTTTGCTTGAGCAATTGGAAATATTTTCCCACCACCGGCCTTATGCGGTCAGGTTCCTTTGTTGCAATTGTTTCAGAAAACTCTTCCATAATCGACATATATACCTTTCTGTCTGCAGGACTTGAAATAATCTCATCCCTTACAGCCTGTATAACCTCCATAAAAAGGCCCTTCATATTGGTAATGGTTTGATAAAAAAAGATGTTGCCCGATAGCCGTATCAGAAGGATGAAAAGCTCAAGCTCAAACCACGTACCCTTCATGCCGTTGGTAATGCATGATTGTATCCTCCGAACAGTAATTTTTATGGTTTTTATATCGTCTTCCGTTATTCTTTCTATAATAAGGGGAATTGATGCAGTGAGCATGAGTTCTATAAATTCGATAAGTTCTATGGTCCTGTTGCTGTATGGATTACTGTTTATGCTTGTTTGATAGGTATTTTCCTTTCTGGTATTTGAACCGCAGACGAAAATCCCGTCCCTGTGCCGTACCTCCAGAATACCCATTGTTTTCAGTATGCTTATGGCTTCCCTTACAGAAGAGCGGCTTATCCCGAATTCAAGAGCAAGCTTTCTTTCAGGAGGAAGTTTTGAGCCCGCGGGTAATTTGCCTTCGATGAACTGTGTTTTAATATAATCTACGATATTGCTGGTTACTTTTTCAGATTTTACAGCTTTTATCATAAGGAAATATAATTAACACGTATCATCTCAAATAGCAAAGATATCATCGTATAATCTGAGATCGTATGCCTTTGTGTAGCTGTCCTTTGCAAGGTGGAGAAGACCTATAAGTCCGGCATCATCCCCGAGTGTGCTCCTTTTATAAACAATCCCGTTTAAGGGAAGAGAATATGCACGGGCATTGAGCGTTGATTCTACTGCAGGCAGGAAGAATTTTAATGCCTTGCTGACTTCACCGGTAAAGATAATAGCTTCGGGACTTATAACATTGATAATTGTTGTCAGTGCAATGCCGAGGTAATTACCCATCCTGTAGAACGAATCAAGTGCCGCTGTGTCCGATTTTTGGGCAAGTTTATAAATATCCTCTATGGTAATTTTGTTTTGAGAACGGATCTTCTTATATTTATTAAAGTATCTGATTATTGCATCGGAAGAGGCATAAGATTCCAGGCATCCCCTGTTGGAACACGGACATTTCCTCCCATGGGGTTCAATGATTATGTGCCCAAGCTCTGAGGTTGAGCCGTCTTTATTCCTTACAAGCCAGCCGTTTACATATATCCCGGCACTTATCTTCTTGCCCAGTATAATAAGTATAAAATTTTTATAATTTGATGTGTAGCCGAGCTTATATTCGGTGAATGCCCTTACATTTGCCTCTGTTTCCACTACGACAAATTTTTTTAACTTTTTGGTAAGGTTTTCTTTTATATTCATACCGTTTAAAAGCGGTATGGCGGATGAACAGCCTATGCCGCCTTTCTTATAGTTAATCGTGGCGGGCACGCTTACCGCTACGGCATTCACATCGTCGGAGGGTATATCGCTTTTTTTAAGCAGTGAGTAAAACCCTGCTTCCAGCAATTCAAGCAATTGATCCGGAGACATGTTTTTCGGCATTGCAATCCTATAGTTGTTCTGCTGTTTAATGTCCTCATCTGCAATACGGAATTTCACGTATTGCTCGGCTATTTCAATACCGGTAAAATAATTACTCATGTATACAATATATTAT
>VFSW01008384.1_pt1 | contig 14851 bp, 12 predicted proteins | sample 5358111 | NCBI WGS metagenome assembly VFSW01 (sample SAMN11554181, study PRJNA540505) | mine drainage metagenome | isolation source: sediment from site ElyBrook_90M | place: USA: Ely Copper Mine, Vershire, VT | collected 2017 | reverse complement strand
TGGTCAACAATGCCGCCGTCTTTGAGACGGCCGCGCTCGACACGCTCACCCTCATCCAATGGGACGCGGTCTTCGAGACCAACACACGCTGGCCCTTTCTGGTGGCGCGCGAGGCGCTGCCGCATCTACGTGCGGCTCATGGCCGAATCGTCAACATCGGCTCCTTGGGCGGGCTGCGCGCCTGGGCCGGTCATGCCCACTATTGCGCCTCGAAGGCCGCCTTGCACATGCTCACCCAGGCCATGGCCAAGGCCTTCGCCCCGGAGGTCAGCGTCAACTGCGTGGCGCCGGGATGGATTGAACCAGACGTACAAGACTCGGAGCGGGCCGCGCACCTTGCCGCCAAGACCCCCATGCATCGCAATGGCAGCGTGGACGACGTGGCCGAGGCTGTGTTCTTCTTTGCCGCCGGGCCGCCCTTTGTTACCGGCCAGGTGCTGGCCGTGGATGGCGGGTTGGGGCTGTAGGGCCTGATTTTCGATCCAAAAGCCAAAAGACTATCGCGCGAACAAACGCTTCAGGAAGCCGGGCTTCGGCGGCTTGGATTTTTCTGTTTCTGAAGCCGCGGTGTCTTTCGTCTTCGGCGCGGCGGCAAACTTCCTGGCTTGAAACTTCAGCGGGATGCGTTCCTGCACGCCAATCGGAACCGGCTGCTCCGGCCACCGTGCGCCTTCGACGGCAGCCCGCGGGTTGGTCACGAACAGCCGCTGAGCCGTCTCTTTGCCGGCCTGTTGCGTCACGTATTCATAACCTTTTTTCAGATGCGGCGGCCGCCCGGCCATGTTGTGGGCGTCCGAGGCCAGGAAGTGAATCCAGTTGCGCTCCAGCAGTTCGTTGGAGAAGGCCTCGGCGGTTTTGCCGAAGCGGCCATAGAGGGAACTCACGGTGACCTGCACCAGGCATCCCATGCGAATCCACTCGGCCAGCATCTCGGTTCGGGCCTGGACCACGGCATAGCGTTCCGGGTGGGTGATGATCGGGGTATAACCGGCCGACTGCAGCATCAGCAGAGCGTCGTTGGCCTGCGGGGGAATCGAGGTGCTGGAAAACTCGACCAGCAGGTAGCCTTTGCCGTCGATCGAGTAGCGCTTGGGGTTGGCCGCCGCCTCCAGAACATTTTCCGCGGTCATGTGGAAGTCGCAGGCCAGGCTCAACTCCATCCGGCCCGCGAGCAGCTCGCTCAACTCGGCGAAGCGCGCAGCGATCAGTGACGTATTGTAGCGATAGCGCTCGCTGGCGTGCGGGGTGCAGACGATGCGCGTCACGCCCTCGGATGCGGCCTCCCGCGCCATGGCCAGCGAGGCTTCCAGATCGGGCGCGCCATCGTCGATGCCGTAGAGCAGATGATGATGAATGTCGATCATGCCGTGGCCTCTTCGAGGCCAAGCTCCTAGCTGCTAGCCTGTAGCTGCTAGCTTGTTCTCACTGCTTTGCAGCGTTTCGGATTCCGCCGTTACGGAACCCAAGCGCTGTTTGACGATAACGCCCGCCGTTGCAGGATGGGCTAGAAGCTGCTTCCCTCATTGCGCTGCCAGCGCCTCGACCATGGAGGCAAAAATCTTCCAGCCATCGACGGAACCCAGAATCTCTTCGCTGGACCGGTCCGGATGGGGCATCATGCCCAGCACGTTTCTCTTTTCGTTGAGGATGCCGGCGATGTTCGCGAGCGAGCCGTTGGGGTTGGCCTGCGGCGTGATTTCGCCTGCGGGAGTGGCGTAGCGGAAGGCGATCCGATCCTCCGCCTCCAGCCGTTGCAACTCCTCGGGAGAGCAGAAGTAATTCCCCTCCATGTGGCCGATGGGAATCTTCAGCACATTGCCCTTGGCGAGCTGGCTGGTGAAGGGGCTGTTCGTGGTTTCCACGCGCAGATGCACCTGCTTGCAGATGTACTTCAGTCCGGCGTTGCGCAGCAATGCGCCAGGCAGCAGGCCGGATTCGGTCAGAATCTGGAATCCGTTGCAGATGCCCAGCACCAGTCCGCCGCCCTCGGCAAAGCGCTTGACCGCCTGCATAACGGGAGAAAAGCGCGCAATCGCGCCGGTGCGCAGGTAATCGCCGTAGGCAAAGCCGCCGGGAACCAGCACCGCATCCACGCCGCCGAGGTCTTCGCAATCGTGCCAGAGAAAGGTGACAGGCTGTTGGGCCACTTCGGCAATCACGTTGAAGGTGTCGTGGTCGCAGTTGGAGCCGGGAAAGACTAAAACCCCAAATTTCATGCTTCTAGGGTATCAGCTTGCGCAGCGGCGTGGAACACCATTTGACCCTTCCAGTTACCACGGGCGTTCGACGGCCAGGCCGTCGAAGACCGAATCGATGCTGACCAAGGTTAGACTCTCCAATGGGCAGCGCCTGCCCCACGGGCACCGGCTTCGCAGCCGGTACACGCTTCAGTCCGCGCACCAGCTTGCAAGCGCGTCGTATGCGGCAAGGCTCGCAATGCCCCCGGTGGTATACTCACAACGTTGGGCGCGTGCCCGCGCCATCATCTTTCACTCTTGTTGAGGTTCTCATGTCCGGCCATTCAAAGTGGGCCACAATCAAGCACAAGAAGGGCGCGCTGGATGCCAAGCGCGGCAAGATATTCACCCGCCTGCTGAAGGAAATCGCCGTCGCCGCCAAGGGTGGCGGCAACCCCGACACCAATGCCCGGCTGCGCACCGCGGTTCTGGCGGCCAAGGCCGAAAACATGCCGCAGGACAACATCAAGCGCGCCATTCAGCGCGGCACCGGCGAGCTGGAAGGCCTGAGCTACGAGGAGATCAGCTTCGAGGGCTACGGCCCCGGCGGCGTTGCGGTCATCGTCGATGTGACGACCGACAACCGCAACCGCGCGGTGAGCGAGATTCGCCACGCCTTCTCGAAGAACGGCGGCAACCTGGGCGAATCCGGCTCGGTGCGGTTCATGTTCTCGAAGAAGGGTTTGATCGCTGTCGAAAAGGACGCGGCCAGCGAAGAGCAGTTGATGGACATCGTGCTCGAACATGGCGGCGAAGACCTGAACGACGAGGGCGATACCTGGGAGATCGTCACCGATCCGCAGGCTTATGAAGCCGTTGCCGCGGCCGTCAAGGCAGCCGGCATTGCCACGGTGATGAGCGAAGTGACCATGGTGGCTTCCACCTACACCAAGCTGGAAGGTTCGGCCGCCAATCAGATGCTGCGTCTGCTGGAGACCCTGGAAGACTGCGACGACACGCAGAATGTGTACTCGAACTTCGACATGGACGAGGATCAGATGGAAGCGGCCGGATAAGCTGGTTGCTGGAAGGCACCCGCAAGGCCGCCCGGTTGTGGCGGCCTTTTTATAAGAGGCGGAGATTTTTATCCAGATTTCTATTCAGGGAAGGGAAGAAACGTTGACCCCAGCCGCACGACTCTTCACATTTCTTATCCTCGCCGGAAGCCTTGCCGCAGCCTCAAGCGTCGCCGCCGCGCAGAGTACCGGCAACGCCACGGTGGCTCCCGCCGTAGACAACCCGGTAGCCGCAGTGCGCGACAACAAGAGCTGGGAGTACGGCCCGTTTGTGAACTACGGCAACGGCGTAGGCGTACGCTCAAGCTACAAGTTTCTCTGGGCCGGCTTTCAATTCGGCAAGCCTCTGAGTCCGGTTCTTCATGCCGGCATCTTCACCGGCCAGTTCGAGCTGGGCGCCAATATCATGCCCTTCTGGCAGGCTTACACCCCGGCTCCGCACTTCCAGAACTACACATGCATCAATCTGGCGACCAGGAAGAACTACACCTGCTCGCTTTTGACCGGGGGCGGAATCTATCGCGGCGTCAGCCTGACTCCGGCGATCTTCCGCTGGAATTTCTTCACCCATTCGCGGCGCATTCAGCCCTGGTTTCAGGCTGCCGGCGGGTTGATCTACACCACGCACAAGTTTCCCCCGAATTTTCAGAGCACGCAGACGATCGACGGGGAGACGATCAAAATGGATGGCGGAACCAGCGTGTGGAACTTTTCTCCCCAGGGCGGCGGCGGCATCCATTACTTCATTCGCCCCAAGAGGTCGATCGACATCGGGGTGAACGGAGTCCACATCTCCTCTGCCTCGCTGGGCGACCGCAACCCCGGCGTCAACGCCAGCGTTCAGTTTCAGGTGGGCTATACCTTCTGGAAATGATCTTTGGACAGTTCTGAACAAGCAGGTCAACGAAGCGAAAGGACTCATGAACGGACCGGTCGTCGAGTGTGTACCCAACTTCTCCGAGGGCAGGGATGCCCGGCGGGTCGAGGCCATTGTGGCCGCGATGTGCGTCGCGGGAGTGCATCTGCTCGACTGGTCCATGGATGCCTCGCACAACCGCTCGGTGGTCACCATTGCCGGCGATCCGGCGGCGGTGGTCGAGTCCGCGGTGCGGGGCGCGGGCAAGGCCGCCGAGCTGATCGACCTGACTCTGCAGCAGGGCGTGCATCCCCGCATCGGCGCGGCGGACGTGATCCCCTTCGTGCCCATCAACGGCATCCGGCTGGAGCAGTGCGCGCTTCTGGCCCGGCAGGCGGGGTTGGAAATCTGGCGCCGCTACAATGTGCCTGTCTTTTTTTACGAGGCGGCGGCGGCCAGGCCGGACCGCGCCAACCTGGAAGAGGTGCGGCGGGGTCAGTTCGAGGGGTTGCGCGAGGCTCTGGGCAAGGACTCGTCCCGCCGTCCGGACATCGGCGGCCCCAATCTGCATCCCACCGCCGGAGCCTGCGCGGTGGGCGCGCGCAAGTTCCTGGTGGCCTACAACATCAACTTCGATTCGGCCGACGTGGCCATGGCGCGCTCCATCGCCCGCGAGATTCGCGCCGCGTCGGGGGGGCTGAAAGGCGTCAAAGCGATGGGGGTTCTGGCCCACGGCCGCGCGCAGCTCACCATGAACATAACCGATTTCGAGGCCACGCCCCTCTCCCAGGTCTTTGCCGCCGTCTCGGCTGTGGCCCTGCGCTACAAGGCCGCGCCGGTTGACGGCGAGATCATCGGACTGCTGCCGGAAGCGGCCTGTGAGCGGGAAAGCGAGTGGATGCGTCAATTGAGTGGGTTCGATGCGCAAACCAAGATTCTGGAGCATCGCCTCGCGGCTCCGCTGGCCTGGCCGGGCGCGGCCTAAGCGATGATCCTTGAAAGGCGTAGCGCTTTCCAGCCCAACGGGTAAAATGAAAATGGAGCAGGACAGCAATTGTGGTTTTTCAACTCCGGCGAATTGCTTCGGCTCTCGCGGGGAATGCAACAGTTGCCGCGAATGTGGAGGATGAATTCTTGAAGGCATTTCTGAAAATCTCAATCCCGGTTCTATTGTTCGCCACGGCGGTTTCGGTGCCGGCGGCGCAGTTGTCCACTGATGCCCGCACCGCCGTTCCGCATGATGTGCAGCAGTTGGTGGCGATCGACTACCAGGCCATGGAGAACTCTCCGGCGGCCATGAATCTGCGCGACCGCGTCATGCCGCCGGAGCTCAAGCGGCTGGAGGATGCGCTGAACAAATCCGGCTTGAACGAAAACCACGATGTCGAGGATCTGGACTTCGTTCTGTTCCGCGGCGGCTCCGTGGCCCAGTCCGGCGCAAAGCCCGGGGTCCAGTCCGGCGCAAAGCCCGGGGTCCAGTCGGGAGATGACAACCTGGATACAGTGGGCATTGCCCAAGGCCAGTTCTCCTTGCCCGACATTCTGGCCAGCTTTCGCAAGCAGAAGGTGAAGCCCACCCTGGTGCGCACCAACAAGATCTATCCCCTGGCCAAGACCGGTATGGTGGTCTGCTTTGTTGACCCTTCGACCATGGTCTTCGGCGACCTGAATGCGGTCAAGCAGTCGCTGGACGCCCGCGACGGCCTGGCGCCCAACATGCTCAAAAACCAGCCCATCATGGACGCCATGAACTCGGTCGACTCCGAGCCCCTGTGGAGCATCCTGGACCAGAAAGGCACACAGACCATGATGAAGCAGGTACTGAGCCAGGCCGGCACCAGCTCTACCACGGATATCGACACCTTGCGCAAGCGCCTGCAGGCCTCGTGGTACTCGATGGACTTTCAACATGGAGTCAAGTTCGACCTCACCATCGCCACCGGCGATTCCTTTTCAGCGGCCACTCTCTCTTCGCTCATGAGCGCCGGGCTGATGGTGCGCAAGATGAGCGGCACGGATTCCGAGAAACAGGCATTGAGCGCCACCACCATCTCCTCCATTGCCGGGAACCTGTCGATTCACTTTGCCACCACCAACGATGGATTTAACAGCCTGCTGCAATCTCCGCTCTTCCACAGCATGGTGCGCTGACCAGTCAGGGGCCGTTCACATTGCTGGGGCGGATGGCCCTGTAGTGTGAACAGGCCCCGCATGCTCATGCGGTTTTTCCCGAACTGGATTTTTCCAGAGAGTTTGATTCGGCGCTCTCAATCAGGTTGGCGTTGCACACCTGATTGCGCCCGTAGTGCTTGGCCTTGTAGAGCGCCCGGTCCGCCATCTCGATGACATCCGGGGCGTGCTTTCCAAACCTGGGAACCAACGTGGCGCATCCTACCGAGACGGTGACGATTCCGGGCAGGTTGCCGATGTGCGGCAGTCTGCGGCTGCGCAGCGCCTCGCAGATCTCGTTGGCCACCTGCACGGCCCCCTCGCTTTCCGTGTTGGGCAGGACCACGACGAACTCCTCGCCGCCGAAGCGCGCCACCAGGTCCCCGGGCCGGCCCACCACGTCCATGGCCGCTTCCGCGATCTGCTTCAGGCAACTGTCGCCGCGGGAGTGCCCATAGGTGTCGTTGTAGGCCTTGAACTTATCCGCGTCGATCATCAACAGGGAGAGCGGCTGATGATCACGCATCCCACGGCGCCATTCGCTGGCCAGGTACTGGTCGAAGTGCCGCCGGTTGGCCAGCCCGGTAAGCGCATCCGTCAAGGCCAGCGCCTCCACGGCATGGTAGGCCTCGCGAAGTTGCTGCTCGGACCGTTTTCGCTCGGAGATGTCCCGCACCGTGTTCAGGATTCCTGAAGGCAGACCCGTGACCGGGTTGCGCACCAGCCGCAGGCTGGCCTCCACCCACACATAGTCCCCGCTGCGCTTGCGGACGCGAAGCTCGATAATATCCCCATCGGAGCCGGCGCGCAGATCGCGCACCGCCGCTTCGGCTTTGTACTTGTCCTCTGGATGCACCAGCTCGATGCTGTTTTGCGCCAGCAGTTCCTCCGGCATCCATTCGCCGATGCTCTCCGAGGCGGCGGAAACGTAGGAGCGGCGTCCGCTGAAATCCGCCAGGATGATCGCGTCGCGCGAGTTTTCCGTCACCAGTTGGTGCAGGGAAACGATCTCCTGGAGACTGCGTTCTGTTCTTTTCTGGCGTTCCATCACCACTGAAATGCTATAGAGGATGAGGATTCCAGCCACCACGAACAGTTGCAGAGAAAAGCTGGGGCCGAGCGGATTGGTGAATCCTCCCTCTGCAAAGGGGCCTTTTCCCTGTACCGTGAACCAGCTTCCCACCACGCCGACCACCAATAAAGACAGCGCGGCCCGTCCCAGGTCCACATGGAGCAGAATCACGACCAGAAGCGGGTAGAGCAGAAACACCAGCGGAATTTTGTTCTGCGAGAAGGCGCCGAGGGCAGCGATGACTGTGAGCAGCAGGTAAACCGCGCCGTGCTTCCACTGCTCCCAGTTTCTGAAATGGGATTCTAAGATAGCCACGCAGATTGGGGTGACAATCGCCATGCCCAGGGCATCGGCGCCGGCCCACTTCAGAAACGCCGACTGGAACGAGAGATGCATCCAGGGAGCGGCAAGCGCCGCAGATCCAAAAGCCGTCACGACCGGGGCCGTAAGAACCGCAAAACCGATGAACCGGAGCAGATACGCACGCTCCGTGAAGCGCGGAAGCTCGGCGGAACGCCTGCGCATCAAGAGCGCGGCGATCAGGACTTCCAGGGCGTTCAGCAGGTTGAACAGCAGGCTGAGACGCCATGGCTCGCTGATCAGGGCGCTGCCCACCACCATGGCGAGAAAGCCGGTGAGCAGATACGCAGGCCAGCGCCAGCGGGGCGTCAGCAGCAAGTAAGCCAGCAGCAGCCCGTTGGCCACCCAAATCAGGTTGTTCCCGGTTCCGCTCCGCTCGAAAATGATGACGAAGGCCGTTGCCAGCGTGACCGCGCAGAAGCAGACCGCCAAGCGCACCGGCAGCCCGCTCTTCCGCAGCCACGGAGTCTGGCGGCGGCCAATGATCGATGCAGCGTATTCGTGCATCTGCTCCCTCTCGCAGTGTTTATCGGTGAGATTACGGGCAGGAATAGTGAGCCGGCGGCGTTTCTCGCTTGCTCGCCGCAAATCCTGGGAGATGCGGCCCGCAAAGCCACCGGGATGAGACTTTTCTTAGCGGCGGCTCATGCATGGTTATTCGCCTCGAATCTGTCTTCGTCTTCGGAGTCTCGACTCAATCCATCTCGTAGCGTGACCTGGCGATTTTGTAATCCTGCTCATGAATCCGGATGCCCCAGGTCCCGCATTTCAGAATCCTGCAAATCACAAATCTACTAGCCTGTGCCAGACAGCTTCTTTTCTGCCGTCTGTTTTTCCAGCCGGTCCAGCCGTTTCAGCAGCTCCGGCAGGCGCTGGAAGATGACCACCGCCCGCAGCCAGATGCGGTTGTCAAAGCCCGGCGACCCGGAGACGATTTTCCCCGCTGGAATATCGTGAGAGATGCCGGTCTGCGCAGTCAGAATCGCTCCGTCGCCTACGGTGCAGTGGCCGGCCACGCCCGCCTGCCCGGCCAGAATCACGTTGTTGCCCACCATTGACGAGCCGGCCAGCCCGGTCTGCGCGCAGATCAGCGTGTTCTCCCCGACCCGCGAGCCGTGGCCAATCTGCACGAGATTGTCCACCTTGGTTCCGTCGCCGATCTCGGTTGCGCCCACTGTGGCCCGGTCGATGGTGGCATTGGCCTGCACATCCACCCGGTTGCCCAGCCGCGTCGGCCCCGATTGCGGAATCTTTTCCCAGTGGCCGTGCTCGTTTTTGGCAAAGCCAAAGCCGTCGGCGCCGATGATCGCGCCGTTTTCCAGGGTCACGTGGTCGCCCAGAATGCAGTGCTCCCGCACCACGGCATGCGCGTGAGCAAAAAAGCGGCTGCCTGCCTGCACGCCGGGGTAGAGCACCACGTGGGGCAGCAGCGTGGCCTGCGCGCCCAGCTTCACTTGAGAGCCGACCACCACATAGGCGCCGATGTGCGCACCCTCGCCAATCTCGGCCGTCGGGTCGATCACCGCCGTGGGATGAATCCCCGGCGCGTACAGTGGCGGCTGGTAGAAGAGCCCGAGTGCTCTCGAAAAGGCCAGGTAAGGGTTCTTCAGCCGCAGGGTCGCTGTCGCGATTTCGGGAAAATCAGGCTCCACAAGCACGGCGGCGGCTCGCGTGGTGCGTGCCAGGCCCGCATACTTGGGATTGGCCACGAAGGTGATTTCCGTTGGCCCAGCCTCTTCAATCCCTTTGACACCAGTAACTTCCAGCTCCGCGTCTCCGCGCAGCTCAGCATTCAGCCTCGTTGCCACCTCGCCCAGCTTCATGGATGAAATTGTAGCGGAAGGGATGCGGTGCTCGTTCGATGCCACTCGTAAATTATCCGCCCCAAGTACAGTCGCCACCTACTCGGAGGATTCCGGCTGGTCTTCAAACAGCTCCGGCTGGAGCGCGGTCGCATGGGCGGCGCCGGGCCGTTTGGGTCCCGCGACGCCGATGCGGCCCACCACCTCCAAGGTCTGGATAGCTTGGCGCGGGACATAAATCTTCTGTGTGTTGGAGCGTGTATCGGGCGGGGTCAGCAGCAGCCCCACGCCCTCCACCAGCGAGCGGTCGTTGGCGGACAGGCCTTCCAGCTCCTCGCCGTCGGTCAGGGTCATGCGCAGCCACAGGCCGGGGGTGCGCGGTCGGGTGGTAAAGTGCTTATGCAGCAGCCGCTCGGGATTGGCCTGGTCGCCGGAGGATGCCGGGGAAGGTAAGTCGCGGACGTAGCAGACCCACTTCACCTGCGCCCAGCCAATGCGCAGCACCTTGCCGCCGAGGTCCAGAATCTGCAGCTCCGCCGCGTCCTGACTCGATGTCTCCAGATTTGCATCTTTCAAGCCGAAGCCAGCGTCTGCATAGCCGGCGCACCAGTCCCTGGAGAACTTGCGCACGATCACCGGTTTACGAACGGAGGCCATCGTTCTGGATTGTCGCACGGAACAGGCAGGGGCGGGGAAAAGAAAAGCAGCGCCAAAGGTGCATTGGGGTCTTTTCAAGAGCGGCCGCTTGTGTTACTGTACTGCTTTGCAATCAATGCCGGACCATGCAGTAAGCACAACAACATCAGAGACTTGGCAGGGTCCTTGGAATACGGAAGCAGGAATTGGAATGCCCGACTACATCTATCTCCTGGAAAATCGGCTGTCAGTTGACCAGCAGAGCGCTCTGCGCCATTTGCGCGATGCCGCCCGCGAGGCAGGCATCATCCTGTTCCTCACCGGGGACGCGGTACGCGACCTGACCAGCGGCCACGCCGTACGCGATCTTGAAGTTGTGGTGCATGGAAATGCACTTAAACTGAAGAAAACAATTGAGAAACTTGGCGGAAAGGTGTGGGGGGAAGATGAAGCCTCCCGTTCGCTTTACCTGTGCTTTCCGGGCACCGTGCGCGTCGATCTGATCAGCGCCCACCGCGTCGAGGTTCCCAAGCCAGGCAAGACTATCTTTCATTCCGCTTCCATCCAGGAAGACCTCCGCCGCCGCGACTTCACCGTCAACGCCATGGCCATCTCCCTCAACGAGGGCTCCTTCGGGCTGCTGATGGACCCCATGAACGGCGCCGCGGACATCGAGTCCCGGACGCTGCGGCTGGTTTCGAATTACGGATTTCTTGAGGAGCCATCCCTGCTGATTCGCGCCACGCGCTATATGGCGCGGCTGGGTTGGGAGATGGACCCCAAAACCCACACCCGCTATCACAATGCCCGGGAAGAAGGCGTGATCCAGCACCTCTCTGCTCTGGCGCGCAGCCAGGAGCTGGAACAGATCGGCCACGAAGAAGAAGCGCTGAAGGTCTTGAAGGCACTGGACGCCGAGGGCTGGATGAAGGTTCTGTTTCCTGCCTGGACCCCGGCCAAGGCCGACGAGGAGAGGCTCGCCGCGCTGCACGACCTGGCGGTTGAACTGCTCCTGCAAGGCGTCCATGCCGATATGTCGGCGGCGCAGATGCGGCTGCTCACGGCCAAGTTGACCCCCAAGGAACTGGCGGCGCTGAAGCACCTGATGCTGCGCCCAGGCTTCGTTGCGGAGTGGGACGGTCTGGATGCAATGGCGTCGTCCTTCGCCAAAGTGCTGCTGGCCAAAGACAACGCCAGGCCCTCGGCGTGCTTTAAGCTGTTCATGAGCTATGATCCAGAAGCTATTCTGTGGCTTGGATTTACCAGCAAGGACGCAGGCGTGAAGGAGCGCTTCAACCTGCTCCTGAAGGTCTGGCCGGAGGTGCGCCAGCGCATTCCTCATGCCTTGATGGTGGAGATGCGCATTACGGCCGAGCTGCCAGCCTACGGCGAGATCGTGCAGTCCGTCTTCCTGGAGTTGATCGACGGCAAGCTGGAGACGCCGGAAGAGGTGCGCGCCTTCCTCGATCCGCATTCGCCTCCCGCACCGCCGCCTCAGATCACCATCAAGCGTCCACGCGCCAAACGCGGCGCAGAGGCCAAGCAGAAAGAGAACTCCTATGATGACGACGAGGAGGAGCACGATGAGCATGGGGACGACGATGAGGATCTGGACGACATCGGCGGGGACGACGACGATCTGGGCCTGGGTCTGAGACTGCCCAAGTTGGATCGGGAGGCTGGCGGCAGCGACGAACATGAAGCTGCCGAAGGGGAGTATGAGGAAGAGGCCGAGCATCGCCAACCTGCTCCCAAACCGAGTCCCAAACCAGGTCCGGTGAAGATCCCGGCCGCCGTTCAACCCAAGCCGTCTCCCGCTTCCGCGGCTGCGCCAAAGGCGGAGAAGCCCTCCGCGAAGCAGCCCGCGCCCAAGCCGGAAGCAGCCGGCAAGCCTGCGCCTGCTTCCAAGGTCAAGACGGAATCGAAGCAGGAGCGCAAGCCCGAGCCCAGATCCCCGGCTAAAACAGCCGCGCTGAAGGCCAAGACACCCCCGCCTGCCGCCAAGGCCAAGCCAGTTCCGGCCAAGGCGGCGGCCGTGCAAGCCAAAAAGCCAGTCTCTCTGAAAAAAACCGCGCCCAAAAAGCCGGTGGCCAAGCCGACCCTCAAGATCGCGCACAAAGCCCCGGCCAAGGCCCCGGTCAAGTCTCCGTTCAAATCTCCACACAAGCCTCTGGTAAAGGCTGCCCAAAAGCCGCCGATCAAGGCTCCGGCAAAGGCTTCCACAAAGGTTTCTGCTTCCAGGCCCGCGCCTGCGAAGAAGAAGCCTGTTCTTGCTACCCATCACAAAGCGGGCAAGGTTGTGAAGCCGGCCAAGGTGGCCAAACCGGTCAAGTTCGCCAAGCCGGCAGCCAAAAAACCGGTTCCAAAGCCAGGAAAGCACTCTGGAAAAAAGCGTTGACGGAAATCATCGAGCAGCTTCAGCGTCCTTGACCGGCGCTCAGACGACGATCGCCAATGGTTGAGGATCGGCGGCCAGGACCATCTCCCGGATGGATTCGATCACCAGGGCGGGTTGGTCCAGATGAATCCAGTGCGCGCTGGCCGGAGCAATCACCTGCCGCGCATGGCTGCCGATGCGCCCCAGACACTCGTCGGTCAGTGGGATAGATTTACCCGGCGTCAGCACCAGCACGGGAATGTTTTGAATAGGCGCGGCGTTTTGCATCTCTCGGACAGAGTCGGGAACGGCCTCGACGTGGCTGCGCATGCCGGCATAGTAGCCGGGGCGCGACCAGTGGGCGGCGACGATGGGCCAGACTTCCCGCGGCATCTTTCCCACCTCATTTTTGAGACGCTCCAGCACGTGCTGGCCGCCCTTGCCGGCTGCGCCGGCCAACTGGTGCGCGCCGCGGCCTGAACGCAGGAACAGGGAAGTGACCGCCAGGCGGGCAACGCCAAAGCGGGCAAACGGAATTGCAAATCGAGAGAGGTTTCTGCCCCGATCCAGCTCGGACTGCTTGTCTGGGTTGAGCGGCGGCCACTCTTCGCAGCGCATGGGGTCCACCAGCACCATGCTGGTCACTTCGTCCGGGTAGTCAAGCGCGAAGCGGCGCATCACCAGGCCGCCAAAGGAGTGCCCAACCAGAATATAGGGCGGCTTGATGCCGGCGGCTTCCAGCATCTGATGCAGTTCGGAGGTGATGTTGCCTGGAGTTCGCGCCGTGCGGCAGGCGCTGCTCCAGCCCAGTCCGCCGCGGTCGTAGGAAGCCGTGGAAGCAAATTGCGCGACCCTCTCCTGAATGTGGAACCAGTTCAGATTGGTGGCTGCAATTCCGGCCTCAAACAGCACGGTGGGCCCGCTCGTTCCTTTTTCCACCAGGTAGAGGCTGCGCTTGCCGCCGATGTCGATCCAGCGGCCTTGTTTGGTATAGCGCAAACGGTCACGGCGCGCGCCCAGGCACTGATAGACAAATCCTGCCACCGCCAGGGACACAGCCAAACCGAGAAGATACAAAACCAGGTACATGCCGTGTCCTAGAAATGCGTGAGCTGCGCCGCGGTGAAGTCCTTCAGGCCGAGGTGCGCGTGGGGCGAGCCGCGGTCAATGATCAGCAGCGTGGAACCGGCGCGGCCGCGCGTTTTCGCTTCCACCTGATGCGCCGACCAGACGCCGCCGTCGTTTCGCAGCCCGAAGTACGTAAACTGCTTCACCGCCCCGCCTTTCTGTGTCTTTTCCACATAAACCGGAAAGCCGATGATGTGATCCAGCCAACTGGTGACCTCGGTGGAGTGCGTTTTATTGCTCCGCCCCGGCGTGCTCTTCAGTTCGTCGCAATCGCGGCCTTCCAGTTTGGTTTCTCCGATCGCCCTCTGCTCCGGCCAGAAGTACTGCGCTTCCAGGAAATCCTCGTAGCTGAAATCCGTGCCCAGCGGGCCGTCGCTCCACTTGTCAAACGGCAGTGTAACAGGAGCCGCGTCGCCGGGGTGTGCAATTTGGATCAGGTTTTCCCCGTTGGGGCGCATTTCCAGGAGAATATGGACGGGAATCTGGGCACTTGTCGAGGAAGCTGCGCCGCTGTTTGATCCCCAGCCAACCTCCAGCAGAATCCGCAGCACACCCGGAAACCAGTGTTCTTTGATGGAGATGGGAAAGCTGATGCGGTTGCCGTTGGCGTTGATTTTGACCAGACGGCCGCTGACCCGATAGTCGGCGGACTCGATGCGCTGGCGTGATGCGGCCAGCAGCTTCCGCGCGTCAGAGTCTGGAGCGGCGGGCGCGGCAACAGGCATCAGCAGAAGCGCCAGCAAGGCCGCGGCCAGCGTTCTGTGGGTTGTGGCGATGGTCATGACCGTGGTGGACCTGGGGAAGGAATGAGCGGAGCTGTTCGGAATAAAAAAAGAACAAACATCCGCATCAAAGCTCCTGGCTTATAACTTCAGCCGTTGCCGGAGAGCTTTGCACGAAGCTTGGATGGAAGAGGGTTCGAGGGGGCCATACGGCCTTCGAACCCTCTGAAAATTTTACCGACCGCGTCCGCGCGAACTGCCGCCGCCACCGCCGCTGCCCTTGCGCGCCTGATAGCAATCCCGGCAAAAGACCGGGCGATCGCCACGCGGTTCGAAAGGCACTGTTGTAGGCTGGCCGCAACCCGAGCATATTACAGGTGTTCCCTGTGCCGGAGCCGAACGGTAGCCGGACCCCCCCTGATCGTTCTTCTTTGCCATACGGCAATTCTTGCAACGCTTTGGGGTCGAATAACCAC
>VFSW01008383.1_pt1 | contig 14851 bp, 31 predicted proteins | sample 5358111 | NCBI WGS metagenome assembly VFSW01 (sample SAMN11554181, study PRJNA540505) | mine drainage metagenome | isolation source: sediment from site ElyBrook_90M | place: USA: Ely Copper Mine, Vershire, VT | collected 2017 | reverse complement strand
AGATAAGCTTAAGGGTGCTCGACTCAGCTCTTGTTCGCCTTTCTCATCCTCTCAAGCATCCCTTCGAGCATCTTGATCTGCGATTCGGTCCCCTTGCTCTGCTCCTCGTTGTCCCCAGCATCGACCACCTCGAAAACGTGATGCCAAACCTTGCTCTTCAGCACGGGGTCATAGGTCGCCTCACCCAGACGGTATTTGCGCTGGAAGTGCTCTGGCATCCTCGCCTCGGTCCTATAGGAGGCAAATCATGGTAAGAGAGAGCAATGAATGCACAAGATTAAAACGGTCCTACTCCGAGGAGGACACAATAGTGAACTCGTGACACGTTATTAAGGGGCACCTGAGCACGAAGTTGGTCCACCTGAGCCGCCAGACCTTTTCCGCCATATCAAACGAATCTTGGTACGCGTGGAACACCATGGCGATAAAGAGGTTGGTGAGCAGAAACACCACAAGGGCGACGTACAACACAAAGTAGAGAGTTGCGAATGCCTTGGTCACGGCAGAGTTCGTGGCCGTGTAGGTATCATATTGAGCCTCCCCATAGAAAAACCTGAGACGAGGGAGAGGAAGGGTCCAACGCTTGTGAAGAGGCTCGGACCTCCGTCGCTCCCTCCTACCTGATGACTTGGATCATTCCATAACCTATGCTTGAGAAGGGATCCGGGATCTCAAACGCACTGACATCCAGAGCCACAGGGATGGCGCTGGGCACCAGATGTGAGGTGCCGTTGAGCAAGGTGAAGAAGGCTAATGTGAAGCCAATGTCGAATAGGAAATAGAGCAGAACGAACTTGACCAGCTCGACCATGCAGCTCTCGAGGATGACCAGAAGCTGGCCCGTGCTCTGAGGTAGGAGCAGGCGAGGATCAAATCACGAGGGGATGATGACACAGTCAAGCTGAGAAAAGCAAAGTCAGTGTTGCGGCCTGCCATGAGAGCCACCAGGGATGTGTGGATTGCCATACGGCGCAACCAAGGGACTCTCATGGCAAATCAACGGCCGGGGGCCGACGCTGGCGGCTAACGCCGCGAGCGCCGGCTTGCTTTTGTGTGGCACGGGTATGACTCAAGCGCATTCCATTGAGAGAGGAAAGTGATCTTAAGGCCCGGGCGTGATTTTAGCAAGCACAATCCAAGAGCCGCCCCTGTCCCTGCCAGGGTGATACCTTGAGGCCGCGCGAGAAGTACAGGAGTGCCATCCACCCGGTCAGAGCCATCAAGGAAACGATGATGTCGTCAAACTCCTGCACCTGCACCTGGGGGAAAGGCCAAGGGGAAGGGGGAGATCATAAGAATGATGAAGAGACAAAGGACGGACAAGTAAAAGCAATAATTTTTTTTCGACAGAAAAATCAAGAAGCCCTCAGTACTTACAGCTCGAGGGCCACTTCCATTCACGCCTCCGTAGCTCGACGCCCATGTGACAAAGTGCACAACGGAGAGCAGCAGGTGCAAGAGCATGACGAGGGATGTTGGATCGCTCAGCTGTCGGGCATAAAATCCTTGCAAGGCAACCACAAGGGTTATCAGGTTTTCAGTCCACCCTCCGTCATACAGCAGTTTCGAGGACGCCGTCGTTCGATCCAACTCAGATGTATCTTTGTGCTGCAACTCATTCCTCCGCAATGAGGAGCGGGAATCTCCTCCCCCTCCTCCACGCAAGCGGTTCCGAAAAAACTCGCCTGCAGCAGGGCGGGGGGTGGAATCAAGAAAGAAAAATTCACCGTCACAGGGCACAAACATGTTGCATGCAAAGCCCACCTTCGCTGCCAACGCTCTCCCCTAAACTCATCAGAGAGGGTCCACGTGTCGGGAGTTTCCGCTGTTTTGCTATTTCTATCTCGGTCTCAGGACGAACGGGCATGTCGGCCTTCTTAATGAGCATTGAAGTAATCTTAAAATGCAACAATGCAGAGCAGAGAGGGGGGGTCAACTGGCTGCTGAGGAACAAATGGAAGACACAACCAGGAGCACTTTTGGACATGGCCCGAGACTCACCCGAGGCTTCGGGCTGAATGCAAACGCTGCAGGTGTTAGGCCGACACTGACGATATCTGTCGAGATCAGCGGAGAGCCAGACAGATCCGACGCAGTAGAGGTCTGAGGCAACGGGCAGTCGTTCACCCCGCTGCTGCTCGTGTCCTGCTCCTCAACCGCCTCGCCAACCGCGCGCCCCCCGTTCCCAGCCTTGGGTGGGGCTACGTCGTCGCCCGCATCCTGCTCCTCCCTCCATCTCCTGCCGCCATCCCCTGCCGTGACGGCATCCCCTCGCTCCATGTCAACGGCTGCCTCAAGCTGCGGGCTGCTGCTCTCCAACACGCCCTCCGCAACGGGCTGAGCAGCGCCGAATATCTTCCTGCTGATTTCGCGACGCAGCTTACTGAAGTACGTGACGGGCCTCTCCCCCTCTGGACGCTCATCTGAGGTATCACCTAACAGCGCCAGATAAAGAGAGATAAAAGCAGCAAAAATGCTCTAAAAAGCGCAGGGCGTTGTTTTGCCTCACTCGATAAACGCATGACCTGGCACTCACCCGGAATGGGATAAAGCGGCGGGGAATAGATGGATTTTGCCCGGATGAGCGCTCGGCGGTGATACACTTGCATCGTCCACTTGCCGACGTCCAAGGCCTCCAGCGTCAGGAACAAGCAGGCCATGATCACGCTGACGATCTCGAGGGCCATCCGGCTGACCTTGTTCCACTGCCCCGCGCTGCAGTGCAGCCACACAAGGAAGGTCTGCACCAGCACGAGAGAAACATAGAGCGAGCAGTGGACCAGGAAATGGACGTTGGCGAAACGCGTCGACTTGGTCGCGATCAGCGAGCTGACAAGAGGGTCCGACAATATCTTGATGTTGCCCTTGCGGCACATGATCTCGATCGCAGATGTGACGAGGCCGCTGCTGCTTCGCACCGTGTCGATCTCATGCAGGTTGAGGGTGTAGCTCGTGACCTGGTGGATCATGGCAGATGTGTTAGAGGGTATGGCCCCCCTCTCGGGGACCGTCGTGATCATTAATTTCTACGCCGCAGCTCACCGGCCCGTAACTCCACGCGATTTTCCTTCTCTTGTTGTAAATGTGCTGGAACATCTCGACCTTGCCCAGCGAAGCGGCCAGGAGCATCGGCGTCTGCCCTCGGTTGTTGCGCACGTGCTCATGGGCGCCACAGAATTCCACCAAATGATCATACATGCCTGTTTGATCGTGGTAGACGCACATGTGGAGAGCGGTGTTGCCCCTGTGGGGAGGAATGAGCGGTGAGACAATGCACAACAACGTGCAATATTTCCACTAACATCATGCACTTGACACAGCCCTTGGCTCTCACTCGGTGTCTCGATCCGAATTGATCCGCGCTCCGTGCCTCTTGAGGTAGGAAACAGTGTCCTTTTGCCCGGTGCAGGCAGCAAAGCTCAGCGGGAACTCCCCAAAATAGACAGCGCTGCCCTGCTTGAAGAACCCCCCGTAGGCCCTCGCTCGAACATCAGCGCCATTTTGAATCAAGAACTTGGTCATATCCAAGTCACGATTGACAATCGCGATATGAATCGCTGTCTCCCCTTCATAAAGCCCAGGCGCATCGCTGACGCTCCTCCTTTCTTGGTAAGGAGTGTTGACGAGCTGCTTTCCGTAGAGCTTCACCTGGCCCACACATCCGGGAGGCACTTGCGGTCAAGCATGGTGCGGCATCACACATGCAACAGCTTGGACGCACCAGGAACTTTGCGATGGCCAGCGTCGACGGCGTGTTGAGCAGCATCGCGATGTGGAAGACGTTCTCTCCTGTCATGGGAGGGACGTGGTCGCGCATGCCTCTGCGCTCAAACCTATGCTCGTCATACATGAATGGAAGCTCACCGACGGGTCCTTTAGCGTAGACGTTGCACTGGCTGGGGAAGAGCTTGGTGATGAGCTGCAGGATGGAGGCTGTCTGGCACCATGATGGCATCGAATCACTGCATCCCCCTACCTCCAAGTTGCCGTGCTTCACTGCGTGCCAAGCCGTGCCCGCCGAGTCCATCAGTTTCGCCTGCGCACGATCGAGAAGATCTTATCCAGTGCGTGTTGAGAGGCGAGAGACGCTTCGCGTGACCGTCACCTGCTGCGCGACGTTGGCGTTGGAAGCCTTGATGCCCCTGCCGCTGATCATCTCGTTGACGCCAAGCCTTTTCTCGGCCATCGCAAGAGCGAGAAGCAAGAGTCCACTAGGATCGGAGACGGCCGATTGACGAAACCGCTGGTGCCGTAACTTTGTCGTTCCTTCGAGAACGAACGAATAAATGGTCTTAATGCGGTCCCGCCGCGTCGCCCCCGAACCAATCACCGCTTCTCCGGTCTCTCTAAGCACATGGCAGGCTGCATGTGACATGAAGGCAGTCGCCACTTCTGGGCTTGCAGAAGACGCAAGGGCGACCGCATGGCTGTCGCTGCTCGGCCAGCGGACCGCAGGAGAAGGCGAGGAATCTCATGCGGGCCCCTTGCCGCATCACGACAGCGTTGCCGAAGTCTATCAGAGAAACGTGAGAATGGTTTTGTCGTTGTTCTCTTTGAACCTTAGGCCTACAACATGCAGGGAGCATGCGAGACCTGGGAATCGACGACACGGAGGATTTGCACCGATGCAGAGCGCCTGTCCACACAACCGACATTCTTGCAAGCTCACACAGACAGCCGTCGTATGAGCATTGCCCGTGTGAGGCGCATTCTGGCAGCTTATGCCCTGAGCGACCCAGAAATCGGCTACTGTCAAGGGATGTCAGATCTGGCCACGCCTCTCCTCGAGGTGTTCCGGTCACCGGGGGTCGACACTGCCTGTCGAGGGGCGACGGAAGGCGATGAGGACCATGCATGCACGATTGAGTGTTGGACAGCCGATGATTTCAAGGTAACGAGATGTTCAAATGATTCAAGCGCAGCTGCACATGTCCTTCTCCGCATATTCGTTTTCACAGGCGTTGCGCTGCTTTCAACGGCTGATGCAGCATGTCAGGGGCAATTTCCTCCTCGGCTTGGTTCGAGTGAAGGAGGATATTTGCTCGGTTGGCCTCCTAGTTCTTCGTCACGACAGAAAATTGCACAGGTGAGATCCCTTACCTGCCATGGCGCACTTTCGGGCTTTTCTCATCCTCGACCTCGTTTCTCGCAGCCATTTCAAAAGCATTGGGGCTCATAACTTTGAGTTCTGCTTCCAAATGCTACTTTGTTTGTTTCGGAGGGAGCTACCGTGGGCCGAGGCGAATCTTCTTTGGGATAGCCTGTTTGCCCGACATGCGCTCATGCACACGGGTGCCGGAGAGGAATGCAGTGCATGCAAAGCGAGTGACAGCGGCAATGGAGAAAAAATGTCTGTAGGAAGAGGAGTTTCCGCACGTGACGACACGCCAGAGTCTGACCAAGCGGCGGTGGGCCCCTCGCACGTGAGACACGACATCAGAGGAGGGACGTGCCTGAGGCCTCTGTGTGTCGCGGCCGCGGCGGCTCTTCTGATGCTGCATAGAGACTCATTTATGAGGTGCAACAGTCTTGGGGAAGTCGTACAACAGGCCAACCGCCTTCCGGATTTGGGCCCAGGCACAGGATTGCGGTTAGCTGCGAGAGCCTCGGAGCTTATTGCCTTGTCCTCTCAGCCGGCTGAAGACAATAGTGTCGGGGTAACATGTGCGTGCGCTGGAAGGTTGGTTTAGAGAGCGCTAAACGAACAGAACTAATTTGGACCCGAAGACTGTTTGGCCCTGAATCAGTCAGGAGTCTGTGGACATGATCCATATGGACCTACGGGCCAGCGGCCGGGACGACACATTGCATTGCGTAAGATGCCAGGAGAAGGAGAGGAAAGAGCAACGACACTGCGATTGCTTGCCAGCTCGTGATTGTCCTACCGAAGGGCATTAGTTTCAGTGTCTCTCCGAGAGTGATTCGAAAAGAGTATACCTTGTCCTGGCGAAAGAGGCGCCCACAGCCGCCATGGCAGCAGTGATAGGCAGCAGATCCGGCATCAGCGCAAGTCCCTGATCCGTGTGACCGCCTCCCTTGACAGCAACGAGCAGCAGCACGGTACCGAGCGAGAGAGCAAACCTAAGCGCAACAGCGCCAAGCACCTGCGGAAGGATTTGAGAATGATGATTCTTCTCGAATCATTCACGCCTCAACAAGATCATTCATACCTGACCGAGAACGTCCGTTCCCTGACGACACGGACGACAGGCAGCCGCTGGATGAAGCCAGATCAGGACCTCGCAGCCAAGCATGAGCGCGGGCGAAGCCACGAAGGCGATTGGGAATACGCGCTGCGACCCGAGTGCATCGGCCAGATCCGCAAGAGCAGAAATGAATGGGACTGCAGGACATTTGAGCGTGGGCCAGGAATGAATGCGTGTTCGATGTGCGAAAACTCTGACCTGAGAACAGACCGGAGATGACCAATCCAACAATAATTTGGCAACTTGCTTCTGCTGCGTTCCTCAATGGTCCCCGAAAAGGCAAGAGGGGGCTGTCACATTTTGCATCTGAGGAAGGTTCCTCTCCAGCCTCTTCCGACAATAGTGGGTTCTCCACATCATGACAAACCCTGCTCATGAGCAGCCAAAGAGGAAATAAAAGAGGCGGAACATCAAATCACAGTTCTGGATCAAGGACAAAAGACAGACCTCAAGGTGCCGGCTCGGGGGCTAGGGCCCAACAGTCTCTCGTTGTATTCTTCCGGCGCTGGTTTTGTGAAGAGCCACAACAAGGCGCTGCCGGAGCGCTTCACCTTTTTGGGCACCTTGGCCTCATTGGGGAAATCGAGGCTGAAGCACCGTTGCTTTTCTAAAAACCAGGCCTTGAGGACTTTTTCCCCCACAAAGCAATGAGTCAGGAGGCACTTCGGAAAGAAAGGACCTACTTTACCTGCAAAGAACATCTCTTCGGTGATTCCAGACAAGACATCCTCTTTATCAACAGCAGTCTGTACAGTTTGTTCAGCTGGCAAACCAAATGTCGAGTCCCGTATATCGAGACTGAGACGTACGGTGGGCGATGAGCTGTCGTCCGCTGCCACTAGATCATCGGGACAAGATGACTCGGACGCTCCTGCTGCAAACACGTCAATCTTGACACACAGGGGCCGAGCCGAGAGCCCGCTCCCATGCCCAGAGCTGTCCGACTCGGAGCCTTTGTCATCGGTCTGAGTTGGTCCATCAGTCGGTGTCTGCTTGCCGCAGGCCTCATCGTTCACTGAGCCAGAGAGAGACAGCCAAGAGCGGGCCTTTTTGATGGTGTCGCCCGCCAGTGAAGCCAAAACGCTGCTGCTCATACGGTTCTGCTGCTGCTGCAGAGAGCTCCACGTGTCCATGAATGCATCCAACAGGCGAGAATTGTTTGTTGTCTTGAGATCCATTCCCATCAGCATCCCTATTAGCAAGATTGGTAATTCAGCTCATAGATTGGACAAAAAAGTCACAGCTCACCTTCAAGCTCCTCCCGCGTTATCAGACCGTTCCTGTCTTTGTCGAATCTTGAAAATAGTCGGTGGATTGCCCACGCACTGAGCGAACCATCGGAGTTTAAAACGCCACCCCACCTAGACACACGAGGGAGGGCATTGAGCCGTGGAGGGAGGGCATCGAGCCGTTCACTGTGTCAGGAATCCTATCGCACCTGTTGCTGTAGTACGCAATTGATCGAACCATGTTGTACCGGAAGTACCGATCATCTCGGCTCTGCTCCCTTTGCCTCTGCAGCACAGGCGTCATGGTCTGATGCACAAGGAATGCAACAGCCGCGAGGAGGCAGATGGCTGCTCCCGTTGCAATGAAGGGTACCTCATTCGCTGGGTGGAAGAGGCTTGGAACCTGAAGACAATTTGGTCGAGACAAGCGAGGAAACGAGAGGTACGGGTGAACTGACCCCAACGAGAGGAAGAGCTGCGGCGGCAACGACAAGCCAGGCCTTCTCGCAGGCTGTATCGTTGAGCGTGCTCGCTCCGGTTCTCTTGCATACGATGCCGCAGACGCTGAGAAGCGCTGCGGTCGTGCCCATCAGCGCAGCCACTGAGAGGTCTGTTGATCCGATCAGAAAGGCCGACAGAACGAGCACCAGGGTCGGTAGCGCAGTGACAAGCGGCAAAAGAGCGCCTGCAGGGCAGGGGAGAGTTCAAAATTTCAGTGGCGTTTAGGTGATCTGGAGCCATCCTACCGTCGAAGATGTATCTGGGAACGACGCTGGCATCGAGGAGACGATCCAGGCCTGCGCCGACCGAGATCAGATCGGCACCGCAGATCGCAACGGAACGAATCACCTCACCTCGACGGCTCCACGCGATGCCGTGCCACACGATGAACCCGTAGGCGACGCAGAGAAAGACGGCGCCCGCCACGGTATGAGAGCAGGGGAGCCCCAGTCGCTCTGCGCACCCTTCCATCGTCGTAGTTTGTGTGTATTCTGATCGATCTGATTGCAAATCCCTCCCCAAACCCTCCAATGATCTCCAAACGACGCCTAAATCGTCGGGACAGCCAGCATCAGAGCTCCGGCTCCTGGAGTCAGGCTCATCTGGGCGTAGCTCGCAAAAATGGGGCCATCGAGAGAATCCAGGGACGCCGTGTCCCCGGTGTCGATGACTCGCCTCCATGCCATGCCGCTCGGTGCCGCCGGCAGCGTCAGCTCGACGGGGCCTTCCAGCGGGTTCAGCGCCACGCACACCGCTCGGCCCTCGTCGTTCCTGACCGAGTAGGAAATGGCGTTGCTCGTCCATGAAGAGGAGCTGCCTGACCAATCGATGCCTTCACCTGAGCGACAGTTCAGGCAAGCGTTCAGTAAAATATGCAAGGCATCGTGCTTCAACCGCACCGGGGTTGGCAGGATGCCATTCGAACAGCCGCGTCCGGGTCGATAGCTTTCTTGGGGCCAGGATGTCCTGGTAGCTGCTGCGAACTGCCGCCAGCAGACCCGAGAGCTTCACCAAGGTTGGGTTGCCGGCCAAAGCGGTCGCTGAGAGGCAAGGAGTGCCCGTCGACGTGAACTGGACCAGCATCAGAGTGCGGGCTCTCGTCTCGTCCTCCTCGGCCTGCAGCGCATCGCCCCCGGCCGGCAGAATTGCGTTGATGCACAGGCCAGAACGGCGAGCGACGGCCAAGCCGCCGGGAAGCTCGGCGTCCCACACCGACGCAAACAGATCCGCGCTGCCTGTGAGGTGGCCGGTCAAGCAGAGTGAATCTCCTCACTCCCCTCGATTCTCCAGCGCCACAAAAACCAGTCACCTGTGATGCGCGTAGCCACAGCGCTGAGCAAGCCTCTCTGGTTGCGCAGGATGTACGCGGTGAGGTTGCTGGCGTAGCGATCGTTCCACGTTGCCCACACGCCCCAGTGGGGGAAGCCTCGAACTCCGCCGCGGGGAAGCAGCTCGGCCAGCCCGGTGGCCGCCACCAGCTTCATGTGGCCAAGGACGGGATCCGTCGCGATGTCCTCGGCCAGGGGCGGGTTGTCCATGATGCCCCCGAACTGATCCTGCACCATGTTCTCCGCGCTGGTGAAGCGGAAGCCGTCGACGCGGTACTCGGTCGCCCAGTGGTGAAGGCAGTCCAGAATCATGCGGCGGACGATGGGGTGGCCTGTTCGCAGGACGTTCACACCGCCCGTGTCTCCCCTGCCGAGGGAAGGGCCAAGAAGCGTTGGGATTTAGACTCCCTCGTAGAAGAGAGAATGAAATGTTGTATAGAGATTGGAGCTCTTGCGATGTAGGAGCACGATGGCAGCGAGGTGGCACAATAAGCTGCGCCTCAAAAAATTTGATTTACAAACTTGCCTGTAGTAGATTGCCCTGTTGATCCCACTCATGCCCTGCAGAGCGCCCGACATGGGTTCAAACTCCTCAGCGGTGACCCCGAAGTCCAACGACACCAAGACCTCAAGGCCGACCGTGTGGCAGGCCCGGATGACCTGCTTGAGCTCTGTTGCGGCCAAGGCGGGGCCCTGGCTCGACATCGCGGGGTCAGGAGAGAAAAGGGCCATGGGAAGCCGACCGGCCCCTGCAGCCCTGGCATACACGGGATTGATGATGACGGACGTGACGCCCGAGTCCACCAACGCATTCAGCCGGTCCAGTATACCAGCGAGCTTCCCATGCCGATCGGCGGGCACGGAGGCATCCTGTGAAAAAACAAATGGAAACATTTGTGGATTCATTTTGGAATCTTGTTGCGACAATCTGGAATGTCATTTGCAGCCCCCCCTTTCACCTGCGTGAAAGCCTGAACATCCAATTCGCACATGACGGTGTCCTCCAAGCGTTGAGTTGCGCCAGGCTCGGTTGGTTCAGGCCTGATTGGGCGTGCGGCAGCCTTCCAATCGAACCTGTCGGTCAAGGCTGACAGGTGTCCCATGATAACAGGCCGCTTCATGTCGATGTATGGCGGCAGGTGAGGAGCGGTGTTCCAGTAATTATCAGCCAGCATGATTGGAATGGCTCGCGTGGCATAAGGGTCCAGCAAAAGGTATCCACGGTGGAACTGATCGTCACCTGAACAAGAATGCAGCTGTTAAGCTAATCAAAACAATGAGGAGCAGTGGCTTTACCTCCGAATCCGTCTGCCCTCCAGGCGTAGCACATGCTCTGGATGTTCTTCATCCCATCCACACACACGTGCCAAACGTCTCCTGTCTTGTTCAAGACGGGGTCCAGTTCAATCTCCAGGTACCCCGCAGCGGTCAGGCAGAGCTCATTGTCGGGAGACGAGACGGTCTTGAATGTACCATCACTCTCTTGCTGCGAACGAATGAGGACCAGAGACATCTTTGAAGCATTTCTCGAGAACACCTGCCGCGGGGAGGGTCACGGTTAGCAGTCCGTCTTGCGATACGGGCAGAGATTGCAGTCTATTCGCAAACCTCACCGAGAAATTCAAAGAGCATGTGTTCTCATCATTCCCATCCATCTTGATAAACGTGGCTCCTGGAAAAAGGAGATCCGATTCTCAAAAATAGACCAAGTGTTTTCTCCTTCAGAGCAAGACCCACCTAGAGGTTCGGGATCACCAGCTGACATGCCCAAAGGGACGCAGAAGTGCATGCCCCGCAAAGGACCCTCGAACGTGGCCGAGCCTGTAAAGGGATGTATCATGTTGCTGTAGCTGCTCTCTCAACAGGCGAAACTAAGAATTCTTCATGTTTCGTACCGGTATGGTACAAGGAGAAGGACAAGAACACAGGGGAGAGCTTGGATGGAATCTGAAGCTGAGCCCGGTAGATCCCGTTCCCGCCAGCCAGTTGGGTGCGCATGCCTCCGGTTGCGGCATCGAGGTTGCTCCCATTAGGTACGACTTCCTTTGGATGATACCACTGAGCCAGCGACGCGCGGTGCATGCCCCTGGGTGGAGACAGGGCCATCAAGATTGCTCATGCCTGCTAGATTCGACGCACCAATGCAGCATCGGAGCGTCACCGCCGCTGCTCAGGACCTCAATGTCGACCGTTGTGCTGCTGGAGCTCGGGTAAGTTGCAATGTTGATCTGTTTGCCAGCAACATGGTGATTCTGCAGATGCTGGCGGTCCTTTCACTCACCTCGCTCCCTCGCGCCGTTCTGAACTGAATCTTCTTCGACAGGGAGGCCTCCAGCTGCAGTCGAGCAGTCGTTTTCTGCAAGCTCCTTCGAGGCGATTGATGAAGGCTCCATCGCGATGCGCCGTGGGGCCTCGCAAACGCCTGCAAAAGATCGCGATCGCATCGCGGCGTTACGCGCACTCTGATCGAGCTCGCTACCGTCGATCGCATCGTCGAGGAGGCCAGATGCCGAGCGAATAATTTACACCGGGTTTGATCTCTGATGCGGTTTCTGAGTTTTTTCTGGTGGCGTTGGCGAAGATTCAATCGCATCCTCGATGTTGCCGAGGCCTCCCCTGGCGCGTGGCACGTCCTCTCGATGCGAAGGCAATTGCCACGTTCCACGTCAGGATAGAGTTCGACGAAGCACAAGCCTCTGGAGTCAGGCACACACTCCTCACGCTTCTTCAGCCACATTTTCAAAACCACGGCTGCATGCATGCTGCTCAATTGGGCTGCATGGCGCAGCGTCAGACTTGAAGGAACAGCGCTCGGTGGGGGGAGCGGATCTCGTGCTCAAGGTTCCAGGGCTGGACGCCACGGTGCACGTGTTTGGAGCCAATCACAGGGCAGCGCAGCCCCATATCGGTGAGTCGTGGCCAAACTTATTGCGAGATCGAGTCCTGATCCTTGGTCCTCCTCGTACCTTGCGAGAGCAGGGGAATTCATACTGACCACGAGACCAGATGTTGTGGTCGTGGAGACGTCGGTCACTCCTGAGCAGGGAGCTGTGACCGGGACCTCGATCAGCTGCTCCGACCAACAAGTGGAGGGGCCCTCCTCATTCTTCCTTAGAATGTACTGCGGGGTTGCCGAGCAACTGCGGGAGGGCTTAAAGGAAGAGGGGGCTGAAGTGGTTCACAACCCTTTCTGGATGCAGGTGAAAACTTCTTTGATCGCTGTTGGCAGAGACAAGCACGATAATGGAAAAGTCTTTGTTGTGCAGATCACGGATTACTATCGAGGAGAGCAGCTTGCATACATCACAGCCTTTGCAACAGGTGCAAAGCTTGTCTTTGGAGACAGGCCGAAAGACATCACGTTCAGGTGAGCACGTTTGTAGACACATCACCTATCAATTTTTCTCATTGAGTTTCGACGTGCTGCAGACGGCTGGCCTCCTTGACCTCCGCTGGAGATCTGGATGTTGCGTTTGGGATGTCCTGCGAGTCACACTACCGTGACCTGCTCGGCTTGCCTCAACCTAGCATCTCTTTTGACGAGAAAATGCCCAATGCAGAAGTCATCATGATGAAGGTGGCTAACTTCACTTTTTTAATTGCCTCCATCATTTCCTCTCAACGATCCATTGAAACTACTACTCAGGAGCGAGAATGTGTCATGTGCGAGGTGCTAGACCAGGCGTGTCGCGGGCAGCTGCCCCAAGCAGGGATTACCGTCCCTCCCAAGAGCATCGTCATGGTTGTTGGGCAAGCCCACATCGAAGGTGCGCCCAATTTGGGACCGCGGCTGATCGATCTCCGAGTTGACGCACCCCGCACCAGGCCTGCGCCATTTGTGGGAGGGTCAGAGGTGGGAGGCTGCGACGCGAGACACTGACATCATGTCTGCTCCGAGCTTTCGTGATGCATCCGACAAATCTCGTGACGCCGGAGTCCGACGAGGCGTGCTGCACGCAATGATGCGCATGATGGTCACTTCAGAGGTGAGATGGCGATGATGAGATTGATCGATCATTATGTCTCTGCCACCACTCTGTCTCTTTCGCTGACAGGTGTTAGGCAGCATGACAGACACGCTTGGACCCGTGCCTTCTAACCAGCAGCAGGCGGTCGAGGCAATTGAGGAGATATATGGCTCGAGCAGAATGATGCTAGCCACGCTGCCAAGGGAGTTGCTGGCCAAGGTTTGTATTGGGCTCAACTGTGACATGTACGATGTCCTCGAGCCTTTCAGGAGCACTCGGCCCATCAACGGAGGCCCTGCCTACAGCGACGAGCTGGTCACGTTAGTGCGCAGCCTCAACTTTGATCTAGACTAGGAATTTGTCAAGTGATGACACATCTACTTCTCGTCTGCCAAGGTCATTGCACTACACTTCAGCAGGAATGCGTACTCGAAGGCCATTTCCTTCAGACGTTCGAACCTCCCAGTGACGGAGAAGTGCCTGAGAGGGGAGGAACGTGCCGTGTTGTCACGAGCTATTTGTCCATTGCAGTCTCCCACTCACCCTGCGCCGAGCTCCATCTTGAGAAGCAGCAAGTTCTTCGGCTTTGCGAGGGACCTCAGCTTGGCCACCCACTTGGCGGGTTCCCAATAGCCAACGCGAGGGTCGTGCAGCCCCCCCGTCACCAGCATGTGAGGGTAAACAGCATCGGTCTTGACGTTATCAACCGGCGAATACGACTTCATGTACTCGTAATATTGGAGTTCGTTCGGGTTCCCCCACCTTCGTTGAGAGGGAAATGCGTTATCATGCTGCCAAATTGGGGATTCAACAGAAAAACTTACTCTTCATACTCGATGACCGTCAGAGGGATTGTCTCGTCTAGCATGGTCGTCAGGCAATCCACAAAGGGCACCTGATAATTACAAGAAATCCGGTTTCAGCAGGGGCAAGAAATCCTCTGATTCGTGAACAGCAGGGGTACTCACGCCGAGTATGGCCGAGCTGAAGAGCTCTGCGGCAAGTGTCAGGGAGGCGGGATGTCAAAGGACTAGCAGCGGCGGGGATACATCAGAGGTCGAGTCCGCTCTCCTCTCACCAGGCCTCATGTTGCAAACCGCTCCGATCAACAGCCCTCCAGCTGACCGCCCCTCGATGGCCAGGCGTTTGGGGGACGTGTACTTCGCCCTGATCAGGTGCTCGGCGCAGGCGATGAAGTCCAGGAAGGTGTTCTTCTTCAAGAGGTATTTGCCGTTCTCATACCAAAGCCTGCCCATCTCTCCGCCACCTCGGATGTGCGCCTAAGTAGGGTAAGAGTACAAGAGGAGAGAGGGCTCCTGCCTCCTGTAGTGTGGACCTCAAAACGGAGAGACATCTCTACTGCACGAGGTTCCTTACGTTCAAAAGACATCGCTCACCTGGCAGAAAATGAAACCGCGATCCAAGAGGCACAAACGGTTGGCGCTGAAGTAAGGGTCGTTGCTGTGAAAGAGAAGAGAAGGCATTTGGGTCAGAGATCCTCAGATTTCTATCAACCACTCCTCTCACCAAATCTCATACGAGCCGTAGCCGTTGAGCAGCAGAGGGTCTGATCCGTCGAGCTTGACCGCGCCCTTCCTGAGTGAGGCACAGGGGGGTGG
>VFSW01008382.1_pt1 | contig 14852 bp, 8 predicted proteins | sample 5358111 | NCBI WGS metagenome assembly VFSW01 (sample SAMN11554181, study PRJNA540505) | mine drainage metagenome | isolation source: sediment from site ElyBrook_90M | place: USA: Ely Copper Mine, Vershire, VT | collected 2017 | reverse complement strand
TTGGGAAAATAGCTTTAGCACTACCTTTCGTGGCTATGCCAAACAGCGGACGCCAGTGCCGAATTATGAAACGGGAATCTTTGTGTGCTCTCACATTCGCGTAAGAGCGCCGGCTTTGGTTAAGCGGCCTCGGTGACTTCGTCGTCGCGATATGCACCGCCCTGAACAGCGATCATACCGACCGGAACGGAAGACTTGACGTAGGAAGCGTGCACCCGGCTAATGATCGAGAGGGGCCGGTTTCTGACTTCGTCATATACCCTACCGAGATATTCGCCCAATACGCCCAGGGATAGGAGGAGCATGCCGCCAACGAAGAAGACAGCCGCCGCAACACCAAGAGCGGCCACTACGATAGCGCTCTTAGGGAAGAACATCGCGAACAACAAAAGAACGGCAACGGACACCGTGAATGAAAACAATAAAAAGCTTAATCTCAGCGGCTTGTAACTAAAACTGGTGATGGCATCCATAGCGTATTTAATGCGGCTGACAAAAGACAGTTTGCCATCACCGCCAGCCCGGTCCTGGCGATCGTAGTAAACGACTGAGTTACGATAGCCGACCCAGGCACGCAGGCCTGGAAGATAACGATTTCGTTCACCGAGGGCGTTTACAGAGTCGATGGCCTTGCGGTCCATCAGACCGAAAATGCCTGCGTTCAGTGGGATTGGGTAGTCTGAGAGGGTACCCAGAACGCGGTAGAAAAGCGGGAAAAGCTTGGCCAAGATCTTGCGGCGTTCTTGCCGGCTCTTTCTAACGGCGACCACAACTTCAGCGCCCTTCTGCCAAGCATCGATGAGTTCAGGAAGAACTTCCGGAGGATCTTGAAAGTCGCCATCCATGAGGCATACGGCCCGACCCCGCGCAGTCTGAAGACCGGCAGAAATTGCTCCCATATGGCCCCAGTTGCGAGAAAGTTCCACTACGACGACATGAGGATCAACGGCGTGGAGATTTTTGAGGAGTTCTAGAGACGAATCCGTGGAGCCATCGTTGACGTACACAACTTCCCAATCCATGCCCACGGTCTCCATCGCGCTCGCGACGGCCTCATGGAATCTCAGGACGAGTTCCTCTTCGTTATAGATAGGGACGACGACTGAAACCATAATATTTGCTCCTCGTTTCCAACTTTTTTCATGGTCGTTCTCTTTCTTTCAGGTATTGAGTACCTGAACCGTACAGAACCAGGGATAGCACAAGTGTTATGAGTCGGTTTCAGCCTGAAGCAGGCGCACTCTCCAATTAACTTCAGCAGGCGTGAGGACCGCGATATAACGCGCACGCACGTGCTTCGTAGTCAACATTTTGTCCTGATCAAAGACCTGCACGTCGTAATCCACATTGTCTGTGAGCTCAATTGAAAGTCCCTCGGGCGAATAGAAAACGATCTGTATATCGTGAGATGCGTGACGATAGCTCGTATGTATGCCTAACCCAATCTGATTTTTTATCGCACTCGCCAGGTGCGCCTGCGCGGAACCCGCGAAATCGCGATCGAGAATATCCGGATTGTTCTGCTCAAGTGCGTTGCTCAGGCACTGCCAAGCATCGAGATAATTCTGTATGGCGGCAGACTGAGTTTGCTCCTGCAATGGTCTGGGCCCTAGGAGGACAGACTTTTCGACCCGCACGCCTGACTGGGCCATGGCGCTGCTCGCAGTGGCAAGGATCACACAAATGACGAAAGCCGCTCGCTTCACGTTCATCTCTCCCACCGGATTTCATTGCCGAGAACCACGCCGCTCGCAACCGAAATCCTGGCTCCAGGGTGAGCGGGCATTTTGACTTCAGCGATCCCACGTTTGAGAGGAACATCAACGGTGGATTGAAGGTCACCATATACCTCAGTAAAGGTAACAATCGTTCCGTCTGGCACGGCATTGCCGCTGCAGTCTTTGACTGGCGCGGTTTGCAACTGAAGCTGCTGACCCGTCGCCTGTGCTGTCATCTTCAATGAACACGGATCACCCGGCACCTGGCCTACAATTCGCGTGCTGGATACGTCTCCCGCTCGCGCCGTGAATTTATCGCTTCCCTGCTGTGTCGTCGAATCGAATTGTGTCCAAGCGTCACCGTTATGGGTGGTCACGTTACGCTTCTGGGAAGATCCCGAAGGGCTGGCGAGTTCAAACGACACGGGGACTGGCTTTGTTATTAGGTTCTGGTAAGCGTCAAAGACGTAAACAGCGCCGGTAATCCCTCCCTGTAAGCTGACCTGCAACCGCGATGGGCGAGCGAGAAATGTGATTTCACTCGGTTTCGCGCTGGGCAAAACATCGAACTCACCACTCTCAACCGATGAGTCGTGTGACAGAACTGTCACATAATGCCCGGCAGCATAGAGCGATCCAACAGGGAAATAAATGGGCAGGCCCAACTCGACGTCTCGTTTGATTACCTGGCTGATCCCTATGACATAGAGAATGGCTTTGCCGTTTCCGGACGTTTCAATTGTAAACGCAGTACCTGCTTCGATAGTCTTCGGCAAGGTTAGAACGCCGGACTGAGCGGAAAGCGGCCGACCTGCGCTCCACAAGGCGAGCAGACAAACCATCGCAAGCATGGTTTTCAATTCGCACCTCCTGCACTGTAGGTCGCAACAACTGTGCGCTCGGTGCTCACTTTTCGAGCGAGATCTCCTGGAATGCGAATACTGAAATCGACTGGCGACTGAGGAAGAAGTGCACGGTCGATGTATTGATCCGCAACCCAAACAACCTGGCCTCCCTTGTCGTAAAAAGTGGCCAGGACATGAGCCACGTTGACGATCTGACCGCTTTGGTTGGTCAATTGGCCAGCGACTGCGGCATCGGGTGGAGGGGCCAAATGCTCGTTTTGGATTTCGATAATCGGATCTGCTGAAGCAGATACTAAGTTCGAAATCGGCGTCATGCGAACGCTGCCAACATCCGATAAAGAGACATCTGGGAAGGCAATGAGGAACGGCGTAACCTGCTTAGGAAGAAGAAGGTGGGATATCTTGTCGAAGCTTCCCTCGGTAGCAATCGGAGTATCGCTTTTAGACAGAAGAGTGGCATTCACTGACACTGCGGCGGGCACGACATCTTCATTTAACAGTTCACCCAGGATTACTACGCCTGCGGCGCGTTCCACAGGATGCATATCGATGATGCGCACATGTGGCGCTTCAACATCTTGGACGCCCCAGTCGTCACCGGCCCCGCGATAGATCACATCCCATCTTAGATAGTTAACCGGAATGACTTGAGGGGGCACCACAGGTTCTTTTGCGAGCGGCCATTCAGGCTGCCAGTCCGCGCCGCTTTTTATGACATGCAAATCGCGTACGGTGGTCGAAGTTCCAACCACGGTGGACCAGTTTATCTTTAGTTCGACATCGGCATCGGCCGTGGAAGCACGGAGGGGGTGGACTTCAAAACTCTCAGGTGTCGCGTAGGTTCGCAGACTTGGATGATAGCCTGTCAAATCGTGCTGGAATTCCTGCTCCGTAAATTGTGCTTTATTGGCGAGACCGTCATAGGCGCGGCCCCAAGCCTGTTCACGGATTTCTTCTCCAAGATTTTGAACGGCAGATTCGGGACTTGAAGAAGAGCGCAGAAGGCTGCCATTGCCTGCGTATGCGGCAGCAGATTGATTTGGAAATAACGTACCGATGGCGATGAAAATAACGGTTGCTGCAACGAGCACAGCCGCGAGTACTCTTCCCGTATTCACGAGGCAATCCTCCCACGCACCAAATTCTCGTCGGCGTCAAAGGTCATTGAGGATTGTCGATCCATCCTCGCTCTCTGCGGAATAAGGACCACCAGGATTGCGAGCAGACTACTACCGAAAGGAAAAATCCCCCACATTACGCCCTGCCAGTGCGGAGGAATCTGTGGAGTATTCATCGGCACCGCAGGCGGTACGCCGTCCTTACTCCAGATGGTGATGGTTTTGTCTTCGAGGTTGTCGACCGGGCGCCACCCAGCGAAGGAAAGCAGAGGATCATAATACGAATCGCGCACAATGACCCACTTTAACCCATATTTATCCGCGTGCTGCAGGATGGCGCGAAGCGCATCGAGTCCCGCCTTGCCAAGGTACTTGGAACTGGTGAGAGCCCCGCCCCCATGACTGGTGAGTTCCGGAAGCATGCGCCCCGAGTTCCATTCGCCGTCGACACTGGTCGCATCAGTCAGGATGGCAATTCGTGAAATTTTGTTGCCGAAGCCCAAGGTTACATAGCGGTAGTTGTCATGTCCGTCACGATTAAGCCACGCTGCAACGGAATCAACCTTGAAGTCCTCGCCATCTGCCGGCCGGTACGTTGTCCAAGAGACTGCCAGCGCGCAAGTAGCTCCCGCGAGTATGCTCAATCCAACGACAGCAACGCGGTTGTACTTCTCAACAAGTTCGGATGTCAGCAGACCGACGAACGGGAGGGCCAGCAACGTGGCCCAATAACTAAACCGCTCCATCGTCAAGACTTCAAACGCGCGTCCAAGCAGGAGTTTTCCAATTGGAGTTGTGCCGCCGAGACCCACAAGAAATGCGACCCAGAAGCCAAGCAATAGCGGGCGGAGCCGAGCGACGGCCGAGCCACGGATAAAAATGAATGGCAACGCCAAAACAAGCGCTCCATAGGGACCTACAAAATAATTCAAACCCCACTGGGGGCTGAGAATATAGTTGGCGCGACTGGCGTGGGGTATTGGAGTCTGCGTAACCGGATAACGGATGAGCGCCAACCAAAATGGAAGAAGCACCACTGCAATGGCGATTCCTGTAACGACGACGATAGACAAGGTTCGCAATACCAGGGTGGGAGTTGAGGTGCGCTCCCCTTCTTCGCGATCGATATAGACCAAAGCCACGATCGGAATTGCGAAAAAGAACGAGCCAAACAGCAATGTGGCGTGGTGAGCTGCTGCTGCGGCCGCGAACAACACACTGGCCTTGAGGAACGACCGCCAGCCGCCGAAGCGGATCCATTGATACAAGTACGGGAGCGCGTTGAGATAAATAGGAGCTGCGGAGGTCGTTCCCAATTGCCCGGCGGAATATACCAGAAAGCTCTCTGAGCCAAGGAATACACTTGCCAGCGCAGCGAACGAAGCCGCTCTCGGACTAACCCAGATCAAAGAAAAGCGATAAACTCCTAAGGCCAGCAGAAGAATGGCAGCGAACTGGACCGTCATGTAAGCCAGGTCCAGCCCTGTCAAGTGAGAGATAATCGCAACCCACTGTTGGGGCAGAGGTGGGTAGGTCGTTTGCGAAAAGCCTGCATACCATTTCACGTTCCATGGGTCAAACCAATGATGAACGTAGTGTGATGCGAAAAAAATATGAAAGTTCGTGTCGAACGATTTCAAAGGCAACTTCATTAGCAGAAGAGGCAAATGAATGGCGACCGCGGACATTAAGATAATTGTTAATGGAATTGGTCTTGAGTTCGGCATAGATCGTTCGGCAGTCTGCACAATCGCCTCTTAAATTACGTTATTAATAAAATTTTTTCACCGGTGCTAACGAAATCCGAAAGCGACGGTCAGCGTCATCGGATCAGGCCGAAAGAATCAATTAAGAAAGCCTTGTCTCGCATGTTTTTCGATTCTGCAATCGCCGGCGCGGTTGCCTCGACATCGAGATCGCTGCATATAGGATGAATGCTGGAGTTGCTTTTATGAACAGCGCATGAACAATAGGCGCACTCGTAGACTCAAATTAACTTTCATGTACGCCTATAGTGAAACACAGTTTGGCGAAAACTGAAGGTCGAACCAACATTAAAGGCGTCTGCAGAATCCAAAAGCATGTCATAAATTCGCGACACTGGTGAGATTTTGAACGTTAGATCCATAGAGATTGGTTGTCTAGTTGTATCGGCAATGCTCACATGTGCCATAAATGCGCAAACCTACAAAGTCGGATCCGACGATTCGAGTAAGCCTTCGCAACAATCCACCGCGTCTCAAGCCTCAACGCAGTTAGGCTGGGGGTCGAACATTCAAAATGCACGCCTGGCGCGCGCTGCGCAACTTGCGTTGGAGCGGGGAGATCACGCGCAGGCCCTCGATTATGCGCAAAGAGCGGCGCAAGCTGCCCCAGGCGATTCGCAATTATGGTTTTTGTTAGGGTATGCGGCTCGGCTCAATTCCCGGTACCAACAGTCAATCGATGCATACTCACACGGACTTCGGATCGCACCTTCGTCGCTCGATGGGCTATCGGGCCTCGCGCAAACCTACAGCATGACTGGCAAAGCAGATGAGGCGGAGCGCCTGTTGAAGCAAGTGCTCGCGATCGATCCTGGGCGGGCGAATGATGCAATGGTCCTCGGAGATCTCTACATGCGCTCCGGAGATTACACCTCGGCGCTCGACTGGCTAAACAGGGCGGAACGTATCCATCAGGATGCGCGTCCTGAGTTGCTAATGGCAATCTGCTATGAACACCTGAAGCGTCTTGACATGGCGAACCGCTATCTTGAAGCGGCGAAGAAGCACTCTCCGGATAATCCAGAGGTGCAGCGTTCAATGGCGGGCTACTTCAGAGAGGTTGGTAAATATCCTGAAGCGATAGATGCACTGAAGTCCATACGCAATCCGACACCAGGGATCACGGCTGAGCTGGCATACACCTATGAGCTTGATGGCAAACTCTCTGATTCCGCAAAGCTGTATGCGAAAGCTGCTGATGCCACACCAAAGGATTTGACCCTGCAAATATCTGCGGCGCAGGCCGCGGTTGCCGCCGGTTCCATCGACGATGCCAAACCCTTCGTGGCGCGAGCTGAAAGTCTTGACGCAAACTACTATCGTCTGCACGCGATCAAGGGCGAGATCGACCGGATGAGGGATCAGGTCGCCGATGCAATCAGGGAATACAACACCGCCATTGCGAGTTTACCGGCAGAACCAGTCGAAGGGCCGCTATACGGAATTCAACTGCACATGGACCTGATGGAACTCTACAAGACTCAGCGGAATAGCGATGCAGCCCGCCAACAACTGCAGACTGCGCAGGAGCAAATAAGAACGCTCAATGACCAAGGGCCGGGAAAAGCATCGTTCCTCCGTCTTCGAGCACTTATCGAGATGAATTCCGGTCAGCTCGACAGTGCCCTCTCCGACGCCAGAGAAGCTCTCGCGGTCGATGTCAGGAATGCAAACGGGCTCCAACTGAACGGCGACATCCTGATGAAACTCGGTCGCACTGAAGAAGCCATTGAAGTTTACAAGAAAATTCTAGGAATCGATCCAGCAAATCGGTTCGCTCTCACATCACTTGGGTATGCTTCGCGCGCCGCAGGACGCGATCAAGCCGCGGAGAAATATTTTCAGCGATTGGCGCAGGTCGAACCGACGTTGTATGTTCCCTACCTCGCCCTTGGGGATTTGTATACGGCCAGACGAGAATTCGAACCGGCCCAGGTATCGTACGAAAGGGCGTATGCCCTGGCTCCGAAGAACGCACTGGTCGTGACGGGCGGAATGAACTCTGCGATCGAGGCTCATGAACTTGATCGGGCAGCACGTTGGCTCAGCCGATCTACGAATGAAATGTCTGAAGAACCTCAATTTCTGCGTGAAAAGGAACGCTACCTGAGCTTTAAGGGGGACTACAGGCAATCGGCCGAGGTGGCTCAACAAGCACTCCAAGCTCTCCCGAACGATCGCGACGTCGTTGTTTACCTTGGTTATGATTTACTGCATCTCGAAAGATATGACGAACTATTGGCCCTCACGAAGAAATACCTGGATGTATTTCCGAAGGAACCTGACCTCCCCTTGCTCATGGGGTATGTACACAAGCACCAGGGTGAGGCGGAATTAGCCAAAGAAGACTTTTCTGAGACGTTGCGGCGCGACCCTGCAATCGTTACGGCATATGTCAATCGAGGGTATATGTTGAACGATCTGCGCCAGTCGCAAGCGGCCGCGGATGATTTTGATACTGCACTGAGGAAGGAGCCCAAGAACGGAGAGGCGCACCTTGGTCTCGCTTATGCTGAACTTGATCTGCACAAGCCTGAATCTGCAATTAAGCAGGCAGACCTTGCTGAGCAGGCGATGGGAGACTCCAAGAACGTTCATGTGATTCGCGCGACTGCTTATGGGCGCGAGGATATGTTGGAAAAGGCTGCGAACGAGTACAAGGCGGCGTTGAAGTTCGCACCGGAAGATCCTGCTTTGTACGTTGGGCTCGCCAATACGCTGTTCTCTGAACGTCGTTACCGTGAGACGATCGATCAATTGTCGATCGCCGAAAAGTATGCGCCACAAGACCCTAACGTCTACGCCCTAATGGCTCGTTGCTTTGCTAATTTACAGGATAAAGAGCAGACGATGCGCTACGTAGCCATGGCCGAGCAGCGCGTACGAGCGACTTCTGAAGCGCCTGGCTCTGCTGCTACAACACGAGATTCATCCGAAAGCGAGATTTTCATTTCTACAGGAGAAGCGCTCAGCTCCCTGGGAGATCACGCGGGCGCAATGGAGCGGTTTCGTCGAGCGCTTGCGACGCCGGGCAGCAATCGCGTAACCGTCCGACTTGCAATTGCACAAGTTTTGGCACAGGAGGACCGCGTTGATGAAGCAGAAAGAGAGATCGGCCTGGCCCTGATGGAAGCGGAGTCTGGAGAGACGCCACCGCCAAGCGGAAATCAGTACATCGCCGCCGCGGATGTATTTCGCTCAATGCATGACTACCAACTCTCTCAGAGCTATGTGGAACGCGCAAAGGCTGCCGGTGCTCCCGACGCTGAGGTTCGCATCGGGCTGGCGAATAACTATCTTGCACTGGGAGATACGGCCAAGGCGAATGCACAACTAGCTGCGATCAAAGCAACGGGAGATAGCGCGCCCGATTATCAGTTCCTGCTGGCCCAGGCAAATGTTTATCGGCAGCAGCATCGCAACGCGCAAGCTCTTACCTCATTCGCGCAGGCATCAAACGCTGAAGCAGACGACCAGTCTGCAGCAGAGGGCCTAATGTCCGCGGGAGCCGATGAGGGATTGCGGATCACTCCGAAGGTGAGCGCGCTGTCTGACTTCTCGGTCGATCCGATTTTCGAAGACACAACCGTATACGTTTTGGACTCCAAGCTGGATGCGCCCTTCCCGGTTCCGAGCACTAGCACCTCGCTCTTGCCGCCGCCGCGGTCTTCGTTGCAAATCCAGTCGACAACCGCGTTTCATCTTCATGCCGGAAACCTTCCGACTCCAGGCGGCTTTTTTCAAGTACGTAATCAGCGAGGAACGATCTCTGTTCCAAGCACGAATTCCATTGTGAACCGCAACACAACCGATTACACAGTCAACTTTGGACTCAATCCGACCGTGAACCTGGGCACAAACGTTCTGACGTTCAACAGCGGAATTCAAACGACGATTCGTCGCGACTCGGAATCGCCAATTCATATGAACCAAAATCTCTTCAGTGTGTTCACATACGTAACGACCAGTTCATTCTTTAACGCAGTTTCTCTAAGCGGATACGTTATTCGCGAATCGGGTCCTTTCACCGAGAGCAATCTGCATTCAACTGCGCTCACCGGAGCAATCGATTTTCGCATAGGGACGCCGTGGGGCAAGACAGCGCTAGTGACCGGCTGGGGGGCGAATAGCCAGCAGTTCGAGCCTGTGAACTTCAAAGATTACCTCACTTCTTCTTATGTGGGTTTGGAGCACCGGTTCTCGTCCCGGCTCAACGTGCGGGCTATGGCGGAGGACCTGCGCGCGTGGCGCGTGGTCGGAAGTAGTTCAGGCATTGCACAGAATCTGCGACCTGCGGGGAACATCGATTTCACTCCCAACCACAGTTGGGACTTCCAATTCAATAGTGCCTTTTCAAGTACACGAAGCTTTCATGCCTATGATGCTATTCAAAACGGCTTTTCCGCTACGTATGCTCGGCCATTCCGGCGCAAGTTTCACGACGATTCAGGGGAAGTTGTCCTGCAGTATCCCATTCGCTTTTCCGCAGGCCTACAGGAGGAGACCTTCTTCAACTTCACTGGCGGTCAGAATCAGCAGCTCAGACCTTACGTACAGATCAGTTTATTCTGAGGGCGGGATCCGATGAGAATTTGCCTGGTCGCTACGTTTCCCCCTAGTGGACGACAGTTGAACGAATACGCGTTCCACGTCGCGAAGGAACTGCAGCGCAATGCGGAAGTCGAGCTCATCATCCTGGCGGATGAATTGACCGACTACGATTTCGCAACCGATGAGAACGGCATCCCAATCAAAGTGAGCGAACAACCGGAACTTCCGGGCTTCACGGTAATTCGTTGCTGGCGGTTCGGCACTATCGCGACGCCGGTGCGTCTCTTAAGGACGATCAGGAAGTTGAATCCAGACGTCGTCTGGTTCAACCTGGTCTTCTCGAGCTTCGCAACGCCGGAAAGACCTTTCGCGGCTTTTGCCGGCCTTTCGGCTCCTGCACTGACTAGGGCTGCGGGCTTCTACACGCATATCACCTTGCACCATATTATTGAGCACGTGGATTTCGCTGCAGCCGGCGTTCAGCAAGAGAAGCTATTTCGCCTGGGCACAGAGTTCGCGACGCGGGCGCTTTTGAGAGCGCACTCTGTCTCTGTCTTGCTCCCTGGATATCGGCGAACATTAATCACAAAATATGCGGCACAGAACGTATTGCTTGGTACCCACGGAACTTTCGCGACCATACCAAGCCCGCCTGACTTCTCTAAACGCGGAAATCCAGACCAGCGAATTTTAGCAATTGGGCACTGGGGTACATACAAGCGGCTGGAGACGCTCATGACCGCATTTCGGTCGGTGATAAAGGAAGTTCCCAATGCTCGCTTGATTGTTGCGGGCGCCAATCATCACACGCGCGCCGGCTATTGGGAGTCTATTCGGGACGCACAGCCACCGGAGTTGCCAATTGAGTTTCGTGGATATGTGCCGGAAGAGGCGATTCCCGATTTGTTTCAGACAACTTCGGTACTTGTGCTCCCATACGATTCAGCAACCGGGTCAAGCGGCCCTGCCCACCAGGCGTGCGAATATGGTGTGCCGATCGTCTGTGCCGACATCGGAGATTTTAGAGGAATGGCAACAGATGAAGACATGGCAATCCGTTTCTATCGGACCGGTGATGCGGAAGATCTTGCAGACCAGTTAGTAACGATTCTGAAATCCCCACAGATGCAACGTCAGATGGCGGAGCACAACTTTGCGGCCGGAATAGAAATGACGATGACCAGCGTCGTTAATCACTATCTACGCTGGTTTGAACTAAATAAAGCGAAGCGAGCAATAAAGGATCCCGGAACTCTTCGCGACCGGCGTCGCCCATGGCTGCGGAGCCTACGATCGATAAATGCCACTCCAGGATGGAGCTTGCACTCTGGGCTTTTTGCTCAGCCAGAAGTAACGGGCCGCGGTTTCGAACCTTCTTTTGAGAATGCTGAGGCGGAAACCAATACCGACCCTCTCGCTTGGATTGGGACGAAGGGCAGTTCGTCCCACGGCGGCGGTAACAAAGGTCACGTGTCTCCAGAGATTGATTGAAGAGTCAAGAGCGCTATTTGTCTCCGAGGCTGTTAATACGTCTCCGCATACTGAAACGCTCTGTCGCGCGTATGTGAACCTTATCTAACTCTGCCTAACTTAAAGCGATCAAGGATAGCGATTATTTGAGGAGCATCATGGAGAACCTTTTGGCCAAGCCACCTGGCAGTGTATCTACCCACAACATTTTTTCAATGCTTGGAATTATGCTTTCCCTGCTCATCGCAGGATGCTCCTCAATTAACCTTGGGAACGGAACCGCCGCGCCGACTGTGACAATTTCTGCTTCGCCCGTGTCCATTGCTGATGGAGCTTCATCCACTTTGACGGTTGCCGCAACCAATGCAACTCAAGTCACTGTGACAGGAAGTGACGGCACGAAATACACAATTCAGCCAGGGGGTGGGACGCAACCGGTCAGCCCCACGGCGACGACGACGTATACCGCAATCGCTACCGGAGCAGAAGGAACATCATCGGCCACTGTAACTGTGAGCGTCTCCGCGAGTTCCGCTCCTGCACCAACTGTCACGATCGTGGCAAACCCCGCATCCATCCAATCGGGCGCGTCCTCGATTCTCACGATCATTGCGACCAATGCCACCACGGTTACATTGTCCGGAACAGATGGAAGTATGTACACATTGCAGCCCTCCGGCGGCACGCAGGCTGTGAGCCCTGCTGCCTCAACAACCTATACCGCGACCGCAACCGGCACCGGGGGCAAGGTGACGGCCACCGCGACAGTAGCCGTTAGCGCCAATCCCGCGCCTACGATCACTATCACTGCTAGTCCGGCGTCAATCATTGAGGGCAAGTCATCAACTCTGACGGTCACCGCGGTGAACGCGACGACCGTGACTGTTTCGGGAAGTGACGGAACCACTTATTCGCTACCTTCGAATGGTGGTACGCAAACGGTCAACCCTGCCACTACGGCGACCTACACCGCGAAAGCAATTGGGCCCGGCGGTACGGCTAACGCGACTGCGACGGTGACTGTATCCGCAGTTCCGGCGGCTACGGTAACGATCACAGCAAACCCACTTTCTATTTCTTCAGGGAACACGTCTACACTTACCGTGACCGCTTCAAATGCAACTCAAGTAACGGTCGCGGGGTCTGACGCAAGCTCGTATACACTACCCCCAACGGGTGGAACGCAGGCGGTAACGCCGACTGCTACTGCGACATATACTGCGACGGCCGTAGGCGCTTCAGGAAATGCGACGGCCAGCGTCACTGTGACCGTCATTCCACCTGGCAGCATTAATTCAATCGATCATGTTCTCTTTCTTCTCCAGGAAAACCATAGCTTCGACAATTACTTTGGAATGCTGAATCCGTATCGAAAGGCAAATGGTTGGAACATTGGAGATGATGGCAACGACTATGAGGTCGACGGAATCGACGACAAATTACAGACAATCAGCAATCAGGATGATGAAGGTACCACTTATCATTTGTTCAAGCTGAAGAGCTCCTGCATTGATGATGAAAGCTCCGACTGGCTCGCAAGCTACGGTGATGTCAATCGCTATGATTTTCAGACGAGCCGAAGCATTCTAATGGATGGATTCGTGCACAACGCAGAAGGCTATGCTAAGAGCTGCGCAGCTCCTGGCGCTGGCGGTAGTTGCGCGGGTAGCTTTACTGACCTAACCGGCTATAGCTCCATGGGGTATTACGATCAAAGCTACTTGAACTACTACTACTACATGGCATCGCAATTTGCTGTCTCAGACCGATGGTTTTCGCCAGTGTCGAGCAAGAGTATCACGAATCGAATTGCGACATTTACTGGTGGGACGACACAGGGGTTGGTCAAAGATCCCGGAAGCCAGGACTTGCTGCCTCAGCTTGACATTACAAACATCTTTCAGGAACTGGACCAGGCAAAAGTGTCATGGAAGATCTATTACACAGTCACGGAAGGGTTTTGCACGGCCGGGCAAGCGTGTAACGGTTCACCGAATGCGGTCTACCCGGCTACGGATTTTTCAAGCCTCGCATACTCTTATCGATATCTTTATCAGCCCACAGCAGGGGCGGCCTGCACTGCGCCAACGCAAGCCTCAAGCGTTGTGGGCGACACTACCAACTCATTCTGTATAGATCCGACTCATATAGCTCCGCTTTCCTCGTATTACAGCGACCTCAATAACAATACGCTTCCGAGTTTCGCCTTTATTGAAGCTGGGTACGGCAAGAACGACGAACACCCCGGTTCGAGCAACTCCATTTTGGACGGTCAGACGGAGTTCTCTTCGATTGTGAACGCGCTTATGACCAGTTCTTCGTGGAAGGATTCTGTTTTCTTTGCGAGTTATGACGAAGGTGGAGGGCCATATGACCACGTACCGCCAGTACCGGGTCACTCCAATGACTTTACAAATAGTAGTGTCGGGAGCTATCCCGATATTTCTCAGATCGCAGTTAATCCTGACAGTTATTTCCCCTGCGTGCCTTCAGGTGGAACGGCGACGCTGCATTGCGATGTAGCACCTTCAGAGCCTGGTGCGACTCCGGGTGACGCGGCCGCGGTGCAGGGTTTTGCCGCACAACTTGGGTTCAGAGTGCCGAACATGATTATTTCCCCGTTTACAAGGCGACATTATGTCTCTCACACCCCAATGGATCACACCGCGATCATCAAGTTCGTCGAGAACCGTTTCATTGGGGCTTCCGCTCATCTGACAGCTCGCGATGCAGCACAGCCAAACTTGTTGGAATTTTTTGACTTCAACCAGATTCCCTGGTCGACCCCGCCGACACCACCGACGCCCATTACGCCGCAAACGCTAGGGTACGACCCTTGCACGCCAGCTACGCCAGGTCCTTGATGAGGAATCTGGCGAAACGCAAACACTCCGCAGAGGAGTTGCCGAATCAGCATGCTGATGAATTTGACAAACGGCTTCGGCGGGAACGACTTGCTGGACCTTTTGGATTGTATTCATCTGCGAGCACTTGCGCGAAGTCCCCGGCTGACACCACACTGCATGCACTCCATTTTACCGTTTGAGACCATCAAATCGCTGATGATCAGAGAGCGCAAGCAGTCTAAAGTGGCACGCATATCGCCGTGCGAACTCGATTCGATGCTAGGAACTAGGCGACTATACCGACTCCTGGCCTATTCAATCGATGTTCCAACTTCACTCACTTTGATGAGATATCACTGGCAACATAACGAGCACCATCAAAGCTCGCCGTCAAGCGGATATGATCGCCAGTATGAAGGGTTTCACTCGCATGAATCTTTCCGGGGTCGACCGCTATCTGATAACTTTTGGCGTCACGGGGATCGCACAGCACGAGAATTCCGGAGTGTAGATCGAG
>VFSW01008381.1_pt1 | contig 14854 bp, 11 predicted proteins | sample 5358111 | NCBI WGS metagenome assembly VFSW01 (sample SAMN11554181, study PRJNA540505) | mine drainage metagenome | isolation source: sediment from site ElyBrook_90M | place: USA: Ely Copper Mine, Vershire, VT | collected 2017 | reverse complement strand
CGCTCCGTCGCCCCCCCGCCCGCGCTCTCGGGGGGGGGGGGGGGGGGGTTGTGGGGGGGGGGGGGGGGCGCGGCGGGGGGTGGGGGCCGCCCCCCCCCCGCCGCCGCGCGCCTGGGCGCGCGCACCCTGCTGCTGACCCCAAATCCCGGGATGATCGGGGAGATGTCGTGCAATCCAGCAATCGGCGGGATCGGCAAAGGGCATCTCGTGCGCGAGATCGATGCGCTGGACGGTCTGATGGGCCGGGTAGCCGACTTGGCGGGGATCCATTTCAAGCTGTTGAATCGCAGCAAAGGGCCGGCGGTGCGGGGGCCTCGCGCACAGGCGGATCGTGGTCTGTATCGTCAGGCGATGCAGTCCCTTTTGCGGGATCAGTCGGGCTTGACGATCGAGGCTGCATCGGTCGAGGAGTTGGAGATCGGCCAGGATGGGCGCCTGGCGGCCCTTGTCTGTGCGGACGGGTCCAGAGTGGGGTGTGGCGCCGCGGTCGTGACGACGGGCACATTCCTGCGCGGCATCATCCATATCGGCGGTCACAGCATGTCGGCTGGCCGATTCGGTGAAGCGGCCAGCCTGGGGCTTTCCGCCGCTTTCCAGCGCCTGGGGCTGCCATTGGGTCGGCTGAAGACTGGCACGCCGCCGCGGCTCGACCGTGGCAGCATCGATTGGGAGGGGCTGCAGCGTGACCGCGGCGATGATCCGCCCGAGCCGTTCAGCACGATGACCTCGGCGATCGGCAATCGGCAGATCGAATGCCGGGTCACCGCGACCACACGGGAGACTCATGCGCTGATCCGCGCCAATCTGCATCTCTCGGCCATTCATGGCGGCCACATCACCGGACCGGGGCCGCGCTATTGTCCGTCGATTGAAGACAAGGTGGTGCGGTTCGCTCAGCGTGACCGTCATCAGATTTTTTTGGAACCCGAGGGGCTGGATGATCCGACGGTCTATCCCAACGGCATCTCCACCAGCCTTCCCGCGGAGGTGCAGCAGGCAATGCTGGCCACTATCCCGGGGCTGGAGCATGCAAGGATGATCCGACCGGGCTATGCGGTCGAATATGATTTCATTAATCCGCGCTCGCTTTGGCCAAGCCTGGAGATGAAGTCGCTGCCGGGATTGTTCCTCGCCGGCCAGATCAACGGCACGACCGGGTATGAGGAAGCGGCGGCCCAGGGGATCATGGCCGGAATCAACGCCGCGCGTCGGTCCGCTTCGGGTGAGCCCATCGGATTGGACCGCGCCGAGGCCTATATCGGCGTCCTGATCGATGACCTGGTGACCCAAGGGGTGAGCGAGCCGTATCGCATGTTCACATCCCGCGCGGAATATCGGCTGAGCCTGCGAGCCGACAATGCCGATGAGCGGCTTACGCCCAAGGCGATACAGTGGGGCCTCTGTGGTGCGGCGCGGGCACGTTCGTTCGTGCAGCACCGCACGCAGGTTCAGCAGGCAGGCGCGCGTGCTCGGTCTGAAGGCGGCACTCCCGCTGTGTTGGCAGGTTTCGGGATTCGACCAGTTGCGGACGGGCGCTGGAGATCGGTGTTCGATCTTCTGGCGCAGGGCGAGACGGAGCGGCGGGAGGTCTGCCAGGCATTTCCCTGGCTGAATGATCTTCCGCCCCGGGTATTTGCCGAAATCGCTCATACGGCTCTGTATGCGGGGTATCTGCACCGTCAGGAGGCTGATATCCGGGCGTTTCGGCGCGAAGAAGAATTGCGACTGGATGCGGATCTGGACTACGCCCGGATTGCGGGCCTATCCGCGGAGCTGTCGGCGAAGCTGGGGCAGCTGCGCCCCTGTTCGCTGGGTCAGGCCAGCCGAATCCAAGGCATCACGCCGGCGGCGCTGGCAGCGATCATAGGTCATATCAGGCGGCAGGCATCAGCCTGACACGGAGTGCAATGAACATCGCCAGGCCGTGTTTCACGTGAAACAGTCGCCTTCAGGTCAGCTGGGGATATCCGACCGGATTGTGGATGTCTCACGTGAAACAGCGGAGCGGCTGGAAGAATTCGCCCGCTTGCTGCGCCGCTGGAACCGGAGCGTTAATCTGATCGCGGAAGCCGATGAGCCACAGATCTGGCCGCGCCATATCCGGGACTCGCTGCAGCTCCTGCCGCTCATTCCCCCAGGCATCGATCGCGCGGTCGATCTCGGTACCGGGGCGGGTTTCCCAGGCCTGATTCTTGCGATCGCAACCAGTGTGCATTTCGACCTCGTGGAGGCCGATCGGCGCAAGGCGAGCTTCCTGCGTGAAGCAGCGCGGTTGACCAAAGCATCTGCGACGGTCCATCCGGTCCGGGCGGAAACGCTGACCCTGCAAGCTGTCCCGCTGGTGACTGCCCGGGCTCTTGCCGCATTGCCAGTTTTGCTGCCATGGGCCAGTCGCTTCCTGACGCCGGGCGGGTGCTGCCTGTTCCTGAAGGGTGCGAAATGCGAAGCTGAATTGACGGAGGCTGCGAGAGACTGGCACATGCGAGTCGAGCGGTTCCAGAGCCACACCGCACCGCACGCCAATATCCTTCGTATCAGTGAGATCCATCGTGCTGACAGAGGCGGCTGAGGTACCTGCGCCGACCGAGCCCACCCCTGAGGCTCCCCGGGTGCTGGCGATCGCCAATCAGAAAGGGGGTGTCGGCAAGACCACCACCGCGATCAATCTTGCCACGGCGCTTGCAGGACCGGACTGTCCGGTATTGCTGATCGACCTGGATCCGCAGGGCAATGCCTCGACCGGCCTCGGGATCGGCAGAAACGACCGCCGGGACGGCAGCTACCGGCTCCTGCTTCAGGGCGGTGGCAGTGTCACTGGTGGGCAGCCCACCGTCGTCGCTCATCTGTCGATCATTACCGCAGAGCCGGACCTGGCCGGAGCCGAGATCGAGCTCGTCGCCGTGCAGGATCGCGAATATCGGCTCCGTCAGGCGCTGGCCTCGTTGCGCCTGACCGGGCCCGCCTTCCGCTTTATCATCATCGATTGCCCGCCAAGTCTCGGCCTGCTGACGCTTAATGCGCTTGTCGCTGCCACCGGCGTCATCGTACCGCTGCAATGCGAGTTCTTTGCGCTCGAAGGCTTGACCCAGCTGAACCGGACGATCGAGATGGTCCGCCGTCGCCTCAATCCGTCACTTCGTCTCGCCGGCATCGTGCTCACCATGTTTGATCGACGGAATAATCTGTCCGATCTGGTTGCCGAAGATGCCAGGGGGTTCTTTGGCGATCGCGTGTTCCAGACAGTCATTCCGCGCAATATCCGCGTCTCCGAGGCGCCCAGTCACGGCAAGCCGGTCAGCCTCTACGATCCTCGATCGGCAGGCGCATTGGCTTATGCCGATCTCGCGGCGGAGCTGTTGCGCCGGGAGTTCGCCATCAAGGATCCACTGCCATGACGGCCAGAGAGATCAGCCCGCGCCTCGGTCGGGGCCTCGCGGCTCTGCTGGGTGATGCGACCGACCAGGCTGCCGAGACCGCTGTCCAGCCGATCGCGATTGATCTGCTGGAGCCGGGGCCGTTCCAGCCCCGGGGCGCGATCGAGCCGGTTGCGCTGGCGGAGCTTGTCGAGTCTGTCCGGGCACGCGGAATCTTGCAGCCGATCCTCGTCCGACCGCATCCCGGCCTTGTCGGACGCTTCCAGATCATCGCCGGAGAGCGGCGTTGGCGCGCAGCCCAGGCGGCGGGGCTGCATGAGGTGCCGAGCCTGGTCCGCCCGCTCTCGGATGCCGATAGTCTGGCTGCGGCGCTAGTCGAGAATCTGCAGCGGCAGGACCTGAACGCGATCGAAGAAGCCGAGGGCTACCGGCGACTGATCGAGGAATTCGCCATGACTCAGGACCATCTGGGTTCTGCGGTCGGCAAGTCGCGCAGCCATGTCGCCAATACGCTGCGTCTGTTGCGCCTCCCGGCACCTGTACAAACCGAGCTCAGCAATGGCGCGATCACCGCGGGTCATGCCCGGGCGCTGCTCGCTCATCCCGATCCGGCGCGGGCCGCGCTGGAAGTGATCTCCCGTGGGCTTAATGTTCGTCAGACCGAGGAATTGGTAGCCAGGGAAGTGCGTCATCCTGACGGCACTTCCAGAACCGCGGACACCAAGCCGGACAGGAAGGATCCTGAGACGCTGGCGCTCGAACGAACGCTTTCGGAAGAGCTTGGGCTACGGGTCGAAATCCAGGCGAGCGGCCGCGGTGGCAGCGTGCGGATCCGGTTCCAGAGCCTCGATCAGCTCGACGGGCTGATCACGCTGCTCAGCCCGGGGACTTTGGGGCAGCGCTGAGTCGGAGTCCCGGCTGACATGGCAGCGTTGAACTTATCAAGACGGGCGCCGGGGTGTTCCCCGTCGCCCTCTCGACGAGGGCGCGGGTGGCTATCGTCGCCGTGCGCCTGCCGCGCGCCGCGCCAAGGTCAGGATCGCCTGCCGGCACACCCATTCATCGGGCGCGCCGGTACGCTTGCAGGCGCGTTCGGCGTCGCTGAAGGCGCTGGCGGCGGCGAACAGGCTTTGCTCGTTCCAAAGCCCGAGTGCCGTCGTGAAGGCGCCCATACGCCGGAAGAACACCGGCGGCCGGGCGCTGCGGGCCGCTTCGGCCGGGCCGATTCCCGCCCGCATCGCCAGGCGCGCCCGGTGCAGCGACTGCAGATGCATCAGGCCCGCGCGCAGCACGCCAACCGGGCTCGCCCCTTCGGACAAGGCCAGTTCCAGCGCCCGGTCGGTCAGTCCCACATCCCCAGCGGTCGCTGCGAACAGCGCATCGTCCAGCGACAGCCCCGCCAGATCGCCACAGCCTGCCATGGCTGCCGTCAAATCGATGCGCCCTCCGGGTCCGGCGAACAGGATCAGCTTCTCGATCTCCTGGCGAGTCGTGCCGCGATTGCCTCCCAGATGCCCAACCAGCCAGTCGAGCGCTTCGGCGGTGACGCTGACACCGGCACCGGTCAGTCCGTCCTGGATTACCGATCGCAGCGCCCGATCGTCGTCAGCGCGGCAGGCAATGGCGACCGCCTGCGGCGCCGCCTCGATCGCCGTCCGTAACCGCGACCGGGAGGGAAGGGCGCCGCCTTCCAGCACCACCAGCGCCTCGCCTGGCCCTGCCAGCAGCCCCATCACGCTGTCGGTCACCGCGTCGGTCGCACCGCGCAGCCGCACCACCCGCCGTCCCCCCATCAGCGATAGGGACCGCGCTTCCTCGGCCAGCCGCCCGACCTGGTCGCGGTCCAGATCGGCGATACGGAACGGATCGCTGATCGACCCGGCGACGGCGCGAACCAGCGCCTCGGCCCATTCGCGAATCACCCCGTCATCCTCGCCGTGCAACAGCACCACGCGACACGCGCCCGGGTCTCGCAGAAATGCAGAAACCCGCCTTGCGTCCAGTTTCACGCGCTCATCCCGCCATCGCCCGACGCGAGAAATACACGGCCACCTGCTCCGTGATCGTATCGGCCACCGCCTCGGCCATCCGGCGCTGCACGGCTTCATTGGTCAGGTCGAAAGCGAAGGCCTGGTTATCGATGGCGTCGTAGCCATCCACCGTCCGCGCGTCCCCAGAACTCAGCAGCGTATGGGTCGGGTCCTGAGCCTTCAGCACCCAATGCGCCCGCGCGATCAGCCGCATGCGTGTCGTCGAGGTATCCGCCTGGATGCCAATACCTTCACCCGCGATGGAAAACGACACGGCCAGGTCATAGCGCCGGGCGATGCCCTCACCTTCCCGCTCGAACCGCTCCTGTAGTGCCTGGCGCAGCAACTGCCCCGGGCGATCGGGGATGATACCCACCGACACCGCGCCCATTTCGGTGAGTGCCGGCCCGGCAAGGCCCGAGGAGCGGGCATAAAGCGGGTGGAACCCGCAGCCTGGCAGCGCCGCCGCCGCCCCTAGCCAGACCAGTCTGCGGCGGCCGAGATCGGGCATTTCATCCGGCCAGCACGAAATTGACGATCCGATTCGGCACGTGCACCCGTTTCACCACGCGCTGCCCGGCGAGCAGCCGGGCGACATTCGGTTCGGCTTCGGCCAGAGCCAGCACCTCGGCCGCCGGCAGGTCAGGTGGCACTGCGATCGTGCCGCGCAGTTTGCCCATCACCTGCACCGCGATCGTCACTTCCACGGCCTGAACGAGTTCCGCCTCAGCCTCTGGCCAGTCCAGTTCCGCCACCAGCGAGGTCCGTGCAGGCCACAGGCGCTGGCCCAGCTCCTCCGCCAGATGCGGCATCATCGGTGCGAACAGGCGGATCAGCCGCTCCATCGCCTCCGTGCGCGCCCAGCGCAGCCCGGCATCGTCAGCGGTCCGTTCGGCCTCGGCCAGAGCATTGGCGCATTCATGAATCCGGGCGACCGCGACGTTGAACGTGAATCCCTCGAGCGCCTCGGTCACCGCGACGATCGTCCGATGGGTCATCCGCCGCAGCACCAGGGCGGCGGGGCAGAACGTTTCAGGAACAACCGCCAGATCCGCCACGCCGTCCCGCGCCAGGGTCTCGGCCAGTCGGTGCAGTCGCTGAATGAAGCGGAACGCGCCGGCCACGCCGGACTCGGTCCATTCCATGTCCCGCTCCGGCGGATTGTCCGCCAGAATGAACCAGCGCGCGGTGTCCGCGCCATAGCGGGCGATGATCGCCCCGGGATCGACCGTGTTGCGCTTGGATTTGGACATCGCCTCGACCCGCCCGACGATGACCGGCGCGCCGGTCTCCCGATGCAGTGTCGAACCATCTTCGCCGCGGATCACTTCTTCGGGATAGAGCCAGCGACCGGCTTCGTCGCGATAGCTCTCATGCGTGACCATTCCCTGGGTGAACAGACCCGCGAAGGGCTCGTCCACGCTCAGATGGCCGGTCCGATGCATCGCCCGGGTGACGAAGCGGGCGTAGAGCAGGTGCAGGATCGCATGCTCGATGCCGCCGATATACTGATCGACCGGCAGCCAGTGATCCACGGCCTCGCGCAGCGTCGGGGTCGCAGCGGCCGGGCTGCAGAAGCGGGCAAAATACCAGGAACTGTCGACGAAGGTGTCGAACGTGTCGGTCTCCCGCTGCGCCGCGCCGCCGCAGCCGGGACAGGTCACGTGCTTCCAGCTGGGATGATGATCGAGCGGGTTGCCCGGCCGGTCGAAGCTCACCTCCTCCGGCAGCCGCACCGGCAGATCCTGCGCCGGCACCGCCACCACACCGCAGGACGGGCAATGGATCACCGGGATCGGGCAACCCCAGTAGCGCTGCCGGCTCACGCCCCAGTCGCGCAGCCGCCAGTTCACCACCGCCTCGCCGGCGCCCAGGCGCTCCAGCGCCGCGATCGCGGCCGGTCGCGCGGCCTCGGTGTCCATCCCGTCCAGAAAGCCCGAGTTGATCATCGTGCCGGGACCGTCCAGGGCGACATCGCCGATCCGCAGGTCGGCCGGATCGACGCCTGGCGGCAGCACCACCGGCACCACCGGCAGATCATAGGCGCGGGCGAAATCCAGATCGCGCTGGTCCCCCGACGGGCAGCCGAAGATCGCGCCGGTGCCGTAATCCATCAGCACGAAATTGGCGATCCAGACCGGAAACTCCCGGTCCGGCAGCAGCGGATGGAGGACCCGCAGGCCGGTGTCGAAACCGCGCTTCTCGGCGGTCTCGATCATCGCCTCGCTGGTGCCCAGGCGGCGGCATTCGGCGATGAACGCCGCTGCCGCCGGGTCGGTGGCAGCCAATTCCGCGGCCAGCGGGTGTTCGGGCGACAGGGCCAGGAACGACATGCCGAACAACGTATCGGGCCGGGTGGTGTAGACCTCGATCCCGGAGATCCCGGCCAATGTCCGGGTCAGTGGAAAGCGCACCCTGGCGCCTTCGCTGCGGCCGATCCAGCGGGCCTGCATCAGGCGCACCCGCTCCGGCCAGCGCTCCAGCCCGTCCAGCGCCGCCAGCAGGTCCGGTGCGTAGTCGGTGATCCGCAGGAACCACTGGGCCAGCCGCTTTTTCTCGACCAGCGCGCCGGACCGCCAGCCACGCCCGTCGATCACCTGCTCGTTGGCGAGCACGGTGCCATCGACCGGGTCCCAGTTCACCGCGCTTTCCTTGCGCTCGACAAGACCCGCCGCCAGCATGTCCAGAAACAGCTTCTGCTGCTGGCCATAATAGGCCGGGTCGCAGGTCGCGAATTCGCGCGACCAGTCGATCGACAGCCCCATGCGCTTCAGCTCGGCGCGCATCGCCGCGATGTTGTCCCAGGTCCATTTCGCCGGATGGATGCCGCGTTCCCGGGCGGCGTTCTCGGCGGGCAGGCCGAATGCATCCCAGCCCATCGGATGCAACACGCTGAAGCCACGCGCCCGCTTGTAGCGCGCCACCACATCGCCCAGCGTGTAGTTGCGCACATGCCCCATATGGATCTTGCCGCTGGGGTAGGGGAACATCTCCAGCACATAGTATTTCGGACGCCCGTCCTGCGGGACATCCGCGGCGGTGAAACAGTGCCGAGCGGCCCAGGCCTCCTGCCAGCGCGGCTCGGCGGCGCGGAAATCATAGGCTTCGGTCACCGCGGCGGGCGGCTGGGACAGCGTTTCATCCATGCACGCAGATATCGAACAGAACCGCCCTGCCGGCAAGTCCGGCAGCGGCGCTCAGTTGCTGGAATTGCTGGCCGATTGCGACCGCAATTCCCGCGCCCGGGCCAGCACCTTGTTCTCGATATCGGCAGTGGTGGAGGGGCTCACCTGCGCATCCACCCATTGGCCGTTCTGCTGCACCTGGCGGAACACCGAGACGCGCACCCCGTCGGCGCGCAACTGCCGGCCGAGAATATAAGCGGTCGCCTTGAACCGCTCTCCGTCGGAGGCCGGTGGCTGGTACCAGTCCGTGATGATCACCCCGCCGAACGGATCGGCCGAGGCGAGCGGCATGAAGGACAGGGTATCGAGCGCCCCGCGCCACAGATAGGCGTTCACCCCCAGCGCGCCACCGCCGGAATCTCCGGCATTATTGTTGGTGCCCTTCTGGTTGCCGAACACCAGCCCCTGGTCACCCAGCATCTTACCCTGGGTCGGCGCACCCTGGCCGGGCAGGTTATAGTCGGTATTGTCCACCGGCCGCGCCGCCGAGCAATCGGCCAGCGCCAGGGCGAGGACCGCCAGCCAAGGAAAAGCCAAAACTTGGGCAAAAGGTCGCCGGTTCATCGCGTGTCCGCCATCATCCTGGGGCGCGCCGAGGCGCCGAGCCGATTTGTCTAGCCCGGCTGGGCGGTGGCGCCAAGGGCGATGATGACAGCGCCACGACATGGGCGCTGTCGCCCGGCGCTGTTGGAGGACGAGTCCGGGCGTAAACCACGCGGTCCGCCAGCCCGCGGAGAGGCCGTCCTATCATCGGATCGGCTGTCGCGGGGCGGAGAGCCTCCGGCAGGATCCTGGAACGGTCGCCGATCTGATCGGATGTTGTTCTAAGCCGGACATCCTCTCGTCCTTCGGGCCTGCCGAGGACCGGCGGTGCCTGGACCGGCATCCATTGGGGAGGCCTGTCACGAAACGGGGTTGGCGCGAGGAGACCTCGATCCTCTGGCCTTCGGTTCGTCCCGCGGCCACCTGGAAAAGCGAAAGGCGGTGGGGATGCCCCACCGCCTTCCGGTCGTCGCAATCGCTGAAGCTTGGCTTACCAGTTGAACTGGGTGCCGACGCCGACCAGCTGCACGTTGGTATGGTTGTTGAGAGGCGAGTTCGGAACATTGTTGATCAGGTCGAAGCCATTTTCCTTACGGCCGCCATACATGTAGGTGAAGTACAGCGACACGCCAGGGGCCAGTGCGTAGGTGCCACCGGTCGCGACACCCCATTCGTTGATGTGGCCGATACCGTTACCCGGCAGCGCCGCGCCAGCGTTCCACGCGTCGAAGAACTGCACGCCGACGGTCAGCGGCCCGGTCACGTACTGCGCACCCAGGATGTAGGCGATCGAGTCGGGCTCACCCTTGGGGGCCAGGCCGGTATTCTCGTTGGTGGCGCCGCCGCCCACCCAGCCGCTCAGCGTCAGGCCGGCGATGGTGACCGCCACGCCGCCCTGGCCGGCGCTCGGGTTCTTGTAAGCATTGGTGTAGCCGAACGCGTTGTTCGCCACCTGCCCGCCGCCGAAGTAGTCGGCGAAGGCTGCGACGCCCACCGCGCCGAACGTGCCGCGATAGCGTCCGCCGACATCCACCGTGTTGCGGCGGCTGGAAGCATAGGGGGTAGCGCCGAACGGATAGGAGGTCAGCGCATCGCAACCCAACATGGCGGCCGGGGTCTGCCCTGGTGTCGCGCAGCCTGCGCCGTAGTTGTCACCACCGCCCGAACCCGAGGTGTTCGGCTCGAACGCCGCGCCGAAATCGAAGCCATAGAAGTTCGGCGACAAGTACACGACCTTGTTGGTCGAGTAGTAGCTCGCGAAGTCACCATACACCGGCCAGGTCGGATCCACTGCCAGCGACAGCATGCCCGGGAAGTCACCGTCCCAGCCACCGTCGTTGAAGCTTTCCGACGAACCGGTCAGGAACAGCGACATCGGGCCGTCGGCCGCGCCGACGCGGATCGTGCCGAACTGGTCGGTCCCGAGATAGCCGTAGATACGCCGGAAATAAGGGGTGGCGCCCGAGAACACGTTGGTGCGGGTCTGCTGCACGTTACCCGACCACATTTCCATGTAGGCGCCGTATTTCAGACCGTTATTCGCCACGCCGTCAAAGGACGGGATCAGACGGGCGTAGGTCTGCATGTCGTAGTAGCCCAGCTTGGCGTTCGCATCGCCATTGGTGTTTCCGCTGGGGTTGTTCGCATTGTACTGAGAGAACGCCGCGGCGTAGAAATTCACGCGGCCGTTCAGTCGCACCGTCACCGTGCCGGGCGCGATCGAGCCGGGCGCGGGGCCGGCGCTGCCGGGGCCAGTCATATCCTCGGGCGTCACAACCATGGTGGCCGCGTCCGCCAACCCGATCGAGGCGCCCAGCGCGGCCACACTGGCCAGCAGAAGCTTGCGCATTCCAATCCTCCTCAAAACGCCGGATCTACCGGCAGACATTTCAGGCCCCGCCCCGGATTTCTTTGGAACCCGTGCCAAGCCGCCACGTTCCCCAGAAGCTTGCAGGCAGTGCAGACCTCGAAGCGGAGTATGCGGCGACGGTTCATGCGCAAGCAATGGTCGGCAGAGCCTTCGCATGGCATTTCCGAAACACTGTGGCGTCACGGCAACAAGCTGTGTCGGTGGCCGCGCGGACAGCCGCCGGGCAAGCCGCGCTCCGACAGCGGAGGGGGTCGTCCAAGCCGCTCAATCCCCGCCGGCGAGCGCCGAGATCGCGCCGGCTCCGCGACAGATCCGGCGCGGCAGAGCGGCGGCGCTGGCGCCGTCCACCCCGCCCAGCGCCAGCACCGGCAGGCCCGCATGAAGCGCGAGGGAGGTCCAGCGCCGCGGACCTAGCCAGGCGGCGCCGGGATGGCTCGCGGTCGGGAAGACCGGCGAGAGGAACACCAGCGCCGCTCCCGCGCTCCTGGCCCGGCGCAGTTCGACGGTGCCATGGGCCGAGCTGGTCAGCAGCCCCGGTCGCCGGCGCGCCGGCCCGGCGTGTCGCCCGCCGCGCAGGTGTAGCCCGGCCCGCAGCCTCGCCGCCAGCGCAGGATCGCCGGCCACCACCAAGACCAGCCGCCGCGCCCGGCACAGCGCGGCCAGGCGGCGGCCGAGATCGAGCCGGCCTTGCGCCCTGTCGTGGCGCAGTACCACCCCGGCCAGGCCTTTCGGCAGGCGGGCGACCGCCTGGCAGGGATCGGCCAGCCTCCTGGCATCGGTGAACAGCCACAGTGCCGGCACCGCCGGTCCGCTGCGGCCACTCCGCGCCTTGACCGCCCGCGCCCAGGCGATAAGCCTCTGGTCCATGTCCGATCCCGATCTCGCGGCCAATCTCCACCGCATCCATGAGCGCATCGGCGAAGCCGCGCTCCGCGCCGGCCGGCTGCCGCAGGATGTCACGCTGGTCGCGGTCTCCAAAACCCATCCGGCCGCGGCGGTCCAGGCGGCGCTGGCCGCCGGGCAGGCCGTGTTCGGCGAGAACCGGGTGCAGGAGGCGGCGGCCAAATTCCCTGCCCTGCGGCCGGATCACCCCGATCTGCGTCTGCATCTGATCGGCCCACTGCAGACCAACAAGGCGCGAGAGGCGGTGCGCCTCGCCGATGTGATCGAGACGCTGGACCGCCCGCGCCTGGCCGAGGCGCTGGCCGCCGCCATCGCCCAGGAGGGCCGCAGCCCGCGCCTGCTGATCCAGGTGAATGTGGGTGACGAGCCGCAGAAGGCCGGCGTGGCCCGGGCGTCGGCGGACGCGTTCATCGCCGCCTGCCGCGACCGCTTCGGCCCGGCTCTGGCCGGGCTGATGTGCATCCCCCCCGCCGGCGAGGACCCGGTGCCGCATTTCGCCTGGCTGGCCGATCGCGCGGCCCGCCACGGGCTGGGCGTGCTGTCGATGGGCATGTCCGCTGATTTCGAGGCCGCGATCACCTGCGGTGCGACCCATGTGCGGGTCGGCAGCGCGATCTTCGGTCAGCGGGAAGCCATGAAATAGGGCGAGGCCGCCGCGCCCTATGGCGCATCGGGACCCGGTCTTTCCGCGGGCCAGCCTTCGACGTGAGCGGTCCGGGCCCAGGGTCTGCCGGCGTCTTGAAGGGCGGAGCCCTGCTGCAGCGCTCTCCCGACGCTTGCGCCCGTCGGCCCGGACGGCGTATTGGCTGCGCCGCGGCGCAACAAGTCCGGTCGGACGCTGACCGTCGCGCCAGGATGGCGCTCCCTCGCGTGATCGCTGCGGATCAGGAATACGGGACAGGCACATGACGGACACGCGCGTGGGCCGGCGTTTGGCCGGGTTAGGCCGATGAGCGAGGCGACCACGGCGGTGCCCTCGCACCGGGCGGCGCCGGGGGCAGGGGCGCTGCTCGCGGTCCTGGGGGTGGTCTATGGCGATATCGGCACCAGCCCGCTCTACGCGTTCAAGACCAGCCTGCAGCTGTTCGCCGATAGCGGGATCACACGTTTCGAGATCATCGGCATCCTGTCGCTGATCTTCTGGTCGCTGATCCTGATCGTCACCGTGAAATACGTGCTGGTGGTGATGCGCGCCGACAATCGCGGCGAGGGCGGAATCCTGGCGCTGATGGCGCTCGCCCAGCGGGTCGCTCCCAGCGGGCGGATGCGCACCGTCCTGGCGCTGTTCGGCATCGGCGGGGCCTGTCTGTTCTTCGGCGACGGGGTGATCACCCCGGCGATCTCGGTGCTGTCGGCGGTCGAGGGGCTGGAGATCTCCAGCCCGGAGTTCAAGCAATACGTCTTGCCGATCTCGGCGGTGGTGATCGTCGGCCTGTTCGCGGTGCAGTCGCGCGGCACCGGCAGCGTCGGGCGGGTGTTCGGGCCGATCATGGCGGTCTGGTTCCTGGCGATCGGGGCGCTCGGCGCGCTGGCCATCGCGCAGCACCCGGGCGTGTTGCGGGCGCTCTCGCCCTGGCCGGGCCTGGTGCTGTGCGTGCATTACCGGCTGCTGGCCTTCGTGCTGCTGGGCGCGGTGGTGCTGGCCGTGACCGGGGCCGAGGCGCTGTACGCCGATATGGGGCATTTCGGCGCCCAGCCGATCCGGCTGGTGTGGCTCGGCTTCGTGCTGCCCAGCCTGGTGCTGAACTATTTCGGCCAGGGCGCGCTGATGATCGCTGATCCGGCGGCGCTGGAAAATCCGTTCTTCCTGCTCGGCCCGAACTGGCTGCGCCTGCCGCTGGTCATCCTCGCCACCGCGGCCACGGTGATCGCGAGCCAGGCGCTGATCTCCGGCGCGTTCTCGGTGGCCCGTCAATGCATGCAGATGGGCTTCCTGCCGCGCATGACGGTGCGCCACACCTCGTCGAGCGAGGAAGGCCAGATCTACGTGCCGCAGGTCAACGCGATCCTCGCGGTGGGGGTGTTGATCCTAGTCTTCGCCTTCAAGACCAGCGACAGCCTGGCCGCTGCCTATGGCATCGCCGTCACCGGCACCTTCATGTGCACCTGCGTGCTGGCCGCGGTGGTGTTCCGCCGCCAGTTCGGCTGGTCGCGCGCCGCCGCCATCACGGTGTTCGGCGGGTTCTTCCTGATCGACACCATCTTCTTTCTGGCCAATGCGCTGAAGATCCCCGAGGGCGGCTGGGTGCCGCTGCTGCTCGGCCTGGCGCTGATGGGGTTGATGACCTCCTGGCATCGCGGCCGGGGCCTGCTGCTGGCACGCTGGAAGCAGGACAGCCTGCCGCTGGCCTCGTTCCTGGCACGGCTGCCGCAGTCGCGCACGGTGCGGGTGCCCGGCATCGCCGTGTTCCTGACCGGCAACCCCGACTACGTGCCGGCGGCGCTGCTGCACAACCTCAAGCACAACAAGGTACTGCACGAGCGGGTGATCTTCGTCACGGTCAACAACCTCGACATCCCCGAGGCCGGCGCCGACCGGCGGATGGAGGTGGCGCAGCTGGCGCCCGGCATCCATCGGGTGACGCTGCGCTACGGGTTCATGGAGAGCCCAAACATCCCGCGCGCCCTCGAAGACCTGCGCGAGCGCGGGGTGCCGTTCGAGCCGATGCAGGTGAGCTACTTCCTGGGCCGCGAGATGATCGTGCCCGCGATGGTGCCGAAACTGCCGCTCTGGCGGCTGTGGCTGTTCCTGGTGATGGCGCGCAACGCCGTCCCGGCGACCGAGTTTTTCCGCATCCCGAGCGACCGGGTGGTGGAGCTGGGCGTGCGGGTGGCGATCTGAAGCGGTCGCCGGCGCTGACAGACGATCGGTCTTCGCTCTCGCCGGCCGGCCTCGGCGTCGGCTCATCGGAAGACGGGCGAGGGCTCTGCCCTCGACCCGCCAGGGAC